>Ga0265316_10000565_pt1 | contig 41380 bp, 37 predicted proteins | sample 4522metaG_FD_202092 | JGI IMG/M metagenome (GOLD analysis project Ga0265316, IMG submission 202092) | Rhizosphere microbial communities from Carex aquatilis grown in University of Washington, Seatle, WA, United States - 4-5-22 metaG | ecosystem: Host-associated > Plants > Roots > Rhizosphere >... | reverse complement strand
CCTGAATCGGGCCGCCGTCAATCCCTGGCGTACTCCCGCTCCCAAGCGTGCCGAACACCCAGGCAATTCCGCGACCATTCGAATCGGACGTGTATGCCCAAGTGGAAGGATCCGAGTCGACAACGGCATAGGTCCCGGCTGGAATGTCGGCGTCAGGCTGCACAGTCCAGTAATAGAATGGAGGACCATCCGAGGCGGTGGCCCACGCCGTCCCGGGCGTTGCGCTGGGGCAAGTCTTGAGCCCCAGTACCTTCCACGGCCCATAGGTCTGCAAGGTGGCAGTATTCTCGAGCGCGAGAGTTCCAGCCACTGCGCCTTGCCCGCTATTCCAATGGTACGTCATGATCTTGGTCACGTGTGCGGCGCTCGCCACGGTGAACGTCGACGGAGCCGTCGGATTGTTCGAGACGCCTTGAACACTCTGGATCAGCAAGAGGGCGACTTCTCCGTCGGTCGGGGTAGCAGCGTCGACGGAACTCGTCGACCCACCGGCGCCGGTCACACCTCCAGTATGGATCGTGCCGCCAGTGCCGATAACCCCGCTCTGCCCGCCAGCATCCACCGCGGTTCCTGAACAAGCGCAAACGCCATATGATCCGGATGAACTGCAAATCTGTGCGCCGTGCTCTCCATTGGGACAGGCGCACTCCACGCTTGCGCCTGAGATGCACGTCTTCGAACCGCTACTGCAGCCGAAAAGAGACACTGCCGCAAGACACGAAGCTAGAACAAATGCTCTGGTCGCCATCGCGTCATTATGCGCCTCGATCGCCATGCTTGGCAACTGGCAACGGGCCTTGCCGCCAATCCCCTGATGGAATCGCTCGGTGTGATAGTGCCGGCACCCACGCTGCTCCCACGCCTGCTGACCGATCCGCTCTCTACCCGCACGACGCGTCGCGGCGTCAAACGCCAACGCGGTGTCTCTCCCCAGTCTCGGCTGGATACGCCCACGTCGTCCTGCGTCTGTTCTGATCCAGGGAATGGATTGCCCGCACAGACCAGAGGCTTGCCATCTGCGTACAGGACTTGGCACGTCGCCATTGGCTCCAGTTGAGCAGTCACCGTCCATGCCAGGATCTTTCTTGAGTAGTTGTCGATGACCGCCCGCAGATACGCCTTTGTGCCGTCGAGCAGCTTCAGGATCGTAGTGTTACGTGGCCACAAGGTCGCTTGCCATCACGAAAGGATCGCCCGCCGGATGTCACCCGCGGGCGAAGACCTCAATGATATTGAGGGGGCCGCAAATGCATACAGTAATGTGCGGAAGGTCCTCGCGCGCAGCCGGAATAAAATTCCGGAGGACTATGGCCTGCCCGCGCTGGATGGACTGACGCCCACGGAGGCTGCCGCGCGGCCCAAGGAAGACCGGGTGGCATACGTACCAATGAATGATCCAACAGCGATACCAAACAAGAACGCCAAGCAAACTGCGGCCAAAAATGTGGCTTTGTTTATGTAGACAGCCCCGGTCTTAACCTTCTCGCCTGCATCTTTTGCCTTGTTTTGAGTAGGGTTGATGGCCTTGACTTCTGCTTCTTTGGGCTTGGCCGTGGCTACAGGTTCATCTGCCTTTATGGTCTTCATCTCGTTCTTGTTTTCAGCAGGAGCAACAGCAGCCTTGACTTCTGCTTCTTTGGGCTTGGCCGTGGCTACAGGTTCATCTGCCTTTATGGTCTTCATCTCGTTCTTGTTTTCAGCAGGAGCAACAGCAGCCTTGACTTCTGCTTCTTTGGGCTTGGCCGTGACTACAGGTTCATCTGCCTTTATGGTCTTCATCTCGTTCTTGTTTTCAGCAGGAGCAACAGCAGTCTTGACTTCTGCTTCTTTGGGTCTAGCTTCGGTTGCAGCCTGGACTGTCTTTGACGTGGTTTCTGCATCAACTTTTGAGATTGCAGTCTTGACATCAGCCTTCAGTTTGTTGAGCTCCGCTTCAAGTGTTTCGATCGTGGCCATGTTCACTCCCCTTGTTTCTTGCGTTTCGCCTTTTCCTAATGCTCAATGCCGCTCGGCCAAGCAGACGCTTGGGCGGAGCGCTTTCGACTACGGTCGCTCGTCGGCGCCCGCCCGACGCATGTAATGGTACCAACGTCTGTACAGAGGGGCGGCCAGGGCGCATAGCGCGGTCAGCACGGCCATGCCGGCCACGAAGGCGGCGTGCTCGCGCAGCAGCCAGTGCCTGCCATGCAGGAGAAGCGGCAAGGCGGCGATGAGGAACGAACCCACGATGGCGTTGAAGTAGTCGATGGGCATGCGCCCGATCCACCGCTTGCTGTGCCACCAGATTTGGCCCCTGCGGAAGCGGCGCCAGCCATAGGTGGGGTTGAGGAGAAACCAAAGAAAATCCCAGGTGACATTCCACAGTAGGTAGGCGGAGATGATGCGTGCTTCCACGCCAAGAGACCAGGCCTGGCCAAAGGCCATTCCCATGTGAAAGGCGCAAAGCGGAATGAGAAACATGACCGCGTGGTACCCGGTCAGAGGCTTGCCCGACATGACGAGGCCGAACAGGCGCGCGTACCCGGGCTTTCGGCGATACCAGGTGGGCAAATTGATGGCCCAGCCGTCGGCCCCCTCGATCTCGATCTCGACCAGCGCGAACAGCAAGGCGAAGGCGAATAGGAAGGCGCTGCGAGGTAGGGAGGCCAGGAAAGATAGGAGAACAGGAAGAATCGGGTCGCTTGGGTTCATGTGCGCTCTTTCGTAATGAGGATAGACTGTCTGGCATGAAAATCCTCTACGGAGTCGTGGGCGAGGGCATGGGACACGCGATGCGCTCGAAGGTGGTGCTGGGCGCGCTGGCCGAAAAGCACGAGCTACAGGTGGTGGTCTCCGGCCGCGCCTACGACTATCTGAACAAGCTGGCGAGCGAGCACCTGGCGGTGAACAAGATCTGGGGCTGCACCCTGATCTACGAGGACAACGAGTTGCGCAAATGGGCCACGGTGATGCAGAACGTGAAGGGCGCGCTGACCGGGCTGCCCAAGAACGCGCGCGCCTTTTTCCAGGTGGCCAAGAACTTCGCGCCTGACGTAGTCATCTCGGATTTCGAGAGCTGGAGCTATCTTTTCGGAAAAAGTCATGACTTGCCGGTGATCTCCATCGACAACATGCAGATCATCAATCGCTGCGCGCATGATCCCCAGTTGCTGAAAGGCTTGGAGAACGATTTCCGCCTCATCAACGCGGTGGTGAAGGGAAAGATTTCCGGTGCGTTCCACTACCACATCACCACCTTCTTCTACCCGCCGGTGGATAAGCCCAACACCAGCTTGCATCCGCCCATCTTGCGGCCCGAGGTCTTGGCCGCGCGACCCGAGGCGGGCGCGCACCTCTTGGTGTACCAGACCTCGACGTCGAACAGCACCCTGCCCGAAATCCTCAAGCGCAGTGGGCGCGAGTGCCGGATCTACGGCCTACGCCGGGATATCGCGCAGGATGTGGTCGAGGGAAACTTGCGCTACCGCCCGTTCTCCGAGGCGGCCTTCATCGACGATCTGCGCACCGCCACGGGCGTGGTTGCCAGCGCCGGATTCACGCTCATGGGCGAGGCCGTGTACCTAAGGCGGCCCATGCTGGCGGTGCCCATCAAGGGACAGTTCGAGCAAGAGCTGAACGCCCGGTACCTGGAAAGGATGGGCTACGGCGTAGGGGACAGCGAGTTGACCGAGGAAGGCCTGGGCGGGTTCATCGAGCGCATCCCTGATTTCGCACGCAGCCTGGCCGACTATAGCCAGGATGGCAACCAGGATCTCCTGACCGCGCTCGACCAGACTCTCGCGGCGGCGGTGAGGGGGCAGTAGGTGTCACCCCTTGACCTTGCTCCGAATCCGCTCCACCCAACCGTCTGCACCACCATGCTCGGCGGGACCTGGACGGCCGGCGGCTAAGGTCAACCCAGCGCCGACGGCCGTGGATAGCGCAAAGGCACGCTCACGTCTTGCCCCTTGGTGTCCGGAAAGTCGTCGCCGAGGCTCAGGCGGCTTCGCGTTGGTGGCAATTCAGAAGGCCCCCGATCCGTGAGCGCGGACAATGCCTCCTCAGGGTGAGCGCCTCGCGCCGCCACGGATAGGCGGATGGCTGACGACGAGCAGCTGTCGAAGCGGCCTGGCCGGCGCAGGGCTGGGTCGACGTGCTCCGGCCGGTTGGTGGTGGCCAGCACGAAGATTTGGCCGCGCGCCTCGATGCCGTCGAGCAACCCCAAGGCTGGTGCCGATCGCGGATTCTCCGTCGCGTCGCGCGCGGCTGGGGTCGCACCTGGAAAGTCCGACTCCCCGATTCCCTAATGGGTGATCGCTCGTGTTACGATGCCGACGCACCTTCAAATCACTTTGGAGCTACACATGCGCATCGGACGCGGATTCCTCTTGCTCATACGCACGATTTACGGGACCGCTATCGAGCACTCGTCGGCACGTGGTAGGCTCTGTCGGTGAAGACGCTTTCACTTCGGCTCCTCGAACATGCCAATGCGCTCGCCCAGGAGATCGACGCGAAGGCGGTTGTGATCTATGCCGACGCGCTGGAGCGGGGAAGCGACCTGCGGGAGGCGCTCTCGACCGTCAAATTCCCAACCATCCTGTTTTCGCGCGCCCGTGAGGCACCCGCGCCATCCCAATCCCAAACTGGTGGGCCGACATGGATTCGGGTCGAAGGCGTCCACACCACGCGTACGGGACAGGCACGTCTTGCCTTGCTCATTTGTGTCGCACGCGGAGTGCTTCGTCGCGGCGACCGCGTTGTGTGCCTAACTGGACCCGATGGATCGAACCGGATCGACACCGCTATGGTGCTCGATCTCGGCACTGAGTCTGAACTTTTCCCCTCCTTGGGCGACCTAGATCTCGGCGGCGACTTTTCCGCGGAGGTTTTCGAGCGCGTCTTGTGGATAGCTTCCCGCATCGCGGCCGAAGGCCGTGAAGGCCGTCCGATTGGCACTATCTTCGTCCTCGGTGACGCACTTGAGGTGCTCGCCCAGACCCGTCAGCTGGTCCTGAACCCATTGCAGGGACATCCAGAGTCGGGGCGAAACGTTCTTTCTTTGGAACTAGAGGAGACCATCAAGGAGTTTGCGACCATTGATGGAGCATTCATCGTTCGCGGCGACGGTGTCGTGCTCGCGGCGGGAGTTCAATTGCAAGCGAAGCCGAGTAAGCTACTCGACCTTCCCGCCGGGCTCGGCACGCGCCACGCGGCCGCCGCGGCCATCACGGGCTCGACGGGCTCCGTCGCGTTCGCGATTTCGCAGTCCACAAGGACCGTCACGGTGTTCAAGTCCGGACGTATCCTCACCCAGATCCAGCATTCAGAGGGGCATCGCGAGGAGCGCGCGCCTTAGCAATACCCGGAGGCACCAGCCGCCAAACGCTACGGATTCCACTTGTAGTGGTACCAGAACGCGCAGGCCCCCGCGTAGCTACCTGTACGCCGCAAAAAGTCGGTACGGACCAAGAAATCGCAGGGATTTTCCCCGGCTCGCGCCACGAGGGATCAGGAGGGGGGCAAGAGAAACGGCCCTCCCTCGACCGCCGGCTTGCAGGCCAGACGTTGGCGCATGGCGGCCAGGTCAGATTCGAGCGTCCTGTGCTCGTCATCCGTTGGTACTCTCGCGCGATGCTTCGCGAAGCCGTGAAAGCCCTTCTTGCTGCGCTCTGCGACGTGTTCCGCTCGCGTAGCGCTCTCTTGGCCGAGAACGCCCTGCTCCGCCAACAGTGATCCTGCTCCATCGGGCCACGCCCCACCCTCGCCTCAAGGCCCGCGACCGCTTCACCATCGGCGCCATCACCAAGCTCTTCCCGTCGCTCGTCGCTGCCGTCCCCATTGTACGCCCCGACACGTGATTCGCTGGCACCACTCCCTGTGGAGCGCGGGATTCCTTACCTCCAAGTATGCAATTGGATGTCCGCTGGCGGGACCCACACCTGCGGGCTGAGTGTCGCCTTGTGCTCTACGGTGTGAGCCAGGTTTCGCCATAGGAGATGCAGGATGCCTTTTCGCTGGCCGCATTTCCCGCGTAGTACCAATAGGTAACGGTTTGTGAGTCTCCGGAAGCCGTCGAACTAACCTGGCAAGCGCCATCGGCGCCATCGTGCGAACAGGCCAAAGAGGCGACGCCGCCCACGTTGACGCAGGCGTCATTCTGCGTCTGGATGTCGTCGGGGTCGCTCGGGATTTCGATGCATGTCTTGTCGATGCCGGAGCCCATTGTGCATGCGGCTGTGCCCTCAGAGCCTCCTCCGCCACAGGCCGCAATGGTGGAAAGAAGCGCGCTGACGAGGAGGAACGGTTTCACGGCTGCCATGATAGGGCATAGACGGCAGGAAGAAGGGTGCGAACTGTAGATGTAGTCGGCTGTCGGGTAGCGCAATCGGTTCTCCGCGTGGTGTGCCGGGTGGCCCCGGGAGGTTAGCCTCCCGGGGCTCCACATGGCTACAAATGGAATGAAGAGCGCGTCGGGCTCTACAGTGTCCCCGCACTCATTAATATAGAGGTCGGCAGTAGAGCCAGGCCGCAGGACGTAGCGGCCATCGCGCGTGAGAGCGGCCACGTCACTGGGTGGGTGTGCAGAGGCTGATGAGACCGACGCTGGTGTCGAAGGTGACGCAGCGTTGGGCGTAGGGACAGGGGCTGCCAGGGCCGCAGGACAGGTAACATTGACCGTTGAAACAGGCGGGTAAGGTGATCATGGAATCGATGTTCAGGCCGGGCGTGATCGGTCGCGCGCCGTCGTGCTGCTGGCCCATCAGCCCATCGCCATCCACCAGGCCGCCCTTCTTGGCGTCGATTTGCAGCTCTCCGGCCACACCCATGGCGGACAGATCTGGCCATGGGGCGCGTTGGTTCGGTTGCAGCAGCCCTTCGTGCGGGGCTTGCATCGTGTCGGAGGCACGCAGATCTACGTGAGCTGTGGAACCGGATACTGGGGACCTCCCATGCGGCTGGGAGCACCGGCCGAAATCACCGAAGTCATCCTGAGAGCCAGGCGCCCGATAGGTTGAATTCAACCCCATACGAAGCTGATGTCGATGTCACGCCAGCCTCTTCTGCGCGCCCACTCTCTGGCGGGTCGGCGGCTACACCTTGCCCGTTCGCACAGCCCTGATCGAAACCACCGACAACACGGGCACCGTGGACATGGTGGCCACCGGCCTCCTCAACGGCAATGCCGTGGTTCAGGAAGAAGCAATCGTGGGGTTCCTCGAAGGACAGGTGATGCTACTCAAGCTCTTCCTGGACGTCGAATGTGTAGTCGATCCATGCGCTGCCGACCCGACAAAGACCTGCACGGCAAATGAGCACCTCGGAGCTGTTCTCCAGGCCCCCGACCGCGTCAGCGATGCGAGCGCCATTCGCCGTGGTGCCAATCGTAGTGATCCTCGTGCCGCTCCCAGCGGCCGGGGGCCCACTCGTGGCCGCGGCGCGCGTGCAGGTAGCGCCCGCGCGTCCAGACGTAACGGTGGTGCCGCCAGCCGTAGTGGCCGCTGTCCCAGACGTAGCCCCGACGCTCCACCACGCGCTCTTCGCGCGCGGCCGGCGGCTCGTCGCGCCCGGCGTGAATGATCAGCACTGCTGCCTGCGCCGTTGGAGCCGCCAGCGCCGAAATTCCCAGGCTCGAAAGCGCCAACCCTGCCAGTCCCAATTTCCAATTCCTCATGGTGTCCTTTCGTTTGCCGCTCCTCAAGGGGCGACTGTGACGGTAAACCCTGTTGGCGCGTCCCTCGACGAGCGCGCAGTCATCGTCCGCGACCACGTCGACTTACAGCACCTTCCGGGCCAACAACGCGATCGCAGTGAGTTCGAGCGCTTGCGGCCGTCTGCCCTTTCCGCGAGCGGCGCATTCAATCAAGATGGAGGCGCGACCCATTCAGTTTGAATGAGGGCCGACGCGGAACGCGAGCCTGCTTCAGGATGCTCATCACGTGGCCAGGGTTGGAATCGGGGCGGATGAAGCGCAAAGGACATACGAAGCTGATGTCGATGTCGTGCCGGCCTCTTCTACGCGCCTGCTCTCTGGTGGCTATTAACCATTAACCAGCCGGTCGGCAGTAGGTGGAATGGGGTAGCACCACGGATTCGAACCCGACTTAACAGGAAACCGGCCCAAAACCGGCCTGACCTGTTAAACGCGCTCTCTGGCTGTTAAACGCTCTCTGTCGCTCTCTCCCCAGTGGACCCCGCAGAGAGCACGCGGAGCCCAGATCAGCCGCTCTCGCGCCAGGGACAGTGATCTCTGCGAAAGCCACCACCTTGGGCACCGGCCCAGCCGGCTCGCGCAACTGCACGCGAATACAGGCCGAAACGCGCGATGCTTCGACGAGGCGGCGCAGAGCCGCAGTTAAATCGAAACCCCACCGAAGTTGGTGGGGGACATGGGGTGGCTCCGGAGGAGGGATTCGAACCCCCGACCCGGCGGTTAACAGCCGCCTGCTCTGCCGACTGAGCTACTCCGGAATGTGGAAGGCGATGATTATGGGCAGCCGCGCTTTGAGGTCAAGCAGTTCGCGACGGCGACGGTACGATAGCCTCGTGACGCGGTTCATTTCCCTGCCGGCCCGCTGGACGGCGACACAGCGCCCGCCGCAGGGTGAGGCGCCATGACCGGGCCAGCCGGCGGTCGCCACTTCAACACGCGGACCGCGTTTTCGAAGTAGATCTTGCGCAAGATAGCCTCGGGCAGCCCCACGCCGTCGATCTTCCAGCGCCCCTGGATGGGCGTGGGACTCTCGAACTGCTTGTCGCGCGTCTCGAAGTAGCGCCAGGTCGAGGTGAAGTAGCGGGCCTCGTCCTCCAAGGTGGGCGGGTTGGCGCCATTCGAACCGTACATCATGCCGTCTTGTTCGGCCGCGACACCCAGGTCGGTGCCGAACAGGATGCGATCCTGATACTTCTCATAGAAAAGCCGCATGTTGGCTGCATCCTGGCGCCCAATCTCGGGCACGCGCGCGGCGGTGTCGATGTACAGGTTGGGGTACTTGTCGAGCATCTGCGCCACGCGATCCGGATCCTCGGGATCGTTGCCGAAGTGCACCCCGATGAAGGTGGTCTTGGGGTGGCGGGCCACGCGCCGCTCGAAGGCCGCGTACAGCTCTTCCCACGACGGCACTGGCTGCCCGCGGAAAGACCATTCGGGGTGCGCCTGCAGTTCGTCCCAGCGTTCGTTCTTGGCGTCCGCCGGCTGCCAGAAGGCCTTGGGATCGCCGGTGTGTATCGCCACCGGCATGCCCAGCTCGCCCGCTTTTTCAAACAAGGGATCCAGCCCCGGGTCGTCTACCGAAAGCACGCGCTTGCCGTCGGGCGCGGGATAGCCGAGACCCAGGCCCTTGGGGATCTTCAGACCGATGGCACCGAGCTGCTTGGACAGCACCAGCTCCTCAGCCATGACGTTGCCGTAGTCGGCCCGCACGCCCTGATTGGCCATGCGCAATGCCTTCATGAAGCCGGCGTTGGCGAAGACAGCGATGCGTCCCCCCGAAGCGCGGGCGGCGGCAAGCTGGGTTTCTAGCGCGTGGTGCGGTGGACCCGGGCTCATGCCCGACAGGTTCACCATGCCGACGATGCCCCAGGTCTCCATGATCTGCAGGGCGCGCTCGACGCCATCCGGACTGATGTGAGTGTGCACGTCGATGCGGGCGAAACGCGCGATTCCCCGCGCGCTCGCCGCCGACTGCTTCTTCACGCGCCACTTGTGGGCCATGGTCCCGGCCACACCCAATGCACCCAGCGCCGACAACAACAGCACCACTCCCGCCACGCCCCACGCCGACCGCCGGGAACCAGTCATGTTCAAAGCATCCCTACAATTTCTCGGGCGAGTCCGTCGATGGTGCAGGCTGAGCCGCAGGCGCGGCCGACGATTCGGCCGCCTGGACCTTGAGCTTCTTCAACTTGGCGAACACGCCAAGAGTTTGCATGTTGCCGTCTTTTGCCCAGGAACTCGAGGGGCTGACACTGCTCTCATAGGGCAAGAATCCCGGCTTGCGCACAGTCACCGTGTGAGACTTGTCCATGTCCAAGATGCGCCGCTGGAAAGGCGTCTGCCCCATGGGCTCGCCGTCGATGAGAACCTGCGCCCCGACCGGCAGGGACCGAACTTTCACCAAGTACACAATCTCGGCCTGCCCTGCGGAACCTGGTGCGGTGGCCGCCGCTGCAGGTACGGGCTTGCTCGCCGTCTTCTTGGCCGATCCTGCCGCCGGACCCGGGTGCTTGGCAGCTTCGGCGGCTTCAACCGGCTTCGCAACTTCAACCGGTTTCGCTTTCTCGACCACCTCTGGCTTGGTCTTGCTTGGCCCGGCCGTCGGCTCCGGGGTCGGGAGTTTCTCAGCGGGCTTGACCGGCACAGCTTCCACTGGCGGCGGTGTCGGTGTAGCGGCTGGCTGGCTGGGCTCGCCCACCTTGGGTACTGCAGGGGCGGCAACGGGCTCGGCCGGCGCGGGACGCGACGCAGGCGCCACCGGGGTCTGCCACGGCTTGGTCTGCATCAAATAGACTCCCGCAAAAGCCAGCCCTGCCGCCACGATGCCCACCACGATCAGCTTCTTGCCCTGCCCGCCGGATTTCTTGGTCGACAGATCCGGGACGTCCTGGTCGAAAGCCCCCGCGTCCCCAAGCGCCGAGTGATGAGCATCGCCCGGGGCAGGAGGTGGTGCTTCGGTCTGCATGGCTTCCGGCGGAGCAGCCGTTTCTTCGGTGTGCTCCGCCGAGGTCTCGACCGGAGCCGCGCCGGCGCCGTCTGTCATCTTCATCGCTCGATCAAGCCAATTCTGCCCTGCCGCGGGCGCAGCAGCCGGCTCTGACGGCGGCGGAAGATCGGCGACCGGGACGCTGTCGCCGAGTGGGAGATCCAGGCTCGCGGGCCTCAACTCGTCGCCCGCGCTCTGGGGCCGGCCTTGCTCGGTTGCGGCCGCTCGCGCGGCAGTCGCTGCGGGAGATGGAGCCGTCGCGCTGGCGTCTTCGCTGATGTCGATGGGTTCGGACCACGACGAGTCAGCCGGGCCGGCAAGCTGAGAATCCGTGTTCGTGTCGTCCAAGGTCGCCTTGGGTGCCGCGTCCTCGGCTTGCCGCGCGCCCGCTGCAGCACCATGCGCCTTATCTAGCGAATCAAAGTAGAAGCTGGGCGGCCGGTCAGCGATCTCGGTCTTGCCCCCTGAAGCGAACTCATCGAACGTGTCGGACGATCCGCGTGCGGAAGGCGGCGGGGCAACGGGCTTGGCTGGCGCCGGGCCGGCCGCCAACGGCGGAGGCGTTGCCGGCCGGGCCGCGAATCGCGCCGCCGGCGCAGCAGCAGGACTTTGGGGAGGCGCCGCGGTCGGGCGATCCCCGCGCCGGGCCTTGATAGCCAAGATCTGCTGGTGAGTCTGCTGGCTCTCGGGCGCCAGCTGATCGAAACGCACCCCCATGCCGGGAATGCTGCCGGCGCGCGACGGCTCCGGTTCGCGAATCCACACCACCGTGCCCAAGCCCGTCATCAGGGGACTGCCGTCGGCCAGGCTGAAATCGAAATGCAGCGCCGACCCAACGCCCAGTGGCTGCTTGGTTCGGATGAAGATGCCTCCCGCGCTTACGTCTGCGCCGTAGCGCGCGACGAAATCATCGAGGCTCACACTCTTGAACTTGATCCGAAGTGTGATCGGGGTGCCTTCTGGGCTTGACGGCTCGTCCATGTCAGTTTTCCCTAGTCGGGAATCGGCCTGAGGTTACGCCGACCTTGAGTTTCCTTCAATTATTGATTGGTTGCCCACTTTTCCGGCGCGGGGTCCTACCCGCGATCGGTGTGGGTCTGCTTGCCACAAGCGCGGCGGCAGAAGGAAAAGATGGCATGAATGGTCTCCACGCCGCTCATGGCATGGTGGCCTCCGATTCACGGGTGGCTTCACAAGCCGGCGCTCGCGTGCTGGCCGCGGGCGGGAATGCAGCCGACGCAGCCTGTGCCACGGCGCTGGCGCTTGGTGTCGTAGACCCATTCGCATCGGGCCTGGGAGGCGGCGGCTTTGCCCTCATCTATTCTCCCAGGACTGGCAAGGTCGAAGCCCTTGATTTTCGCGAGACTGCACCCGCGACCCTGCGCCCCGATCTATTCGTGCGCGCTGGCAGGATCGATCGGGCCCTTTCGGTTCGCGGCGGTTTGGCAGTCGGTGTGCCCGGCGAGCCGTCCGGGCTGGCCGAGCTCGTGCGCCGGTGGGGCAAGCGCCGCTTCGCTCGCTGTGTGGAGCCGGCCGAGGCGCTCGCGCGTGGATTCCCGGCATCAGCGTGGCTGGTCGATCATGTGGCCGACGAGCTCAAGCAGTCGCCCGACGCCGCCAGTTTTCTTGCTCGCGTGCTCGCGCGCAAGCGCGGCCCTCTGGCCCAACTTCGCGCCGGCGATCTCGTGCGGCGGCCCGAGCTGGCCCGAACCCTCGCGCGCCTGCGTCGCGAGGGCGCCGCCGCTTTTTATCGAGGCGAGATAGCCGACGCCATCGTCACCGCCGTGCGGGACGCGGGCGGCGTACTCGAGCGCAACGATCTGGCTGCCTATGCAGCAATCGAGCGCGCGCCTCTGCTGACGACATTCCGCGGCCGGCGCATCTTCGCCTTCCCGCCACCGTCGGCCGGCGGAGTGATCATGTTCGAGGTGCTTGGCATTCTCGCTGAGCGCATGAAGTCCTGGGATCCGATCCCGGGCGGCCCGCAAGATCCTGCCTACCTGCACCTGGTGGTCGAGGCCTTGAAGCATGGCTTCGCCGACCGCAGTCGCTTTCTCGGCGATCCCGCGTTCGTCAGCCTGCCACTGTCACACCTGCTCGACTCCTCCTATCATCGCGAGCTGCTAGCCCGCATTCAACCCGGTGGCACCCTGGCCCCCGAGCGCTACGGCACGACTCCTTCGTCGCCCGCTGCCCCAGCCCGCGACGCGGGGACCGCCCACATCTCCGTAGTGGACCGCGAAGGGAATGCCGTCGCGCTCACGACGACCATCAACCTGGAATTCGGGGCGCATCTGGTGGCGGGCGGTACGGGCGTGCTGCTCAACGATGAGATGGACGACTTCTCGCTGGCGCCCGGCGTTCCCGACGCGTTTGGGCTGGTGGCTGGCGACGCCAACCTGCTCGCGCCGGGCAAGCGGCCGCTCTCCTCCATGTCGCCCACCATTGTTGTTGGCGAAGACGGCGTGGAAATGGTCCTGGGCGCGGCGGGCGGCCCGATGATCATTTCAAGCACCGTCGAAATCCTGCTCGACGTGCTGGTTTTCGGCATGGACGCACAAGCCGCAGAGGCCGCGCCCCGCGTGCATCACCAATGGAGCCCAGACGTGCTCCGCTACGAACCCGCGTTGCCAGCGTCGGTTGTGGAATCGTTGCGCGCCAAGGGCCACCACCTGGAAGCCCGAGACAAGATCGGCAAGGTCAATCTCGTGATTCGCGGCAAAGCCGGGCTGGAGGCCGCGGCCGAGCCCCGCTCCGGCGGCGCACCGGCAGGATACTGAAAGGTGCTATTCTCGTGCAGCCCGAAGGAAATCCGTATGAAGAGGAGAAACCGTTATGTCGATTGAACTGTTCAGTCTCAAGGACAAGATCGCGCTCGTCACCGGCGGAACCCACGGCATCGGCATGGCCATCGCCAAAGGTCTGGCCCAGGCGGGTGCCAAGATCTGCGTGAACGACATCTTTGCCGACAAGCTGGAAGCCGCCAAGAAGGAATACAAGAAGAACGGCATCGACGCCTACACCCTGGTCTTCGACGTCACCAAGGAAGAAGACGTTGATCGCGGCATCAGCCAGATCGAAAAGGACGTCGGACCGATCGACATCCTGGTGAACAACGCAGGAATCATCAAGCGCATCCCCATCCTCGACATGAAGGTCCAGGAATACAGGGACGTGATCGAGATCGACCTGGTCGCGCCCTTCATCATCTCGCGCCGGGTAGCCCCGTCCATGATCAAACGCCGCGCCGGCAAGATCATCAACATGTGTTCGATGATGAGCGTGTACGGCCGCAACTCGGTCAGCGCCTACGCCTCGGCCAAAGGCGGCTTGAAGCTGCTCACCCAGAACATGTGCTGCGAATGGGCCAAGTACAATATTCAGGTCAACGGCATCGGGCCGGGGTACATCGCGACCACGCAGACCGAAGCCATTCGCGTGAACGGCCATCCCTTCAACAACCTCGTCATGACGCGCACCCCGGCCGGCCGCTGGGGCGCGCCCGAGGATCTGGTCGGGGCGGCGCTGCTGCTCGCCTCCAAGGCCGGCGATTACATCAACGGCCAAGTGGTGTACGTGGATGGCGGAATCCTCGCCAACTTCGGCTACGTGGCGGGCGAGAACGACCTGAAATAGCCGTGGAATGAGGTCGTGGCGGGGATGGAGACTTGGACGGGGCCCTGAGGTCTGTCAATTAGCCCCCATGCCCGGCCTTCCCTTTCGCGGCGGTACGTGCTTGGATTGAGGACAGCGGAAATGGCGTTGCCCAAGGCCCATCCCAGCCACACGCCAATAGCCGATCCAACGACTCCTGTTCGCGAGTCTCGCTGGGCCTCGCCGGCTTGTCTCCTCCTCGTCATTTCGGCAGCCCTCGGCGCCTATCACAATAGTTTTTCCGGGCCCTTCGTGTTCGACGACATCCCGGCGATCATCGACAATCCATCCATCAGGCACCTGTGGCCCATCACGCGGGTCATGGTTCCGCCGCTGAGCACCGCCGGGGCGGCTGGAAGACCGATTGTCAACCTTTCCCTCGCAATCAACTACGCCTTAGGCGGAACCAACGTCGCGGGATATCACGTCGTCAATCTCCTGCTTCATGTGACGGTTGCATTGGTGCTCTTCAGCCTTCTGTTGCGAACGCTGCAGCTGCCATCACTGAGAGGACGGTTCAAAGGCAAAGCGCGACCCATGGCACTCGCGATAACCCTGCTTTGGACTGTTCACCCGCTCCTAACCGAGTCCGTCACGTCCGTGATCCAGCGCAACGAATTGATCGTGGGCCTTTTCTACCTGCTCACTTTCTACAGCGTTCTTCGTGCTTGCGCTTCAGCCCGCAAAGTCCTCTGGTATGGCTCGGCCATCGCAGCCTGCTTGCTGGGGATGGCGAGCAAAGAAGTCATGGCCACCGCGCCGCTCATGGTGTTGCTCTACGACCGGGCCTTCCTTTCCGGTTCCTTCAAGAAGGCGCTGCTGCAACGCTGGCCGCTCTATCTCGGCCTGGCGGCAACATGGGTTCTGCTGGGTCTGCTCATCTTCTTCGCCGGCGACCGGAACGCAACCGTTGGGTTCGGCCATGGGGTGGCTTGGTGGGCCTATGCGCTGACCCAGTGTCAGGCCATCGTTCGCTACCTCAGTCTGGCGGTTTGGCCGCAGGGACTGGTATTCGACTACGGCAAGGATGTGATCACCGACTTCAGTACTGTATGGCCACAGGCATGTTTCCTTCTGCTGCTGTTGGGGGCAACCGCGTACGCAACCGCTCGTCAGCCGAAGTTGGGATTTGTGGGCTGTTGGTTCTTCGGAATTCTCGCGCCAAGTTCGAGCGTTATTCCGCTGACCACGCAAACCGTGGCCGAGCATCGCATGTACTTGCCACTGATTGCCGTGGTCGCCGTCGCGGCGATCGGGCTCTTTGCCAAGGCGAACAAGAATGCGGGGCTTGCGCTGGTGGTTTTGCTTGCAGCGCTGCTCGGTTGGGGTACCACGCGGCGCAATGAGGTCTACCGAAGCGCGGTTGGCCTCTGGGACGATACTGTTCGCAAGCGTCCCGGGAATGCACGGGCCCATAACCACCTGGGAAACGTACTTGACCGCGCGGGAAGGAGATCAGAAGCGCTGGCGAGCTACGACAAGGCTGTGCAATTGAGGCCAGACTATGCCATGGCCTACTACAACAAGGCCGAGTGTCTCCTGAAGATGGGTCAGGTCTCTGCGGCGGTCGATCTCTTCGATCAGGCCTTGCGCATCGACCCAGCCTACTTCAAGGCCCTGAGAGGAAAGGGAGATGCACTGGTGCGGGCCGGGCGGGGTGATGCTGCCATTGCCCTATACCAAGAGGCGCTCAAGCTGCAGCCGGATGATTCCGACGCGACCCGCAGCCTCGGCATCGCTCTGCTCAATGCGGGACGGGTTTCCGAAGCGATCGAGCGGTTTGAAGCAATCTTGCGTGTCGATCCTCGGGACGATCGAGCGCACAACAACCTCGGCTACGCGTACTCGAAAGTCGGACGGATGGAAAAGGCCGTCGAGCATCTCGAGGCGGCGGTGCGACTGGAGCCCGACTCTGCGGAAGCACATTGCAACTACGCTGTGGCGCTGGTGCGGGTGGGACGACTGGCCGACGCGATTGCCGAGTACCGGCGAGGGATCGTGCTCAAACCTGATGATGCCGTCGCGTACTACAGCCTGGGCAACGCCTATGGGCGGACCCGGGATTTCTTGCAGGCTGTCGCCGCATACCAAGGGGCACTGAAATACCGGCCTGAGTATCCGGAAGCTCACAATAATCTCGCTACAGTGCTACGCCGGCTGGGCCGCCCCGAGGAGGCTCGCCGGCACTATGAATTGGCGCTTCAGTACCGACCCGACTATCCCCAGGCGCGACGCAACCTTGCCGCCTTGGTCGCATCTCAGGATGTGCCAGCGATACAGGAAGAGTCACGCTAGCACGCCTGCGCCTTGTACGACCAGGTATCGTCGCTTCGCGACGCGAGGGCCTACCCACCCAGCCCCTGCCCCACGCGGCTTCACCGCGCCCGTCCTCGGCTCCGTCCCCGCCACGGCCTCCTGCTCCGAATTGCAGAAGCCACCGGATCGCGTTGACTGGCGATGGCCTAGATTGTAGGGTTCCGCCCCGGAGTCATGGCTTCGATCCCCCAAACCCCCACGACTGGCGAGGCCGGCGCCACCGCGCAGGTCACCACCCTTCTTGGCCGAGGCAGCGAGTTCGAGGGCAAGCTGGCCTTCGAAGGAACCGTCCGCGTGGACGGCAAGCTGTCCGGCGAGATCTTCACCGAGGACGTGCTCATCGTCGGTGAGGGTGCGGAAGTCAACGCCGAGATATCGGTCGGCTCCATCGTGATTCAGGGCACCGTGCGCGGCAATATCGTGGCCAAGCGGGGCGTCGAGATCCACACCCCGGGCCGGGTGCGCGGCAACATCAACACCCCCTCGCTCTTCGTCGAGAAGGGCGTCTTGTTCGACGGCCAGTGCCAGATGGAGCCGGGCGGCCCCGCACCCGAACCGCCGCATCGGCCCTCGGGCAAGGCCAGCAAAGCGGGCGGCAGCGCCCCGCCCGCCCCACCTAGTAGCTAGCCGCCGGGGTCCACCCAGCCGTGACGACAACTCGCTGTCTTCTCGAAGTTACGCCTGACGTTGGCAGCGTGCCGCAGGCCGGGGAGCAACAACTCCTCGACATCGACAGCACGGTGTTCGTCATGCTGGGGCTGTTCTTGCTGCTGGCTTTCATTCTGACCCGGTGGCTGTGGAAGCCGTACCTGCGCGTGCGCGACGAGCGCGTGCGTCGGATCGAGGGCGCGCACGCCGAGGCTGAGCGTCTGGAAGCCAACAGCGCAGGCCGCCTGGCGCGCATCGAGGCCCAGTTGGCCGAGGCACGCAAGGCTGGCAATGCCGAGCGCGCGCAAATGCGGGCGCAGGCCCTGGTGCGCGAGCAACAGATCGTGACTGAAGCGCAGACGGCCGCGCACAAGATGCTGGCCGAGGCGCGGGCCAAGCTGGATGCAGCCCTGACCGCCGAGCGGGCTAGGCTGGAGGCCAGTGCCGCCACGCTGGGACGCGAGATTGCGGAAAAAACCCTGGGCCGGAGGCTGGCGTCGTGAAGCGCGCACGGGTTTTCTTGCCTCTGGCGTTCCTGCTGGCTTTGGCGGCCGGCCCTGTTCGCGCTGAGGATCACCCGACCCTGACTGAGCCCGTGTCCGGGTCGTTCGACCACGAACCCTCGCAAACAGGTGTGGCGCCGGCAACTGGTGAACCCACGTCTGGCCACGCTGCCGAACACGCCACCAGTCACGGGGAACACGGCGAGCATGCCGGCGTGGACGCCAAGACCCTGGCGCTTCAGCTTCTCAATTTCGGCGTGCTGCTCTTCATTCTCGTCTGGTTCGGCGGCCGCGCCCTGAGCAAGGCTTTCCGCGGCCGGCATGACCAGCTGAAATTCGACATCGAATCAGCCGCCAACCAGCGCGCGCTGGCCGAGCAGCGTTTTCGCGAGCAGGACGCCCGCCTGGCCAACTTGGAGCAAGAACTGACTGCCCTGCGCGCAGCCGTCAAGGAAGAAGGGATGCGCGAGCGGGTCCGTCTGCTGGGAGGAGCCGACGAGAAGGCCAAGCGCATACAAGATGAGACGCGCTTCCAGCTCGACCAGCAGGTCAAGGAGGCCGCGTTGCGGCTGCGCGCGGAAGTGGCCAGCACCGCGGTCAAGGTGGCGGACGAACTGCTCAAGCGCTCGGTGAGCGCGGACGATGAGCGCCGGCTGGCGCAGGACTTTGCCGCAGGCGCAGGCGCGCCGGCCGAGCAGGCAGGGGTGTCACGCTGATGGCAGCCCTGGCTGGCTCGATTGCCCGCCGCTATGCGCGCGCCCTCTTCGCCATTGGCGTCGACCAGCGCAACTTCGAGGACCTGGGAAAGCAATTGGAAGCCCTGGCTGCCCTGTGGAACGAGGCAACCGAGATACGCCAGTCGCTCTCCAATCCCATCTTCAAGTCATCGCAGAAGCGCGCCATCTTGCAGGGGCTGTTGCCCCAGGTGGCGCCCACGCGCGAGGTGCAGAGCCTGGCCTTCCTGTTGCTGGAACGAGGCCGCATCGCCGCCCTGCCTGCCATCGCACGCGCCTACCAGGAAATGTGCGACGACAAGCTGGGACGCGCCCGCGCCACGGTGACGTCGGCGCGACCGCTCGACGTCGCCACGCAAACCGAAATCCGACAGGTTCTCGAACGACGCACGGGTCGCAGCGTAATCATGACCACCGAGGTCGACCCCAGCCTCATGGGCGGCATCGTCGCGCAAGTGGCCGGCCTGGTGTTGGACGGCAGCCTGCGCGCACGCCTCCACGCCCTCAGCAGCAAGATTCTCAACTGACACCACCAGCCGCAAGGAAAGACCATGCAGATTCGCGCCGAAGAAATCAGCCAGGTCATTCGCAAGGAAATCGAAGGCTTCGAGCAGAAGGTTGCCATCAGTGAAACCGGCACCGTGCTGGAAGCCGGCGACGGCATCGCCCGCGTCTATGGCCTGGAAAACGCCATGGCCGGCGAGCTGCTGGATTTTGGCAAGAACGTCGTCGGCCTGGTCTTGAACCTGGAAGAGGACAACGTCGGCGTCGTCCTCCTGGGCGATTTCGAGACCGTGCGCGAGGGTGACACGGTCAAGCGCACAGGTAGGATCGCGCAGGTGCCGGTGGGCAACGCTCTGGTCGGACGCGTGGTCAACGCCCTGGGCGTGCCCATCGACGGCAAGGGCCCCATCGATTCCAAAGAGTTCCGCAAGATCGAGATCAAGGCGCCCGGAATCATCTCGCGCAAAGGTGTGCACGAGCCGGTGCAGACCGGCATCAAGGCCATCGATTCCATGATTCCCATCGGCCGCGGCCAGCGCGAGCTGATCATTGGCGACCGTCAGACCGGCAAGACCGCGCTCGCGGTCGACACCATCATCAATCAGAAGGGCCAGAACATGTTCTGCTTCTACGTGGCCATCGGCCAGAAGCAGTCCACCGTGGCCACCGTGGTCGACAAACTGCGCGAGCACGGCGCCATGGAATTCACCACCGTGGTCTCGGCCACCGCGTCCGAGTCGGCGCCGCTGCAGTTTCTGGCGCCCTACACCGGCGTCACCATGGGTGAGTACTTCCGCGACAGCGGCCGCCACGCGCTCATGATCTACGACGATCTGTCCAAGCAGGCGGTGGCCTACCGCCAACTCTCGCTGCTGCTGCGTCGCCCGCCGGGACGCGAGGCCTTCCCCGGCGACATCTTCTACCTGCACTCGCGCCTGCTCGAGCGCGCGGCCAAGATGTCCACCGAGAAGGGTGGCGGCTCGCTCACCGCACTGCCGGTCATCGAAACCCAGGCCGGCGACCTGTCGGCCTACATCCCCACCAACGTCATCTCCATCACCGACGGCCAGATCTTCCTGGAGAACGACCTGTTCTACTCGGGTCAGCGGCCGGCGGTGAACGTCGGCCTTTCGGTCAGCCGCGTGGGCGGCGCCGCCCAGATTGCCGTCATGAAGAAGGTGGCCGGCATGCTCCGCCTGGAGCTGGCCCAGTACCGCGCCCTGGCCGCGTTTGCCCAGTTCGGCTCGGACTTGGACAAGGCCACGCAGCAGCAGTTGGCACGTGGCTCGCGCATGACCGAGTTGCTCAAGCAGGGCCAGTACGTTCCCCTGCCGGTTGAGAAGCAAGTTCTGATTCTCTTCGCCGGCGCCAACGGATTCGTGGATGCCCTGCCGCTGACCGCGCTGGACCGCTACGAAAAGGAGATGTACCTCTTTGTCGAGGCGAAACACCCCGAGCTGCTGGCCGACCTGCGCAGCAAGGGCACCGACGGCAAGGCTTTTGATGGCCTGGCCACCCAGATGCGTTCCGTGTTGGCCGAGTTCGCCAAGGAGTTCGCAGCCACCCTGCAAGCTGCCACCTAGTTCTTCCCATGGCATCCCTGAAAGCCGTCCGCACCCGCATCGCGTCGGTCAAATCGACGCAGAAGATCACCAGCGCCATGAAGCTGGTGGCGGCGGCCAAGCTGCGCCGGGCGCAGGACGCGATCGTGGCTGCGCGGCCCTACGCGCACTCGCTGGCCGAGGTCACGGCCGAGGTGGCGGCACGGGCCGGGGGCGAATCACATCCTCTGCTGCAACAGCGAGACCCGCGCCGAGTGGCGGTGGTGGTCATCACCTCGGATCGCGGCCTGTGCGGCGGCTTCAACAGCAATGTCTGTCGTGCCGCCCAGCGCTGGGGCAACGACAAAATTCAGCTCAAAGAAGCCGACGAGGTCAGCTACTTGGTGGTGGGGCGCAAAGGTCGCGACTTCTTCCGCCGGCGCAAGCTTCCCATGAAGGGCGACCTGCCTGGCCCCACCGGCGACACCGCCGTCCAGCGCGCCAAGGACCTGGCTGCCACGCTCACCGACGACTTCTTGAGCAGCCGCGTGGACAGCGTTGTCCTTGTCTACAACCAGTTCCGCTCCATCGTCTCGCAGAAGATCACCATCGAGCCACTCTTGCCGGTGGCGCCCAGCGCGACCGGTCGCGGGGGCCAGGATTTTCTCTACGAGCCGAGCAAAAACGAAATTCTCGACTGGATTCTGCCTCTCTACGTCGAAATGCAGATCCACGCCGCTTTGCTCGAATCGATCGCCTCGGAGTTCGGCGCGCGTAGAACCGCCATGGAAAACGCTACCAAGAACGCCACCGAGATGATCGACCGATTGACCCTGCAATACAACCGCGCCCGCCAGGCGGCCATCACCAAAGAACTGATGGAGATCGTGGGCGGCGCCGAGGCGCTCAAAGGCTGAAGTCCCGAACCTGAGGTCGAAGATTATGATCGCGACAAACACCAGCAATCAGCAAGGCAAAGTCGTCCAAGTCATTGGACCAGTGGTGGACGTGAAGTTCGAAAGTGCGGGCCTGCCCGAGATCAACACCGCGCTGACCCTGAGCAACCCGGCCATCGACGCCACACCCGACAACCTGGTCATCGAGGTGGCGCAACACCTGGGCGAGCAGACCGTGCGCTGTGTGGCCATGGATACCACCGACGGCTTGGTACGCGGTATGCCGGTGAAGAACACCGGCGCGCCCATCATGATGCCGGTGGGCCGCGAAGTTCTCGGCCGCATCGTCAACGTGGTGGGGCGGCCGGTCGACGAGCGCGGCCCGGTTCCCGCCACCAAGTTTCTGCCCATTCACCGGGCGGCACCCAAGTTCGTGGATCAATCGGTGAAGGTCGAGATGTTCGAGACCGGCATCAAGGTCGTGGACCTGCTGGCGCCCTACCGGCGCGGCGGAAAAATTGGGCTATTCGGCGGGGCCGGCGTGGGCAAGACCGTGGTCATTCTCGAGCTCATCAACAACGTGGCCAAGAAGCACGGCGGCTTCTCGGTGTTCGCCGGCGTGGGCGAGCGCACGCGCGAGGGACGCGATCTCTACGACGAGATGACCCATTCCAAGCTGTCGACGGGCGAGCCGGTCATCTCCAAGGCCGCGCTCATCTACGGCCAGATGAACGAGCCGCCGGGAGCGCGCCTCCGCGTGGGCCTGTCCGCGCTCACCGTGGCCGAGTACTTCCGCGACGAAGAGGGCCAGGACGTGATGTTGTTCATCGACAACATCTTCCGTTTCACCCAGGCCGGCTCGGAAGTGTCGGCTTTGCTCGGCCGCATCCCGTCGGCTGTCGGTTATCAGCCGACCCTGTCGACCGAAATGGGTGTGCTGCAGGAACGCATCACCTCGACCAACAAAGGTTCCATCACTTCAGTGCAGGCCATATACGTGCCGGCCGACGATCTCACCGACCCCGCGCCAGCCACGGCCTTTGCCCACCTAGATGCCACCACGGTGCTCTCACGCGAGATCGCGGCCTTGGGCCTCTATCCCGCGGTTTCGCCGCTGGAATCCACGTCGACCATTCTTTCACCCGACGTGGTCGGTGCCGAGCACTACCAGGTCGCACGCGACGTGCAGCGCATTCTTCAGCGCTACAAGGAACTGGTGGACATCATCGCCATCCTCGGCATGGACGAGCTTTCCGAGGACGACAAGCTGGCCGTGTCGCGCGCGCGCAAGGTCCAGCGCTTCCTCTCGCAGCCCTTTCACGTGGCCGAAACCTTCACGGGCCAGCCCGGCCAGTACGTCGAGATCAAGGACACCGTGCGCGGCTTCAAGGAGATCATCGAGGGCCGCTGCGACGACATTCCCGAGCAGGCTTTCGTTATGATGGGCGGCATCGAGAGCGTGCGTGCGCGCGCCGAGAAGATGGCCAAAGAAAGTTAAGCCAAGCAATGCACCTGACCGTCACCACCCCGCGCGGCTCGCTGGTCCAGATCGAAGTGGACGAGATCGCCGCGCCCGGCGCGCTGGGGGAATTCGGCGTACTGCCGGGCCATGTGCCTTTCATGACCGTGCTCAAGCCTGGCGTGCTCTTCTACCGAACCAAGGAGGGCCCGCGCTTTCTCGCCGTGGGCGACGGAGTGCTGCAAGTGGCGCGCAGTGGGGAGAGCGACAGGATCTCGGTGCTGGTGGATCGGGGCGAGCCCGCACGCGACATCGATCGCGATGCGGCCGCCCAGGAACTGGCCGCCGTCGACGCGGAGTTGGCCAAGACCAAGGCCGAGACCGCCGCCGAAGTGAAGGCGCTGCTGGGAAAGCGCGCCTGGGCGGCGGCGAGAGTCGATGCGGCGAATCGGGTGAAGTAGCGGACAGGGCACGCCACTGCGTGCCCGTCGGATGCTATTCTCACTCACTGTGGGCTGCTCCTCGACGCCACACTTCCGCGATGCCTGCGTGCCGCTAGCGCTCGTCCTCGCGGCCCTTGCGCTTGCGGCTTGTGGCAGGACCGAGATGGTCGGGTTGGATGGTCGCTCCTCAGTCAACGGAGGCGCGACAACGGCTGCTGCTGCTACCGCCGGGAGCCCCGCCAGCGGAGGCACAGTGGCGGCCGGCGGAACCTCCCAGCAGGCAATTGGTGGCGGCGGAACGATCAGCGCTGGCGGCAGCAAAGCCGCGGTGGCCGTGGGCGTGTCAGCCGGATCGGCGCAGACCTGCGCTCTGCTCAGCGACGGCTCGGTCCGTTGCTGGGGATACTTCTACGGACTCGCGCCTGTCGCCGTGTCCGGCATCTCGCAGGCGGTCGCCCTGTCAGTAGGCTCCGATGGAGGAGAATCCATGTCGGGCAATAGCCACATCTGCGCCCTCCTGGTGGGGGGCTCGGTCACTTGCTGGGGCAACAACAGCCAGGGCCAGCTCGGCGATGGCACGATCGACTTTGCCAAGACACCGGTCAGTGTCGTCGGCCTGACAGCGGCCGTCGCCGTCTCGGCGGGCGTTGGCCATACTTGCGCGGTCGGCGCGGACGGATCGGTCAGTTGCTGGGGAGACAACAGCCTCGGACAACTTGGGGATGGCACGACGACCTCCAGCAGCACGCCGGTGACCGTCGTCGGGCTGCAAGGGGCCGTGGCCATGTCAGCAGGCTCCAGCCACAGCTGCGCGCTCTTCGGGGACGGCTCGGCCCGCTGCTGGGGAGGTCGCGGCAGCGGTGTCCTAGGCGACGTCCTGCAGGTCGGTCAGAGTTCCACCCCGGTGATCGTGGATCTGTCAGCGGTGGTGGCAATCTCCGCCGGCTGGGAACACACCTGCGCGGTGGTGCAGGATGGCTCGGTTCACTGCTGGGGCTTCGTGGTCATGGATACGCCGAATGGCTATATGGGGCCGACCTCGCCAACCCACACTGTGCCAGGCATTGCGCAAGCCATCGGGATCTCCGCCGGGATGTACCATCGCTGCGCGCTCCTTGCCGACGGTTCGATCGATTGCTGGGGCAGCGACTACTACGGGCAGCTCGGCGATGGACCAACTGTCTCCACGGCGAGTCTGGTGAACGTGTCCGGCATCACACAGGCGATTGCAGTCGCTGCCGGCGGCTCGTACACTTGCGCGCTCCTGGGAGACGGCTCGGTGCAATGCTGGGGCGACAACACCTACGGCCAGCTTGGTGATGGCACGACCAAACAAAGATCGCAGCCCGTGCCGGTGCAGGGACTCTGAGGACAGGGCCGAACGTGGATCTTGGCGCTCACCGACGGCCATCACGGGCGCCAGAACAGTCTCAATATGGCTCTGATTGCACCTATCAGCGACCAGTTTGAGGGTAGGATGGGGAACCGCTTCGGGCAGACGGCCCGGCACGTTCGGTTTTCTTTGACCAATCGAACTCGCCGCGTGATAGTTGGGCCCTCGCTCAACGACTCACCAAGGAGGGATCGATGCTGAACCGGGTTGGACTTGCCGTGTCCTCTTGTCTCTTGCTCGCACGACCACTTGCACCGTTATCGTGCGCTCCACCTGAATCTCGATGGAGGAAGAAGATGAGACGAGCGGTCCTCACCACCGCTGCCCTTTCCCTGCTGCTGTTGTCCGGCGTCGCCAACGCTCAGCCCGCGCTGTTGGCGCCCGGGACTCACCCGATGTGGGCCAGCTTGGCCCTCGGTCCGGCCATCAGCGTCAAGGACTCCGGCACCCAGTTCAAGCTGATCGAGACCTTCGGCTACCACCTCATGGGTAGTGCCGCCGGTCCGGCGATCGCCTTCGACATGCAGGAGGGCTTCGGCAACAGCTTCACCTCAATCGAGCTCGGCCCCAAGTTCCTCTGGGACATTCAGCCGGTGCACAACCTCGGGCTGTACCTGGCGCCGAGCCTCATGATCGGCTACCTTTATCACACGGGCTCCGGGGGGGGGAACTGCGGCTTAGCCGACGCCTTGGGGCTGCCCTGTGGTGGGGGCAGCTCGGGCGCCTCGGCCTTCGACATGCAGATCGGCTTCGAGGGGCGGCTGGTGCTCGCCGACCGCTGGCTGGTCTCCTTCCGCCCCTTCACTCTCGACCTCGGCATCAGATCCTCCGTCAGCATCCGCTACGACATGATGTTCGGCGGCGGCGCCATCTTCTAGAGCACCGATCGGCGCTCTAGCGGCCCCCACGCGCGAACCAGTTCGCCGCCGGGTATAGGGTACTAATTGACATTTATGTAGCCTATCTGCGTGTCGATGGCCCAATTCATGAGGGAGGAGAATTGGCGGAGGTGAGCGGGTCGGGATAGCGAATGGTGACCGAGTTTCGGAAAGTGCGGGGCTCGGTTTTGACTACTGGTCGATATCCAGGACCGTCTGCGGCCTGAGCGTGTCGGGGACGGAGATCTGCGGAAGCCTCAGCGACACGGCATTTCTGCTTGATTTGGCGGGTGGCGTGAAGTTCAAGCTCGCGCCACACATGTTTGCCGCCGTCGGCATCGACATCCCCATCGCCTTCCACACCAGAGGTAACATGGCGTACCTCGACGTTCTCGGCCGCTTCATCTACGCCTTCTAGAGTCTGGACCAACAGGCGAACCGCGAACTCGGCCGGGCGCCTTCAGGCGCCTGGCTCTGGTGCGGTCAGCAGAGCCCCGTGCCGATGTGACAGGTCAGGTTCTCGCACTGACTGTCGCTGGTGCAGTGGGGGATGCACACGTTCTCGCCAGCGCGGCCCGCCGGGTTGCAGTGATAGCCCGTGCGACAGTCGGTGTCGCCGGTGCAGCGCAAGGCGCACACACCATCGGGATCGTTGCCCGTGCACGCGGTGCCCGCGGCACAGTCGGCGCTGGTGGCGCACTTGCTGGTCACGCAATAGCCATGAGGCCAGCCGAAATCTGTTTCGGAAACGCACAGCCCGTTCTGTGGGCAATCAGAGGCCACGGCACAGGAATCGCCCACCTTGCTTCCGGAATCGCGGCACTGACCCACCGGACTTCCGGTCACTGGGAAGCAAGTCGTGCCAGTCGGGCAGCCGGTGTTGTCGAGACATCCGGGTATGCATACCGCCCGCGGGAGGAGCGGACCGACCGACTGGCACACGTAGCCGGTTCGGCACGAGGAACTTTCGCCAGGATCGCAGGTCCCGATGCAGATCGGCCCATTGTCGCCTGGGATGCACAGGGCAGCGGCCCCGCCCGGGCAGTTCTGACCAAGGATCGAGCAGCCGGGCAGCGCACAGTAGCCAGAGCTGAATCCGATGGACGGCGGCACGCAGACGGCCGTCAGGCCGGGCAACGAGGCGCACTGGCCGCTGTCCGTGCAGGCGCCGCCGGGCAGAACCGTGCCAGGCAGGGGCTGAGCATCGGACCCGGGCGACAAGGCGTCGGTCCGACTCGCAGCCGCATCGGACGGAGGTGGCAGCGTGCCGCCATCGGCCGGCGTCCCCGCGGCGTCCTGCCGGCGAGTGACCGGTGCGTCCGCAAGACCACCCGTCACGCCGGCGTCGCTCGGCCGCAAGATTGGAGCGTCCGCAAGACCACCCGTCACGCCGGCGTCGCTCGGCCGCGAGACCGGGGCGTCCGGGCTCCCAGGCAGGACCGTGCCAGCATCCCGGCCGGGGCTTGGAGTCATCGCCGCATCGCCTGGGACGGCCTGCGGACCCGTATCCGCCGGAGCACCACTGTCGCGATCTCCGCTGCTAGGCCCGGCGTCCCACCTCGACCCGTCGGCAGCCAGGGCCGCATCGCCACCCGATTGTGCCCCGCCGCCCGCGGGTGGCTGACCAGCTGGGGCCGACCGGGAAATCATCGGGTCGCGGTTGCAGCCCAGAAGCCCGATGCTGAAGACAAAGATGGTTTTCGCCGCGCGGATCATGAGCCCTCCTGGACACAGCAGGCCTCTTGAAAACAATCCCTGCCCGGCGACTTCCGCTGCTGCTTGCCTAAGGTTCGCATGTCCGGACTGTTGGTCAAGGATCAGAAATCGCGCCTTGGCAAACCTGCCCTCGACGCACCCAACGCCACCTGGTAGGTCCTGGGGCGATGAGATTCTTCGTGACCTGCGCCCGGGGCACCGAGGGCGCGCTCCGCCGCGAGCTGGTGGTCCAACGCATCCACGCGCCCCGCGGCGCCACCGGCGGCGTTTCCTTCGACGGCACGCTGGAAGATGGGATGAAGGTGTGCCTCTGGTCGCGCGTGGCCATGCGCGTGCTGCTCGAAGTGGGCAGCTTTCCTGCTTTCGACGCCGACACCCTCTACGCCGGCGCGCGCGCGGCTGACCTGCACCGCTTTTTCGGCAGCAAGACCACGCTCGCTGTCACGGCCACCACGCACGAGAACCCCGAGCTGCACCATTCGGGCTTCGCCGCGCTCAAAGTGAAAGACGCCGTGGTCGATGCGCTCCGCGATCGCATGGGCCACCGCCCCGACGTGGACGTGAAGAACCCCGACGTGTCTCTTGTCTTGCACCTGCGCGGACGGGATGCACGCCTCTTTGTGGATCTGGCCGGCGAGCCACTCCATCGGCGCAGCTACCGAGTGGCCATGGCCGACGCTCCCCTCAAGGAATCCTTGGCTGCGGCGGTCCTCGCCCTGGGCGGCGTAGGGGCCGAGCGGCCCTTTGTCGATCCCATGACCGGCACGGGAACGCTGGCCATCGAGCACGCGCTGGCCAGCCGCAACATCGCCCCGGGCCTGCGCCGCAGCTTCGGCTTCGAACGATGGGCCGACCAGAGCCATCTCCCGGTGTTCACGCGACTCAAGCAAGCCGCGCAAGACGCCCGATTGGCCAAAGCCCCCTGCCCCATCCTGGCCCGCGACGTCTTGACCTCGGCGATTCAATCAGCGCGCCGGAATGCCCAGGCCGCTGGGGTGGCCGAGGACATCCTGTTCGAGGTCGCTGATGTGGCAACGCTGGTGTCGCGCGATCCGCCCGGGACCATCTGCATGAACCCACCCTACGGCGAGCGACTGCCCGGTCCGGACCCAGAGCAACCACTGGACGAGCTCTACGCCACCATCGCCCACGTCCTGGACCGGATGCGCGGGTGGAGCGCGGTCATTCTGTGTGGCAACCCTCTGCTTGCGCGTGCCATTCGGCGCAAGCACGAGATCTCCCACCGTCTGTGGAATGGCCCGCTTGAGGCCCGCTTGCTGGTCTACCGGCTATAGCGCCGCCGCCGGCTGCGCCGGACGCTACATTCCATTCAAGAAGCGCCACTTGCCGTTGGACGTCCGTTCCAGCAGGAACCTGTGGTGATCGTTGACCCGACGGTAGCGCTCGCCGGTTTCGCTCTGCAGTTCGAATGCGCCGTTGAGGAACGCATCGACCTCGGCCTGGTCGCCTCGGATCGTGACCTTCTGGTATTCGATGTCGTAGCGCAGAGATTGCACGCGCCCGAGGCGGCTGGTCAGGATCTCACGTAAGCCGTCGTAGCCGTAGTCGTCGTTCGCCTGAGGCGTACCCCCATCTTCGAAGTACTTCTTCGACGCCAGTAGCAGCAGACCATCAATGTTCTTCTCGATGAGAAAGGCTCGATACTGTTCGATGGTCTCGACGATGGCCAGGTTGTCCTCGGTGGCCGGGATGGTGGTCCCAGCCAGATACCGAGTGTGACCGCAGCCGGCCATGCCCGCTGCAAATACCACCGCCAGTGCACCGAGTCTTGACGTTGTCATGCGCTTCTTGCAGGGAACTAGCATCAATCGTTCCAGCAGAAAAGACCTGCTACCGCGCCTGTCCCTGGCCAGGCCGGGACCGAGCCGCGACTCTCTGGCCAGAAACCATCCTCCGCGCTGCCAAGATGACAGCGCTGTTGGACTACTTCCCAAACAGGCGATCAACGTTGTCCTTCTCCCAAGTGGAGGCGCGCTGGTAGTCGGCAAACTCCCGTTCCTGGGCGAGAAATTCAGGCGGATGGAAGCAGCGTCGCCTCCCACTGCGACGAATCTCGTGCCTGCCGTGGAGCATCTCGTGGAACACGATCCACTCGACGAAGAAAAGCGGCACCTCGGCGCGGTCCAGCGCAGGATGCACCCGTATGATGCGGTCCTCGACTGAAAAACTGCCCATCTTGATGGATCGCTGCTGCGCCCGGAAAACCGCTGGACCCCAAGTAATCCGCGCCTGGAGCGTCCCCTCGAAGTACTGCTGGTTCAGTCGGTCGAAGATGTCTTGCAGGTCGTAGACGCGTCCGGCCGCCCGCAGTTTCACGAAACGCGGCCGGCGCGGCGTCCGACTGATGATGTGCTCGTGACGCTCGATGAACTCCCCAAGCACGCCGGAGGCACGCCGGTCGTTGTGGACCACGTAGCGCGCCACGGCCCGCACCAGCCGAGGCTCGGCGTCGGCGAATATGCGGTGAATCCTAACCACGTAGGTCGAGGGGTCTCGTCGCACTGCCACGATGTTGTAGTGATTATCGGTTAGGGCGAGGCGCAGACCATGGCCCGGTGGCAGGTAGGCAGCCACGGCCTGCTCCAGGCGAATCTCCTCAAGTGAGCGACCGCTAGCCGGGATCCTGACGACCCGGCCCGGGTTCGTCGCTCGCGCGGCCCAACGCGATACTGGAGCCAAAGAGGCGCCCTCTTCGTCCTCGGAATCCGCAAAGCGGAAGGTCAGCTGCCGCGCATCCACGTAGGCCGACTCAGCGCCCGTGGGTGCGGCTTCGGCACCCCCATGGAGCATCTTGCCGTCTCCTCGTTGCATCGCAGAACGTTCTTTTCTCACGTTTGACTGCGCGATCGTAACAACCGGCAGGCTGTTGATCAAAATTCTATCACTTTGAAGTTATTTGACTTTTCCTGTTGATAACTACACCTCGGTAAAAGTAAGACCTTTTGATACATTGTAGGGAAATATCATCGCCATCGACTAGCGGACGGCACGACCCTCAACCCCGTGGCTTGGTGTCGTTGGAGCCGACGGGAACCGCGTGCGTTTCGGACGCAACCTGCGGAGTCTCAGAAGAAGGAAGGCTGCTGGGCGAGTCTGGCGCGGCACCCGACGGCGAGTGATCAAGCGCGGAATTGCCCGCCGCCGCTTCTGCGTCTGCGCCTCGACGCTCCTCCTCACGCCCGTCATCGCGGGTCTCCGGCGCGCTCTCCCCTCCGATCACCTCGCGATCGGCGGCGTTGCTGCGTTCTTCCTCTTCCAGCATGGCCTCGACCTCGGCCGGCGGGCCAAGCTTCTTGCGGCGTCGTCGGCGCCGGTCAGCGCGATCGCCTTCGCGGTCAGCATCCGAACGATCGAGCGGAGTCTTCTGCGTGGGGGAACGCAGCTCAAAATCCTCAAGCGCGAACGAGCCACGCGCCTTCACGATGATGCGCTTCTGCAAGCGCTTCTCCATGTCCTCCAGGTATCCATGGTCCGTGGTGGCCAACACCTGGGCGACATCGGGGTGCACTTCGATGAGCACCGTGTCCCCTTCGATCAGGTTGCCCTGCCGCCTCAGCTCACGCAGCAACTCGTAGGCCACGGTCCGCCGCGACTTGGTGTAGCCTTTGCCCTCGCAGTGTTCGCAGGGCTCGGTCAGCGCGTGCAAGAGCGACTCGCGCGTTCGCTTGCGGGTCATCTCGATCAGACCCAACTCGGAGATGCGAGTGACCGCCGCCTTTGATCGATCGCGACGCAAGTGATCGTTGAAGGCGCGCGTGACCCGGTCGCGGTTGGACGCGCGGTCCATGTCGATGAAGTCGACCACGATCATGCCGCCGAGAGAGCGGATGCGCAGCTGCTCGGCCACCTCGCGACAGGCTTCCAGGTTGGTCTGGGTAATTGTGTCTTCCAGATTCTTCTTGCCCACGAAGCGGCCGGTGTTGACGTCGATGGCCGTGAGGGCCTCCATCTCGTCGACGATGAGATAGCCGCCTGACTTGAGCCATACCTTGCGTTCTAGCGCCCGGTCTATTTCGATCTCGATGCCGTAGCCGTCAAAGATAGGCTCCGGTCCGTCGTACAGATCGATCTGCCCGGTGAAGTCCGGCATGAACGCCGCGATGAACTTCTTGATCTTGTCGTACTCGGCGCGGGAATCGATGATCAGCTTGGCCACCTCGGGCGTGAACATGTCGCGTACCGTGCGCAGCAGGAGATCGAGATCGTTGTAGATGAGAGCGGGGCAGCGACTGTTCCCGGTACGGCGAACAATCTCGTTCCACAGCTTGATGAGAAAATCCATGTCTGCGCGGAGATCCTTCTCCGGCACGTTCTCCGCGACGGTGCGCACGATGAAGCCCGTCCCCGGCGGCCGCATCTGGTCGATGATCTCACGCAGGCGGCGCCGCTCCTTGTCCGAAGAAATGCGCCGCGAGATTCCCACGTGTTCCACCGTGGGCATGAACACCAAGTGCCGGCCCGGCAACGAGATATAACGGGTCGTCCGAGCGCCCTTGGTGCTGATGGGTTCCTTGGTTACTTGAACGACGATTTCCTGACCTTCTCTCAAGAGATCCTCAATGCGCGCGCCGCCCGCTGGCCCCGACGGCTCGCCGTCGTCTTCGTCGTCCTGGACGCTGGCACGCCCCTGGGCTTCACCTGCCGAAACCAACCGACGCAGATCGTCGGGTGTCCCGCGCACGTCCGAGACGTGCAGGTAGGCAGACTTCTCCAACCCGATGTTGACAAAGGCCGCTTGCATCCCCGGCAAGACTCGCTCGACCCGGCCCTTGTAGATGTTGCCCGCGATGCCGCGTTCCTGTTTGCGCTCGATGTAGAGCTCGGCCAGCAGGCCATCCTCCACTAGCGCAACGCGAGTCTCGGGGCCGTCCGCGTTGATGACCAGAAAGCTGTCAGTCATTTAGGACTGTGAAAAACCGGCATCTAGGTTCGACAACCCTGACGTCAATGTCAGGGGAATCAGCCCATCAGTGTCTCGTCGTTTTACCGCATGTAGCATGAAAACCTCAAAAATTCAAACAGTTCCGAGTCGAGCGGGTTCCCGCGTCCAGGCCGGCACGAGCGTTGCTAGCCATAGTCGACAAGCAACGAACGGCGGCAGTAACTCCGAGAGTTGCGTCTCCTCCCAACACACCGGCGCAAGCCGGTGTGACCTGTACTCGCGGTTGATTCTTCAACCGCTTAACATATCTAGCCAAGCTTAACCAGCCTCGCTTAGGATTCTGGCAGCCCTCGTGGATAACCACGGGGGCTTTGCCGTATTGGGCCACCATAATCTCCATCAGCGTAGAAGATTCACGTGCAGGTAGACATAGGCGCCAACGAAGAGCAACGCATCGATGCGATCGAGAACCCCGCCGTGGCCAGGAATGCACCGGCCAGAGTCTTTGACACCCGCCGTGCGCTTGATGAGCGACTCGACCAGATCACCCGCTGGCCCGACTACGCCGGAGATAAGACCAATCACCACGCGGTCATAGATGGTTAGCGCAGGCATGAAAGCCCACCCTGCCACGAATGTCACAGTGAGGCCGGCCGCCAGTCCGCCCAGCGCGCCTTCGACTGTCTTTCCCGGCGAAAGGGCCGGCGCCAACTTGTGCCGCCCAAACGCCCGCCCAACGAAGTAGGCGCCGGTATCGTTGCCAAATGTCACCGCGATGGCCAACGCGACCCACGCCGGCCCTGGACTGCCATGCAGGAGAGCCAAGGGGGCAAGCAATCCACCGATGTAGAACACGCCGAATTCCGCGGCGTAAAGCCGCGCCCCTGCGGCCGGAAGGTCGACCGCGCTCACCAATATCAAGATGGCCACGGCGATCGTGGCGGCTAAGAGCCACATCGCACCCAGGTCCGGCCGGAGAGAGAGCGCCAGGTACAAGCCCGTGCCAATCAGCACCACACCGGCGCGCTCGGCCCTGGGCCGAGCAGCCATGGTCATGGATGTGTACTCGCGCAGAGCCTGAATCGCCACCACGAGACACAGGGCCGTCATACCCAGAGGCTCACGCCAGAACACGAGCACGCCGACGACGGGAAGCGCCACCAACGCCGAGGCGATCCGGACGAGCAGGTTTTTCCGGTCCGGCTTCACAACACCCTAGACCTTACCCCAGCCGCCGGAGCTGCTCTCGCGTGCGGCCGAAGCGGCGCTCGCGCCCTCGATACGACTCCAGGGCACGCATAAACTCGTCGCGACCAAATTCGGGCCACCGGATGTCGGTGAAGTAGAGCTCGGTATAGGCCGATTCCCAGAGCAAGAAGTTTGACAGCCGAACCTCCCCCGAGGTGCGGATGAGAAGATCGAGCTGGGGCAAGTCAGCGGTCTGCATGGCCGACTGGAAACTCTCCTCTGTGATGTCGCTGGGCGAAAGCGTGCCCTGCTTCACCGCCTCGCACAGAGCGCGGGTCGTGGCGACGATTGATTCGCGGCCCCCGTATGAGAGAGCCAGGCACAGGGTCATGGCTTGGTTGCCAGCCGAATCGCGGACCAGGTCATCGAGCGATTCGCGTACCAGGCCGGGCAGCCGGCCCAAGTCTCCAATGGTGACCAGCCGGATGCTGTTGTCCATGATCTCGGCGCGTTCGCCGATGATGTACTCGCGAAGAAGCCGCATCAACATCGTGACTTCGTCGGGGGGACGAAGCCAGTTCTGCAGCGAGAACGCGTACAGAGTAAGGGCCTTGACCCCTATCTGGCGCGCGGCTCGCACCACCTCGCTGACCGCGTTCGCCCCCCGACGGTGGCCTTCGATGCGCGGCAGCCCCCGATCCTGCGCCCAGCGACCGTTCCCGTCCATGATGATTGCAACGTGGCGCGGCAGCGCGGCAGGATCGATGGACATGGACGATTCCGGCTACCACAGGAAAGGGCCTGCTTCAACTGCCGGCGCGAGTCCACGGCAAGAAAACGGATTTGTAGGCCGCTCCGGAATCGTCTACCCTTCGCAAGGAATCCTCTCGCAAGCCGCCGGGTTCGACCAAGCCACAGGAAAGGTGATTGCCATGAAAACGCGTGAAGATATCGAGTCTTACCTGCTCAAGCTTGGCGTCACTCACGAAGACCTGGGCCACGGCGTCTGGCGCATAAAGGACAATGGCTTCGACAACCTCTTGGTCTCCTTGGCCGGCCCCGTCGTTGTGTTCCGACTCAAGGTGATGGACCTGCCTCAGAACCGGCGGGAAGCGCTCTTCGAAACCCTGCTCAGGCTCAACGCCCGGGAGATGGTCTACGCCACCTTCGGCGTCGACGGAAACGCGGTCGTGCTCACGGATTCGCTGCCCTTGGAGGATCTCGACTTCAGCGAACTGCAAGCGGTGGTGGACGACATGGGAATGGCCATCAGCAAGCACTATCCCACGCTGTCGAAATTTCGCGTAGCAGCCTGAACCCTAGACCAAGCGCCCGACAAGGAAATCAGTCATGGGAATTTTTTCGCGGCTCGGAACTCTTATCAAGTCGAACCTCAACGATCTCATCTCCAAGGCGGAAGATCCGCAGAAGATGCTGAACCAGCTCGTCGCCGACATGCAGAACCAGCTTGTCGAGGCGAAGAAGCAGGTCGCGGTCTCAATCGCGGACCAGAAGCGCCTGGAAAAGCAGCGTGACGAGCAGGGGGAACTGGCGCAGGAATGGGAACGCAAAGCCATGCTGGCAGTACGCGCCAGCGACGACAACCTTGCGCGCGAGGCCTTGAAGCGCAAGGGCGAGCATGAGAAGCAGGCCGCGGAGTTCACCAAGCAGACCCAGCTACAGAAAGACGCTGTGGAAAAGCTGAAGGAACAACTGCGCACGCTCAACGACAAGATCGAGGAGGCCAAGCGCAAGAAGAACATCCTCATCGCGCGCCAGAAGCGCGCCGAGGCCCAGAAGGCCATCCAAGACACCATGCAAGGTCTGTCGGACACCAGTGCCTTCGACACCTTCGAGCGCATGGCCAACAAGGTGGATCAGATCGAGGCCGAAGCCGATGCCTCCGTTGAGCTTGGCAACGAGCTGACGGGGGACACCCTGCAACAGAAGTTCAAGGCCTTGGAGTCTGGAGGCGTCGGTACCGATACGGCCCTGGCCGAGTTGAAGGCCAAGATGGGCCTTGCCGCTGCGCCCGCGGCCAAGGCCGCCCTGCCCGCCCAGGTCACCCAGGACGAGTCAAAGATCCCCAGCGTCCTGACAACGGAAAACCGCAACAAGTGACCCTCGGCTCGCGGACTTCGAAATGGGGACCCTCAAAGGGTCCCCAAACCCTTCGGGCCCCCACGCCCACCCCCACCCCGCTCGCTTCGCTCGGCCTCGCGCGATGGTACGCGGCCGACGAAGCCGGCCGGCTCCCCGCGCGACAAGAACCCTGAGAAAAAGCGCCGACCAGCCGAGTATACAGACAATGTCATTCACGGTCCTGCTCGTCGATGATGACCCAATGGCTCGCAGTGCCATGGAGCGGGCCATCCTCGACGATGCCAGGCTGCGACCTTTCGGACCCAGGGTGGCGCAAGCGGCGAGTGGCGAGCAAGGCCTCGCCATGTTCGTGAACGAGCACCCGCAGATCGTTGTCACCGACCTCATCATGACCGGTATGGATGGCTTCGCGTTCTGTCGGGCCGTGCGCGAATCTCCTTCCGGAAGAGATGTCGGGCTCATCGTGATATCTGGCATCTACAAGGATCCGTCGCTGGCGGTCAGCCTGGACAAGGATGTCGGCGCAATCTTCTTGTCCAAACCGTTTTCCCGAACCGATCTCGTGGAGGCGATGTTGGCCTGTCTGCGCACGCCGGGCCGACCTACCCTTCCCATGACGGAAGCCCCTGAGCCCCTGGTTTCGGCTCCTCCGCCCGTCGCCACCGGCCGAGCCCCTGCATCGGGAAACACCCCGCGACCTATCGTCACGGTCCCGCCCGCGCCAGCGCCCGCGCGCACGCCCGCCCCTGTGCTGGAGCCCCCCGCGCAGCCAGTTTCGATGCCCGACGCGCCCGCCGCAGCCGCCGCGACGGAAACCGTGCGCTTCTTTCCACCCGCTCCTTCCTCGCGCCCTTTGCCGGGGCCTTCGGGATCACTGGCCGATCGAGGGGTTCCCAAGCTGCTCTTCGACCTGATTGACGGGTGTCAGACCGGCACTCTCGCCTTGGCCCGCGGCAAGGTACGGAAGGAGATCTACTTCCGCGAAGGCAAGGTCGTGGCCGCGGACTCGAACCTGCGCCAAGAGGCCCTGGGCACTCTACTCTGTGCCAAGGGAATCATCGACGAGCGACAGCTCGCCTACTTACTGGCGGAGACCAAAGCCCGCGGTCACAAGATGGGAGCTGTGCTGGTCGAGCTCGGCTGGTTGACGCCCGAAGAGGTGCTGCAGTGTCTGTCCTCGCAGGTGCGCAAGCGCGTGTCCGACTGCCTGCGCTGGGAAGAAGGAAGCTGGACCTGGGTTCCCGGCGACACCTTCGGCGACCGGATCATCGAGCACGATCTGGAGGTCGAGCGCATCATCTTCATGGGGCTGCTCCGCAGCGCCACGCCCGAAAAGCTGGTCGGCCGCTTTGACCAGAATGGAGCCCGTGAGGTCAGGCTCACGCGCCGTTTTGCCCATCATCGCCTAGGCTTCGAGGCGGTCTTCGGGACCGACATCACCCAAGTTCTGACGGCCGGAGCCAGCGTGGGCTCGCTCGCGTTGCGGGACGACGCCCATCTGGTCATTGCCGCCATCGACACCCTGCTAGAAACGGGCCTCGCCGAGTTAGGCGACCCTGTTCGAGAAACTGACGAGGTTCCCGCGTCCAACGCGTGGCAGTCCTCGCTCTCGTTGGAGAAACTGGGGACCGAGGCCGGGCGGCGAATCGACGCCATCCACACGGGTGCGTCCGATGAACTGTTCAGTCAGGTTCCGCAGACCACAACGCCCGCGCCCGATCTGCCAAGCGGATTCTCTCAGGCGGCCGACGGGCAGGATTCCGGCGCCCTCGACGTCGGTTTGCGCGCAGTCACCCTAAAGCCAGACGACGACGGAGTGGGCGGCGGTTCCCTGTCCTCCGGCCGCGATTCGCCCAGTGAGGTTCTGCGACAGAAGCTCCTGCGCACCTATCTGAGCATCCGCGGCAACAGCCTCTACGAAGCGCTGGGCGTGTCCCGCGATGCCGCGACTGCGGAAGTTGTGGCCGCTTGTGCGGCCAAAGCCAACGAGTTCTCGCCCGCTGCCGTGGCAGGGCTCCATCTTGATTCTGCTGATCAGGCCAGACTCGATACCCTGCGCGCAGCCATTGACCAAGCGGCCAGGGTTCTCGCCAATCCGCAACTGCGCCAGGGCTACGACCGAACCCTGGCGCCCTCCTCATCGCCCCAGTCGGATCCTTTGGGTGCCGAACTGGCTTTCGGCGAAGGCCTGCGTCTCTTCAACACTGACAAGGCCGCAGAGTCCCTGCCGAAGTTCGAGGCCGCGGTGCGCGCCCGGCCGGACCAGGCGCTGTATCACGCCTACTTGGGTTGGGCCCAATTCGTCGCCTTCGGTCCAGAGTGGGCCGGCACAACCCGCGACACCCTCCTGCAAGCCCTTGCGCTCGATCCCGATCTGGCTGAGGCGCATACCATGCTTGGCCACCTGGCCGCAACGGAGAACGACGCGGCCACAACCCGCAAGCACCTGGAGCGGAGCCTCGAGCTGCAGCCGCTCCAGCCTGACGCCGTCGAGCTGTTGCTGCAGGCCTATCAACGACTCAACGATCCCAAGGGTGCCGAGGGGTTCATGCGCAAGCTCGTCGCGGCTCTGGGCGATCGCGCCCAGCCCTTGCGGCGACGCTTGTGGTGCGCGCTGGCCAGTGTCTACGAAAACCAACTGGGTGATCGGCTTTCTGCGCGCATCGCATACGACACGGCGGCGCGCCTGGCGCCCGACGACGTAAACATTCTGAGAAAGTCGGCTGAGCTGAATGCGGAGGATCCCACGCGCTGGCGTGAGATGGCGCGTGCGATCACGGCGGAGTGGGAGCTCCATCCCGAAGACGGCGGTTCGGGGAAGCGGATAGTGGAATTGTTCCTGGATCGAGGGCTGAATCACGCGGCGGAGGTCGTAGCGACGGCCATGGTGCTGCGCGGGTTGGGCGACGAAAAGATCGCGGAGCTGGCCGGCCAAAGCCGTCCCTCGGTCTTGGGTCGGATCTCGAACAAGCTCCCCGCAGATTGGCCCAGCCGCGTGGGCTACAGCCCAGAGTTCGCGGAAATTGAATCGCTCATCGCACTCCTGGTCGAAACCGGGGTTCTTCCGCCGGTCACCATGGCCGAGCTGGGACTCAAGAGCGAGGCGTCGGTCCTTCCCAGCCAGCAACCGGCGCTATTCCGGGGCGTGCTGGTCACCTTCTGCGACCTTCTGGAAATTGGCGAACCGGCGGTGCTGCGCCACCCGGAGCTGGTGGGTGATGCACGTATGGCCCACCTGCAGCCGCCCTCACTTCTGTGCGGCCCGACGCTTCTGGAGCAGTCCGACTCGGTAGAGCTCGGGTTCAGGCTGGGTCGCGCCCTGGCGTTGGCCACGACTGGGCGACTGGCCGGCTCGGTGCGTTCGGGTGGCCAGTTGCGCCCCTATTTCATGGCCGCTCTCGCTATGACCCGCGGGTCGCTACGCCTGGAGGGACCAGCCTACGAAGGCGCGCGCGATGCCATCGCCGCGCTCGATGCACCTGCGCGCACACGCATCGCGGAGGTCAGCCAGCAACTTGTGCGCAAGTACGGGTCCATCAACCTGACCGCCTGGGCCAGAGGCCTGCGCCGAATGGCCTCGCGCCTCTCGCTGGTGATGTGCGGCGATCTGCTGCGGGTTGGACGCGCGGTGGCCGATGAAGAGGGCCAGTTGGCTCTCGATGACCTGCTGGCGTTCGCGCTATCTTTCGAACAGCTGGACCTGAGCGAAAAGATCCGGGCCGGCAGCACCTAGTCGCTACGTTTTCACGCCCCATGCCGCATGGCATCCTTTGAATTCTGGGTCATGCTTATCCCGTCCTTGCTCGCAATGGTTGTCCCGAGCCCCGAAACCCTGTTATATGGTGGTTAAGGCGACTGTACGGGGAAGATGCGGAGCGCTCCGGGGCTGCATTAGGCCAGCACAAGACTGGCATTGTCCGTACTCGTCGCAGCACTAAGAAGTCCGGAGAGGAAGAAAAGAATGATGGCCCAAAGTCAGACGCACACGACGGCACGCTTCAATGGAGTCAAGGTCTTCTCGGCCACCATGGCCCAAGAGCGAGAAAACCTTGGCGAGAAGGTCACCGGCTGGATTCGTGAACATCCCCAGTGTCAGGTGGTCGATACCATCGTGACCCAGTCCTCCGATGAAGCGTTCCACTGCCTCGCCATCACCGTCTTCTATCTAGAAGACCGGCAGGCGAAGTAGTTTTCTCCCGGGCCCGATAGGGCGGCGGGTGGATAGGACGGTTAGGCTGGGCCGGAGTCTGTCCTTCGTGTTCGTCGTTTATCCGCCGACGAACACAAACGGGTAGCTGACTGAGCCGCCTCCCTTTTGCGACTTGGGGAAGGACCAGCGCGAAATCTGCGCAGTCACGCAACCCGGCAACGGGGTGTCGCTGAAAGTCGGGGCATCCACGTGCAAGCTGGCTGGGCGGCCGTCAGCGCCTATGGTGAAGCTGACGATGGCTTTGCCCGATTTGGCCTGGCCAGTACGCGCCATGTTCATGTAGCAACCACGAACGGCCATGAGGTTGCCCCGGATGATGCGCTGGACTTCCTCGCCCGCGGGTTGCTCGGGCAGAACCGCCATCGCCTGATCCCCAGCGGGAGCGGTCAGCGCGGGCGGGGGGTCGGCCTTCACTCGAGATGCGCGGCGCACGTTTCCCATCAGGCCTTCGCCGCGGTCATCTTCTATATAGGCCACGTCTGCGCCGGCCTGGGCCAGGGCAGCCCATTTCTTGTCGAATTCCGGATCAGAAGTGGACGCGCTCGCCACGGCACCAGGCGAGACTTTGTTTTCGGCGCGCTTCGAGCACGCCATTGAGAGACCTACAACCAGTCCGATTCCTGCAGCCAGTAACTTGGTGTGGTTTCGCATGGTCCGGTAGTCTACACCCCTCGGGCCGATGGTGGCAGCCGGAAGTCTGTGGGCAACATGGTCTTGGGTCGGAAGGGCGACGCCTTCTGGGCGCGACGAACCCGCCGCAGCACGAAAACCCAAAAGCTGATGGAAAGCGCGGTGATGGCGACCCAGATGAACCAGTTCAGGCCGTGCAAGAGCGCGAAGTTGTAGGCGCCGTGGAAAAGCACAGGCAGTGCTAGACAGAGGATCTGGTCGCGCCAGACGCCTGAGGCGCGCCGCCCAGCCTTGGCGCTGAACTTGATACGGCCAGCGTAGTAGCCCATGGCCCCGCCGAACAGGGCGTGAGCCGGCACCGCGAACACCGCTCGCTGCCAGGCGATGCCCACGCCATGGCTCGACAGATAGAAGAAGTTCTCCAGCGTGGCGAAGCCGAGGGCAATGGTCACGCCGTAGATCAAGCCGTCGAGCGGCTCGTCGAACGCGCGCCAGTGGTAGACCGCTGCCATCAGCATCGCCCACTTGGCGATCTCTTCGATCAACCCGGAAAGCACCAAGGCCTCGAACAGGCGCGCCGGCTCGCCGCCCAGGTGCAGCCATTCCTCGGACACGGCGTTTGCCAAGACAGCGGCCAGGCTCTGCGCCGCCAGCATCGCGTACATGCCCAGCAGGTACGCGATAGCGAGACAGGAGATGGGCTCGCGATCATAGCGATCACGAAGGTAGAAATAGGTGAGGAGTGCCAGCGAAGGCGCGGCTGCCACCAGTGCGGTCAACATGGCCGGCAAGGGTATCACCAATTGCCGTCGACCCGGTGGCTCCGTGCCCCGATGGGCGCTATGCTTCCCGCAAGATCACATAAGGGGGCGAAATAGTTTCGACGGGAGTAAGCGAAGCTCTGGTAGCGTGCCGAGGCGCCCGAGGCCTCGTAAAAACGGGCAACAAACAAACGCGAACGATAACTCGTTTGCGATGG
>Ga0265316_10000563_pt1 | contig 41428 bp, 32 predicted proteins | sample 4522metaG_FD_202092 | JGI IMG/M metagenome (GOLD analysis project Ga0265316, IMG submission 202092) | Rhizosphere microbial communities from Carex aquatilis grown in University of Washington, Seatle, WA, United States - 4-5-22 metaG | ecosystem: Host-associated > Plants > Roots > Rhizosphere >... | reverse complement strand
TGGTGCGCTGGAAATCAAACAGGGCATCCTGAAGCTGCGAATCGATGACGTTGCGATCCGACACCACCAGCACGCTGTCGAAGACCTTCTTGTTGCTCGCGTCGTGCAGCTCGGCGAAGAAATGCGCAGTCCACGCGATGGAATTGGTCTTGCCCGATCCGGCCGAGTGCTGGACTAGGTACTTGCCGCCCGGTCCATTGGCAGACACGGCGGCTTGCAGCTTGCGTGTCACGTCCAGTTGGTGAAAACGGGGAAAGATCAGCTTCTCGATCTGCGACTTCTTGTCGCGCACCGAGATGACGTAGCGACCGAGAATCTCCAGCCAGCTTTCCCGCTCCCACACCTTTTCCCAAAGGTAGGCCGTGCGGTGCCCCCCTTGTGGGTTAACCGGGTTACCGGCGCCGCCGTCGTTGCCCTGGTTGAAGGGCAAGAAGTGTGTGGCCGGGCCAGCCAGCTTGGTCACCATCGCCGCTTCGCTGTTGCTGACCGCGAAGTGCACCAGCGCCCCCCTGGGAAAGGCGAGCAGCGGCTCGGCGGGGTGGCCCTTGGAGCGTGGCAGGCGGTCGAAGCGGTACTGGTCGATGGCGTCGTTCACGCTCTGGGTGAAATCGGTTTTCAGCTCGACGGTGGCGACAGGAATGCCGTTGAGGAACAGCACCAGATCGATGCAATTCTCGTTGTGCAGCGAGTACTTCACCTGCCGGACCACCCGCAGGCGGTTGGCCGCGTAGCGGGCGAGAATCTCGGCGTTGATAGCCAGCGCGGGCTTGAATTCCGCCAGCTTGAGCGGCTGCCGCAGACCGAGCAGCTCTATCCCCTTGCGAAGCACGTCGAGCGTCCCGCGCTGATCGAGCTGGTCGCGCAAGCGACCCAGCAGGGTTTCGGCGGCCTGGGCGCCGTGGTTCTTCTCGAGTGTCTGCCAAGCATCGGGCTGGGCAGTTTGCGCCCACGCGAGCACGTCGGATGGGAAGATCGCTCGCGCCCGGTCGTAGTGGGCGGCATCGCCTTCGGCGTACAGCCAGCCGTGCCCACCGAGGTGCTGGCAAATCTCGACCTCGAAGTTGATTTCCCTATGCAGGTTGGCAGGCATGGCCGGGAACCAGGATACAGCCGAAGGTCAGGCGGCAGCCAGTTTGCGCACGTCGATCTGGCCAGTCACTGCGGCGGAGATGAGGGCGGTCCGGCGCTCTTGGAGAAGGTCGATGGCCTTCTGGGCCTCGGCGGCGAGGGCGTCGAGCTTGGTCAGTTCTTCTGCGAGGAAGGAGGCAATGGTTACCTGCTCTTCATTGGGTGGTAGACACAGCCGCAGCTGCCCAACCTTGCTGCCCTTTATTCCCAAGGCGGTAGAGCCCGTGGCAAGCTGTTCCATGTCGGATTGGGAAAACGTGCCCATGAGCCAATACTTCAAGAAGTAGTTGTCCAGAATGCCAGGCTGTCCACGAAACTTGATCACTCTTTGCGCCAGCGCCACGTCGGTTCTGTCGATGTTCGCAACCTGGCCAAGCGGTGCTTCCGTTGTGAAGAGGACGTCGCCCAAGGCTGGTTTCCCCCTGCGCATGACGTCTTCGTACTCAGCCTCGTCGATGAATTCTTCGGAGGCCGTGTAGTCAATCTTTCCGTCACGGATGTTTCGTGCAGTGATCAAGAAGACTCCTTCGTCGACTTTTGTCGGTGTTCGCCCTCGGTAATCGACAAGCAACGACAAGTACTTGGTCAGCCCAACCACCTCCCAATGCTCCGGCACGTCGCCGAGCCATTCGATGCTGGACGGTTTCATGGGAGCGCGGGGGTTCAGGCCTTTGGTGACGGCGTGGGAGATGACGGCCTGGCGCTTTTCTTTCAGCAGTTCCATCAGCCGCTGCTGCTCCGCCACCAACTCGTCAATCTTCCCCGTCTCCCCATCCAGAAACTCGGCGATGCCGGCCTGTTCTTCCATCGGCACCAGCGGCAAGTTGACCTTGGTAAAATTCTCGTATCGCAAGGCCTGCCCGTCGCGTACCAGGTTTGACGTGGTTTGCAGCGCTTGGATGTACGACTGGCTCTTGAGCAGATACGAAAAGAAGCCGCAATGGATTCGTTCGCATGGAATCAGCATTACGTATGCTGAGCTGATGCAGCCGCGAAGCTTGCACCATTCAATTCCACCTTGGAAGCTCCTCATGCTGATCACAAAGTCGTTTGGCTCAACATGTTTGAGAATGTCGGCACCTTTGATGACTTGCACGACCCTTCGCCCCTCCAATCGGACGAAGTCCTCCTGGTAGATAACGCCGTGTTCTTGCGAGGCGGTGAGTTGCTGGTCCGATTCGGCCGCGCGTTCATTTCGGAGGGCGAAGATCCTGCGACTCTGGCCAACACCCCAATGTTCCGGCACCTCACCCAGCCACTCCACGCCGCTGTCCTTGTACTTCGGGTAGCGGGGGAAGCTCATGCCTCGCCTCCTTCCGCCGCATTCTGCAGGTAGAACTCGTGCAGCTTGGCCTGCAGCAGTTGCTTGTCGGGCAACTGCGGCTGATATTCGGCGATGAGCGTCGGGGACAGAGTCCGACTCAAGGCGTATTCGACGACTTCCTTGTCCTTGCTGGCGCACAGGAGCACGCCGATGGCGGGGTTCTCGTGGGGCTTCTTCACGTCGCGGTCTAGGGCTTCGAGGTAGAAGCTGAGCTTGCCGAGGTATTCGGGCTCGAAGCGGCCGACCTTCAGCTCGATGGCGACCAGGCAGTTGAGGCCCCGGTGGAAGAACAGCAGGTCGAGGGCGAAATCACGACCGCCGACCTGCACGGGGAACTCGGAGCCGGCAAAGCAGAAATCACGGCCCAGCTCGATCAGGAAGTCTTTCAGCTTGAGCAGAAGGCCCCGGTGCAGGTCGGACTCGGCGTGCTCGGCGGGCAAGTCTAGGAACTCGACCAGGTAGGCGTCCTTGAAAACCGACAGGGCCTCGGCATGGGTTTGCCGTATCACCTGGGAAGCCTTGGGCGGATGAAGCACCGTGCGTTCGAACAGCGCGCCCTTGAGCTGGCGCTCTAGCTCGCGGCTGCTCCAGCGCTCGCGGATGGCCATGTGCAGGTAGAACGCCCGCTCTTCCGGCCGCTTGCACTGGCCCAGGATGATGAGGTGGTGGGTCCAGGGCAATTGTCGCAGCAGTGCCGCGACAATTTGGCCGTCTGCGCCCGACGGCCCAGCTTGGGGCACGGACGACGTACCTCTTCCCGTCGGTGCCGGCAATTGTGTCAGCAGTGCTGGCACAATTTGGCCGCGCGCGTCTTCGGCCGCCTTGGCCGCCGGCAATTGTGTCAGCAGTGCTGGCGCAATTTGGCCGGTAGCGTCTTCGGCCGTCTTGGCCACCTTGGCAGCGCCCTGGTCCCGGTAGGCCTCGTAGAACTGCCGCATGCGGAAGAGGTTGCGCGCCGTAAAACCACGCAAGCCCGGCTGGGTCTTCGCCAAGTACGCGGCCAGCTGAGGAATGACGCCATCTCCCCACTCGGCAACCGCGATCTTGCGGCTGATGATAGCGCCGACCTGCCAGTAAAGGTCGATGACATGGCTGTTCACCGCCTGGACCGCGCGCTGGCGGCTGGCGGCAATCAGCTCGAGGATTTTCCCGAACGTGGCGTCGGTGATGGCAGGCTCGCTCATGTGGTCAGCTCCTCAAGCGCTTCATTTTGCCGCAGCCTGCGGCAAAATTGCGGGGCCAAGACCAACCCGCTCATTTCGTCATCCCCTTGATCATGGTCAGGATGCGGTCGGTAACGCCCTTCAGCTCGGCGTCGATCTCGGCCAGGGGACGCGGTGGCTTGAACACGTAGAAGTGCCGGTTGAAGGGGATTTCGTAGCCGACCTTGGTCTTCTCGTGGTCAATCCACGCGTCGGGTGCGTGGGGCAACACCTCGCGCTTGAAGTAGGTTTCCACGTCTTCGGAAAGCGGCACGTTCTCGGTGTCGCGTAGATTCGCGTCGGGCGCCGGCTGGCCCTTGCCCTTGCCTTTGCTGCCGAGCACGACGTTGCCTTTGGCATCGCGCTCGGGCCGCTCGACGGTGATGGTGCGGTAGCCGAAATCCTCGTTCTTGAAGATGCGGCTGATGGGGACGCCGGCGCGGGTGACCTTTTTGAACTGGCCGAAGATCTGGGTGATGTCCTCAATGTGCTCGGGACTAAGCTCTTTGCGCTTGCTGCCCAGGCTCTTGCGCATCTTCTGCCAAAAACCGCTGGCGTCGACGAGCTGCACCTTGCCCTTGCGGCCGGCCGGCTTGCGATTGCTGACAATCCACACGTAGGTGCTGATGCCGGTGTTGTAGAACATGTCCGTGGGCAAGCCGATGATGGCCTCGACCAGGTCGTTCTCCAGCACGTAGCGCCGGATCTCGCTTTCGCCCGAACCCGCGCCGCCGGTAAAAAGCGGCGAGCCGTTGAGCACGATGCCGAACCGGCTACCGCCGTCCTTGGCAGGGCGCATTTTGGAAATCAGGTGCAGCAGGAACAGCAACGAGCCGTCGCTGACGCGGGGAAGGCCCGGGCCGAAGCGGCCGTTGAATCCTTGTTCCTCGGCTTCCTTGCGGATTTCCTTCTCGATCTTTTTCCACTCGACGCCGAAGGGCGGATTGGAAAGCGCGTAGTCGAAGGTCTTGCCGGGCAGGCCGTCGGCGGACAAGGTGTTGCCAAAGATGATGTTGGCGATGTCCTGGCCCTTGATCAGCATGTCGCCCTTGCAGATGGCGTAGGACTCGGCGTTCAGCTCTTGCCCGTACATCACGAGGCGCGCCTTGGGATTGTGGGCGCCGAGGTGTTCGCCAGCGACGCTCAGCATGCCGCCGGTACCGGCGGTGGGGTCGTAGATCGAGCGGACCACGCCAGGCTTGGCAAGGGCATCGTCGTCCTCGATGAAAAGCAGGTTCACCATCAGCCGGATGACTTCGCGTGGGGTGAAGTGCTCTCCGGCGGTCTCGTTGGAAAGCTCGGCGAACTTGCGGATCAGCTCCTCGAAGACGGCACCCATGGCGGCGTTGTCGACGGCTTCGGGGTGCAGATCGATGGTGGCGAATTTCTCGGTCACCAGGTAGAGCAAGCCGGCTTTGGCCAGGCGGTCAATCTGGGTGTGAAACTCGAAGCGCTCGAAGATGTCGCGCGCTGCCGGCGAGAACGCCTGCAGGTATGCGCGCAAGTTTTCGCCGATGTGGTCCTGGTCGCCCATCAGCTTCTTCAGGTCGAGCGGCGAGGTGTTGTAGAAGAGCTGCCCGGATTTTCGCAGCAAGAACGGCTCGGGGTTGACGCCGGCCCCTTTGCGTTTGGCCAACTCGGCCAGGTGGGTTTCTAACTCGGCATCGACGAGCGTGGTGGCTCCGCCCCGCCGGTCGGCGCGGCCCCGACGGCGGATAGCAGACGGGCCATGCCCTCGAACAGCGACGCGAGCGCGCTGGCAGCCTCTGGTGGGGCTTCGATTCTCAGGCTGCCGTCGGCGCCGCGCTCGACACGCAGGGCATTGAACAGCTGAGCGACGGGCGCTGGCGACAGGGTTCCTGTGACTGGCGCCAGTGGCGTTTCCACTGAAATGCCGGTGTTCTGGGGATTGGCGGCCTCGACCATCTGTTCGACCTCCATCCCGGCGGCTTCGGCCTCGGCCATCACGGCGTCATTGGCCACGTCTGCGGGCTTGGGGGCAGACGGTGGCGCCGCAACCAGACGCTCGAGCACGTGCAGAAGCGCCGTTGACCGTTCGAATCTAATCTCGTCGCTTGATCCCTCGAACACGCCCCGGAACAGGGCGCGCTTGTCGGCCACGATTCCGGCGATGCGCTCCTCAATGCAGGCCCGACTGACCAGGTTGTATACGTCGATCGGGCGCTTTTGGCCCAGGCGGTGGATGCGGCCGATCCGCTGTTCCAGCACGGCCGGGTTCCACGGCAGTTCCAGGTTGATGCAGGCGTTTGCGGCCTTCTGGAGATTGAGTCCCACCCCGCCCGCGTCGCTGAGAAAGAGCACGGTGGCCTGCGGATCGTCGTGAAAGTCGATCAAATTCTGGGTCCGTCGGCGGGCCTTTTCCTGACCGGTGAAGAACAGCGCGCGCAGGCCCTTGGCCGCCAGCAGGTCAGACACTGACCAGGCGGCCAGTTCCAGCATCCGCCGCCACTGACTGAACACAACGACCTTGCGCTTTTGGGTAATGACCAGGCTTGCAATCAGCTCGCGCAATTCGATCAGCTTGGGCGTGGCCAGTGACTCAATCAGCTTGGGCGAGGGCACGCGTGGCCGGATGTCGGGCCAGGCGTCCTCGAAATTGAGCTGCGCCATTCCATTGCTGATCACCCGTTGCGTGGCCAGCAGGCTCATCAAACGCAGGAATTCGGCCGGGGCCAGCGGGCGGCGCGCGGCAATGGCCGCGAGCTTGGCAATGGGCTGGTTCAGCTCGTCGTGGGCTTCGCGCTGCTGGTCGGTGAGGTCAACCGGAATGACGGTGTCTTGCCGGGGCGGAAGCTGCGACAGCACTTCCGAGCGCACCCGTCGCAGCAGCACGGGTGAAAGCCGCGCCCGCAGGGTGTGCAGGTTGCGCGCGCCCACCACCTCGCGCTTGCCATCGGCAAAGGTGCTGTGCCATGGGGCCAAACGCCATTTGGGTTCCAGCGCGCGATCATCCACCCACTCGACAATGGACGCCAGCTCCTCCAGCCGGTTTTCCATCGGCGTGCCGGTCAACACCAGTCGGTACTTGGGGCGCAGGCGCTTGACGGTCAAGGCGGTGCGGGTGGACCAGTTCTTGATCCGCTGTGCCTCATCCAGAACGACCAGCTCTGGATCCCAAGCTGCGATGGCGTCGAAATCGCGCACCACCTGCTCGTAGTTCGTCACCAGAAATCCACCGCGAGTTGCTGCATAGAGCGCCTGGCGTGCATCGGCGTTGCCGTCCACAATTCGTAGCGGCGATCGACTGACCGCCAGCCATTCGCGTTCCCATTGCGGCTTCAGCGATGCGGGCACAATCAGTAGACCACGTTTCACGAGCCCAGCGTCAAGGAGTGCCGATGACGCCACAATAGCCTGTGTGGTCTTCCCGAGGCCCATGTCATCGGCCAGCACCAGTCGCCCCTCGGCGAAGAAGCGCGCCACCCCTTGCTTCTGGTACGAGTAGAGGTGGCGTTTGCTCTTGCTGTTCAGCAGACGGGATTTGGCATCGTGCAGGCACGCGACCCGTTCCAGCCGCGCTCGTTCGTCGGCCAGAACCGCGCGCGCAGCCGGATCGGCGGCGGCACCCTTGACGTGTTTTTGCAGGTCGCACACCAGGCGGAGGCGCGCCTGTGGATTCGCGGCGTGCAAGGTGGCTAGGTGTGATCGTCCGCCTTTCCCGGCGTGAAAGAGGCGCGACAGCCCGTTTGCAGGTGACAGAAGCACCAGGGCCGAAAGCGGGTCGAAGGGGCCGGCCGGAACCAACGTGGCGTCCCATGACAGATTGGGCGATGCGGTCCGTCGCGCTGCCAACGCCGCCTTCCATTCACGGGGCTTGCGGGCCAGGTGGTCCACGACTGCCAACACGTGCTTGCACAAGCCCAGAGAGCTGCGCAGAAAGTCAGGACAGTCGCATCGCGCCTCGATGGGATCGAGCGAAAGCAGGCGCAGGTCATAGGGCAGCAGTCCTGCGGTCTGGGCACTGCCGAGCGTGTAGCGGCCAAAGGGGCCACCCCGCGGACTCTCGATGACGGCCAGTTCCTGGCTGCGCGCCGACGCCAGCCGGCGCAGCAAGGCCTCGAACGCCGCCCGACGCACGGGCCAGTCCCACGGGCCTGGCAGTGCCAGGGTGTGACGGACAAGCATCTCGCCGGGAATAGGCAATGTGCGCCGTCCGGCGATCTGCTTCAGCGCCTCGAACGCTTCGCTATCGGACGCAACTTCGCCCGCGGTCAAGGTGGAATCAGACATGGCGATCTTCTATCACGCAACGGCGCGAACTGGATGGCCGACCACTTTGAAAATGCGGTAGGAATGGGCATGCGCAAACCCACACTGTTGACTTTGTTTCTGGCGTGCGTTGCCTGCAGTGGCCCGGAGCGGATGAGCGGTTTCAACGAGCGCGACGCGCGGGCCTTGGCGCGTATTGAATCGCCCGCCGACGGATGTGCTTGGCGCAATGGCCGCTTGGTGGTCGAGGTGCAAAGGGTTCTGGTTCGGGAGTACCCGCACACTTCGTCCCGCGCCCTGGAACGGCCAAAGCAGCCGCTCATGTTGCTTTGGCTGCGAAGCGCGCGGCAACCGGGCCGTGCGCCGGAGGTGGAATTGGTCACGATGGGGGCGCCCGAGGATTTTCGAGATGGCGATCGGATACGGGTTCTCGAAGGAAAGCGTCTCTTGGAACGGCCGATTCGTGGCTTGAGTGATCGCACGCTGGAATTCCGGCTGGCGGAGAATGATCGCACTTTGATGCCCAAATGGGCCGAGGTCAGTCAATGGCTAATCGGCCGGGTCGGTGGTGCCGCTGGGGCGATTGGGGAATCGTTGCCGGCCGAGGCCGTGAGCAAGTTGCTCGAATTGCTCAGGCAGATAGATCTGGATGATCAGATCTTGGTTTGGTCGACGTCGCTATCTGAACTTGTCGCTCATCTTCAGGGTCCGACTCGCGTGGTGCGCGTGGAACTCAAGACCCCGCGCACGGTGAAACTCGCATCCGGCGAGACCTTGCCCTCCGCTGAGGTCGACTTGTTGGCCTACATCGAGCCCGAGCCGGGCTGTCCCTAGCCCCGGAGCCGTGTGCAGCAAGACGGGCTGCCCGTGTTATTGTGGATCCCACATGAAGGGAAAGCTGTTTCGACGACGCGCCTTCTGGATTCCGGTCGCCGCCCTCTGCACAAGCTCGCTTTTGTATTTGTGGCTGCCCTATCGCGTGGGCGTCGTCCAGGTGTTTTTCAAACTGGGAGGCAGCCGCCTTCAGGTTCCGGCCGAGTACAGCGCTCTGAACGGCGGCGAATTCGTCGCCGACAGGTCGGGCTATCCCGCCGATGTCCAAGTTCTCGCTTTCGGGGCCGGTTCGCAGGCCCGTGGGGTGCCTTTGACCCGTTTGGCCTGGCACCTGATCATGAACGAGCGCCAAGGCGGAAACAGCATCGCCGTCACCCTGTGCGCTGTGACTGATGCGGCCATCGTCTATCGCAGCCAGTGCAGGGGCCACGCGTTGACCTTCGAGCCGGCTCGTGTCGCTCGCAACAATCTGGTGATGCGCGATCGCGAAACCCGCAGCGATTGGCAACAGTTTACTGGAGAGGCGATCAGCGGTCCGCTGCGCGGCTGCCAACTTGAGCGTGTGCCGGCTGCGCGCATGAGCATCGAGGAATTTGGACGCCGGTTTCATGAGGGAGAGATCCTGAAGGCATCGCAAAGTGAGCAGGACAAGAGCGCGCCCAATGACCAGTGTCCTGTCATGTCTCATTTTGCGCAGGAGCCGTTCTTGCTCGAAACGCCGGGGCACGAAGATCCCCGGTTGCCGCGCAAGCAGCGGGTGCAGGGGTGGTGGGCGCCGGGCGGGCGGCCCATGGCCTGTGCGCGTGGAACGGTTCCATCGCCATCGGGAGCATCGTGGGGCGTTCGCGATGAGAGCATCGATTGCTATTGGTTTGCCTGGGTGGAATTCCACCCGGACACTCTGCTAACATCCAGCTGCGATGGTTGAGCCAGGCCAGAAACCTGCGCCCACGCTGGCGGGCATCGAAGAGAGGAGATCGCAGTGAAAAGTCTGGGGGCATACCTAGCCGCACTCGTCGCCGCCGCTGTCTTGCTTGCTGGCGGGGGATTCCTTGTCTGCATCGCTGGGTTCAATAACTACACCGGGCTTGCGATCCTGGCGGGCCTCGTCACCGTTGTCGCCGCGGGTTTCGCCGCCCGGACAGTCGCACGATGGTTGCTTCCCAAGGTGCCGCCTTGACGGACTCCTCTTCAGGCGAGGCCTGTCCTGTGCACCGGCTGGCGCAGTTCTTGGCGCGCCACCCAGTTCTCGATCGGCTCTTGGCCGGAACATTCCACAGCCGTGTGTCGAATCCGGTAGTGGCGCTGATCGCGCGCAATCTGGGCCGCCGCGTGCGCAAAACCTCGATGCGCGAGTTGGTCGATGCCTTTGCGTGTCCGATTCCCGCGGACGACAGCACGGATTTTGAAAGCCGTTTCCTAGCTCGATTGACCGCGTCCCCAGAGACACGAGACCGCGTGGCGGCCTTTCTCGAAGACCTCGGCGGCCTGCACCCGCAGGTGCGTGCTGGCTTGCTCAGGGCTTGGATTCATGCGGGGGCAATAGGATCCGTACAGCGCGAGACCCAGCAATGTCGCGATCGCGCGACGGGGGTCGAGCGCGCCTACCCGCTCGACGTCATGGTGGCGGCCTTCGGTTCGTGCAATCTCACGTGCAAAGGATGCTACACCGCCGCGGAGTTGGGGGCCGGCAATGCCACGCTCGAAAATCTCGATTTCGTGGTGGATGAGCTTGAGCGCGTCCACGTGGCGCATATCTCGCTCGTGGGCAGGGGTGAACCATTTTTCGACCAGGCCAGCCGCCGCTTGTTGTTCGACATCGCTCAACGGCACCCGCAGATGTTGTTCACGGTCTACACCAACGGCACCAATATCGAGGCTGACGATATCCGTTGCTTTCGCAAGACGCCCAACCTCATTCCCCTGGTCAGTTTCGATGGGCCGGAATCTATCAGCGACTGGCGGCGCGGGCCGGGCGTGTTCCGGCAGGCCCGCGAAACCCTGCGAGGCATGAAGGAAGCCGGTCTCCTCTTCGGCTACATCAGCACGGTCTTTCGGCAAAACCTTGGCCAGGTCCTCAATCCGGCCTTTGTCGGAGAGATGGAAGAGAGCGGCTGTCGGTTCGGCGTCTATTCGCTGTTCCTCACCTTTGAGGTTGGGGCGGTCCGCGCCATGATGCTGTCGGCAGAAGAGCGGGAGCACTACGCACGCGACTTCGCCCTCCTGCAAAGGACCACGCGCATTCCAATCTTCGACATTGACGGTTTGGAGGCGCATGTCGGGTGTCGGGCCAGGCACGGGGCCACCCTGTTTATCGATGCGATCGAGGGACGCGTCGCCCCTTGCGTGCGCGATTCGTCTTCCTCGGACGATTGCAACCTGTTTTGCGGTCGCCATCCCGGACGTCTGGTCGAAATTCTGGACTCTGCCTTTTTTAGGCGGTATCGCGCTGATACCTCGGGCCGCCATCGTTGTGCTGCATTCGATCGGGCCGACGGAGCCAAGATCTAGTCAGGCGAAAAAACGCCACGGCTGTGAGAGCAGGCTGTCGTAGGCGCCGCAGGGGGGCCAGCACTGCGCACATGGGCCGGCGCGAACCCGCTTGCGGGCGGCGCGAAAGCGCGGGGACTGACCGAGGCGCGCCAAGCTGAATGCGTGCTCGTCGAGGCTACCCAGGCATTCGTCGTCGATGTGACAGGGAAACACGTGACCCTCGGGATCGACGTAGCAGCTGATATCGGATTGCCTTGAAGTGGCGATCAATGTGAATCGGTGACCACGGGGCCGACCCTTTGATCGGGCCTGACAGCAGTCGTTCGTAGGCGAAGCGCATGTCGACCATGAAGCTGTCGGCCGATTGCAGGCGCGCTTCGGTCAGATGTTGGGGATCGAGAAAGGCCAGTCCTTGCGGCAGCCCGCGGAGCACGTTGGGGAGCACGCGGAGAAAGTGGGCCAAGTCGCTCCAGTTTGTGGTTGTCCCCATGCTGACGCGAATTGAGGAGAGAGCCTCGCGTTCGCTCACCCCCATGCCCAGCAAGACGTGGGAAGGCTCGATTCGGTCGGCAGTGCAGGCCGAGCCGATTGACACGGCCACTCCGTGGCAGTCGAGCCCGGCCAAGAGGTGAATGCCTTGATGGCCTGGAAAGGCGAGGTTCAACGTGCCCGGCAATTGCTCGTCCGGCTCGGCTTCATGGATGACGAGGTCCGGAACCATCACGCGCAATTGTTTCAGCAGGCGTTCGCGTAGTGCGGCCAGCCGCTTGTATTCGGTGTCCATCCGCTGCGTGGCCAAACAGCACGCCAACCCGAAGGCAGCGATCTGGTGCACGGCCTCGGTGCCCGCGCGCATTCCTTGTTCCTGGTCGCCGCCGTAGACCAGTGGCTGCCAAGCGGCCCCGCCTCGCCAGAAGAGCGCACCGACCCCTTTCGGACCGTTGATTTTGTGGGCGGACAACGTCAAGAACTCGCAGCCGATCTCGTCGACGTGGATGGGGATCTTCCCCGCGCTTTGCACGGCATCGACATGCAGGGGGACACCCGCGTCGCGGGCGATCGCGCCGATGGCATTGACCGGCTGTATAGCCCCAGTCTCGTTGTTGGCATGCATGACGGAGATCAAAATAGTGTCGGGTCGAAGAGCCGCCTTGACATGGTCCGGACGAACCCTGCCGTCTCTCTCAGCACTCAGGCGTGTTACGCGCGCGCCCAACCGCTCGACCTGTCGGCACGCGCCCAAGACCGACTCGTGCTCGATGCTCGAGGTGATGATGTGTCCCTTGCCGCCGGCCTGAAGAAAGACCCCCTTCACCACTGCATTGTTTGCCTCCGTGCCGCCCGAGACAAAGAGGATCCGTTCAGGGTGGCACCCCAAGAGGTCGGCGACCGATCGCCTGGCCTGGTCGACAATCCCGCGGGCCTGCCTGCCCCGACTGTGCAGCGACGCCGCATTGCCAAACGCCTTGGCTGCAATCTTGGCCAGCTCTTTGCGGACGGCCGGCAGGATCGGTGTCGTGGCGGCGTGATCTAGATAGACCTTGCGAACCCAGGTAAGCGCGTGTTTCATCGTATCCGCCTCCAGAGCCGCACTCTCAGGCAGAGGGCGTGACGCCAAAGCAGTACCGCGGAAGCACCCGGCGGCGGTGGGTGACCCTGCGGTAGCGCACGTCACTCATTCCGAGCGCAATCACCGCGAGCGCCTCCTCATCGTCCGGGATGCCGAGTGCTCGTGCAATTCTCCGATCGTGGGCCATAGCGTTGACCGCAAAGCCGATGAAGCAGCTGGCGTAGCCCATGGCGTGAGCGGCGAGCAAGATGTTCTGGCTGGCGAGGAGCACGTCTTTGCCTGAGTTGTCAGGGTGTTTCTGGCTGCTGATGACCAGGGCGGCGGGTGCACCCCAAAATAAGGTGTCGCGGCCGAGCTCGTCCCATTGGCGCAAGCCTTCCTTCACGATGGCGTAGTGCCTGCGGTAGTAGTCGCCGAGTACGTCGCCCAGGAAGAGCCGGGCGAAGAACCGGGCGATCCGCTTTTCTGACAGGCGATTGAGCCTGCGGAAGAATTCGCCAACCGCCAGTGCGAGCTTTCCCACCGACGCGCGGTCGGGCAGGACGGTGAACTGCCAGGTCTGGGTGTTGTGCCCCGATGGTGCCATGGCACCAATCCTCACCAGGTCGTCGAGAACTTGCCGGGGCATGGGCGTGTCGGAAAACGAGCGGCAGGAGCGGCGTGAGCGGATGAGACGCACGAGAGCGGCGGCATCGAATTGTCCGTAGGGGATCCAGGCTTCATCGTTTTGGATCGTGGTGAGGGTCAGAGCATTGTCGTCGACCAACCCGGTCGAAACCGCCTCGCGCGGGCAGACCGCGGCGCACTGATCGCAACCGAGCGAAAACTTGCCTGTGACCACAGCCCTGCCATCGCGAAGAGCGAGGCTTCGCAGGGGACATACTACGACGCACAATCCGCAGCCATCGCAGAGATCGGGATCGATGACGGTTCGGTTGGGATGATAGCTTGTGCGCTTTTCACAGTCGTTCACTTGAAGCTCCAAGGCTCAGTGGGCACGTAGCGAGCGGAGAAAGAAACGAGGCGCCGAATCGGTGCCGGCGTTGTGTCGATACAGTGCCAAGGGGTTGAGCCAGTATCCGCCTCCCACGTCCACTTCGTAGTAACCGTTGAGGCGGAGAAAGAGTGAACGGGCTTTCCCTGGCGTGGGGTCAGGCGCGGCAAAGTCGAGATCGATGCCTTCTCCCGTGTGGAGCAAGAGCCTGTCTTGGTCCGCCGCGCTGATCTTGCCCGCGATGTCCAAGCCCGCAATCCCAGCGGCCCTTGTCAGGGCCAAAGTGGTAGCGCCGGCGTGAACCCCGTTGGCAATGGCCACGCGATCGACTTCCCAGGCGCCGGGGCTGCCGGTGAGGCGGACCCTTACGGTTTCATCGTCGCTCGCCGGCAGGGGGACCGCCTGATAGCGGGGTGCGGCCGGCCCCACCGGGCGCAACGACTCCAACGGCCGCCAGCCCTGGGCCGTGTGTACTTGCACGTGCAAGGGAATCCCCAACCGCTCCAACTCATCACCCATCCGTTGTTTGATAGGATACTTCTGGTTGTCTTCCTCCAGCCCGAGGAGGGTGGTGATGCCTGCGCCTATTCGGCCGAGGTATTGATAGAGGGCCTTGGTGGCTTCGTCGGTGTTTCGCAGGCGCAACACGAGATAGGGATCGCCTGCGCCGTGGGGTCGGGGAAGAGTGATCTCCAGGGTGTCCTCGGGTTTGTCTTCCTTGTCGGGATCGTGGGCCAGGGGCTGTCCGCGCCAATTGCGACTGTCTTCCTCCATAACCGCCGCGCGCTCATCGTGGCCGTGATTGTCGGTGGCGGCAGAAGGCGCCACCAGCGGGCCCAACCTCACCAAGCCACCCCGGGGCGACGGCAAGACCGTGTCCTCGGGATTGTGGTCCACGGCGAGCAATTGGACCTGGTTGATGTAGTCCCGTTCCTCGCGATCGTTGGCGATGCGAATGCGATAGCGTCCTTTGTCGGCCACCAGATACTCAAGACGGTCGACGTCCTCGCTTTCGGCGTACTTGGAAAAGGCGCCGGAAAGCATGTCGGCGTCGATGCGATTCTCCTGCCCGTCAAAGGAATAGACATGCGGACAAGAGGCGTCGCGATTTTTGACAAATCCAAACTTTATAAGAAGCCCGAATTCATAGATCCTCGGGTCAATCATGGACAGACGCGTGTAGGGCTCGACAAAGCGAAGCCAAGAATCCTCGGAAAGGGGAACGGGAATGCCAAAAAAGTAGTGGGGAACCGCGCCGCGGCCGTGCACGTAGCTGACACCCGCGCCTGCGTTGGCGAAAAGGTAGAGTCCCGCTTCCGCGTAGGGGTTGACCATGGATGTGCTGAACCGCGTGCCCACCGATAGCCAAAAAATCAGGGCGGTCTCGGTGATGTCAACCGAGGCGGCGGGCTTGAGAGCGCCAATCGGACCCAGGGCTCCGACGGACCCTCCGACGTTGAGGTTCTTGAGCGCATAATCCCAAGTGTCGCTCGGGAGGTCCGAACTCAGGAGGGCGATGAAGACGGCCAAGGTTGTGGACAACATGTGCGGGCATTACACACTCACTCCTTCATGATGTCCAGGCAGGGACGAATTCCAAATTCGGCTGCGACACGGCCATCTGCCTTGGGTGGACGACCGAGCGCGAGTTGAGTGCGGAAGACCCAGAGAATCCAAAGCAGCGTCAGCACCGTCAAGAGCTCAATGACTTCTTCCCAGGCATTGGCCCACACCACCGCCAGGCCGAAAGCGTGTTGCAGGAAGAAGCGGAGCAAGGCGTACGAAAGACAGCCGAGTCCGACAAAGAACGGAACCTTGGCCGGTTCGACGCCGGGGCTGCCTTTGCGCAGGTCGAAGAATGCCACCGCGAAAAGCCACAGGGCAAAACAGGGGTACACGCGCATCTCGGCGATTTCGATGACCAGCGTCGATTCGTCCCGCACCAGAGCTCCGAACACCGGGTATTCGAGAACCAGCGGCCGAAGCGTGGCCGAAAGCGGCACAAGGCAAAGGATGGCCAACATCGGCAGAAGCATGCGCATGATGCGGTGGAGCCCACAGGCGACGGGCTCGCGTTTCCAGCAGCGCTGACAAAGACGGCCGAGCGCGCAGGCGCGCGCTGGATCCGAAAACCCCAGCACCCGACGATCGACAAGCTCGACCAAACCCCAACTGAACCAGGCACCCATGGCCACCATGCCGAGCCCGTGGCCCATCTCGAACAGATCGGACGGTTGTGCGCCCATGCCACGAATGGCACAGAGCATTTCGCCGACGAAGAAGAGCAACATCCCGCGACCGAGAAGCGCCAGATCGCGATCGCGGCGCCGCCAAAGCAAGAGTCCCAAGGCGAGCGCCAAGAGCATGTAGAGCGGCTTCACCGCGAAGGCGCTTATCACGGTCACCAGCTGTTCAATCCGCGTGGTGTCGACCACGGTAGTCGCGTTTGGCGCCGATGCGGACGAACCCGTCCCGACCAACCAGGCAAGGCGCGACGGACGGGCGGTGAGCGCCAGCATGGCCCCGAGCAGGGCAAACACGGGTAGTCCCCAGACCAGCATGGCGCGGGCGAATTTCCGCATGACTGAAGCATAGCCGCGATCGCCCGCAGGGAATATTGAAGAAGGGAGAATTCGTCGGGTAAGATAACAGCCACTGTGGAATCGTCAGCCAGCTTCGCCTTGGACCGGGACCGCGGACGCAAGTTGTGCTACCTGCGCAACTTCCTCGCCGGCCGTCTCGTTCACACCAATCTACAGATCCTCTATGACTGCAATTTTCGTTGTGGCATCTGCAATTTCTGGCAGGCGCAGTACCGCGACGCCGCGCGCTTGACGCTCGGCCAGGTCGAACAAATCTCGGCCAAACTGGCCGAGATTGGGCCGCAAATCGTCTCCATCGGCGGGGGCGAGCCGCTGCTTCACCCGGACATCGTCGCTATCGTCTCGGCGCTGGGCCGCCACCACTTTCCGGTCATGATTTGCAATGGCTGGTACGTCACACCCGAGCTGGCGCGCCGGCTGTGGCAAGCGGGCATCTACGAGGTGAGCATCTCCGTCGACTATGCCGACGCCGAACGCCATGATCGCCAACGCGGCGCCAGCGGCGCCTATCAGCGTGCGATTGAGGCGCTCCGCGTGCTTCAGCGCGAACGCGTCCATCCCAAGCAACGCGTGCACATGATTTCGGTCATCCTCGAGGACAATCTCGACGAGATCGAACCATTGCTTCGCATCTGTCGCGGGCTGGGCATTACCTATCTCGTGACCCTCTATTCCGACGGGCGCGGCGAGCGATCGGGCCGTTCCATCCCGAGCCAGGTGAGCCGTCGCCTGCTTGCGCTCAAGCGCACCTATCCAGAATTCGTCGCGGTGCGGGGCTATCTTGCAAAGTTCTCACAGGCCATCGCCGAGCACGGGGTCGGTCCCTGCAATGCCGGCAAGCAGCTTTGCAATATCGACAGCCAGGGGCAGGTCAGTTTGTGCATCGATCGCATGGGCGAGCCGGTCGCGAATATTCTGACCGACGATGCCCTCACGGTGGCAGGGCATCTTGCCCAGGCATATCGGGACAACACCTGCCGATCGTGCTGGACCAGCTGCCGCGGCAACATCGAAACATTGCGAAGTCCCAAACACCTCATCGGCAACCTGTGGGACTACCACAAGACCTGCCGGGCCCAGCCGCTGGCAACGGGTGATTGACGTTCAGGCAGGCGGCAGCGCAGGCCGGCCCGCGAGGCGCCGCCGCCACCAGGTCTTGGGCATCAGGGCCACTTCGGAAGCCATGGTCCACGGCTTGTCGAGGATGAGCGAGAAGGAAAGCGCACAGGCCGAATGGCACTGGTTAGCGCAGACCGGTTCGGCGCCGTGGCGGCGCACGCCCGCAGCCCGCAGCTTGTGGAGGTCGCCTTCTTCGAGCAAATTGCCCGCGATCCTTCCAATTTCGAGACAGGGGTAGAACACGTCACCGACGGGCGAAATCGCCACCGTGGTGGAGGGACGGCAGCGGAACTTGCGCAGGTCTCGCATCGCGCGCAGGTAGGCCAGCGAACCGTTGACCGGAAAACCTCGGCGTTTCTGTTCGATGAGAAAATCGAAGAGGGCGCGGTAGCGCGGATCGCCGGCCAAGGCGGGATCCGGCGCTACCCCGCGCAGAACAGGGCAAACCGCGTGGCGAAATCCTCGCTCGGCCGCGTAGCGGAAGACATCGCGAAGATCGGGCAGGTTGTCAGGCGTGGCGACGGACGAAATCAGGATTTCAAAGCGCCGTCGTGGGTAGCGGCGCGCGGCCTCGATGGTGGCGAGAATTTGGGCGTGGCAGCCGGCACCGCGGCCGAGCCAAGCATCGGCTTTCGCTGGGTCCATGGTGTCCAAGCTGAAGACCAGATAGCGAATCGATTGGGCGATGTCGTCGAGAAAAGGAGCAATGTCGTGGCCAATGGTGGTCAGCACGACGCCGTCGAAACGATGCCGGGGCAGCAGGCGCAAGAATTCGCCGAAATCCGGGTGGCGCGAGGGTTCCCCGCCGGTGATGACCAGATGATCGCAGACGCGACGAAGGCGCAGAAGTATCCGGTCGAGGTCGTCCCCGCGCAAGATCGGCGAGCGTAGAGCGTGGTAGGGCGTTCCCGATCCGTCGCTGCAATAGGGGCAGCGAAACTCACAGGCGTAGGTCAGGTAGTAGACCGCCAGCAGTGGATGCCAGCCCTGCGGCGACTTGCTCGCGAAGTGGCGAAGGTAGTTGCTGAACGCTGTCCACATGGTTAGACCGAGTTTAGCAGCCGCGCGACGATGCGTGCCGAAGTTGATTAATGCCTCGCCTTCGGACATCGTCGGTTGAACCATGCTGCTTGATTGGGCTCGGCTTGCCGGCGTGCTGTCGCGATCGCGAGATTTGCACGCTGCGCCCGATCCGCGCTGCCGAGTGGAAAGGAATGTTGCGACGGTCACGGAATGGGCGGCCGATCGATTTTTGCCCAAGACTCCCTCGGGCGTGGCGTGCCTGCTGGTGCATGGCTGGACCCTGCGCGGAAAGGACGACCTTCGCCTGCAAGCGCTCGCGCGCGCGCTGGCGATAGCCGGTGTCGAGTGCCTGGTGCCGACTGTTCCGGGACTGGCGGCCCTGAGCTGGGAAGCGGCGGACGTGACGGGGATTCGCGCTCTGCTGGAAGCCGAGCGCGTGCCGCCCGCTTTGGTCGGCTTCAGTTTCGGCGGAGGCTATTCAGTGCTGGCCGCAAGTGGCTGCGCGAAACCGCCGCGTTTCGTGGTGTCGGTGAGTGGACATGCCGACCTTTCCGCTCTGTTCCGCTACTGGGAAACATGGGGGGCCAAGGCCCCGCACGGAGCGGAGGCGCGCAAGTCGTGGATCTACCAGAAGCTGGCGCTGGCCTGGAGGCAGCGCGATGCGCTGGCCATCCCTGAAACCAGGCAAGCCCAACTGCGCGAAATCCTGCTTTCCTTCTGCGATGAAGGATCGGCGGATGCCGCTTGGTCATTCTACGAGCAGGCCCTGCGCACAACCAATTGGGAGGCAGAGAATCGGCTTCGTCAGGAGCCTGCGGTCTTGCGCGCGCTGTCCCCGGCCGCGCATCCGCTGCGGCTCGGCTGTCCGGTGGTGATTTTGCACGACAAGACCGACCAGGCCGTGCCCGCCAGCGAGGCCACAATCATGGCCGAGGCCATTGCGCGAGGCTCGCCGACAATCTCAGTGGACATCCTGGTGACCGATCTTCTTCGTCACGTCTCGCTGGGTCCGGCCTTTCGTCTGGGCGAAGTCGTGCGACTCTTTCGCCTGCTGTCGCCACTGGTACGCGGCTAGAAAATCAAAGCACGTTGTTGCGCACGCAGGCCGGCAGCAGCCGCCCGTCGGTTTGCGGGTAGTGATTGCAGCATTTGACCACCCGGGAAAGGTCGAAATTCGAGCGGTCCATGAAATGGTGGATGAAAATGCTCTTGATGTTGCGCGTGCCGAGCTCGAGCACTTGGCGATGGCCCTGATCGCTCGGGCGGCCGAGATCGAGAACGAGCTGCCGCATGGTCTGCAGCAGGCTGTCTCGCTGAGGCATGATCCCGTCGGATGACCACAATCGGTAAAGCGTATCGCGCAGATTCTCCAGGGTTTCGCGATCGGTCCCCACCAAGGCCTGGTTCTTGATGAGATTGAGGTACGACTCGGCGTCGATGAGCGACGGCAGCGAGACCAGCGAGCCGTCGTTCAGTTTGAGCAAATAGGTGAGAGCAAAACAAGTCGGGTGGGAACAAGGCAGCGGGGTGAAGTCGGCTTCGCGCAGAATTCCGCCCGACGAGCTGGCCAGGAGCGCCACGGCGTCGGGGAGAGTCAGACGATCGAGGTCGCTTGCCGGACGTGGACCCATGCAGGCCAGGGGCTGGATCATCAGGCTCAGGATTTGCTGCTCATTGAAAAGCAGCCGCAAGACCCCGGGCAGCTCTTTTTCATTGGTGTTCTTGGCCAGGGTAAAGGTCAGTGACAATCGGCCGCCCAATTTCAGCACGCGCTCGACCGCGCGCCGCTTGAGTTCGCCCAGATCGGGACGACCGCGCAGTCGGCGATTGGGCTCGGCCGCGAATCCGTCGAGCTGCAAACTGATGATGACGCCTCGGTCGCGCAGAGCACGCACCAGATCCGGGTTGCGCTCGATCCACAGACCATTGGTCGAAATCGACACGATGCCGATCTCCGGCCGCAAACAGCGATCGACGATTTCCAGAAACTGCGGATGCTGGGTCGGCTCGCCCCCGGTCAGGGTCAGCATGTTGAGCTTGCCCTCACAGGCGACCAGCCTATCGAGAATCTTGTCCACCTCGGGCAACGTCAGGGCAGGTTTCACCCGCCCGTCGACCAGGCAAATCGGGCAGGCGAGGTCGCAGGCCGAGGTGATTTCGAGCAGCGGTACGCAGGTGTGCTGCTGGTGATTGCTGCAAAGTCCGCAACTCGTCGGACAGCCGCGATAGTCGGTCACCGCGCGCGCGCGCGGATTGGTGCCGGGCTTGAGGTAGCCGGCGGACTGTGCCGTCCATGCGCGGTTCGAGCTGACCAATCCTTCGCAAAGGCCATGCTTGGGACACCACTTGACCAGGATGATGCGCTCGCCGCGCGCCACCAGCTTGGCCTCCACCAGGCGGCCGCAGGTATGGCACAGCCCCTGCGTCGCCGACAGGCAGGCGTCCTCGGCGCGCACACCCAGCGACGCGCTCGCAACCCAGCCCCGCGTGGGCGACGCGCTCTCGCTCATCGTCCCGCTCCGAAGCGAGGATCGGGCATGCGGTACATCAGATTGAAGTTGCACGCGCCCACCAGATTATCGCCATCCGCGACCACCTGATCCGGGCAGCGCATGGCGCGCCCAATTTCGTAGGTGTCCTCGTCCATGTGGGCGTGCACGAAGATGGTCTTGATGAATTTCTCGCCGGCGCGCTGGCGCGCATACACGTCGAGGGGCGGCCCCGGCGGATAGAGCGCGGTCAGCATGTTCTTGAGAATGCGCAGAAGGGCTGGCTCTTTGCCCTCGCTCCACAGGCGTTCCACGGCCGCCTTCATGGCCGATTCGGAGGCGTCGTTGGGGTGCAGCAGATACCCGCCCCTTGCCATCGCCGCGATCTCACGTTTGTCGAGCAGCCGGGCCATGGGTTGAAGGCCCAAGCGCTCATCGGAAAACAGATACGAGACGCCGTAACACAGGGGATGCGCCGTGGGCAGCGGCATGAAGTCGGCAACGGCAATACGGCCCGCGCTGGCCGCGTCGATCATCCGCTCGACCTCGTCGACGGCCAGATGTCGGCGTGGTTCGAAATGGGCACCGCCCTGTCCCGTGTAGGTCATGGTCTGAATGGTCAGACTGCGCACAAAGGGCTTCTTTTCCAGCAGCTCCAGCCACGCCGGCATTTCATCCTCGTTCACGCCCGGCACCAGTACATGCAGAATCGTGGTGGGAATGTTGTGCTCTTCCAGGGTGTCTAGGGCGCGGCGTTTCGCCTCGACGATATCGGCCCCGTGCAGGATTGTGCTTCGCTCGGGCCGCAGCGTATCCAGCGACAGCACGACGTACACACCAAGGTCGGCCAGCGCCCGCGCCAGCTCCGGCTGTCGCCCGATCGCGATGCCATTGCTGTTCACGGTTATGCGACCGATGCCGGGCCGCTGGGCTGCGCGCAAAATAGCGAGCAGCTCCGGATGCAGCGTCGGTTCGCCACCCGTTATATTGATGAGATCCACACCGCCGGTGGCTTCGAGGACAAAATCGAGGCGTTTGGAAAATTCATCGACCGGCATGAAATAGGGATCGGGGCGATTGAAGCCAAAGCAAATCGGGCAGCGCAGATTGCAGGCGTTGGTGATGGGGATGACCGGCAAGTGGCAGCGCTGTCCGTGAAACAAGCAGGGTCCGCAGGCATCGGGGCAGGCGGCGCGCTTTTCACGGTGCACTCTTGGCGGAGGGCACGGCGCCACCTCCTGGCTCATGGCTTCGAGGTACCAGGAGAGATCTCCTGCGATCAAGGCCTCGTGTCTTCCGTGCTCGGGGCAGTGGCGCTGCAAGTACACGCGGTTGTCTCGGGCGATGGTGCGTACCTCAACCCGGGCGCCGCATTCACGGCACAGGCCGCGCGATTGCGCCAGGTAGTTGATGGGGCCCTTCTCGCCTGACGAACAGACCGCGCACGTTTCCATCACAGTCCTCCGTCGACGTTGATGCTTTGGGCGTTGATGTACGAGGCACGGTCCGAGGCAAGGAAGGCGACAAGTTCGGCGACCTCTTCGGGGCGCCCGGGACGACCGAGCGAGCAGTGCTCGTTGTAGGCCTGCAGTTGGCGATCCGATACGTTGAGGCCCACGCCGCCTTTGATCAGGCCGGGGACGACCTCGTTGACGCGAATGCCGTAGCGACTGAGTTCTTTGGCGAGCGAGAGCGTGAATCCCGTGACCGCGGCTTTGGCGGTGGCGTAGTGGACAGGCACCTCCAGCAAACGATGGCCGGCGAGCGATCCCAGATTCACGACGACCCCGCGCTTGCGGCGAATCATGCCGCGCACGAAGGCCCGGGAAAACAGAAACAACCCCTTGAGATTCACCGCCAACAGATCGTCCCAATCGCTCTCCTCGATGAGCGCGAAAGGCAGTACCTGGGTCGTGCCGAGATTGTTGATGAGCCCGGCGACGGGGCCGAGCTCGCTCTCCACGCGGGCGGCAAACGCATCGATGGCCTTGGCGTCCCGGCCGTCGACCGCAGCAATCAGACAACGACGGCCGAGCCCGACCATTTCTGCCTGCAAAGCCAGGGCGCGGTCTTGGCCTTGTTTGTAGGTGAAGGCCACGTCCGCGCCTTGGGCAGCCAGGCTGCGTACGATGGCCGAACCGATGGCCCCGGATCCGCCGGTCACAACGAAGACGCGGCCGCTAAGCACGGGGCGCCTCGGGCTTGGAAAGCTTGTGGTCGATGCCGCAGGCCAGAGCCTCTATGGTCAAGAGCGGGGCCAACTGGTTGCGCGTCACTCCCTCGCGCAGGAGTTCCTGGGCCTCCGGATAGCGTTCGCGCAACAGCGCCAGCGTCTTCGGCTTGATGACCTCGCGCTCGTGGACTTCCTGCTCGGGCAGCCCGAGCTGGGCGCTTAGGCTCAAATCCTGCTTGTCGAGCTTGATGGCAAATTCGTCTTCGAGCAGGTACATGAGCTCGACTAGGTCCAGCGAATCGGCGCCCAAGTCGTCGATAAGCCGACTTTGCGGGCTGATCGCGTCCGCAGATTTCGCGAGCACTTGGGCCACGCAGCGGATGATGCGGTCCTGGGTGGTCTGGGCGGCGGGCGGGGTCGCAGTTTCGGGCATGGTCATATCCTCTGTGAAAGACAAGGGCCGGCTCCGGCAGCAAGAACCAAACACGCATTCTGCCCTCCGAAACCGAAGGAATTGGAGAGCGCGATGCGTACGCTGGCCGGACGCGGCTGATTGGCAACAAGGTCGAGATCGCACTCGGGATCCGGCGTGTGCAGATTGATCGTGGCCGGCAGCGTCTGCTCGGCAAAGGCGAACAGCACCGCCATGGCTTCGACGGCGCCGGCCGCGCCGATGAGATGGCCGATCTGGCTTTTCGTCGAGCTTGTAGGCGGGGGCGCAGCGAACACCTGGCGGATGGCGCGCGTCTCAGCCGGATCGTTCTTGCGTGTGCCCGTGCCGTGCGCGTTGATGTAGTCCACTTCGCTTGCCCCGATGCCAGCGTCTTGCAGGGCCGCGCGCATGGCGGCCACCGCACCTCGCTCGTGCTCGTCGGGATCGCTCACGCGAAAGGCGTCCATGGTGGAACCATAGCCAATGATTTCGCCCAGCACAGGTGCGCCGCGCGCGCGGGCCGAGGTCATGGTTTCGAGAAAGAACATCGCGGCACCCTCGCCAAGCACGAAGCCGTCGCGGTCTCGGTCGAAGGGCCGAGAGACAGCCGGCCCCAGGTGATTGCTTTCAGACAAGGCGCCGAGCAAGGAGAAACCGCCCACGCCCAGCGGATTCACCATGGAGTCGAAGCCGCCCGCCAACACGGCGTCGAGGTCACCGTCGCGCACGAGCCAGAACGCCTCGCCGAGAGCCTGGGTTCCAGCCGCGCAAGCCGAGACGTTGACCGCGCAAGGCCCGAGTAAACCCGCCTCGCGCGCCACACAGCGTGCGGCCAGATCTGAAGCAATTTCGAGGAAGGCGCCAGGCGGGGCCGCCACGGCTGCGCGCAACAGACCTTCGCGTTGCAAGTGGTTTCCGTCGAGGTGGGGCGACAAATCCGTGGCGTGGAAGATTTCGAGGCCGGTGGCGACCGACACGCCGACGCGAAAGGGATCGAAGAGAGCCGGCACGGTCGATGAAGCCAGCGCTTGCGCCAGGGCTTCGCGCGCCGCTGCCACGGCAAACAGCGCCTTGGGATCCCGCCGCAGAGCCGCAGCCTCGGGGAAGGGCAGCGAAGCCCTCGGATCGCAATCGGGAACCTCGCCCGCCAAATGAACGGAAAACCCCGAGGCATCGAAGGATCGGATGGACCGAATGCCCGAGCGAGCCTCGCGTAGACCGGCGAAGAATTTCGCTCGACCACTGCCGAGCGGCGAAACCACACCCGCGCCCGTGATGACAACGCGATGGCCTTTCACGCCGATCCCCGCCATCGGGACAGCACGGCTCCCGCCGCCGCTTGGCCGTCGTGAAAGGAAACCAGCACCCGTTGGGCGGCGCAGGAAGGGACGCGATCGAGCAGCGGCGTGGGCAAGACGTTCTGGCGCAGGGCCAAGCAGGCGATGGCCGCGGCGACGAGCCAGCTCGCGGCCGGGGCGATGCCGATCAGGCCGTCGGCCGAGGCCATGGTCACCGTTTTCCCCCACAAACTTGTCGCCCGCGCCCGGTCGGCGTCGATCTCAGCCGCCGAGGGCGCGCCGGTCGCGAAAATCGTGTCGGGCGTGGGCTCGGCCAGCGACCGCCAAAGATGGTCCGCGCTGCCTGGCCCGAGCAGGTTGGCCTGATCGAGCACGGCATAGGCAGCTCGCCCGCGCCGTGCGGCCTCCGCTTCGGTTTCAAGCAGCAGAAAGGCCGCCTGATCCGCTGGCGCCCAGCCCAAGTGTCGTGGCGAGAACGGCTGCGCCTCTTCGATGGACGCGGCCAAACGACGTTCGCGCTGCAGGTCGAGCACCGGCGCAAGGCTCAGGGTGTGCGCGCTGCCGCCCACCAAAGCGCGGGAAAATCGCCCCTGGCGCAACCCGCGCACGGCGTGGCAAAGCGCGCACGCACCTTGCTCGGACCCGGGGTAAAGCGCCGCATTGGGGCCTTTGATGCCAAAGGTGATCGACACCAGGCCGAGCGGCATGTTGAGCAACATCTTGAACGGCAACAAGGGATGACAGCGCCGAAGTCCTTCTTGCTTGAGCGCAAGTAGATCCGCAGCTCCGTCCTTGCCGATGGAGTGCAGGGCCTGCTCGACGTCGAAGGCAATCGGCCCGGTGGCAACGAAGAGGGCAGTGGCCGCACGTTCGGGCTCTGCGCTCGCCTGCAGCAACCCGCCGTCGCGCAGCGCGCGGCCCGCCGCCAGCACCGACATCTGGGTGCAGGACCCCATGTACTTGATCGATTTGCGGTCAGCGAGAAACTCGGTTGGCGCCGGATCGGGCGCGGGGGCCGCGGGGAAGCCTGCGTTGGCCGGCCCGACGCGAGTCGATTCACCCCAGCCTTCGTTCCACGGATGATGCGTGGTCAGCGCCGAACGACCGTCGCAAAGCGCCGTCCAGGTGGCCTCGGTATCGCCGTGTCCGGTGTGCAATCCAACACCGGTGATGACGATGGGCGCAGCTTGACTCAATCCTCGAACCTCGTGTTTCGCGTGAGAACCGACAGGTACTGGCGGCGAGACGCTTCGAGTGCGGCATCGTCGATGCGCAGGATGATGTAGAGAAGCTCCGCCTCGGCCAAACGCTGGTCACCGCGTCTGGCGCTGGCCCGCACGCGGGCCGAGTCCGGGTGGTGCGAAACCACGTCGACGCGCAAAGAAAGCTGATCACCCGGGCAGGCAAAATCACGAAATTTCGCCTCCACTTTGCTGAGCACACAGCGGGGCATGGGATCGCCGTCCTTGCGCAGGGAGATTTCCATCAGCGCACCGCCGAGCTGGGCCAGGCTTTCAATGAGCAAGGCGCCGGGATAGATGGGTTGACCGGGAAAATGATGCTCGAAGCAGTCGTCGGAAAGCGAGATGCACTTGACCGCTTCGGCGAATGCGAATGGCCTAAGAAGGGTGATCTGATCGACCAAAAAGAATCTCATGAAAGCGCCCCAATCTTCAACAAACAATATGCCGGAATCGGCCGGGATGAGACACGCCTTTTTCGCGTGCCGTCGATGCCCTATCATGGTTGCCGTGAAATCGTTCCTCCTCGTCGGCGTATTCCTTCTTTCCACCATCGTGTCCTGTGGCGGCGGAGCCGCGGAGGGCAGCGCCGCATGCACGATGGGCTCTGGCACCGACAAGACCTGCATCGAAATCCCAAGTAACGTCGACGACATCCAGACACAGAATGACGCCTGCACTACCGCAGGCGGCGTCGCCTCTTCGGCCTGTTCACACGAAGGCGCTGACGGGGCCTGCCAGATCAAGTCGACGGCGTCTGGAGAATCGCAAACCATTACCTATTGGTACTACGCGGGGAACGCGGCCAGCGAAAAAGCAGCCTGCCTCTCCCACGGCGAAACCTGGCTCACTCCATAGACGGCGGAGCACGCGCAATATCAGTAGACGATCAGGTAGCAGCTACAACCTTGCTGCCCAGGCGCGCAGGGTACCCCGCCAAAGCCAGGTCCCGCGCAGGGGATCTTGTCGCAGCAGGGAACCGTCTCAGAGCAGGCTTGGCCTGAGTAGGCGCAGAAGTCTGGCGGCAGCGGGGCGTCGGCCGAGCCATCCCCTGCGTGGGGCACGCCCGCATCGGAGGCCGGCGGTTGGACGGGCGGATTTCCGCACAGGCCGGTCGGCTGCCCGGGAGTGATGTTGCAGGTCAGGCCCGCACAGCAATCGGTGGTTGACGTGCAGATTCCGGCAAGGGGAACGCACACGATGCCGCCGCCATCGGGGCGGTTCATGCAACGGAGCTTGCCGTCCACGCTCGGCACGCAAGGCACGCCGCCGCAGCATTCCGCGGAGAAGGTGCAGACGTCGCCGCCGTGGATGCAGCAGGGCTCCTGGCCGGTGTAGCCGGTTGGGCAGCTGCTGGTCGAGCCACCGTAGCAGCGGGGCACGCCGATCGAATCGGGCTTGCAGCACTGCCATTTGGGCGGCTGGCAGTCGCAGCAGTCCTCGCGGGCGTTGGTGCACGCTGGACCGGTGCTGTTCTTCAGGCCGCAGATACCGCCCTCGGGATTGCAGCCGAGGGGATTGCGGCACACGCCCAGGGACAGCGATGGGTCGGCGGCCAGCTGACAGGTCACGTTGCCCGCGCCAGGTAGACCGCTTGTCGGATCACCGCCACAGCAGTCCTTGTCCTTGGTGCACAGGTTGTTGGTCACGCGGCAGCCGCTGGCGGGCTGGCAGATCTTCACGCCGGTGCGGGCAAAGGGCAGGCAAAGGGCGCTGCAGCAGTTGGTGCAGTCTTCACACACGGTGCCGTCTTTGGCGCAGCCCCCAGCGCCTGTGGTGGACAGATCCTTGCATACGCCGGCCGTTCCCGCGGCAGTCGTTTGGCACAATCCCGAGCAACAATCGCTGCCTTTGTAGCAGATGTCGCCGGTCTGAATGCAGTACGAGGCGGCAAGCGAGCAGGTGCCGTTCTGGCAGAGATGCGAGCAGCACTCGGTGCTGGCAGCACATGGGTTGCCAGCGGTCTTGCACGCGGCATTGAGCGGCAGGCATACGCCAGCGGCGCAGGTGCCACTGCAACAGGTCGCGGACGAGGTGCAGGCAGCGTTGTCCGCTACGCAGGTCGACAGGTTGGACGCGCAGAAGCCGCCCACGCAGGAAAGGTTGCAGCAATCGGTTGAGTACTGGCACGGCAGCCCGGGATCGGAGCACAGGGCAACCGATGAGCTGCAGGTGCCAGAACTGGTGTCGCAGATCCCCGAGCAGCAGACTTGACTGGCGCTGCACGCAATCCCAGCCCCTAGACACCCGGCTGCACCGCCACCCCCATCCTGTCCGACATTTCCGCCGCCATTTCCACCGCTGCCAGCCACCGGTTGCGGGGGCGAGGAAGAGCTGTCGCAGCCAAGCATCAGGGCGAAGATGGCCGCGCATCCTGTCGCAACAAGGTCAACTCTTCTGCTCTGCTGTGGACGGGTCATGGTTTCCTCCACGCCAAGGGGGCGTCGACAGGCGAAGAAATAGCCGTGAGAAAGCAATGGGTGCTGATGCCTGGCTTTCCGTGCAGGGCGTAGGCAGCAGCGGTACAGCCACCGCGGCAGCGCTGGGCTTGGGCACAGTCGGCGCAGGCACCGGACAGTTGGGCGGGCGTATAGTGGCGATTGTAGGGGAATCGCTTTGGGTCGTTCCAAATCGTGGCCAGTGTTTCCGCGCGCACATTGCCTTCAGTGCAGGCGTCGGGCAGGGCCAGACAGCCTTTGACCCGGCCGTCACTGGTCACGCCCCATGAATCAAGGCCGGCGCGACAGCCGAGCCAGGGACGCGGAAATCCACCCTGAATGGTTCGCAGGTGAAGATCATCTTCGGTGCAATAGCCGATATTGTCAGTGAGATGCGGGCGCAACCCCGGCCGCTTTGCCAGACGACGGAGCACGCGCAAGACCTCGGGCATCATGGCCGGCGGTGTGATGAGGTGGCGGTTTTCCCCGGCCCGCCCGAGCGGCAACGTCAGTTGCAACTGCCAGCCCAGCACGCCTGCGTCTTCGAGAATAGGCGCCAGATGCTCAAGTTCCGCCAGGTTGCCTTGGTTCACCTGGCTGGTCACTCCCACCTTCAGTCCCGCCTGGTCGACACAACGGATGGCGCGCAAGGCTTGTGCAAAACAGCCCGGCACCCGGCGCTGGGTATCGTGGGTTTCTGCCAGTCCGTCAATGCTGACTGTGAGCGCGTTCAAGCCACAGTCCTGCATTGTGGCGGCCACCTCTTCATCAAGACCCTGGCCGCAACTGATCAAGTCGACCAGCATGTCGCGGGCGCGGCCAGCGCGGACCAGGTCAGCCCAGCGCGGGTAGAGCAGCGGCTCGCCCCCCATCAGGGTGATGCGCTGGCAGCCCAAATCGGCAAGCGCGTTGATCACGCCCACCCATTCCTCATGGTCAAGCTCGCGGGCGCGTGGCGCACCCGCGTGCGAGCCACAGGTCTGGCAGCGGCACGGACAGCGCAGGGTGAGTTCCAGGACAGCGGCGAAGGGTGCGGCAGAGGGCTTCACGTGCAGCCCCCGCGTACGCGGTGAAGGCAAAAAGGATTTGAGTAGATGCTACCGGTGGTCCAGTAGGCCATGGTGGTGCAGCCGGCTCGGCACAAGGGTCCGACCCGGCAGCGGCCACAGGGACCGGCCAGCTTGCTGGCATCGAAGCGCGTGCTGTAGGCGAAGCGCTCGGCATCGTTCCAGATGGTCGTCAGCGATTCGTCGTGCAGATCGCCGGCGTCGAATTCGGGTGGCATGAATGAACAGCCGCGCACCCGGCCGTCGTAGGTGATGGCCACCGCGCGGATGCCGGCCTGGCAGCCGTTCCACAGCGACGGTGCGTCTGCGGAACCGCGCATGCCCATCTCACGCTCGGTAAAGTAGCCGATGGTGTCGCTCACGTCGATTCGCGGTGTCTTTCCCTCGGCGCGGGCTTGCACCAGAAACGCGGTCAACTCTTCGAGATCCGCTGGTGCAATGACGAAGGGTTGTGCGATCTTGACGGCGCGGCCCAACGGAACGACCAACTGAATCTGCCAGCGTTGCACGCCGAGCGCGACCAGATGATCGCGCAGCGCCGGCAATTCCGGCAAATTGCGCCGGTTGACCGCGGTCATGACCACGGTTTCCAAACGCGGCAAGGCGCGCTCGATGGCGGCCACGGTTTCGCGCCAGGGGGACGGCCCTGCGCCCGGGCGCAGGCGGATGCTGTCGTGGGTGGCTTGCAGCCCATCGAGTGAAATGCCGACCGCAGCGACGCCAGCATCAAGAGCGCGAGACAAGTGTTCTTCGTCGAGCAGAGTTCCGTTGGTGATGACAGCGATGCGCAGCCCAGCCCCGGAGAAATCGCGACAAAGGCCATCCCAATCCGGGTGCAAGAGCGGCTCGCCGCCCGTGACATCGACACGGCGGCAGCCGAGTTGCACTAGCTCGCGGGCGACGAAACGGATTCGCTCAGTCGACAGCTCGCGCTGTGAGACCGCGCCGCATTCGTTTTCGCAGTGGATGCAACGCAGATTGCACCGACGCGTGATCTCAAAAATGCAGGTGTGGGGCTCACGCGGTACCCGATCGAGCGGGTGCCCCTTCAAACGAACCGAACCCCGGCGTAAATGATCATGGGTTTGCAGACCAACTCGGAACCCGGTCCTGACCAGGTTGCTGTGTATTCGTATGATCCGCAGAGTTGCGACCGGACCAGGCAGTTGAGTTGGCTGACAACCTTCGTGCAGTCGACGCCTCCGAACGTGTCGGCCAACCCCGTGTCCCATCCTGCGGCCATCTTCGCCAGGCAGTTGAGAACAGCCCCCTGCTCCCCATCGGACATGTTGCAGGTGTGCATGATGTCCTGGATTGTGACGGTCGATCCATCGGTCGCCTTGGGTATCACAGCCACATCCGTTGCCGGGCGCGTGTCGGGGAGCAGAATGAATGCGAGATCAGGGTTGGCTTCGGGTCGCGTGACCCTGGCATCGCCGTTTGTCGGCGCCGGAGCGGCGTCGGGCAAGGGCGGTGTTGTCATCGCATCGACGAGTTCCAGCGGACCCGCGTCTTTGGTCGGTCCGGCGATGCCCGTGCGTTCGCAACCGATGCTGGCCGCCCCGCCGAGAAACAGCAGAAGTCCGAGCGCCGGCGCCGACAGAGACGCGGCCAAACGACGGAAGGTTGAGGGCTCCGCGCTCTGCCCTTCCAAGGCAGCGCGAATCTCATCCACAAGCGTCACATAGCGGTCGCTGTCGAGTAACTCATTGTCGACCAGGGCTCCGGGCAATGCCGCTTGCCGGGTCTTGAGATCACGAGCCAGGGTTTCAAGCAACGTGCGCAGGGAGGCCCAGAAGATCGAACACCCGCGGCGAGCGACCAGCGTAACGTGGAGTGCGGCCAGGGTCTCTTCCGTGGTCGCCCATGGCTTGACCTTCATCCCCGACATTTCGATCAGAAATGAACGAATGCGCTGGATTGCAGAGGGAATAATCAAGCTTTCCATGCCGCGACCTCCGGTTTGTGAGCATCAACCTGAACCCATTCAAGGTAGGCCCGCTCCCGATCTTTGGCAAGACTCGACGGTCCTCCGCAATCCCATAGGCATCAACCGGATCTCCTCGGGCCGGCCCGCGGATGGCGGGTCGCGGGCCGCGAGAGCGTGAGCGAGTTCGTTGGCGTTTCGCGGAAAGACGAAGGGCTCCCGGACAGCCCGCTCGCCCGTCACACGCTACCACGCGTCTTCAATGCCTCGCCCCACGCCCAGGAATGGTCCTATCGTTGTGAGTGGGCTTTCCATGGTGACGGTCGAGATTCCGGCCATCAGCTTCGGCTGTTTGGTTGGGTGAAGCCTGGGCTGTCACGGTTGAGCTCCGGAGGGATGGGTGCATGGCTGTTGAGCAGAGCCTTCGGCCACGAGCTTATCCAGGTCCCAACGCCTGATCCTGCGCGCCTTGCTCCTCTTGCTCGGGCGATCCTTGCCGTAGCTGGCTTCGAGCACGTGACCTCGCCACACCAAGATTCCGCTATCCATGCCGATGAAACCGTCGGTGCCTGCCTCGGCCATGCCCCAGTTGAAGTCGACGATCATTCTGACGTTCTCTCGTGCCCACGTAGACGGCGGTGGCAAAGGAGGCTCCCCAACGGGTAGCAACCGGTCCTTCTTGGTGTCCAGCACTTCGAGCCTAAATTGGGAATCGTCGATCGTTACGAACGCGACGAAAAGGCCATCCTGGCTAGTCTCGGCGGCAAATCCGCACCAAGGTTGCTTGTCGTCTGCCTCGGGCGGCAAAGCGTTGCTCGCCTCAAGCTTGCCCGTGATCTCATCCAGATAGAAGATCTCTCGAAGCGGGCGCCAGGCGCCCATCCCCCCGACCGCACCCAATACGTACTTATGGTCGGCTTGCGAATGCGCCAGGCAGCCGACATCCCCTCCAATGCTGTGGGTGTATTGCTTTCCTGCGGCGGTACGAAGCGTGACAAGTGTCGTCGTGGTGTCGTTCTCGTGTATGGCCACGCCGCTCACTTTCAACATGAGAGTGGAGGCTGGGCTCTTGCACGGCCGCCACGGTATGCCGCTTCCAGCAAAGGCGCTGGCGCTCACCATGGTTACCATGGCGACAGCAACCAGCAATCCTGGAATGCCGCGATGGAATCTGCTTCCGAAACGTTGTTCTTTTGCGGTGTTGGGCATTTGCTTCTCGTATCGCCCTTTTCGAATCGGTTTTCCGGCAAGACCGGTACATCGCTCATTCGCCCGAGCGCTCCCGGTATCGTGAGATCAGCCAGCGCACTGCCCCCCACTTCCGGGTGAGAGGGCTTGCCTGCCAATCTGCTGGTGTCCGAGCGGTCTCGGCATGGTGAAGCCAGCCCCTGTCGCGTTCGTCCAGGCCATGGCGCGCAGTCTACATCATCGCGATGTCGCGCAAGTCGTCAGAGTGAAGCTGCTTGTGCTTCCCCAGAAGACTCTGCCACCTCCCGGCGCGGCGGCCGAGGACACCAAGATCAAGCTGTCGCTCGAAACCCAGGTCGAGGTGCGCGAGGAGTTTCTCACCAGCGTGGCGGGGACGCCGATTCACCTTCAGATCGTGGTCACGCGCCGACAATTCGAGGACTTGATTCGGACGCTGCTGGAAAGCACGATCGAGCTTTCGCGCAAGGCCTTGGTCGACGCCAAGGTCGAGGCTGGGCAGATCATGGCGCTTGTTCCTCGCAACCGCAAACAGCCCTTTCACCGAGTTCGAACGCAATCCTGACAAATTTCCGCCACTCTACACATCCCAACTCCATTCACGCTCAGGACGTAAGTGACCCAAGGCGCGATCCGAGTCTCATTGACCCACGGATAGGGTTCCTCCGGGCTCGCCAAAGGCTTCAACATTTCCACAACCTCCAAGCCTACCTCGCGAAAGATCGCTCGGTAAGCTTCGTCGGAGCAGCGGATGTCTTCCACCGGGTGCGGGTCGGCCGTAGCGGTATTGATGATCCGCACCCCATCGCCATCTCTTGCCTTCTGGTTTTCCGGATAGGCTCTCGTCGTGAAGGACGCCCATTCATGAAGGTAGATCTCAGGAGTGCTCCCCAGGAGCACGAGCTTTCCGTCCTTCTTGAGCAACCCAGCAAGACCAGCGAAGAGCGCGGTTTTGTGGGGGCCGCTGGGAATATTGTCGAAGGGAAACCCGCAGAACACGAGGTCGTAGGCCCTTCTTTCAAAAGAGCTGAAATCCCCATCTTTGATCAGCCGATAATCTCCGTCAGGGTCAAGTTTTCGCGCTTCGACCAGCATCTCATCCGCGATGTCGATGCCCACGGCGCGAAAACCGCACTTCCCCAAAAACCTCGTGGAGCGCCCAGCGCCGCATCCAAAATCCAGGGCCAGGTTTCCGCCAACGTATTTGCGGAAGACCGAGGGCAGGTCACGATAAGCGAGATAGTAGGTCCCAGGGAACTTAAGCCGGGCATAGGCCTCAGCGCGATCTTCGTTTTCATAGGCGTTCTTGAACATGGTTGCAAGCTACTCAGAAACTGGTACTTACGCTGGGGCCGCTTTGCGCATTTCAATGGAGCCACTATCGTGCCTCGAACCAGCCCGAAACTTCCTGCCCTGAGTCTCGCCCCACTCGGAATCGAGCGCGATTCACGGGTGCCGCTGCAGCGACAGCTTTTTGACCAGCTACGGGAAGCGATCCTGGAAGGTCGCCTGCGGGCCGGAGCGCGGCTTCCCTCCTCGCGCGCACTGGCGCGCGAGCTGGGTATTTCACGTAATACGGTCCTCTTCACCTTTGAGCAACTCGAGGCGGAAGGATATCTCCAGGCCGCGAAGGGCTCCGGCTCCTACGTTTCAGAGGTACTTCCGGAGGCGCTGCTCTCCGTACGCGCCCGATCCGCCAGCCCAACGCGACCGTCACGCAAACCCAGGCATTCACTCCGAGGAAAGTACGCAAGGTCGATCTGGAAACCCACGATCGGCCGCAACGTGCGGATACCTTTTGCTCCTGAGCTTCCCGCGATCGATCAGTTCCCGACGGAGCTTTGGGCGCGACTGGGCGCGCGCCATTGGCGCCGTGCCCGCCCTCGGGAGCTGGGCTATGGCGAACTCGCGGGCTACCTACCCTTACGCGAAGCCATTTGTTCCTATCTCCTCGAGTCACGAGGGATACGCTGCCACGCAAATCAGATCCTTATTCTCTCGGGTTTCCAGCAGGGGCTAGATCTTAGCTGCCGCGTGCTTCTCAATCCGAAGGACTCCGTATGGGTCGAAGAGCCTTGTTACAGTGGGACGCGAACAACGCTTCTAGCCAACGGGGCCAAGGTTGTTCCGATCGGAGTGGACGGGGAGGGGCTGCAGGCCGAAGAAGCGATAGCCCGAGCGCCCCAGGCACGCCTGGCCTTTATCACGCCCTCGCACCAGTACCCCTTGGGAATGGTGATGAGCCTGCGCAGAAGACTGGCCCTGCTAGAGTGGGCGGATAAGAAGAACATGTGGATCCTTGAGGACGATTATGACGGGGAATTTCGCTATAGCGGACGCCCCCTCATGGCGCTTCACGCGCTGGACGCGGCCAATCGGGTCCTATACCTGGGCTCGTTCAGCCGGGCTCTGCTCCCCTCTTTGCGTCTCGGATATCTGGTGCTTCCGCCTGAGCTCGCTGATGCTTTTCTCGCGAGCCGGGCGCTCAGCGACGATTCACCTCCACTCGTTACCCAATCGGTGACGGCAGAGTTCATGAACGAGGGCCATTTCGCGAGGCACCTGAGACGAATGCGCTCAATCTACGGGGAGCGGCGCCAGGCCTTGCTGGAAGGAGCTGAGCGCGAGCTTAAGGGGCTTCTTGAGCTTCAGCCCGACGAGACAGGGCTTCACCTCGTGGGTTGGCTCTCCCAGGGGATCAGTGAGCGGCGCGCTTGCCGGGCCGCAGCTCAAAACGGCGTTGATGTGCGCCCCTTGTCCGACTGTTGGCTGAAGCCCCCACCAAAAGCGGGCCTGCTGCTCGGGTTTGCAGGCTTCACGCCTAGGCAGATCCAGACGGCGCTTGGACGATTGGGAGAAGCTTTGCGCTCCGCCTGAATCTTGTTGTAGCTTGAGGCCATCAAGAAGCTCCCTGAGAAGATCGTCTATCGGGGAAACTGGCTATCGCTCAAGGAAACCGAGTGACCATGGTTCTTTCGAAGGGGCTTCTGAACGTCGGGGAACCCTACCTGACGGCGCTCTGCCGAGTCGGCGCGACCTTGATCAGGTCAGTGCCGCGCGGCGAGACGGCTATTGCCGCCGTTTTCCGCCTGTTCTACCGTCAACGATAGGCCAAGCGCCAGGGCTGGCTACGTCCCGATGCGCACGTCCACAATGTGATCGCGGCGGTCGTCGGCCAAGGGAACGACCGGGACTTGTTGCTCGACCCCATCCACAGACACCGTCATGCCGCCCGCGGCAGCGGCTGCGCGCATGACCTTGATGTGGTACACGGTCTCGCGGTGGCGATAGTGGACGGTGAAGCCTGGCCAGTCGGCGGGAAGGCACGGGGTCATGTGCAGCTTGTCGATCTCCAGCCGTAGTCCAAGCAGCGATTCGACAACCAGCCGATACAGCCAGCCGGCCGAGCCCGTGTACCAGGTCCACCCCCCGCGGCCGGTGTGCGGCGCCACGGCGTAGACGTCGGCGGCGGCCACGTACGGTTCCACCTTGTAGGTTTGGATCGCCTCGGCGGTCTTGCCGTGGTTGACCGGGTTGATCATGGTGAACAGCTCCCAGGCGCGCCGGGCGTCGCCTTGGGCCGCGAACGCCATGGCCGCCCAGACGGCGGCGTGGGTGTACTGGCCGCCATTTTCGCGTACGCCCGGGACGTAGCCCTTGATGTAGCCGGGATTCATGTTGGATTTGTCAAAGGGCGGATCGAGCAATTGAACCAAAGACTGCTCGCGCCGAACCAACCGCTTGTCCAAGGAATCCATGGCCATGCGGGACCGCTCGGGACTGCCGACCCCGGACAGCACGGACCAGCTTTGCGCGATGGAATCGATCTGGCATTCGGAATTGCTGGCCGATCCCAAAGGCGAGCCATCGTCAAAGTAGGCGCGCCGGTACCATTGGCCATCCCAGCCGCTGGCTTCGATGTTCTGGCGCAACTGGGCCGCCTCGGACTGACAGCGGGCCGCGAAAGCCAAATCGCCGTGCCCACGCGCCAACTCGGCAAAGCGCTCCAGCACTTCATGAAGGAAGAAGCCCAGCCAGACGCTTTCGCCCTTGCCGCCCGCTCCCACGCAATTCATGCCGTCGTTCCAGTCGCCGGAACCCATCAGCGGCAGGCCGTGGGCGCCGAATCGCAATCCATGCAGAATGGCGCGTGTGCAGTGCGCGTACAAGGTGTCCGCCTCCCCGGAACGCCGGGGCAGATCGTAGTACGAATCCTCTTCTGCATTGACCGCACGGCCATCGAGAAAGGGAATGACCTGTTCCAGTACGCCCGTGTCGCCGGTGCTGAGCGTATAGCGACACGCGGCCAGTGCCAGCCAAAGATAGTCGTCTGAACAGCGCGTGCGCACGCCGCGGCCTGAAGGCGGATGCCACCAGTGCTGGACGTCTCCCTCGCGGAATTGATGGGCGGCGCACAGGAGCAATTGTTCGCGCAGCAGACGGGGCTCGCAGTGAATGAGCGCCATCGCGTCCTGCAATTGATCGCGAAAACCAAAAGCCCCGCCTGACTGGTAGGACCCGCTGCGCGCCCACAGTCGACACGCCAGGGTTTGGTAAAGCAGCCAACCGTTGGCCAGAAGATCAAGCGCGCGATCTGGGGTCTCCACCTGCACGGCGCCCAGGGTGTGATTCCAGTATTGCCAGACCGCCTCCAGCGCGCTGCGAGCCGCGGCTGAGCCACGGTGGTTGTGGACCAAGCCGGCCGCGTCTTCAATGCTTCGCCCCACGCCCAGCCGGAAAGTGATTTCGCGCTCCTGGCCCTCGTGAAGCTCGAAGGGAACCTGGATGGCGGCGCAGGGATCGAGCGCGGCGCCCAGTTTGCCCGAGAGTCGCGCGCGGTGAAGCGCCGCCGGATTCTGTGGCGTGCCGTTGCGGCCAAGAAATTCCGTTCGGTCGCCGGTCACGGTTCCGGTCCTGTCATCGGTGTCAAGGAACGCGACCCGGTCGGCAAACTCCGTGCTGTAGAGATTGCGTGCGAAGAGCGCACCGGTGCCGGGGTCGGCGTTGGTGATCACATGCGGCGCGGAACGGGCGCGGTCAGCGCCCAGTACCCATTCCACATACGCGGTGGCCGACAGACGGCGGCGGCGGCCCGAATCATTGCGCAGTTTTAGTACCGAGAACTTCACCGGCGCATTCACATCAACATAGATCCACAGTTCACTGTGAATGCCGGCTTCACTGTGCTCGAAGACAGTGTAGCCAAATCCGTGCCGGGTGACCGTGGGATGGTCGGGCGAGCCCTGCCTGGGCAGGGGAGTCGGCGACCAGAACTGGCCGCTCTCCTCGTCGCGCAGGTAAAGGGCTTCCCCGCAGGTGTCGCTGACCGGGTCGTTCTGCCAAGGGGTCAAACGGAATTCGTGGGCGTTCTCCGCCCAGGTGTAAGAGGCGCCACTTTCCGAAAGCACGGTCCCGAATTGGGGGTTGGCCAGCACGTTCACCCAGGGCGCGGGCGTCACCCGTGCGGGCGTGGTCGTGATGACGTACTCACGCCCATCCGGGGTGAAGCCACCCAGGCCATTGAAGAAGGCCAGATCAGGGCGCGGGTCTACGCCAGGGGCAAAAGCCGCCGCGGAGGGAACGCGGGCCGAACGCCCCAACAGTGGCGGCGGGTAGACGCGCTCTACCAGGAGCCGCTGACCGATCTGGTCGGCCAGATCCCCGCGCGCATCGGTAAGAACCACGCGCGCCACGGTCTGCACCAGAATGCGGTCCTCGTCGGCGATCTGGTCGGCGGGCCGTACGAAGATGCCTCCCGGCCGATCGGTGACGTTGTTTTCACCGCCAGCGGCAATGAGCCCCATGATTTGCTCATGCAAGACCTGCCGGTAGCCCGAGTGATCCTCGTTCCAGATCACCAGATCCACAATCAAGCCCCGCCGGCGCCAGTAGGCGTGGGCCTGCACCAACTGGCGGACCAATTCGATATTCGTCGGGTCGCCGATCTTGAGCAACACGATGGGCAGATCGCCGGAAATGGAATAGCCCCACAGGCCCGATTGCCCGCGGCGGTTCTTCTTGACCACACTCGGGTTGGCACGCAGCGAGGCGTTGGCGTAGAGGATAGCCCCGGCCAAACGGCCGTACAGTTGCGCATCGGCTTCACTGGCATTGATTTCGCGCAATGCCACTTGACTGTGGGTCCAGGCCAGGTCGAATACACGATCGGCCAGCCGGCGGTCCTGGTACTTGTCGACCAATCCCATGCAGCCCTCGCGATTTTCGCTGGCGCCGGAGACTATGTTGATGGTCGCAAAGGCGTCCGGCTCCAGGGTGATCCGCTGCCGGATCGCGACGATCGGATCGAGCACGGATCCCTCGGTGTCCGACAGCCTGGCGTCGCTCTGCATGGCCTGGGGATCCGCCACGGTGCGCCCGCGGCCAATAAAGCGGCAGCGGTCGGTTTCGTATGAGATGGATCCGACATCGGCCCCATGCACCGCCATCAGATGGAACATCCAGGGCGCCGGCTCGCCCACTGACCGCGGTCGGCGCGTGGCCAGGATGGCCTGTCGGTGGCGCAAAATTTCACTTTGCACGAACAGGTTGCTGAATCCGGGATGCTGGTCATCGGCGGCTGGCGCGGTCAATACCACCTCGGCGTAACTGGTCACGTCGATGGTCTTGCGCCGGCGGCCTCGGTTGGTGATCGTGATCCGGCGCAGCTCGATGTCATCCTCGGGCGACACCGCGATTTCCGTGTGGGCATCGACTTCGTGCTTGCGGCAGCGAAATTCCGCCCGGGATTCCGAAAAGATCGCCTGGTAGCTGTCAGACTGCTTGAGAGTCGGCTGGTAGGCAGTCGACCAGAACTTGCCACTGCCGATTTCGCGCAGATAGCAGAATGTGCCCCAGTGATCGCGGGTGGCGTCTTCGCGCCAGCGTGTGACGGCAATGTCCTTCCAGCGGCTGTAGCCGCCGCCGGCATTGGTGACCATCACGTGGTAGCGGCCGCTGGACAGCAGTTGCACCTCGGGTGCAGAAGTCTGCGGGGTGTCGAACACGCGCACCGGCGTTTCTAGGCTGCTGGCGGCATTGTGCGATTGCGCCAGCTCGGTCGTGTGGATGTAGGGCGTGACCGCCTTGGGAATTCGTTCTTGCAGCAAGAGGGTCGTGGCCTGAAACGCCGGGTCCGCCTCGAACCGCTTCTGCATCGGCCGGTCGAGCAGCAGATGGGCCAAAGACAGCAGACTCATGCCCTGGTGATGGGCCATAAACGACCGGATCACGGCGTGGTCTTGCCCACGCGGCAGGCGAGAGGGTGTGTAGTCGATCGCTTCGTAGAACCCAAAGGGACCCTCGAACCCATCGGCCGCAAGTCGTCTCAGATTTTCACAGGCGGGCACCGGCGCCACCATCAGTGCCAGCACCGAGGCATAGGGCGCCACCACCAGATCCTCGGCGAGTCCGCGCTTCAATCCCAAGCCGGGAACGCCGAACGCGCGGTACTGATAGTTGAGATGGGCGTCCACTGTGTTGTAGCCAGACTCCGACATGCCCCAAGGCACCCCGCGCAGGGCGCCGTACTCGATCTGTCGCTTGACCACGGTTTGGTAAGTTTGGTCGAGCAGCGTGCCCTCGTAAGTCGGCATCACCAGAACCGGCATCAGGTACTCGAACATCGATCCGCTCCACGACAGCAGGATCGGCCTTCCGCCCGTGCTCGACAGCCGGCGTCCCAAGGCAAACCAGCTTTCCTGCGGCAGTTGTCCCTGCGCGATGCCAACGAAGGTGGCAAGCCTGGCCTCGGAAGCCAGCAAGTCATAGTAGCTAGAGTCGCGCCGGCGATCGTCGACACTGTAGCCAATGGCCAACAAGTGGCGCGTTTCATCGAAGAGGAATTCGTATTCCATTTGCGCCAGCTCACCGGCGTGAAGCGCAAGCTTTTGCAAGACTGCAATTCTCTTCTGCGCTCGCTGACTGGCCTCGGCGATCAGGGGCTCGAATTCGCCCGCGGTCGGCAGGGGGCGCGCCGCCATCCCCGCCAGTTCGCGCAACGTCGGGATCTGGTCGAGATCGGCGCGGGCAACCTGCAGCAGCGAAGTCCAGGGCGCGATGAACGCCAGATCCGTGAGCCCATCCTGGCATTGGCGGGCCAGGGACTGCGCCCACACCTTGGCCTGGCTCTCCGGCCCTGCGGCCAGTTGCGATGCAAGCGACTCGGTCGCCTTGGCGATCACTTCGAGATGATGGCTGACGGCCGTGAGCGTGCCCGGCGGGTCATCCGCGACCGACCCCACCGCGCTTTCGACCCGGGCGAGATCGCCAGAGCCGGCGTCTTCCGTGGCATCGACCAGCAACTGCAGGGTGTCGGCCATGCCGGCGAAAAGACTCGGTCCCACGATCTTTTGGTCAATCAGGCCGAGCAGCCCTTGCCGCAAAGTCAGAAGGTGTCCGGCCAAGTTGCCGCTGTCGACACTGGAGACATAGTGCGGCCGCAGCGGCTGCAATGACTGCGTGTCGTACCAATTGTAGAAATGGCCGCGGTGGCGTTCCATGGACCCCATGGTGTGCAGGGCATTGGCCGTGCGTTCGATGAGTCGCCCCGTCGACAAGTAGCCGAAGTCGTGGGCCGCCAGGTTGGCCAGAAGCGACAGTCCCATGTTGGTCGGCGAGGTGCGATGGGCGATGGCCGC
>Ga0265316_10000560_pt1 | contig 41500 bp, 32 predicted proteins | sample 4522metaG_FD_202092 | JGI IMG/M metagenome (GOLD analysis project Ga0265316, IMG submission 202092) | Rhizosphere microbial communities from Carex aquatilis grown in University of Washington, Seatle, WA, United States - 4-5-22 metaG | ecosystem: Host-associated > Plants > Roots > Rhizosphere >... | reverse complement strand
GCGCCGATGGGTGAGCGTCGAAGGAACCGACCGGCACCGGGAGCGCCGATGAAGCGCATCCGATCTCCCGCCCATTCCGCTATCCGCGTGCCGCGCGAATATACGATGCGCGGCATGCCGATGATCTCCCAGCCCTCCCAGGGGGTGTAGTCCACGTGCTGGTGGAGAAGCCTCTGCCGGATGGTGAAACGTCGCAGCGGATCGAAAACAATCATGTCCGCGTCCATGCCAGGGGCGATGGCGCCCTTATGGGGAAGCCCGAATGTGCGGGCCGTCGTGGTGGACAGGACGTCCACCATCTTCTCCCGGCTGATGCGCCCTTTCACGACACCCTCCGAATGGAGGAGCATGAGCATCGTCTCGATGCCCGGTGCGCCGTTGGGGATAACGCGCCAGTCATCGCGGCCGTTCATGTCCTTCTGGCCATCGAAATTGAAGGGGCAATGGTCGGTGCCGATGGTCTGGATGGCGCCCTCGCGAATCCCTCGCCACAGCGGCTCGAGATTCACCGAGGTCCGAAGGGGTGGCGACATGACGTACTTGGCACCAGCCCAGTGCGGCTCTTCGTAGCGTTCTTCGGTCAACGTGAGATACTGCGGGCAGGTTTCGGCGCGCAGGCGCAGCCCGCGCATCTGGGCGGCCCGAACCTCCGCAAGCCCGTCGGCCGAGGAAAGATGAACGACATACATGCGACTATCCGTGAGCTGGACGGCTTGAACGACACGCTTGATCGCTTCCACTTCCGCGGCGACTGAATGCGCGCGGGCGTGCATCAGGGGAGCGCCGCTCGGGGTTCGCGAAAGTCTCTCGCCTTCCCGTTGGATGATGTCCCAATCCTCGGCATGAACCTCGAGGAGTCCGTCGTGTTTTCGTGTCTCCACGAGGAGACTCATCATGTCAGCGTCGCTCACTCGAAAATCATAGAAGAGATAGATCTTGAAGCTCGGCGTCCCGTAGTCGTGAATCGCGCGCTGCACCTCGGAAAGGACGTCCGGTCGAATGTCGGTCAGGCCGGCGTGAACCCCGAAGTCCACGACCGACCGTCCCGACGCGCGCTCTTTCTGTCGCTCCACGGCGTCATGAATGCTCTCCCCTTTGCCCTGGAGGCTGAAGTCGATAATGGTCGTGGTCCCCCCGCAGGCGGCTGCAATGGAGCCCGTGACCCAGTCATCGGATGAGCGCGTATCCTGATAGGGCATATCGATGTGCGTGTGCGGATCAATGGCTCCCGGCAGGATGTACATGCCGGTGGCGTCCACCGTCTCATCCGCAGGGGCGGTCAACCCTGTCCCGACGCTCCTGATCGACTCCCCGTCGACAAACACGTCGGCAATGAACGAGCCGGTGGCAGTGACGACAAGGCCATTCTTGAGAAGAACGCTCACGCGGCGCCATCCGTTCGACCGAGCGGCTGCGCGAAAATTCCGATGCCGCGCTGCGACTCGCCATCGAGTGATACGTGGAGCAGACGTCCCACGAGCGTTCGAGGCACGTTCAGGACGTGAACGATATCCCCCATGTCGGCGAGACCCGGATCGATCTCGGCGATGGCGTTGGACGTACCCAGAAGCAGCGCTTCCCTCAGCGTGCTGCCCGAGCTGTCGGGATAGAGCGGCATGATGGCGATGTCTGCCTCCACCAGATCGGCGAAAAAGTGGGTGCCGTAGGATACCTCGGGGGTATAGCCGTCGCGAGCGAAGGAGATCTCCACCAGAAGGCGGGTGTTGTTGATGTCCGAATAGGTGACGCGAACGCCGAGATTGATGTCGTTGCTGCCCCAGCGTCCGGGCCCGAGCAGCGCGTAGCGCTTCCCCGCCAAGCGCTTGTTGAGCTGGCCCACGGTCCACCCCACGCGATGCTTTTGTTCCACGGTTTCCAGTCGATCATAGGCATGGGGATCCACGTACACCACGTATTCGATGTCGGGGATGAACGCGCTGGAAAGACCCGACCGCGTTTCGAACAACACCTGGTCCCCCGCGGCCGGGGTGGGCAGCGTCACGTGATCCACCTCGCGCCGTAATGACAGGGCGCGGCATTGGAGGATGTACAGCTTGTCCCCGTCCCAGGCGAACTCCATGTCCACGGCTCGACCATAGGCGGCCTGCACCGTGGAGAGCACCCTCTTCACCAGGGGCACGAAGGGCGGGCGCCCCAACAGGTTATCGAATGTCAGACACAGCGCGTCGGGCGGCAATTCCTGGAGACGCGAGAGCGGCGGCCGCATCTCCCCTTCGCGAGAGACGGACACGGCCATGAACAGATCCGGGTGGGAAGTGAGACGAGCGAGGGTCTTGAAATCGACCGTCGTGAAGGCACGGGCGCGCAGATCGATGACATCCACCATCTTTTGCGAGTACTTCTGGATCTGCTCCGCGGTGACCTCGGGCCGCAGGGTCGGGTGGCTGAGGGCGATCATGCGGGGATAATCGCCTCCGACCCGGTCCACCGCGCGGGTGCCCAGACCGAAGACAAGACGAATGAGACCGTCGTTTTTCACGATGCGGGGGTTCCAGATCCAGGAATTCGTCGAATACATGACCCCGGCCGCGACGGGAAAGAAGTAGTCGCCGAACCGACGTCCGACGACCTTCTGCACGATCATCGCCATCCGTTCGTTGAAATCCAGGAGCCCGTGATCGCGCCGATAGATGATCGGATCCGGGCCGTACATGCTCGCTATGACGGTCTTCACCCCCCGGATGAAGTCAGCGAGGCGCTCCTCCTCCCCCCCCTGGTTGGCGAGGAACACCGACTGATACTTGCCCGAAAAGGCCAGACCGAAGCTGTCCTCCAGATAGCTGGAAGAGCGCACGATGATGGGATGCTCGCCGATCTGTCGCATCAGGGAGCGAAACTCCTCCACCACGTCGGGCGGGAATGTCGCTTTCTCGAACATCCCGCCGATGCGTTGATACTCTTCGTCGATGGCGTCCCGGTCGCGATACTTGTGGGTGTGGAAAAGGTAGAAATGGTTTCGGTCGATGAAATCCGACATGATGCCGGAGCTCAGGTACCATGTCTCCGGTTCGGCGATATACCGCTCGAACTCGGGGTCCCGATCGGTGAGGATGGGCAGCAGGATCTTTTGAGCCACGATCATTCCCGCCGCCTTGCCGCCCAGCTTGCCGGGGTATTTCACGTGGCCGATGGTATGGCCGAGAACCGCGTCGACGTCCCGAATGGTGACGTGATTCTTCGCCACCCCCACGAACGGCAACTGACTGGAGATGAAATGGGAGAGGAGGGCCACACGGATGCCCTCCGCCTCCTCGCGTGAGATATAGAGCTCGCCCTTGGGAATGTCGCAGAACTCGCGCAGCGCGCGCCAGATCTGCTCCGGTGTGGCATGCTCGCTGGAGGCGATACGACCGAGCTCCTGGCACCGATCGCGTTTTCGCACGAGATTGACCCAGTTTTCCACCTCTTCGGAGGAAAGGGTGTCGGCGAAAAGCAGATCGATGAGGCTCTCGGTGTACTCGGCCCTCGTCGCTTCGGTGTCCGGCATAGCGTCGGCCGCGAGTACGGCCGTGACCATGCCGGGGAGGCCCTCCCTCGTTACGACCCCGCGCTCCACCAGGGTGTCGAGAAAGGTGGAGCGCATCTGGGGCAGGAGCTCGGGGTAGCGGGATATGAGCCGATACAACCGATAGCCCTTGGTAACGCTCAGACCGGCGGGAAGAGCAGATTCGCCGCTCACACCCACCCGCGCAGCTTGCAGGCCTCCGCGACACGGCTCACCGAGACCAGGTACGCGGCGTCGCGCATGTTCACCGACTGCCGCTCTCTCATGGCGTACACGTCGGCAAACGCCTTTGTCATCTTCTCATCGAGCCTGCTGTAGACGAGGTCCAGGTTCCAATAGTAATTGTACGCGTTTTGCACCTGCTCGAAGTAGGACACCGTGACACCGCCGGCATTCGCCAGAAAGTCGGGGATCACGAACACTCCTTTGCGATACAGAATCGCGTCGGCCTCGGGCGTCGTGGGTCCGTTGGCCAGCTCGCAAACGATCTTGGCCTTGATGCGATCCGCGTTGACGTCGGTGATTGCGTTCTCCAGCGCGGCTGGGAAAAGGACCGTCACGTCCAGCTCGAGCAGCTTTTCATTGGTGATGCTCTGCGCCCCCGAAAAACCGGCGAGACTTCCCGTCTTGCGCTTGTGGTCGACGAGCGCCTTCACATCCAGGCCTTGGGGACTGTAAACCCCGCCTTGCGAGTCGGACGCAGCGACGAGCTTCATGCCGAGGAGCTGCTGGCCAAGCAGTGCTACGTATTGTCCGGCATTGCCGAAGCCCTGGACTGCCATGGATTTACCCGTGAGCTGGATGTCCAGCCTCTTGGCCGCTTCACGGGTCACGTAGATCCCGCCGCGCGCTGTTGCATCGCCGCGACCCGCGGAACCGCCCAGTGCGAGAGGCTTGCCGGTGATGACGCCGGGGCTGTGCTCCCCTATCATGGTCTCGTACTCGTCCATCATCCACGCCATGATCTCGGGTGTCGTGTAGACGTCGGGCGCCGGTACGTCGCGGGTCTCCGAGAGGAAGCGGCCCACGGCGCGGATGTACGCGCGAGCGAGTCTTTCCTTTTCTCCGGCGGAAAGCTCCTTGGGGTTGCAGGTCACCCCGCCTTTTCCTCCTCCCAGCGGCAGATCCACGACGGCGCACTTCCATGTCATCCACGCCGAAAGGGCGCGTACCGTGTCGATCGTCTCATCCGGGTGCCAGCGCAACCCGCCTTTGGTGGGGCCGCGCGCGCCATTGTATTGCACGCGATATCCGTGAAAAATCCGTGTTGTCCCGTCATCCATCCGCACCGGGATGGTGACGTGCAGTTCGCGTTGTGGCCATCGAAGGAACTGGTGGGTCGCCTCGTCCAATCCGAGCGTGGCGGCCGCCGTGTCCAATTGCTTTTGCGCGATCTTGAAGGGGTTCAGTTCAGCCATGGTGTATCTCCTCACCTTCGGATAGTAGTGCCGGTAGGTATTCGCTTCAAGTCGATTCTCCCCGTATTCCAATGATGAATGAAGACATAAAAATCGGTATATTTATGATTTACCGGGGCGTCGGCGAACACAGCGCCGACGCGGCTCACTGCAGAGGACAAGGGGGTCGGTTGGGATGCGGCGTCATGGACGAATTCTTATCGTGTGTCTGCTTCTGCTCGCTCCGCTCATGGGCGCCGCGGCGCAGCAAGCAGGCGATGTCACGGGGCTCCAGAACTATGTGCTTGCCAATGGCATGGAGGTTTTCGTTCTGGAAAATCATACCGTGCCCCTGGCACGCATCCAGCTCACATTCCGAACGGGCGGCATGAGTCAGACTCCGCAGACGGCCGGGCTCTTTCACCTCTACGAGCACATGCTGTTCAAGGGGAACAAGGCTCATCCCACCCAGTCGGACCTCCAGGCCGCGATGAAAAGCCTCGGCGTAGCGGACTGGAACGGCGGCACCTCGAACGAGAGCGTCTCGTACTATTTCACCGTTCCTTCCGACAAGACGACGCAAGGCATCCAGTTCTGGGCGGATGCGGCGCGCAGCCCCCTGCTCGATCCGGGTGAGCTCGAGACGGAAAAGAACGTCGTAGTGAATGAAATCCTCGGATACCTCAGCGACCCCGGGACCATTTTCGAGTCGGCCGTGGACAAGGCGCTCTTCTCGAAGTATCCGTGGCGAAAGGACGTGAGCGGGTCCGAGGCGCTTGTACGTGCCGCCACGGTGCAGACGCTCCAGAACATCCGCGACACCTGGTACGTGCCCAACAACACGGCACTTTTCGTCGGCGGGGACGTGGACCCCGCTGCTGTCCGTGCCGCCGTGCAGAAGGCTTTCGGCGACTGGCAGAAAGCTCCTGATCCCTGGTCCCCACCGCCTGTTCCACAGGTGGGACCCGCGAATAATGTCCTGCTGGTCTACCCGGACGACCAAATGTACGCGGGGATCGTGTCGGTGAATCTCGAGATGCGCGGGCCCGACGTTACCCGGGATCCTGCGTCAACCTATGCCGCGGATGTTCTGGGCAAGCTTCTCGAGGATCCCAACGGCAAATTCAAGTCCGATATCTTCCAGAAGGTACCGGGCCTCTACAAGAAAGAGTACATGAGCGAGGAATACGCTACGCAGCGCGACGGGGGATTCGTGACATTCTCCACGCTCATGGTCATCAACCCTCGACAGAGCACCTTCGACAGGCTGACGGGGCTGAAGCAGGCATTCGCCGACGAGGTATCCAGCATCGCTTCCACGCCGACCTATTTCACCTCGAACGACTACGCAGTGCTCGAGCGCCAGCTCGCCGATCAGCGGGTGTGGGAACGCGAAACCGTCGATGGCTTCATCAGCGAGCTGTCCTTCTGGTGGTCCACGGCCAGCACCAGCTACTACATGGGATACACCGATCAGCTCCAAAAGACCAGACAGCCCGATATCGCCGCCTTCCTCAATCGCTACGTCATCGACAAACCGGCGGTTTTGTCTGTTCGCATGAATCCGAAGGACTTCGAGCGGGAAAAAGTCGCGGCGGAAAAGAACGGCTGGACGGTGATAACGAAGGACAATGCGTTCTGGTGGGCGGACCAGGGAAAGGCAGGCGCGCAGTGAACCGCATACGACACGTGACGGCGATCATCCTTGCGGCAATGGTTGCGACCTTGTCCGCCGGCGGACAGGCGGTGGATCTCACAAAAGAGCAGAAAACGATCGACGCGGGTGCGCTCAACGACTTCGCCAAAGAGAATCTCCCCTCCTTCTCCACGGCACGCCTGACCAATGGCATTCCGGTCATCATCAAGCGATCGACGACCAATCGCATCCTTTCACTGAAGGTGGTCCTGCGCGGCCACGTCTCGTTCACTCCGGTCGCCAAGGCCGGGTTGGAAGCGGCCATGTTGACGATGCTCACGCGCGGATCGGCCCACTATACGTATGAGGACTTTCAGCGCACCCTTTTCGAGACTTCAGGCTCGATCGGCGCGGGCTATTCCTCTTTCGATATGACGTCATTCGACCTCGTCACCATCGACACGTATTTCAAGGAACTCTTCCCGGTCTTCGCCGACGCTTTTCTTCATCCGTCATGGAACGCGGAGGAGTTTCCGCGCGTTATGAACGATTTCGAGCTCGCCAAGCAACAGGACGAGAACGATCCCTATTCCCTGGCGGTGGAAAAGCTCAACAACTCTTTCTTCGCGGGGCATCCCTATGCGGCGAGTTGGAGCGGCGTCGGGGACTCGCTGGAAGGCATCACTCTGGATGATGTGAAAGCATACTACGCGCAGAATGTCTTCGCGGGCAGGATCTTCATTGTCGCCGTGGGCAACTTCGATCCCGCGACCCTGGTTCCCCTTTTGGACACGACATTCGGCGCCATGACCGGCACTTCGTACACCCGTCCCGCCGTTCCTTCCTTCGAGGGAAAAGTGAAGCCCGATCTCATGGTTCAGGACTTTCCCGCTTCAACCGGTCTCGCCTACGTTCGCGGGGACTTCGCCATGCCGGGCGCCGACAGCCCCGATTATGCCCCGTCCCTCGTGGCGTTCAGCCTTCTGGATGACGTGCTGTTCGAAATCGTGCGCACACGTAATGGCGCCTGTTATAGCGTCTGGTCGAGCATGCACGGTTTCACGGCATCCTACGGGGATATTACCGTCTTCAAGACGGCCGTACCGGGACTCGTGAAACCGCTGGTGGATCAAGCCATCGCGGTGCTCGCCTCGGGGCGGAGCATGGGCGGAAACGTCTCCGCCTCGGCGGCGGGGAAAAGCGGTATCGGTAGCGCAGGCGAGGACACGACGGCCGCGGCTTTCGTGCCGATAGCTGATGCCCTCCCCTTCTACCGCGAAAAGGCTCTTACCCAGTTCTACACGGGACAACAGACCAATACGTCGGTTGCCGCGCAGATCGCCTCATCGATCGTGTACGACGGGGACTATCGCGATTACCTGCTCATCCGTGACCGGATACAGGCCGTCACGGCGGATGACGTCGTGCGTGTCACGAAGAAATACCTCGTATCCAACCCGGCGCTCTGGATCGTCCTCGGCGATCCGGCGCTCCTCAAGACCGTAAAGAAAAGCGACTTCCTTTCATTCACGGCGCACTAGGCCGCCGGCGGGGGCCAGAGACGCGGAGCCAAGCGTTTCTGGCCCTTCCTCATCCACCCGAGATCGGGAAAAAAGGCCCCCAGGGATATGGCGCGCGCGCGGCCCAGAGTGTAAAATGCGATCATGAAACACGACGAATACTCCTGGACGACGTTCGACGGAATCAAGGTCTTCGCTCAATCTTGGGCGCCGGAAGGAAAGCCACGGGCGGTGATTGCCCTCGTTCACGGCCTGGGCGACCATTCGGATCGGTATCCGCGTCTGGTGGAGATGCTCGTGGGCGCCGGATACGCCATCAATGCATTCGATGAGAGGGGGCATGGCCGCACCGGGGGAGCGCGCGCATTCACCCCTTCCTATGAGGCGATGGCCAAGGACATCGACCAGCACATGGAGAACACCCGGGCACGCTTTCCCGATTTGCCGATATTCCTTTACGGCCACAGCTTCGGGGGTGCGCAAGTGCTCAACTATGTCCTCTCGCGCAAGCCGAAGATTCGGGCCGTCATCGCTTCCAGCCCGGGGCTCGCCTCAGGGGTCCATCAGTCAGGAGTAAAGATCTTCCTCGGCAAGATTCTTTCGGTCATCGCACCGAAGGTCCACATCCCCCTCGGCTCGCCGGTGGAAAGCCTCTCCCACGACCCGGCGTGGATCTCCGCCTCGCTCGGCGACCCCTACTTCCAGACCACTCTCTCCACGAGGCTGGCGATGGAGCAGCTTCGGACAAACGCGTGGGTCCTCTCGGCAGAGAGCTTCCCGCTTCCCCTCCTCATCATGCAGGGAACGACTGACCAGCACGTTGCCCCGCAGGTGAATATCGACTTCGCCAAGAGGCTCGGAGAAAACGTGACGCTGAAGATATGGGAAGGTCTCGGCCACGAGCTCCACAATGAAGTCAGGAAAGACGAAGTGATCGCGTATCTCAGGGAGTGGTTGGACGCGCACTGAGACCGGACGGTGCTCCGTACCGCCTCAGGAGACCGCGGTCTCCAGCGGCGGTACGGCGATCCTGTCTAGAAGCTCCTGAACGATCCCCTCCTCCGTGATTCCGCGGGCCGCGCCATCCTCTTTCAGAATCATGCGCTTACGCAGCACGGGGACGGCGATGTCGCGCACGTCTTCCGGCACCACGTAGCTCCTGCCGCGGATCGACGCGAGGGCCTGTGCTCCTTTGTAGAGCGCGAGAGAGCCGCGCGGGGAGACGCCGAGTGCCAGACGGACATCGGCACGCGTCGCCGTCACGAGCGAAAGGATATAGGCGCGCAAGAGCGGGCTGACGTGAACCCCGAGAATCAGCCGCTGCATTTCGACAAGTTGCGATAACTCTATGACAGGTGTGATGCGGCGAAGCGGGCTCTCGATGCTTCTCTGCTGCACCATGATCGCAAGCTCGGCATCCCGCGTCGGATACCCCAGATGCAGAGAGAGGCAGAATCTGTCCTTCTGTACCTCGGGAAGGGGAAACGTGCCTTCTGATTCCACCGGGCTTTCGGTTGCGATCAGCAAAAACGGATCGGGAAGCGGCACGCTCCTGCCTTCCACGCTCACCTGTCCCTCTGCCATGGCCTCCAGCAGCGCCGACTGCGTGCGGGGGGTCGCGCGGCTTATCTCGTCCACCAGCAGGACATTGGTCATGACGGGCCCCTCGCGAAACTCGAACGTGCTCGTGGACTGATTGTAGACGGACACCCCCAGCACGTCGGCCGGCAGGAGATCCGGTGTGCATTGCAGCTGGCTGTATTTCCCGCCGATGCTGGCCGCCACGGCGTGAGCGAGAACCGTCTTCCCGACACCCGGCACGTCTTCTATCAAGACGTGACCGCGGCATAGAAGCGCCACCATGATAAGCTCGACGGTCTCCGCTTTCCCCTGAAAGGCGCTTCGCACGCTGGTCGTGAAAGCTTCCGCCCACTCCTGAACGCTTTTCATCTGACGATCCCATCCACGAGCCGCGCAAGAGCGCGCTCGCTCATCCCTGACGGCGACTCTCCGTATATGAGCTCCTCGACGAGCGCGGCCGCGGCATGCAGCGCGGAGGCTTTCTGCGGCGCCCGAAGAGCGAGCCTTCGAGCGTATTCCATGGGGCCCTCCCGTGCCGTGAAGCGCATGCCGGCCCGGCCTCCCCAGCGAGCGATGCGGTGGAATTCGCGTACGGCCCGCGCGCTCGCACGGAGCCGTATTTGGCTTCGAGCGGCGGCGGCCCGGTTTTCTCCCACCGATTCCCGCATGCCTTCCAAAACGGCACGGGGTATCCCGCGGAGGCCTTTTCCGGAGGCGCGCAAAAGCTCGGTGATCCACTTCGGCAGGCGCGTCAAAGCGCGCAGCGCCAGGGCGGCTCGCTCCCTCAGGAATCGGAGGGGATGCAGGTCGCGAGCCGCTCGACGTGTTGAACGAGTGAGAAGCGGTCGGACAATGAAGAGCATGAGCCCGAGCGCGGCGGCTGCGACCGCGAGGATCGCGAGGATACGCCAGAGCGATTCCATGATCGGTGAAGGCGTCGCCGTTGGCAGCTGCGGAATTGACAAGGGGCCGATTCGGGGGCCTGGATCCAATGCCGTGGCCGGGGGCATCTTGCCCCCCCCACCGCCGACACCCCGACTGGAAAGCCAATTCAGAAGCGCACCTATCCAGGCTATGGGAAGGAGCGGCTTGCCGCCGGGGATCACCAGCGCGAGAATGAAAAGGGCTGCGACCCCGGCCAGGGGTATACCGAAGCTCTCCGCCGCACGTGTATCTTCTGGCGCCACGCCCGAGGCGCATGCCAGTTGCTGCTCGAGCAAGCCGTTGACCACGATGATGAATGCAACGCTGCCTGCCGCCTGCAAGATGACGCGAACCGTGACCGCCGTGGAAACGGGTCCATTCCCTTCCGCCCCGCGCACGGTGACAAGAACGAGATAGGGCAAAAGAACAAAGACATCGAAGACAATCACAAGCCTCTTGAGTCGTCTCATGGCTTGTTCGGCCTCTCCCGCCTCTCCACCGGCTTCCCGCGCGGCCTTCACCAGCTCGTGGCCGGTTTTGCCGATCACCAAAGACAGGAAAAGCTCGCGCGAGTGAAGCGCATTTTGGGCGGAAAGGGTCAAAAGCCATTGCAGGGCGCACAGCACGACCGGCCATGCTACGTCGGGCCTCCAGGGGATGAAGTCACCGCGGAATGGCCTGCCACTGAGGATCCACAACAGAATGAGTGCACCGAGAAGGGTCAGGAGCAGCTCGCGCGCCCGGGGAAGCGCTCCGGAGACACGTCTGTGCCGCAGCATCGCGCCCGCGACGGTCTGACTCACCCCGACGAGGAGTACGATAAACAGATATCCCGGCGGGGTCGGAATCAACGCTCTGAAAATTCCGCGGTGAATCACGGCATCGAGTGCCTGGACGAAAATGAAGACGAGGAGCACCGAAATCAGGGCATGGATGCGCGTACGCGAAAAGGCGAAGGGAGCCTTATCCATGGAGATCGATCTCCTCGCCTTGCCCGACACCGTGGGCGACAACACCCAAGAGGCCGGGAAGGGACGGGACACCGGCTACGAAAAAAACCTCGAGGTGCAGTCCTTTATGCGCAAGAGCCTGAAGACCCGCCTGCCGTTCGCGAGAAAGGCGCGGCGTGACGGCGAGGATCCGCGTGCCCGTGGGCAAGGGCGCCCCACGTGTGAAAGATCCACCCAGGGCAAGGGAGGCGAAATCCATCTCTTCTTCCACGGCGTGCGCCCGGGCAAGGGCCTCGAGAATGCGCACGCCATGGCTTGTTCCCGCCCTTATCGGCACGGACACGGGTCCCGATTCACCGGGGATGCGAGCGGCGGCAGCGAGACCGACCTCCTGCCTCATGCCGGCAAAATAGACGACGAGGGACCCCGCCAGCTCAATGGCGCGCTCGATGGCAGGATAACGACCCTCCAAGGGATAGTCGGGAGCGCAGAGGTTCAAAAGGACGAGAACGGGAAAATAAAGAGATGGATTGTACTCGGTGGTATGGAGCCGACCCAGGCGTGCGGAGACTTTCCAATTGATACGACGAAGCTCGTCACCGGGCACGTACTCGCGGAGCGAGCGGAATCGGCTCACGTCCTCGTAGAGCCGATTGAGGACCGCGATGTTGCCGGCAGGGAGTCCCTTGCGATGCTCCAGAGTCAACGGAAAAACAGCCGGATAGACCAGCACACGAATCGGCGATCCATGGATGACCCGCCAGGCGAGAATGCCGAAGGGTCCGGGGCCAGAAATCGTCACCGGCCCGATCTGGAACTCTCCGCGATCGCGCGCCTCCGCTTCCCAGGAAAAGGTCGCCTCCTCGCGGGGCTGAAAGGAGCGCAGGAATACGGCCGGAAAGAGAGGAAAGATGCCGCCCGGCCCGTCAGTGACGAGCACGGATCGGATGGGAAGCACGAACCGATTGCGGAGAGTCAATGTGATGCGAACGCGTTGAAGCCTGTTCACCCGAATAACTTCATCGCGGCGGGTGACGACAAAGGCACGCGGGAGCATGTACGCGGCGAGGAGAGAAAGGGCTTCCACGAGGAAGAAGAGCCCTGCCACGACGCGGAGGGAACGAAAGGGGACAAAAAGAAACGCGAGCAGAAACAGGATGAGAACGGCCCATGCACCCGCGCGGCCTTCGCTTCGGCTCATGCAGGAACGACCTCCAGGATTTCCTCTATCACACGCTCTTCAGTCAGCCCCTTCAGCTGCTGTTCGGGCTTCACCGAAATGCGTTTGAGGAGAACCGGCGCAGCAAGCGCGCGCACGTCGGAGGCTTCGGCGATGCCGCGCCCGTGCAAAGCGGCGAGCGCCTGGCTGCCTTTGTAAAGAGCCATCGATGCGCGGGGGGAGGCGCCGAGAGCGAGACGGTTGTCACGGCGCGTTGCCTCGACGAGCGAGAGAATGAGGTCGGTCACGGTGTCGGGGACCTCGATGGCGAGAATCTCGTCTTGCAGAGAGCACAGCGTCGCCGGTTCGGATACGGGGTGGAGCGTCGTTACCGGATGTTGGATGCGGGTCTGCGCCGTCATCACCTCCTCTTCCGCCTGCCGGGACGGGTAGCCCATTCGAAGACTCAGGAAGAAGCGGTCCTTCTGGGCCTCGGGGAGCGGAAATGTGCCTTCGAACTCGACAGGATTCTCCGTGGCAATGAGGAGAAACGGCTGCGGAAGTGCGATGGTTCTGCCCTCCACACTGATCGTGGCGTCGCCCATGGCTTCCAAGAGGGCGGACTGCGTGCGCGGCGTCGCCCGATTGATCTCATCGACGAGGAGCACGTTCGTCATGACGGGCCCCTCGTGAAAATCGAATTGAGAGGTCTTCGGATTGAACACCGACACCCCCAGAACGTCGGCGGGGAGAAGATCCGGTGTGCACTGGATGCGTCGATAGGCGCCGCCGAGGGAGGCGGAAAGCGCCCGAGCGAGGATTGTCTTGCCCACGCCCGGCACGTCTTCGAGCAGCACGTGCCCGCGCGCGAGCAGTGCTACGAGGATGGTTTCGATGACATTCTGTTTTCCGTAGATGACGCGCTGGACGTTCGCGCAGATCAAGTCCGCCCAGGCCTGGACGCGTGTGATCTTGTCCTTCATGCCGACGGCGCCGCGCTTACTCGCTGCCCGCGTACGCGAGGGCGATTCGGCACGCAAGGTCCACATTGTGATGAAAGAGCTTCACGTTGGTTTTCAGCGACGATCCTGCGGAAAGCTCGACGATCCGACCTAGGAGAAACGGAGTCACCGCCTTGCCCGAGATACCCCGACGCTTCAGGTCAGACATCGCGGTCTCGATCCACGCATCCATGGTTGTTCGAGGAATTTCCCACTCGGCGGGCACCGGGTTGGCCACGAGTATCCCCTGCGGGGCGCCAAGGGCTCTTTGTGAGCGCAGAAGCGCGGCAATCTCCTCCACCCTATCGGCACGCAGTGGTGTGGGTAAGCCGCTGGAGCGCGAATAGAAAGCGGGAAACTCCGCGGTCCCGAATCCGACAACCGGCACACCGAGGGTCTCCAGCACCTCGAGAGTCTTCGCGATATCCAGGATCGCTTTCGCTCCGGCGGAAACCACGCAGACCGAGGTGGAGGCAAGCTCGGTGAGGTCCGCCGACACATCGAAGGTGTCCGCGGCGCCGCGATGTACGCCGCCGATGCCACCTGTGGCAAAGACGTCGATGCCGGCCAGCTTGGCGGCCATCATAGTTGCGCTCACCGTCGTGGCGCCGGTTTTGCCCGTTGCAAGCGCCCACGCGAAGTCGCGCCGCGAGACCTTGAGGACCTCCTTCTCGGACGCCAGACGCTCCACCTGCGCGCGCGTAAGCCCTACGCTCAGGACCCCGTCGAGTATGGCAATGGTCGCCGGCACGACGCCGTGCCCCCGCGCAATGGTCTCGGCCTCCAAAGCGGTTTCAACGTTGCGTGGATAGGGCATGCCGTGGCTTATGATTGTCGATTCGAAAGCGACCACGGCGCGGCCTCTCTCCACGGCATCTTTCACCTCGGGAGCCAGGCGCAGGGCGGGATTCACAGAGCCCCTTTCTGGAGCCGATCCTCGACGGCGTTCATTGCGCCGCGCACGGCATCGTAGATACCAATGCCGCGCTGAAGGAGCGAGAGGAGAGCCGCGAGCAACAGATCGCCGGCCCCAGTCGTATCATGAACGGGTATGACCGCCGTTGGGACGTAGTCGGTTCGGCCAGCCGGTGTATACAGAGACGCCCCCTGCTCCCCCTCCGTGACGAGCACATTCTGGATGCGCCTCTCCGCCATGAATCGAGGGATGTCGGCTGCCTTCAAGGCGTCCATTTCCTCACCCGTGGGCGTCATGAGCGCGAGGTCGTGCAGGGCCGCCGCATGACGGAGCATTTTTTCAACGGAAACGGGCTCGAAGACGATTCGGGTGGACGCGGCATAGCGCTCGATGAGCTCGGCACAAAGCCCGGGCGCCAGATTCGCGTCCAGAACCAGGAAATCTTCGAAGGTCAGAGCGCCCAGGGCATTCATCACGAAGCGGCTGGACAATGCCTGTTCGACGATTCTGAAATCCGAGGCTGCCACCTTGAGCGAGCCGCTTTCCATGAGGGCCAGATAGAGCGGTGGGCCGGCATCCTTGCCCTTCACTTCTTGAAGTATCACATCTCCGTCGGCACGAAGGGCTTCCTGGGCCCAGAGCGAAATCGGATCCGAGCCGAGCGCCGTGATGAAACGCCGGGGTGACTCGAGATTGCTGAACACCCGATAGCCCACCCCACCGAGGCCGAGGTGAATGTCGGAAGGGTTGGAGGTGCCGTCCAGGAACTTCTCCCGGACCGCGATCATGTCTATGGCCACCGCCCCGACAACCCAGATCATGGCGCTACGATGCGCCTTCCCCTGGTCTCTGTCAATTCTCCGCTCGGTATGATATCAATGGAGCATTCCCATGCCGCACGAAAAAACGACGAAAAATCAGGACATACTCCTCAAGGGCGGGCTCATCGTTGACGGGACCGGTGGCCAGCCCTACGCGGCGAGCCTCCTCATTCGCGCGGGGCGAATTCACCGCATCAGCGCCAAACCGGTGCGCACGACAGGCGTCGTCATAGACTGCACCGGACGCGTCATCGCGCCGGGATTCATAGACGCCCACTCCCACCTCGATTGGCATCTGCCCATTAAGGGGCACGATGAGCTGAAATACCCCTTTTTGGCGCAGGGCATCACAACGGTGGTCGCCGGTAATTGCGGAAGCGCAGCTGCTGGTTTTCGCGAGGCGACCATCTGGAAGGCTCATGTCGCGAGCACTCTGCTGAAGAACGGATTGCTCACCCTCGCGTGGGATTCGGTTGAGGATTACTTTTCCCGGTTGGCGGCCTCGGGCGCGAGCCACAACATCGCATTGCTCGTGGGGCATGGATCCACGCGCGCCTCCATCCGCGGCATGGATCCCTCTCCGCTACATCCGTACGAAACCAAGGAGCTGCTGTGGCTCCTGGAGAGCGCCATGGAACAAGGCGCGCGCGGAGTATCCCTGGGACTGCAATACGCGCCCGGCATGTTTGCCCGTCCCGAGGAGCTGCGTGAGATCGCGCGTCTGGTGAAGAAGAAGGACAAGATCCTCACCGTCCATACGCGCGCCTTGTCGGCACTGGCGCCCGGCTATCGCCTGCGGCCCTTCGGGGAGGCACATAACCTCATCGCCTTGCGCGAGATGCTCGATCTCGCGCGCGAGACCGGGGTACGCCTTCAGATTTCACACCTGATATTCGTCGGCTCGAAAACGTGGCGGACGGCGGACGCGGCCCTTGCCCTGATCGATTCGGCGATCGCCTCCGGGGTGGACGTGCGCTTCGACACCTATCCGTATCACTGCGGCGCCTCGGTCATCGACGTCATCCTTCCGCCGTGGTTTCTCGCGCGCGGCAAGGAGGCGTACGAGTCACCATCGCTTCTGCGGAAGCTCAAACGACAGCTCTGGCTCGTGCAGAAGCTCCTCGGGTTCGGATACGCCGATGTTCAGGTCACCAATGTCCTGGACGCCGACCTCGCCGAGCACAACGGCAGATTCCTGAGCGAGATCGCGCGGGTGCGCCGCATGAAGCCGCTGGACACCCTTATCGACATCGCACGACGCAGCGGCGGCCAGGCGAAAGTGCTCTGCCACCGCTACAGCAATGACAGAATCGTGGAATCCCTCATCCGTCACCCCGCATCCCTGTTCATGACCGACGCCTGGGTCGAGCGGGAGGGGGTGCAAAACCCCTCCGCCTTCGGAGCCTTCCCCCGTGTCCTGCAGCTTGCGCGGGAGAAACACATCCTTCGCGTGGAGGAGGCGGTGCGCAAGATGACCGGCGCCACGGCGGAACGGTTCGGTCTGAACGGCCGGGGGCTGCTCAAAGAGGGCTTCGCCGCGGATATCACCGTCTTCGATTGGGAAAACGTGCGCGACACGACCAGCGTGCAAGAGACCGACATTCCGCCCGAAGGCATCGACTACGTGTTCGTCAATGGAAAAAAGATCATCGGATCCGGCAAGAAGGAGAACCCCCTGAACGCGGGGGTCCCCCTGACCTAAGGCTGCTATCCCGCGGCAAGAGTCCTGAGCAAGGTCCTTTCCCAGACCGCGTACGCCTCGCGGTACGCTTCCGTGAGCGCGGTGTTCGGCTCAGCGATCTGCACGGCGCGCAGGCCAGTAAAGGCTTCGCGCGGCCCGGAAAAAACTCCTGCGCCGATGCCGGCCCCACGCGCCGCCCCTTGCGCGCCATCGGTGTCGAAAAGCTCTACACGCGCTCCCGTAACCGTCGCGAATGCCTCGCGGAAAAGAGGGCTGAGGAACATGTTGGCGTGCCCAGCACGAACCGTTTCGACATGGAGACCCATGCCCTTCATGATCCCCAGGCCGTACTGCAGTGCGTACACGATCCCTTCCTGGCCCGCGCGCAGCAGATGCGGAATGCCGTGACGATTGAACTCCAGTCCCAGGATGGATGCGCCGGGATTTCTATTCTCGAGGGTTCTCTCGGCCCCGTTGCCGAAAGGAAGAACCCGAAGCCCATCGGCGCCGACGGGCGCCTGAGCCGCGACCCGATTGAGCTCGTCATAGGGAACCGTGCCCGAGTCACCGACCAGCAGGCGCCGCAGCCAGCTGTAGAGGATACCGGCCCCGCTTACGCAAAGTAGCACGCCGTAGCGCTGGCTCGTCTTGGCGTTGTTCACGTGGACGAACGTGTTCACGCGCGAAGCCTCGTCGAAGCGCGGCTGGTCGATGATGCCGTAGACCACTCCGGAAGTCCCTGCCGTCGCTGCCAGCTCGCCCGGTTGGAGAACATTGAGTGAAAAGGCGTTGTTCGGCTGGTCCCCGGCGCGATAGCAAACCTTGGTTCCCTTCTTGAGGCCCAGCGCGGTTGCGGCATCGTGCGTCAGCCCTCCATGCACGGAGAAGGTCTCAACCGTTCGGGGGACGATCTCCTTGGGAATACCGAACCAGTCCAACACGATGTCGGATCTGCTCCCACTCTGGAAATCCCAGAGTATCGCCTCGGAGAGACCCGAAGCGGTCGTCGTCAATTCTCCGGTCATCCGATACGCGATCCAATCTCCAGGAAGCAGCATGGTCTTCGCCCGCTCGAAAATCCTGGGCTCGTTCTGCTTCACCCAGGCAAGCTTCGAAGCGGTGAAATTGCCCGGAGAGTTCAACAAATGCTCCAGGCAAACCTTCTCGCCGATGCCCCGGAAGGCCGCCTCGCCGAGCTCGACCGCCCGGCTGTCGCACCAGATGATGGAGGGACGCAGCACCGCACCGACCTTGTCGACGAGGACGAGACCATGCATCTGGTAGGTGATCCCGATGCCGGTGACTGCGTCGAAGGCCCGGCCGGATTTCGCTTTCAGTTCCGCCGCGGCCGCCACGACGTTGTCCCACCACACCGCCGGATCCTGTTCCGCCCAGCCGGTTTGCCGGGCTTCTATGGCAAGCTCGGTCGCCGGACTCGTGGCGCTGGCAACGACGAGGCCCGTTCCAGCCTCAAGCAGGGCCGCCTTGATGGAAGAGCTTCCCACGTCGAATCCGAGAAGATACCCGTCAGAACCCATGCGTGGCCTCCTGCTGTGTTTATACCCGAGCCAGGGCCTCCTGGGGAACCATGCGATTTTCGAATCGCGTGACACTCACCGCCATTCACGGTGTTATAATCACGACAGGCATTTGTAAAAGGAGGAATCATGTCTGACGAGAACGAGAAACTCGCGCTGGCCCGCAAGATCGCGGAGCGCAAGGTGGCATTCATCCGTCATGCGATCAGCTACTTTGTAGTGATCGTAGCGCTTGCGGTGGTCAACAACGTGACCTGGGGCGGCTATCAGTGGTGGCTCTGGGTGGCGTTTGGATGGGGCATTGGAGTCGTCTCCCATTTCCTTTCCGCATTCCTCTATCAGTCGGGACGTCTCGTGGATCGCCTGGCGCAGAACGAGTTGGAGAAAATGAATGAGTCGAACAAGACTTAGCTCGGTCGACGTCCTGGGGATCACCCTCGGGGTGATCGCTATCGTGCTGGTCGTCGGGAGCGTCGTCGCGATCAGCCACAATCGCATGTGGAACGCGGGGTGGAGCTTTTCGGAAGGTCGCGGCTGGTTTGAAAGCGGAGGATTCAGCTTCGGCGGCGCGGCCGTTCGCGAGGAGAAGGACGAGACGGTCCCGACCGGCGTCACGGAGATCGAGGTGCGCAACATCGCCGGCTCCATTGACGTGAGCGGCAGCGCATCGGCAACGGATGTCGCGGTCCATTCCGTGAAAACGGGACCCACGACAGCCGCGCTTGCTAACGTGCACGTGGATATCCAGAAACGGGGTTCGCGACTCGTGCTCGAGGAAAAGCACGACGAAGGGCTTTTCCCCCGATCGGGGACGGTGTCCTTTCAGATCGTCATTCCCAACGGAGTGAAGGTCGTGGAAGCGCATTCGATCAGCGGAAGCATTACCGTGCGCGATGTACAGCCGGGAATCGACGAGACGCTTTCCACGATTTCGGGCTCGGTCAGCACGAGCGCGGCGCGCAATCTCGACGCCTCCACGACGAGCGGCGGCATCCAATTCGCGATGACCGGTTCCACGCTGAACGCCCGTTCGGTTTCGGGCTCCATCACGGGCACCATGGCGGGGTTGGGAAACGGCGCATCGGCGCGACTTTCCACGATCTCAGGCTCCGTAAGTCTCGGCTCGTCTGGACAAATGGATGCGAATGTTTCGCTGCACTCCGTGAGCGGTCGGGTCTCGTGCGATTTCCCCATCACCATTCAGCAGGAGAAGCGGAATCGGCTCGAGGGAAAGATCGGCAACGGCTCCGGCACGCTGGATGTCGGCACGGTGAGCGGCGGCATCAGCGTCACAAAGGATTGAACGCGAAGAAAAACCTTCACGGCATTCGATTGAACCACAGCAGGGACATTGTGGCTCCCACAACGAGCACGGCGAGGGCGATCGCCGTGAGGATTGCGGTGATCTCCGTCGTGTCCCTGCCCATCGTGAGCCGAACGCTGAGTCCCTGGTAGATCTTCACGAGATCCCTCTCGTTTTCCGCTTTGAAATAGCTCCCTGCCGTGTCCTGCGCTATCTTCTTGAGCCCCGGCTCGTCCAATTGCACACGGAAAAATCGTCCCTCCGCTCCCACCACGTCACCGCCGGTCGTTCCAATGCCGACCGTAAAAACGCGAATCCCCTTGTTGGCAGCCTGATCCGCCGCGTCGAGCGGGTCGGGTCCTGTATTGTTCTGGCCGTCAGTGAGGAGCACGACCACCGCAGATGTATAGGAGCCCGGTGCCACGGCGGGATCAGGCTGGGTCGGGTCCGTCCCGGCGGAGGCCAAGGGCTGGTCACGAGATGGGGCAGGCGCATTGGGGTCATTTTGGCCGCCGGCGTCCACGGATACCGAGGGATTGCCCTGCGTGTCCTCGAGGATCGCGTCCAAAGACACGAGGATGCCACTCCCGATTGCCGTCCCGCGCTGGGTGCGCAACCGATCCATTGCGGCCAGCAGGTCGTCGTGATTCGTCGTGGGCGGCTGAACGAGCGCCGCGGTGGCGCTGAAGGCGACAATGCCGACACGCACATTGCGCGGCTGTTTCTCGATGAACGCCCGCGCGGCGGCTTTTGCCGCCTCGAACCGGCTCGGCGCAATATCCCGCGCCCGCATGCTTCCCGACATGTCCAGGGCAAGGATGACGGTGCCGCGATTGGAGGGGAGAAGCACAGTCGCCTGAGGCCGGGCGAGGGCGAAGATGCCCACGGCAAGTCCTACCAGAAAAAAGATGGCGGGGATATGACGTCGGATCCCGGGGCCGCGACCCAGCGCGTCCTTCACGACGAGGAGGCTCGCGAAGCGTGCCGCATAGCGACGCCGGCGTCGCTGCACGATCAGGTAGAGAAGGATGAAAACGGGCAGCGACAGAAGGAGCCACAGCATGCCCGGCCAGAGGAAGCTCATGCCATCTCCTTCCGCGCACCGGCGCCGGGCCGGGCCGCTCGAAATGCCTGCGCGCCGCGGCGGCGCTTCCGCTCCGCTGCGGCGCGAACGATATCGTGCGCGAGATCGCCATCGGTGGACAGGGACAGCTCCTCGACGCCAGCCCGCTTCAGCAGGCTGCTCGTCTCGCTTCTTCGCCGCGCTGAGGCTTCCGAGAACCGAGCGCGGAAGCGCCGGTCATGCGTGTCCACCAGGATTTGCTCCCCCGTCTCGGCGTCGGCGAGCACTACGGAGCCGACGTCCGGCAATTTCCATTCGGCGGGATCCGACAGGCGCACGGCCAGCACCTCGTGCCGCTGCGCAAGAAGCGCCAGCGCACGATCCCATCCCGTGACGCTCAGAAAATCGGAAACGAGGAAGACGAAGGACCGCCGCGCAAGGGCTTGAAACGAGGCGGCGATCAGCGAGCCCAGATCGGTGCGGGGGCTTCGCGGCAAGCGCGGGGCGTTCTGCATCTCGGCGACCAGGCGCACCACGTGCCCCGTTCCACCGGCAGCGGGGATGATGCGTTGGCCCGCCCCCGAAAAGAGCACGGCGCCAATGCGGTTGCCGTGCCGGGTGAGAAGGCGGGCCATGACGGTGACGAAATCCACCAGGAGGTCCCGCTTGGTGCGGCCGGCCGCCCCGAAGTCCACCGAGGGACTCATGTCGAGCAGGAACCACATGGTGATTTCGCGATCTTCCAGGAACTGTCGCACGTACGGGGTGTCCATGCGCGCGGTCACGTTCCAGTCGATGGCGCGGACGTCGTCGCCGAGCTGGTATTCGCGCAATTCCGCGAGGTCCAGCCCCGCCCCTCGGAACAGGGTACGATAGTCCCCCTGCATGATGCCGTCGAGCCGACGCAGCACCGTCCATTCCAGCCGCTTGAGGGTCTCGCGCGCGTCAGGCGTTCGCGGTGGCATGGCTTTGCAGGGGCTGGGCCGGTGCGGGTATGGTCTGCATCACCTTTTGGATGATGGTATCCGTGGTCACCCCATCGGCGAGCGCTTCGTAGGAGAGGATGACGCGGTGGCGCATGACGTCGTGAACGAGATCCGTGACATCCTGCGGGGTGACGTAGCCGCGACCCCGCACGAAGGCAAGCGCGCGCGCGGCGATCACGAGATTGATTGAGGCGCGCGGGCTCGCCCCGTAGACGATGTAGCGCGCGATGTCGGGAATTCCGAAGCGGTCCGGCGCGCGCGTGGCGGCCGCCAGACGCACGGCATGCTGCATGAGCAGCGGATCCACGAACACCCGTTCGCATGCCGCGCGCAGCTCGAGCACCTCCGCGGAGCTCACGACGGGGGCAATGCTTGCCGAAGGGCCGGTCATGCGCTGCACGATGACGAACTCCTCGGCCTCGGAGGGATAATCGACCACGACCTTCATCATGAACCTGTCCACCTGCGCCTCGGGCAATGGGTAGGTGCCATCGGTCTCTATGGGGTTTTCTGTGGCCAGGACCAGGAAAGGCTCCGGCACCCGGAATGTCTCTCCGCCGATCGTGACCTGCTTCTCTTGCATGACTTCCAAAAGCGCGCTCTGCACCTTGGCCGGCGCCCTGTTGATCTCGTCGGCGAGGAGAAGATTGGCGAAGACCGGGCCCAGGGACGTGCTGAACTCGCCGGTCCGCTGGTTGTAGATCCGCGTGCCCACCAGGTCCGCCGGCACGAGATCCGGGGTGAACTGGATGCGCTTGAAGACGCCTTGAACCGCGGCGGCGAGAGTCTTCACCGTGAGGGTCTTTGCCAGACCGGGAACACCTTCGACGAGCAGGTGCCCCTGGGACAGAAGGGCCACCAACACCCGCTCCAAGAGGTGATCCTGGCCGACGATCACTTTCTTCACCTCGTAGAGTATGCGCTCCATCGTGCGCGCCTGATCAACCGCGAGCACGTGATTGGCCTCCGCCCGTGCATCCATCACAACCTCCTGTACGACCGCTACACCGGCGGGAAGCCGATGGCGGAGCCGGTATCGTCAATGGGTACCGCGAATCCGATCCCGATGAAAACGTCTTCGGAGGTCGGATTCAGGAGGGAGACGACGATACCCACGACTTCCCCTGCCCTATTGATGAGCGGTCCGCCGGAATTGCCGGGATTCACCGCCGCGTCGAACTGGACGAGATTCTTCAAGGTGACACCGGTTTCCCGCGATGTGTACGCGCGGGCAAGCCCGGAGACAATTCCATCGGTGACGGTATCGACGACGCCGAATGGGTTGCCCACGGCGATCACCTCGTCACCGACGCGCAACGACGCCGAGCTCGCGAGCGTGGCAGGCTTCAAATCATCCGGAATCGTCATAGCGCTCAGGACCGCAAGGTCGCGGTCCGGTTGACGCACCATGACCAGGGCATCCGATTGGGAACCGTCGAAAAAGACGACAGTTACGTGCTCCGCGGCGCCAACGACATGCAATGCCGTGAGAATGAGTCCGGTCTCGGCTATGACGACCCCGGTGCCAAGGGAGGACGACTCAGAGCCCTTGCTGCCTGTTGTCGCCTCCACGGCGACCACAGACGGTCGGATGATCTCGTAGGCGACGGAGGCATTCGAGGGAGGCGCGGGAGCCGCCGCGAGGGATTTGGCTACTGCGTTATCGATATCCCGCTGCGTCAAGCGTTGAGGCGAAGGCCGCAAAGTGTTGTAGAGGAGAATGGCAAGAGCGACAAGCGCGACATTACCGATGAGGAGGGCGGGTTTTCGAAAACGTCTGTAGGTAGAAAGAATCCAGGATCGTATTCGCTGCCAGTCAGGATCGGGTTCCCATTGAGGCTCTCCACCGCGTGAAGATTGCACGGTTTAAGATACCGCGCGCCGACCGGCAGCGCATACTAAAATTCTGTTATGAGATGTTCCTTATCTTCCGCCCCACCCGAAGCGGATTCCGACAACCGGCGAGTAGAAAAGGGCACGGCTGAATGGATAGCCCGGAATGAGGTTCCCCCATCCCTGAAAGCCGACGTAAGCGCTGACCTGCATCCAAGGGAGCACACGCACACCGAGCTCGAAGTCCACCTCGCCGAAGCCCAGCATGTATCCGGAGTCTACAAATCCTCCCCCGCCCACCCCTGCCCAGAGCGTCAGCGCCGCAAGCAGCGGTCCGGCATCCCATTCGTGACCGACGATCACGCCCCCCACCCCGCCGGCGCCGGTGCCGTCCGCCGCGAGCATGGCCGTTCCGAATCCGCCAAAGCGCGATCCGCCCCAGCTCACCCCATAACCGTAACCGGTGATGAACGTATATGCGGAGTTTGCGCTGGAATACTGCTGGTCGAAATACTGCAGACCGTATCCTACGCCGCCGACCCCGCCGGCAATGGCCATCCCGGCGGGAATCGCCGTCAGAAGCACGATAGCACAGAGAGTGTTTCGCATTTTCATAGATGCACTCCTATAATGAGACTGGGTTGGAATACGGTGCTGGCCGCGTTCGGATCAGCCCCGGATAACGTCGAAGAAAGATAGGGAACAAGAATGCGCACGGAGGCACCTACGTCCACGGAAAGCCCCCCGAACAAGGGGAGCCCGGCAACCAGGCGGACGCGTGGATACAAAGAGCCCATCGCTGATGACTGCAGGTCGACGATTCCCTGCCGTGCTTCCACCATGGACAAATCATAGTCGAGGAATAGATTCCCAAATGTGGAGCGGCCGCCCACTCCGAGGCCGAATGACCATGGAACGCTCGCCATGGACGGGAGCCAACCGACGCTGAGCACGGTGTAGAGGCGCCTCGTGCCGAGTGAAAACGCCGCGTAGGAGGAGCCATCCATTTCGAACCACAGATCGAGATCATGACGACCCTGGGCTTCCACCGAGAGGAGGCCGAAGGGGATTCCGTCGATGCGATCGGAGAAATTCAAGAGCCCCACCTGGGTGCCGGTGACCTCGCGGGCAATATTGATGAGGCCGATCTGCGCGCCGGTGATCACCCCCGCGATATTGAGGATACTGATTTGCGGGCCCGTCACCTCGGCGGCGAAGTTGGCGACGCTTGCCAGCTGCGCCCCTTTGAGCGATCCGCCGACTCCGTTGAATACACCGGCGAGCTGAGCCCCACCCGCGTCCTGTCCCGTCCAATTGAACACACCGGCTAGCTGGGCACCGCGGGCGATTCCCGAGCTCCAATTGAAGACCCCCGCCAATTGTGCTCCGCTCGTCTCACCGAGTGACACGTTGGCGACCCCGGCTGATTGGACACCGGTGAGGCCGCCGCTCACGTTGAGCACGCCAGCTGACTGAAAGAAACGCGCCGGGCCGCCCATGTAGTTCGCAAGCCCCGCCGCCTGAAACCCGCTCGATGAACCCAGAGCCACATTGGCGAGGCCGGCGGCCTGAAAGCCCACCACGTCACCGGATTCGATGTTTGCAAGCCCCCCGAGCTCGAATCCGCGAATGGATCCCGAGTTTCCCGCCAGGAGATTCAGTGAGAGGATATGGTCGTCCCGAGAAGCGAATATCCCCTCGTTCAGATCGGGGAGCAGTGAAAGATGAAAGAATGAAGTCCCCGGCGTGCTTTCGGGGGCCGGCGCGACCGGCTCCGGCTTCGGCGGCGGGGGCGTGACCGCCGTTTGAGAACTCTGGCCGGCTTGGTTCGCCTTTGCCGCGGCGCTGGTCGCCGCCACGATAGCGGCATTCACCGCGTCGCCTGCCGCTTTTCCCGCGGAGGAGGTGACGACGCTACCCACAATTTCACCAATCGCCTTGCCCAGCGCTTCAGCGGGATTTGCGTCGGTCGGCGCGGAGGCAGCGTCTGGCGTGGTGGCGTATCCGTCACCGCGCGCTGTCGCCTTGTCAACCGCCATCGGCTTCAAATCCGACATTGCCAGGGTAGCTGACTGACGGCTCGTGACCCGAATGTCGGCGCTCGAGCGCGCGTTTTTGCCGTCCAGAATCACCGAATACACGCCGGGCTCGAGGCCCAATTCGACCTTGTCGCCGCCGGTTTTGTTCAGCTCGACGGCGAGATTGCCCTGCGCGTCGCGCACGTACAGTCTTCCCGCGACATCCGGAGCGACGGTGAGAAGGGCCGAAGAGGAACGGAGATCAGTGAGGACCAGATCGCCGGATCCGGAAAGACTTATGTCGTACGCGGGGTGTTGAGGCCCATACTGCGTCTTTTCTGTAGACGCGAGTGTTTCCTGGAACGCGTACGTGTAGGCCTCGTTGAGTGTCACCATGCCGTCACCGGCGGTGTCCGCGGCGCCGCGCAAACCGGAGATGAGGAAATGTGTGAAGAACGAGCTTCCGATCCGATCCGATTCCTGAGCGGCCTCTTCCGCCGAGGCGGAGGTGAGAAAGGCGTGCCCGGTCATGTCGGCGGAGGCGTCGAAGAGGAACGCGGGACGGCTCACGCCGCCTTTGGCGCGCGTGAGAGACCCGGAGGAGCAAGAGTCCAGAATGGCAACTTTCACGTCAGCGGCAATCCCGTTGAGATCCTCGCGGATATTCGTCCAGGGAACCTTGTCCTGACCGAGGATCAGTCCGTCGTCATCGGAATGCCCCGAGTAGTAGAAAATGAACTCGCGCCGCTCATCCATCTCGCGCGGCGAGGCGACCATTTGTCGCACCCGCTGCAGCGCGTCCTGAAAACGCTGCAGCGACGGGCTGGCAACGAGCACCAGATCCTGCGCCTTGACGCCGCCCAACTCTTCCAAGACGGAGGCGAAAGAGCGCGCGTCGCTCTCCGCGTATCTCAGTTTCTCCAGGGATGCCCCGCCGTCGTTGGAGCCCGCAACGAGGGCGAACCGCCGCAGAGGAACCGGGGCATCCGCCATCGCGCTTCCCAGCACGACGCCGAGGAGGAGGAAGGCCACGAAGCATTTCTTTGTCATTGCGCCCATCCCCATTTCTTCAAGTGCATTTCTTCGCACCTATTTCTTCACCAGCAAAGAGTATTGCCCCAATCCGGCGGGAAGGGAGAGCATTCCGTTCGCGGCAGCCCCTCCGGATGCGGAAAGTGTCCGTGCCGCTCGGTCGACCGCCGAGATCTCAAAGGAAGACGAAGAGTAGACGAGGAAGAAGCGCTCGAACTGCGGCGCATCGTCCAGCTCGTATGCGGATGAAAGCACGACAGGACCGTGCGATTCCAGCGGGGGCGCCGAACGCGGGCCGCCGGCATATCCGGAAGGAGAATGCCAGGTGATGGATCCACGGCCATCCATGGAGAAGATGACACCGTATTTCGCTTCCCCGGCCGTATAGCTGAGCTGCAGGACATCACCGCGCCGGGCGAGGGTGCCCGAGACGATCTCTTCGGCGCCGGTCGGGGTCTTGCGGAACACGGAAAGATGCGGGCTCAGGCCTTTCAGACGCGTGGCGGGAGCGACAAAGAAGGACAGGACGACGAGAGCCACGGCAGCGGTCGAAAGGGCCATGACGAATGGACGTGCCCACGCGCGCCGTTGTGACGGCACCGTCTGGCGGGCCCGCTCCTGAATGGACGGTACGACGCGCCGCGCGGGGTAATCGGAAAGAATCTGCCGATCCGATTCCTCGAGAGCCGTCAGCCGCTCACGAAGGATCGCGTCCTCCGTGAGCGCCTCTCGCACCGTCCGCTCTTGGGCCGCGTCCAGCTCGCCCAGGTGAAACTGCTCCAGCATCAGATCCGATACCAGTTGTTTTTGCGGCATCCTCATGCCTCCCCGAGAGCGCGTGTGCGCTCCTTGAGTTGTCGGAGTCGTTTCCGCACTCCGGATACGGAAAGCCCGACGTGCCCGGCCACTTCCTCCAGCGTCATGCCGTCCACGTAGTGCATGACCGCCATGGTGCGCGTGGAAGCGCGCTCGCGACCGAAAATTCCGTCGAGCATCGTCCTGTCGAGTGCCCTGCCTTCGATGTTTTCAGCGGAGGCAATGCGCTCGAGTACCTCGTCGCCGGCGGGTCGCGGTCGGCGACGCGCCGTGCGTATCATGTTGAGACAAATATTGGTGGCGATCGTATAGAGCATGCTGGACGGCGCCCTATCGTTCAGCGTATTCTGGTATCGAAGAAGCTTCACGAATGTCTCCTGAGCCGCATCCATGGCCTGCTCCTCGTCACCGAGGAGTCTGCGGCAGCGTCGCAAGACCATGGGGCCGTACTTTCTATAGAGGGCGTCGATGTCCAATCCCACCTGTTTCTCCTGCACATCACAAACTATAACACGTCCGGCGGCGCGGGGTGACACCACGTCTTTACGCCGGTGTTTGAATTCTACGACACGCCATCAAGGAGGCATATCGATGAAGGTGAAGGTTCTCGTTCTTGCCGTGACACTCATGACATTCTGCATCCCCTGCTTCGCGGGCGCATTTCATCTGACCGGCAATCTTTCTGCTGATTTTATCGATGTCCCGAGCGCGCAGGACATCGTAGCCACATTCCAGGTCGGCAGCCAGCCTCTGTTCTGGGGCACGGGCTGGGAGGTTGTCCTGGATCGCGTCGGGTTCGGCGGCGACTACGCGGTGAGTTTCCTCCATGGCTCGGCGGATCCCTCCTCGTGGTGGCTTGACTGGTACGCCCCCGCTCTCTACATGAGCTACCATGTATTCGGGAGCACGGCTTTCATCGATCCGTTCGTCCAGGTCGGATTGGGGTGCGCCGGAAGGGTTCTCTTGAGCTCCTCGGGAGCCGCGGCAGCCGATTCACTCGACCTCGCTCTGTTCCCCTTCGTAGCGGCGGGTGTTTCTCTCGACCTGGACGGGTTGCTCCTCTCGGCCAAAGCCTCTTATACACCCTACGCGTCGCCCATCCCCGTCACAGACATTCCCGCCTATCCGCTGGGAAAAGTTCAAGTCGCGCTTTCCGCCGGGCTTTCCTTGGGGTGGTAGATTCCCGTGCTCGACACGGCGCCAGTACGCGCCGTGTCCTTTCAGGAAATGACTATGCGCCGACGGTAAAGCCCTTGAATGTCGGCAAATACTCCCTGTTCTGCTGGAGCATGGCGTTCACCATGGAGCGGATTTCAGACAGTGAGAGAACGGCGGCGGTGAGCGGGTCATAGGCGATTGCGTGAAACACCTCCATTGGATTGCCCGTAATGCAGGCGTCAATGGCCATTTCCTCGACCGCGCAGCTCACGTTGTTGAGCGCTGCGCACTGGGGCGGAAGGGCGCCCACGTGCACGGGGTTGAACCCTTGCCGATCCGCGAAGACGGGGACCTCGACGCAGGCATCCGGGGGAAGATTGGTGATCAGATCCTTGTTCGCTACGTTGCCGTTGAAGCGGAAAGGCTCCCCGCCCATGAATGCGTTGATGATGAATGCCGCGTATTCCTTGCCGCGCGCAAGGTCCAGCGGCTTCTCATCCCCGAGCCACGTTTCGATGTCGGTCTTCCAGTTTTTCTCCTGCTTCAGGTACTCATCGAGGATGTAACCATACACGCCAGGATTCCACCCCGTGCCGTGCGTGCAATATTTTTCGATCAGGTCGGGCCGCTTGCGGAACCACCAGTTGTACTCTGAGTTGTGACCGCTCGATTCCGTCACGTAGTAGCCCAGGTGACGGAACATCTCGTTGCGGACGATTTCCTCGTTCGCGACCTCGGGCTTTTCGACGGCGGCGCGCAGAAGCGGGTAGGCATCCTCCCCCTTCCAGAGGTACTTGAGATACCACGCCTGATGGTTGATACCGGCGCAGAGATAGTCGATCTCATTGACCGGCGCCCCGATCCAACCGGCGAGCATGGCGGCGGTGCCCTGAACGCTATGACAGAGACCGGTGACCCGTATCTTGGTCTCGCGCTGCATCGCTCGGCAGAGCATGGCCATGGGGTTGGTGTAGTTGAGGAGGATCGCCCGCGGGCACAGCTGCTCCATGTCATTACAGAGGGAAAGCATGACGGGGATGGTTCGCAACGCGCGAAACACCCCCGAAGGACCGCGCGTATCCCCGACATTCGTGTCCACCCCGTAGGCCTTGGGGATTTCGACGTCATGCCGCCAGACATTGACTCCACCGGCAAGAATGGTGCAGAGCACGGCGTCAGCACCGGCGAGGGCCGCGCGGCGATCCATTGTCGCCTCCACGCGCGCGGGGTAATTTCCTTCCTTCACGATGCGCTCTACAGCGCGTCGGATGAACTGGAGTCGTTCCGCGTCGATGTCCATGAGGCAGAGTGTCGCGTCGGAGAGGAGAGGAAATGTGAGGATGTCGCGCACCAGCGTGCGCGTGAAGCCGAAGCTGCCGGCCCCGATGAATGTGATTTTTGCCATGAGGTGCGATCCTTTCCCGATGAAATATCGCCGCGAACAATAACATGGAACCCGGGGTGCTTTCCAGTGATTCCGCGATCTTCGGGGATGTTCGACGAGGTCTTGATCGCCGTTGCCGATGATGCATAATCGGTCGCCACGGGAGGAGAGGGCGGCTACATGGCAAAAAGCATCGAAGAAACGCGGACCCCCATCACGAAGCAACTCATGGCGGGCCGCGGGCAGGGGAAACGCGTGAACCGTGCAAGCCTCGCATGGTGGCGCGAGGCGCGTTTCGGCATGTTCATTCATTGGGGGCTGTTTTCTCTTCCCGCGGGCCGATGGAAAGGCCACGAGGTCCCGGGCATCGGCGAATGGATCATGCATCGTGAGAGGATCCCCGTCCGCGACTACGAGAAGCTCGCGCGCCGTTTCGTTCCGTCACGGTTCGATGCCGAGTCGTGGGTCCTTCTGGCAAAAGAAGCGGGCATGCGCTACCTCGTGATCACGGCCAAGCACCACGAGGGCTTCGCGATGTTCAAATCTTCTGTTGATGCGTTCAATATCGTCGACGCCACCCCCTGGAAACGCGATCCCATGGCCGAGCTTGCCGCGGCATGCCAGCGGCACGGGATCCGTCTCTGCTTCTACTATTCACAGGACCAGGACTGGCACGACCCGAACGGAGCCTGGAACGACTGGGATTTCGACGAGTCCCGAAAGGATTTCGCGGAGTACCTCCACCGCAAGGTCGAGCCGCAATTGAGAGAGCTCCTGACGCAGTACGGCCCCATCGGCCTCATCTGGTTCGACACGCCGTACACGATGACAAAAGAGCACAGCGCGGAGCTCAGGCGCCTCGTCCGTCGCATCCAGCCCGACTGTCTCGTGAGCGGGCGCATCGGGCACGACCTGGGAGATTACGGGAGCCTCGGCGACAACCAGATCCCGGTCGGGCGGATACGCGGGGAATATGAGACCCCGGCCAGCATGAACGATACATGGGGGTTCAAGAGCGGTGACCATCATTGGAAATCCGTCCCGACTCTCCTCCGTCTCCTCGTGGATCTGGCGAGCAAGGGAATCAACTACCTCCTGAACGTCGGCCCTACGGCGAAAGGGGACATTCCCCGCCCGAGTGTGGAACGCCTCCGTGCGCTGGGTGCCTGGATGGCGGCGAATGGGGAGGCCATTTATGGAAGCTCGGCAAGCCCGTTCCCCTACGAGCTTCCCTGGGGCCGAATCACGCAGAAGCCCGGGCGGCTTTATCTTCATTTCTTCGACTGGCCGCGCGGGGAGGTGAGGATCCACGGACTGCGCAATCGCGTGCGCGCCGCTTACCTGCTCCGCGATCGCGGACACCGCATCACCGTCGTGCAACGTCACGATGACGCTCTCGATCTATCGGTGCTCACGCTTTCCGGTTTCGGGTCGCGGCCGGACCGATACGTCTCGGTGGTGGTGCTCGAGATCGCCGGGGCGGCCCGCGTGGACCCGATGCCGGTCCAGCAACCGGACGGCACGGTGAGCCTGCCGGCCTTCATGGCCACCATGCGCGGGCCCACAACGAAGGGGTTCACCATATCCGCGGCCGGCTTTACGGACGAATGGAAAAGCACGGCCATGGGCTTGAGGTGGACCGCCAAGGTGCTGGAACCGGGATCCTTCGCCGTCAGTGTGCTTTCCTCGGGGGATGCGGAATACCGCGTGGAGGGGAAGAAGGACCCTCACCGTCTGCGCCTCTCGATAGGCGGCCCGGCGAGCGTCACCCTGCGTTTCCCGCTCCTGATGCACGATCGTCTGGAAAATCCGCGTTCGCGGTATTTTCCCGAGATAGTGACCCACGCGGGGGCAGCGCTTCTGCCGCGCCCTGGCACGTACACATTCAAGCTCAATGCCGAGACGATAAGCGGCAGAGTGCCTGAAGGCATCGGTATCTCCAGCGTGCTCCTGACACCCGTCAGCGCGAAAGGGCGAAGCGTGTCTCGGCACAGCTCATGATGAAAACTCGGTTTGTGACGCCTTCCCCTCCCGCGCGCCGTGTGCTACTTTGTGCACCATCATGACATTCGTCGGATTCGGGTTTGGACCCATTCAAACAGGGCTGATGCTCTGCGAGGCGGTAAAGGCGGGCGGTTTCGACCGTCTCGTCGTGGCAGAAGTCGATCAGGGGCTCGTGGATGCCGTCCGGGCGGCGGGCAATCGCGCCATGATCAACATCGCCGCGCTCACGGGAGTCAGGTCGATGGCCCTCGAGGGCGTGGAGCTTTACAATCCGCGCGTGCCGGGGGACAAAGAGAAGATCATCCAGGCGCTGGCTGATGCGCACGAGCTGGCGACGGCGGTGCCGAACGTCACCATTTACGCGGCCGGCGGGGACTCTTCGATCGCCGCTCTCATGGCCGCCGCCGCGCGGCCGGATCATCACCAGGTGATCTATACCGCGGAGAACAACAACTTCGCCGCCGAGGCGTTGCAGAAGGAGCTCGCCCAACGAGCGGGTGCGGAAGCTCTGGCCGGAATCCAGGTCCTCAACACTGTAATCGGGAAGATGAGCGGCGTCATTTCATCGGCGGAGGAAATGAGTCGCCTGGGCTTGGCTCCGCTCGTGCCCGGAAGCGAAAAATGCGTGCTCGTCGAGGAGTTCAATCGTATCCTCATCACGCGCATCACTCTTCCAGGATTCCGGCGGCGCATACGGGTGTTCGAAGAAAAGGATGACCTGCTCCCCTTCGAAGAGGCGAAGCTTTTCGGCCACAATGCCGTGCATGCTCTCCTGGGCTTTCTTGCCCGACTCCGCGGTTATCAGGCGATGAGTGAAATCGCCGACGACACGCGGCTGCTCGATCTGGGGCGACGTGCGTTCCGCGATGAATCGGGTGCCGCGCTCATCAAGCGCCATGCGCGCCTGGGTGACCCACTTTTCACAACCACCGGATATGAGGCATACGCGGAGGATCTGCTCCAGCGTATGACCAATCCGTTCCTTCTAGACCGGGTGGAGCGCATCATCAGGGACCCGCGCCGCAAACTGGGTTGGAACGACAGATTGTTCGGGACAATGCGGGTGGCACTCGATCAGGGAATACGACCGAGCATCATGGCCCTTGGTGCCGCCGCGGCGGTGGAGCACGCGCGGGAATCGGAGAAGATAGCCGTATCACCCCGCGATTTCCTGACGACCCTCTGGGGCGCGGAAGCCACCGGAGATCGGCGCGAGGAATGCATCAGACTGGTCGAGGAGGCGCTCCCCCGTCTGTCTGATTGGAGGGGCTGACATCAGCTCTCCATGAGCCCTCCCATGATTTCCTGCGGGTAACCGAGGAGGCGCAGCAGTTTTATCGCATTGCCTGCTTCCACGATTCCTTCGCGGAGCGTGTAGTCGAACTGCAATCCCTCTTCTTCGACCTTGTGCGTGAAATGGGCCGTTCCATAGATGCCCCCGAGATCGGCGGCGATGGCCCGGTCATGCGTCGCCGCGACCACGAGGCAGTTGAGCCCTGCAAGATGCCGGAGGATGCTGATGGAAGCGGCTATGCGCTCTTCGGAATTTGTGCCCGAGAGAATCTCATCGATGATCACGAGAGCGGGACGCATGTCGCGCGCCGCGGCGAGAATGTCGAGGAGCCTCTTGGCTTCCACCAGATAATGGCTTTCCGAGGCGAGGATATTGTCCCGATTCGTGATGGAGCTCACCGTGAGCATCGCCGTGATGCGCATGCGTCGCGCGAAGGCGAGACCGAGTGTCGTGGCCAGGATCTGGTTGACGCCGATGGTCCGCAAGAACGTCGACTTGCCCGACATATTGGATCCCGTGACCACGACGCCCCTGCCTGCCATCGTAAGAGAGTTTGCCACGGGTTTTTCCAGAAGGGGATGCACCATGCCTTCCCCTTCGAACTGGCGACCCGGGACAATCTGTGGCGTACACAATGTCGGCCTTTCCGCCCGGAGGGTGGCCACGGAAAGAAAAGCGTCGATCTCTCCCACCAAACCGTACATGCGGATGAGCTCCGCGCGGCGCGCGACGATTTCGTTGTGCGCGAGATAGTGCGTTATGACTTCTTGTAGAAAACAAGCGCGGATGTATTCGATCAGAACTGAAACGATATCCCCCGACAGCCCCGTCGGAGACATCAGCAGCGCTGTGCGGCGACGAAGCCTCCGGAAGGATTTCGAGAGCTCGCCTAACGCTTCCGCTCGCGCGCTCACGTGGGCGATGCGAAGCCGCGGCAGACGATCCGCGGCCGCCATGAGCCGGTGCAGGTACTGGTAGGACGGTGACTCGACCACCACAACCGTCTTGTGTTTGTAATGGATGATGAAGTTCGTGATGACGACGGGTGCGAGGAGGATGAGGCCGTTCAAACCGAATCCGACGACAAGCGCTATGCCTACGAACACGAGAATGCTCAGAGCGATGAAAATGAAGCGCCTCTTGTCGGAAATCGACGCGCTGTGCGATACGAGAAAGCGGAATGCCTCCCCGTCCCGCTGCACCCCGAGACGAGTCAGGACACGGCTGAGCCGTCCGCGGGCCGCGCCATCGGCGGCGAGCGCATGCGTTCTGCGCGCGCGTTCCTCGATCTCCGTTGCATCGAAAAGCGGCCGACGCAGCATGTCGTAGAGGCAGGCCTGACCGACCGATGATCGTGTGCGGTCAATGGCGTGGAACACCTCGTCCATGTCAAGATCGCCCCACGTCCTGTCGTCAATCACCGGCGTGGCGGGCGCGTCCCGTCGGCCGCGATAGAAGGCCTCCACGAACTCGGTTTTCCTCGGCTCGTCTGTCATAGGATCGACTGTACGGAGTGGCACGTCCAAGTTCAAGGCGATAAGGCCAGTCAGCTTGACCCCGCCAGAATCGGCACCTACTATGAGCCATGCGAAAAACAAAGATCGTGTGTACTCTCGGACCGTCTTCCGAAGACGTCGGTGTGCTCTCCCAATTGCTCGAAGCGGGCATGAGTGTCGCTCGGTTCAACATGGCCCACGGCGATCACGCCTATCACGCGTCGATGATCCAGCGCATCCGCGAGGCAAGCATTCGCACCGGGATCCCCGTGGCGCTGCTCATCGACATCAAGGGACCCGAAGTCCGGACCGGTTCGGTGCCGGGAAACGCGACTGTAGAGCTGCGCGCTGGCACCGACGTGGCCGTCACCGTGGACGACGCCCCCTGCACGGCCACAACGGTCAGCATCACGTACAAGGATCTTCCCGAACAGGCCACAACGGGCATGCACATTCTGATCGCCGACGGCCTGATCGATCTGGAGGTGCTTTCCGTCCAGGGTTCGGTGACGGGCTGCGTGGTGCGCTCCGGCGGTTCCATCGGATCGCACAAGAACGTCAACATCATCGGCATCAAAAGCCGTCTCCCCGCGGTCACGGAAAAGGACATCGACAATCTGCGCTTTGCCGTGGCGCAGGACATGGATTTCGTGGCCGCCTCATTCGTGCGGAAGCCCGAGGACATCCTGGAAATCCGCCAGATATTGTTGGCCGAGAAATCGCACATGCACATCATCGCCAAGATCGAGGACGCGGAAGGCGTCCAGAATATCGACGAAATCATCCGCGTATCGGACGGAATCATGATCGCGCGTGGTGATCTCGGAGTGCAGCTTCCCACCGAAGTGGTACCGCTGCTGCAAAAACGGATCATCCTGAAATGCCATGACCAAAACAAGGCGGTGATCACCGCGACGCAGATGCTCGATTCCATGATCGTGAACCCTCGGCCGACCCGCGCGGAGGCCACGGACGTTGCAAACGCGATCTTCGACGGCACGGACGCCGTGATGCTCTCCGGCGAAACAGCGAGCGGCAAGTATCCCGTGGCCGCGGCGCAGGTCATGGATTCCATCGCGCTCACCGTCGAAGGCTCCCCCGAATACGAGTCGCGCGTCCGCCGCTTTTTCCGTCTCGACGACATCGGCGAGGACACGGCCCAGGCGGTGACACGCAGCGCGTTTCTCGTCGCGCGCGAGATACGCGCCGCGGCCATCGTCGCACCGACCCTTCACGGCAACACGCCCCGCTTGATCAGCAAGTATCGTCCTTCACAGATCATCCTCGCCGTCACACCTTCCGAATCTGTCCTGCGGCGGCTGCTCCTCTATTGGGGCGTGGTGCCCCTGCTCTGCGATCTGGCGGACAACGCGGAGATGATGCAGACGAACGCGCTCGCCGCGGCCCAGGAAAAGGGGCTCCTCAAGAAATTCGACAAGGTCGTGATCGTTGCCGGGGTGCCGGTACACTCCCCTATCATGTTGAACACGATCAAAGTGCATTTCATCGGCAACGTGCTCGGCAAGGGGCAGCGCGGATTCGGCGGCTACAGGTCCGGCAAAATCGTGCGCGTGCAGGATTCGCTGGAAGCCGAGCTGCGTTTGAAGCATGACGACACGGAGATACTGCTCGCCGGCTTCCTGACGCCGGATTTCCTTCCGCTTCTCACCGGTCTGCGCGGCATCATCCTGGAGGAATCGTCCTATCTCAGCCCTGAACAGATTCAGGAGAAGAATCCCGGCATCGCCGCCATCGCCAACGTTCCCAATGCCATGTCGCAGCTGGAGGACGGGTTCACGGTGACCCTTCACGGCGAGGAGCTCGTGATTTACGAGGGTATATTCAGCGGTAAGTAGGGGCGGGGCCTACCCCGAGAAAAGGGGGCGGGGCTTACCCCGCCAAGACGAGGCGGGGCTTACCCCGCCAAGACGGGGCGGGGCTTACCCCGCCAAGACGGGGCGGGGCTTACCCCGCCAAGACGGGGCGGGGCTTACCCCGCCGCCCTGCGGCGCAACCTCGCGCTCTAGTAGCGCGAGAGCCGAATCACTTCCGCGAACTTGAATCGCTTTCCCTGCATGAGAATCCCTACGCGAAATATCTTGGCTGAAATCCATATCACGATAGCAATGGAGACCAGCAGCAGCCCGATGGAAACAAGGATTTCCCACGTCTGAGCCGCGCCCACGGAAATGCGCAGCAGCATGACGATGGGCGCCGTGAGAGGAAAGAGCGAGAGCCCCACGACAAACGGAGAATTCGGAGTCGTGATGATGGGAGAGATCATGACCACGGGTATGACCAGGAAAATAATGACGGGCCACGCGAGCTGGCCGAGATGCTGCTCGTCCTCCGACGCCGCCCCCAGCGCCGCGTACAACGAGCAGTAGAGGAAGAACGCCAGGAGAAAGAACAGCAGGAGGTAGCCGAGTGTCGCGAGGCTCAGGCCGAGGTTGAGAGTCACACCGATCTTGGGGCCCAGCAGTGTCATGATGAGCGCCGAAACGCCGACCCAGACGCCGTATTGAAGAAGACTTGCCAAGGCCTTGCCCAGGATCTTGCCGAACATGAGATCCATCGGGCGCACCGAGGAGAGCATGATTTCCACGGTCTTTGAGGTCTTTTCGGTGAGAACGGATCGACCGATCATCTGCCCGTACAGCAGCGTCGTCATGTAGAGAATCATCGCAAAAACGAGGCCGGTCATGAGCACCGTCAAGAAGTCAGAGCTCTTCTTCTCCCCGCTCTTCGTGAGCTGGCGCGTGGCGATACCGGGGGACTGTGTGAGGGTCGCGACCTGGCTGGCAGCTATGCCGGCCTTCACGAGACGCTGTGACACGACCGACTGCCCGATCACGCCCTGCAGCACCCCGACAACACGAAAATCCGCCGCGTTCTTGGACACGTATTCCAGAGCGGTAACTGTGGTCAGGTCCTTTGGCAGGACCATGTACCCATCATAGGCGCCGGTCTGGATCTGTGCATCCATCGAGGCGACGCTTCCATCGACGGCGCTCACGCGGATCTTCGCCTGCTGGAACGCCGGCCGCACTGCTTCCACGAACGAAGGGTCGGCTCCGACGAGCGCGATTTTCGTTTCGGGGCTGCCCATGGCCGAATTGTTCATTGCAAGGAGCGTGGGCAGGACAGTCACTGCCCCGATAAGGAATGGACCCAGAATGGTGAGGACAATGAACAGCTTGTTCGCCGCCGTGAGGCGAAACTCCATCCGGATGATCTTTGATAGCTTGCTCCTCATTCGCTCATCCTCTCGGAATCGTTTTTGGCGCCCTTGCCGCCGACGATTTCAACAAATATGCGGTGCAACGAGGGCGAGACGACCTCGAAGCGACGAATGGCCACCTGCGCGACGAGGGTCCTCAGCAGATCCTGGGGGCTCGCGCTGGGAGCCAGCTCGATCTCGACCCACCGGGGATACCGCGTGACGTTGGCCACCATTCCCGACAGCGTGCCGAAGTCGATGTTTCCATCGAACTCCGCGACCACCGTGTTGTGACCATACCGCGACTTGATCTCGGCGAGTGAGCCGGAGATGATCTCTCTGCCATGGTCGATGACGAGGATCCGTGAGCAGATTTTCTCGGCGACTTCCATGTTGTGCGTGGAAAAAAGAATCGTCTTGCCGCGCCCCGCCAGCTCGAGCACGAACTCCCGCAGCGCGTCCGTGCTGATGGGATCGAGACCCGAAAAGGGCTCGTCGAGGAAAATGAACTCGGGGTCGTGAAGGACGGCGGCAATGAATTGAACCTTCTGCGCCATGCCCTTGGAGAGGGTTTCCGGCGTACGTGTTTTCCACTCCTTCAGATCGAAGCGCTCCAGCCACTCGTCCAGACGGCGCTCCGCGGCAACGGGGTCCGCGTTCTTCAGACTCGCGAGGTACAGTAACATCTCATTGATTTTCACCTTGCGATACAGTCCGCGCTCTTCGGGCAGGTAGCCGATGCGATCCTTGTCCGCCTCGGAGATCGATTTGCCGTTGAACAGAATGGCTCCGGAATCAGGAGCCAGGATGTTCATGATCATTTTGATCGTGGTGGACTTGCCGGCTCCGTTCGGGCCGAGGAGGCCGAATATCTCACCTTCGGTCGTCGAGAAGGAGATGTCGCGAACGGCAGCCACGTCTCCGAAGCTTTTGCTGACACTCCGCAATTCTATCATGCTCTCTCCCTTTTCTATGGCCACACCATAGCAAAATCGAGCCGGGGTGTCATGGGGAAATGATAGTCTTCGGGAAGCACCCGTTATTCGACGAGCGTCTTCGCAAGCTCCTCGATCAACGCGCGTTGGCGATCATTCAAGACGCGGGGGATGGCAACCGCGACCTTCACCAGCTCATCCCCGACGCCCTTGCCGCGCAGATCCGGCATCCCCTTGCCCTTCAGACGGAAGGTGCTTCCTCCCTGCGTTCCGGGAGGGATTTTCATTTGCACCGTGCCGTCCAGCGTCGGAACGTTCATCTCGCCGCCGAGAATGGCGCGCGGAAGATCGACGGTCTGTTCGGTGAGCAGGTCATTGCCCTGCCGCTGGAATGCGGCGTGCGGGAGAACTTCGAGCACGAGAAAAAGGTCACCGGGTGTTTTCGGTCCGGATTCCCCTTCGCCTTTCATGCGCAGACGCGAGCCGGTCTGCACACCGGGAGGCACGCTCACCGTGAGCGTCCTCGTCACCTTCACGCGGCCATCGCCCTTGCACTGTTCGCACGGAGTCTGCGCAATGGAGCCCGTCCCGCCGCAGCGCGCGCAGGTCTGGCCCATCTGAAAGATGCCGCTGGAGACCACCTTTTTCCCCGACCCGTGGCAGTCCGGGCACGTCGTTCGGCTGGTGCCGGGCGCGGCTCCCGTACCGGAGCAGACGGAGCAGGACTCGTAACGCGGCACGGACACGGATTTCTCGACACCGCGGTAGGCCTCCGCCAGAGTGACGGCAACCGCGACTTCCAGATCGCGGCCGCGTGTCTGTTGCGGGGTGGGCGGATTGTTTCCCCGCCGCGCCCGCTTCCCCTGGCCGCCCAAGACATCAAAGCCGATGTCGCCGAAGAGGTTTTCGAAAAAGCCGCCGCCGAATCCATAGTCGCGCATCCCTTCGAAGACGCTGCCGAAATCGGTGCCCCGGAAGATGTCCTCTTTGGCGAACTTCTGATCCACGCCGGAGTGCCCGTACTGGTCATAGAGGGCGCGCTTCTGAGGATCGGTGAGCACGGCATACGCTTCGGAAATCTCCTTGAAGGCGTCTTCCGCCTCCTTTTTCTTTTCCGGAGCGACACGGTCGGGGTGATGGAGGAGGGCCATTTCGCGATATGCTTTTTTCAGATCCTCGTGGGAGGCATTCTTCTTGACGCCCAGAACCTCGTAATAGTCGCGTTTGGATGACATTCGTTTTCCTTAGAAAAAAGGCCCTCACCCCGGGGGGGCGAGGGCCAAGGGGCTTATTTCTTCTCCTCGTGGAACTCGGCGTCGATGACGTCGTCGTTCTTTCCGCCGCCATTGCCCGCGGTGTCGGCTCCCTGATTCGTCGGCCCGCCCTGTTCGGGCCCTGGCTGAGGACCTGCCCCTTGCTGCTTGCCGGCGCTTTGCTTGTAGACCTCTTCAGCGAGCTTGTGGGAGGCTTTCGTGAGCTCGTCCATGCCCTTTTTGATCCGATCGATGTTCTTGTCCTTGATGGCGGACTTCAGATCGTTGAGCTTGGCCTCGATGTCCGCGCGCTCACCCTGGCTCACCTTGTCCCCGTAATCCTTCAGCGATTTCTCCACGGAGTATGCCAGGGTATCGGCCTGATTGACCGCCTCGACCTCTTCCTTGCGCTTTGCGTCGTCGGAAGCAAACTGCTCGGCCTGGCGCACCATCTTTTCGATCTCTTCTTTGGACAGTTTCTTGGGCGCGGTGATCTTGATTGATTGCTGCTTTCCCGTTCCCAAGTCTTTTGCCGCGACGCTGACGATGCCGTTTGCGTCGATGTCGAACGATACTTCGACCTGCGGCACGCCGCGCGGCGCGGGAGGGATGCCCACGAGGTTGAACCGCCCCAGCTCCACGTTGTCGTTGGCCATCGGCCGCTCACCCTGGAGGACGCGAATGGTCACTTCCGTCTGATTGTCGGCGGCGGTGGAGAAAATCTCGCTCTTGCGGGTGGGGATTGTCGTATTGCGCTCGATGAGCTTCGTGCTGACACCACCGAGGGTCTCGATGCCGATGGAAAGCGGTGTGACGTCCAAAAGGAGCACGTCCTTCACCTCGCCCTTGATGATGGCGGCCTGGATGGCGGCTCCCATGGCCACGCACTCCATGGGATCGACGCCGCGCTCGATCTTCTTGCCGAAGAAATCTTCCACGAATTTCTGAACGATGGGCATACGCGTGGGACCGCCGACCATGATGATCTTGTCGATGTTGGCCCCGTTTTCGTTGAACTCCACGCCGTCTTTCGCAAAGCCGCCCTTCGCGTCGCG
>Ga0265316_10000559_pt1 | contig 41836 bp, 34 predicted proteins | sample 4522metaG_FD_202092 | JGI IMG/M metagenome (GOLD analysis project Ga0265316, IMG submission 202092) | Rhizosphere microbial communities from Carex aquatilis grown in University of Washington, Seatle, WA, United States - 4-5-22 metaG | ecosystem: Host-associated > Plants > Roots > Rhizosphere >... | reverse complement strand
AAGTTATAAATTGACCGATATAATTAAGCCATCGAAGCAAATAATATTATTGTAACACGGCAGGGCGCAATTGACCTGCGGATCAGGGCAATAGCATGAAGGATCGCTAACATGTTAATTTAAATGAAATTGACCAAATTTTGGTCAATTTTTATTATCAACAAATTCAAATGGCTAGCCGAGTAGGTCGGGCAACGGCTCCACCGTTGCCCGACAATCTGCCGAAATGTCGGGCGCAAACAGACGCGCCCGACCTACAAAATCTGGCCTCTCATATTAGGAATCTGATCTGAACACCATCGCCGCCCGCCTGCTCGCCGCCGCCGCGAAACTGGCCGCAACCTCCGACACCCCCCGCTTGGACGCCGAAGTCCTGTTAAGTCTGGCGACGGGCAAAACCCGCACCCACTTCCGCGCCTGGCCCGAAAAGCCGCTGACCGGCGAAGAAGAAAATACTTTCCAAACCCTTTTAGAGCAACGCCTGCGAGGCCGTCCGATAGCCCATATCACCGGCGTCCGCGAATTCTGGTCCCGGGAATTCCTCGTCACGCCCGACGTGTTGATTCCAAGGCCTGAAACCGAATTGCTGGTCGAACTGGCCTTGGCGCGCATCCAGCCCGGCCAAGCCGCCCGCGTCGCCGACCTGGGCACCGGCAGCGGGGCCATTGCCGTCACGCTGGCGCTGGAACGGCCGAAAGCCACTGTCACCGCCTTGGATCTGAGCCCTGCCGCGCTCAACGTCGCCAGCCAAAACGCCGCCCGGCTGGGCGCGGACAATGTCCGCTTCATCGCAAGCGACTGGTTCGCCGCCCTGCCCGCCTCCGAACCATTTGATCTGATCGTCAGCAACCCGCCCTACGTCGCCGCCGACGACCCGCACCTGGCGCAAGGCGATGTGCGCTTCGAGCCTTTGTCGGCGCTGGCCTCAGGCCCCGACGGCCTGGACGACATCCGCCTGATCACCCGGCAAGCCCCGGCCCGGCTCAAACCCGGCGGCTGGCTGCTGTTCGAGCATGGCTGGGATCAAGCGGAAGCGGCGCGGGAATTGTTGGTCGCGGCGGGATTCCGGACCGTCGACAGCTTCACCGACCTGCAAGGCCATCCCCGGGTTAGCGGCGGGCGGATCGCCTGACGCGAAGCAAGATGACAGTGGGAGCGGTTTTCAACCGCGACCGATGCCAAACGTCACGCTTGCAAAGCGCTCCCACAACAAACCGCAGAAAGATGAGCGCGGCCTGCGGGAACGGGTAAAATGCCGCGATTAAAAACCCCTCCCCCAACCGAGCCAAAGCCATGCCCGCGAAGACCATCGAACTGCCCCGCGCCCTCGTCAACCAAATCCTCCACCACGCCCAGGCCACCCCGGATCGGGAAGTCTGCGGGCTGGTCGGCGCGCGCGACGGCCTGCCCCACACCTGCTACCCGGTCGCCAACGCGGCGACCACGCCGCAAGTGCGCTTCCAACTCGACCCCGCCGGCCAAATCGAGGCCATGCGCCAAATCCGCGACCGGGGCGAAAGCTTGTTCGCGATCTTCCACTCCCACCCCGCCGCCCCGGCGGAACCCTCCCCCACCGACTTGGCCGAGGCGGTTTACCCGGACGCCTTGTATCTGGTGATTTCGCTGGACACGAAAGGCGTTTTGGAAATGCGGGGGTTTTGGATAGGCGGGGACAAGGCGGTCGAAGAAGCCACGTTGCTGCTGAAAGCGGAATAAACTGTCCGTCCCTCGTACCAGTTGCCGACCCACTGGGGCGAATGGCAGGCGTGCAGACTTGCTTCAGTCGTCGCGGCGCTCCTCCCAGGGTTTCATTTTTTGGCTGGGATACCCGCAAGCCTGGTTTCGCCAGTGCCGAGAATTGCCGCCGCCCGGGCCACCCCGGCGAATCCACTGGCGGAAAGTGGTAAACTGGCTCATTTTTCAAGCGAGAAAAATGAAAGTCATGCAACTCGTCATCACCGTCGCAGGAGAAGACCGCCCCGATCTGATCGAGGAACTGACCCGCGTCATCAAGGAATGCAAATGCCACATCCTGGAAAGCCGGATGACCGAACTGGGGGCCGAATTCGCCGCCCATTTGCTGGTTGACGGCAACTGGAACCACATTGTCAAGCTGGAAAACGCGCTGGAGGCGATGGGCGCGCGCTACCGCCTCAAGGTCGCGACGCTGCGCACCAAGGAAAGCAAGCCCGAGGAGGAAAACGTGATCCCCTACGGCGTCGATATTTTCGCCAGCGACCAGATCGACAACATCCACGAGCTGACCGCTTTCTTCACCGCGCGCGGCATCAAAATCCTGGACTTCAGCACCAGCCGCTATCCTGCGCCCTACAGCAGCACGCCGCTGTTCATCGCCCGCATGATTGTCAAAATTCCGACCACCCACCGGATCGTCTCGCTGCGCGACGAATTTTTGGAGTTCTGCGACCAGCAGAACCTCGACGCCATCCTCGAACCGGTCAAACGCTAACGCCTCCTTGAGGAACCCCCCATGAGCGACCTCGCCATCGGCCAGCCCGTCCCCGACTTCAGCCTCCAGGCCACCGCCGGCCAGGTGTTTTCCGCCGCCGGCCTGAAAGGCAAATATTGGGTGGTCTATTTTTATCCCAAAGACAGCACGCCCGGCTGCACCCAGGAGGCCTTAGATTTCCGCGACCTTTACCCCGAATTCGCCAGGCTCGACGCCGGCATCGTCGGCGTGTCCCGCGACAGCCTGAAGTCGCACGAGAATTTCAAAGCCAAGCAGGGCTTGTCGTTTGAGCTGGCCTCGGACGCCGACGAGACGCTGTGCCGGCTGTTCGGCGTCATCAAACTGAAGAAACTGTACGGCAAGGAGGTGCTAGGCATCGAGCGCAGCACCTTCCTGATCGACCGCGAAGGCCGGCTGGCGCGGGAATGGCGCAAAGTCAGCGTCAAAGGCCACGCGCAAGCCGTGCTGGACGCGCTGCGCGAAATCGCATGACTGTTTTTCACGCCACGCCACAACGACCGCCGGGTTTAAAGCCTTTTCGCGCCGCGGCCGCCACGCCGTCGCAGGGGGCCGCCTCGCTTCCGAACCTTTCCAGCCAGCCGAGACCACGATGAGCACTGACAACCACCCGGGCAACAAGCTTTTCATCCTCGACACCAATGTGTTGATCCACGACCCCTCGGCGCTGTTCCGCTTCCAGGAGCATGGCATCTACATCCCGATGATCGTGCTGGAGGAGCTGGACAACTCCAAAAAAGGCTTCTCGGACGTCGCCCGCAGCGCGCGCCAGGCCAGCCGCTTCCTGGACGAGTTGATCCAGCATGCCGACCTGCGCACCATCAACGAAGGCATCCCGCTGCCGCAAATCCAGTTCGCCGCCCGCATCGACGAAAAATGCACCGGCCGGCTGTTCTTCCAGGTCAAGCGCCTGTCCTCCGTGCTGCCCGACTCCCTGCCCGGCGGCGTGGCCGACAACGCCATCTTGGGCACCGCGCTGGCCTTGATCGAGGAGATGCCCGACGCGCAAATCACCCTGGTGTCGAAAGACATCAACATGCGCATCAAAGCCTCCGTGCTGGGCATCCGCGCCGAGGACTACCACAGCGACCAGGTGCTGGACGATGTCAACCTGCTGTACAGCGGCATGGAGGAATTGCCGCTGGGCTTCTGGTCCACCCACGGCAACAAGATGGACTCCTGGAAGGAGTCGGCCGGCCGCACCTTCTACAAAGTCACCGGCCCCTTGGTGAAAAACTGGCACAGCAACCAGTTCCTCTACCTGCCCGACGAGTCCCAGTTCGAGTGCCTGGTGCGCTCCCGTGAAGGCGACACCGCGACACTGGAGCTGGCCCGCGACTACCGCGCGCCGCAGCACAATGTCTGGGGCATCCAGGCGCGCAACCGCGAGCAGAATTTCGCCCTCAACGTGCTGCTCGACCCCAACATCGACTTCGTCACCCTGCTCGGCCAGGCCGGCACCGGCAAGACCCTGCTGGCCTTGGCGGCGGGCCTGGCGCAAACCATGGACGACAAGCTGTACCGGGAAATCATCATGACCCGCGAAACCATCCCGCTGGGCGAGGACATCGGCTTCCTGCCGGGCACCGAGGAGGAGAAAATGGCCCCGTGGATGGGCGCGCTGCTGGACAACCTGGAACTGCTCAGCAGCCACTCAGAGGGCGGCGGCGACTGGGAGCGCGCCGCGACCGGCAGCCTGATTTCCAGCCGCGTCAAAGTGCGCGCGCTGAACTTCATGCGCGGCCGCACCTTCTTGAACCGCTACATTATCTTGGACGAGGCGCAAAACCTGACGCCCAAGCAGATGAAAACCCTGATCACCCGCGCCGGCCCGCAAACCAAAGTCATCTGCTTGGGCAACCTCGGCCAGATCGACACGCCCTACCTGACCGGCACGACCTCGGGTTTGACCTATGTCGTCGACCACTTCAAGGCGTATTCGTATGGCGCGCATTTGACCTTGCGGCGCGGCGAGCGGTCGAGGTTGGCGGACTTCGCGTCGGAGACTTTGTAGGGCGGAGTTTCAGGGCGTCGCAAGCCCGCGATTTCACCAAGCACGGCAGGCGCTACCTGGCCGCGTTCGCATATCGTTTCAACCGGCGCTTCCGCCTGGAGTGGCAATGACGCTGGAGCCTGGGAACGAGAATCACTAGCCGGGGCAATCTCGATCAGCTTCTGGCAAATTTCGCGCAACACGGCCTGGCGCTTTGCCGGGGGCGAATCAGCCAAAGATTTGGACAAGTCATAGGCCGCCTGGTAGCGGGCGATGGCCGTGTGTTCGTAAAGGCAATGGCTGAGGTAAATCCAAAACACGGTCAGGTCGTCGGATTCGGCTGCTTCCAACAGCGGGGGCAGTTCGTGTAGGGTGATGGAATGGGAGGCTAGGAAGTGATGCTGACCAGCAACACCGCCACTTTCGCCAGTGCCTGCTGCGGGCGGGCCGGTGAACGGCTGGCACGACAAAGCCCCGCCGACGCGTCGGCAGGGGCGGGGCTTGGTTTAAAACTTAGAAAGCGCAAAGCAAGCTTCGCACTCCGGAGAGGTCAGGCCGAGAACGAAGACCCGCAGCCGCAGGTGGTGGTGGCGTTGGGATTGCGGATGACGAACTGGGAGCCGGAGGCGTCCTCGCGGTAGTCGATCTCGGCCCCGGCCAGGTATTGGATGCTCATGGAGTCGATCAGCACCTTGACGCCGTTCTTCTCCACTTGGGTGTCGTCGTCGTTGGCGGTCTCGTCGAAGGTGAAGCCGTACTGGAAGCCCGAGCAGCCGCCGCCCTGGACATAGACGCGCAGCATCAAATGCTCGTTTTCCTCTTCGGCGATCAGCTCGCCGACCTTGGCGGCGGCGCTGTCGGTGAAAATAATGGCTTCTGCTGGTGTGCTCATGTCGGTATCCGCTAGACTTAAGATGGATTTAAGGGAATTATGGTATTACCTAGCGTTTTAGTCAAGAAATCCGCTTTCACAGGAGAACCGCCATGAACCACAGGATAGCCGCAGGCTTGCTGCTGTCGCTTGCCGCCGCCCCGGCCGGGGCGTTTTATTGCGGCAGCAACCTCGTCTTGGAAGGCGACTACGCGCCGCAAGTGCTGCAAAAGTGCGGCGAGCCGAACTACCGCCAAAGCCGCGTGGAATTCCGCAGCGTCGTCCTGCGCGGGTCGGGCGTCCAGCAGCCGGGGCTGGACATCGTCAACCAAGTGCAGGTGAACATCGACGAATGGACTTACGACTTCGGCACCCACCGCTTCATGGAGGCGCTGTATTTCGAGAACGGCCGCCTGCTGTCGATCAAGGATCTAAGCTACGGAAGCGCGAACGGGTTTGAGCGCTGAACCGGCCCGGCCAGGCGGTCAGGAGTCGCCGTCCGCGCCGACCACCTCGATTTCCACCCGCGCCAGGCCCGCGCCGACAAAGCCGAGCTCCTGCGCGGCGCGCCTGGAGACGTCCAGCAAGCGCCCTCGGCGCGAACCGTTGCGGTCGTTGACACGCAAATGGACGCTGCGGTGGTTGCGCAGGTTGGTGACTTTGATGACGGTGCCGAACGGCAGGCGGGAATGCATGGCGGTCAGGCCGTTGCGGTCATAGCGCTCGCCGTTGGCGGTGCGCCGGCCATGGAATTTGTCGCTGTAATACGAAGCGACGCCGACTTGCCTGTCCCCGACTTCAGCCGCGGAATGGGCATGGCTTGAAATGCTGAAAGACGCTAGATAAAAGGCCAAAAGCGGGCCAAAGAACCATCGACGCATCCGTCACCTCCGTTTTTTTGCTGGTTGTTGTTACGATGCACGGAGGTCGATGATAACGGATGATGGTGATTTGTCCAAGCCTTTAGCGCATTTTCATATAACGTCCCGCCTCAAGCGTCGGCAAAGCGCCTTCCGGAAGCCTCGGTGAGGCCTAGCAGCCTGTCCTGGAGTTCCGCCGTCAAACTGCCCGGCGCGAACCGCCAGGCCCAGTTGCCCTGGCCTTTGCTCGGGGTGTTCATGCGGGCTTCCGCGCCCAGGCCCAGCAGGTCTTGCAAGGGGATGATGGCCATTTCCGCCGCCGAGGCGAACGCCAGGCCGATCATGTCCCAATGGATTTCCGCCGGATTGTCCGATTTGAGATACTCAAGGACCACCGCGCGCTCGGCTTCGGCCAGGGACCGGAACCAGCCCTGCGTGGTGTCGTTGTCGTGGGTGCCGGTGTAAACGACGCAATTGGGCTGGTAATTGTGCGGCAGGTAAGGATTGTCGTCGCCGGAGCCGAAGGCGAATTGCAGGATCTTCATGCCCGGCAGCTTGAACTCGTCGCGCAGCGCCTCGACCTCGGGCGTGATGACCCCCAAGTCCTCGGCGATGACGGGCAAGTCCCCCAGCCGCTCGTACATCCGTTTGAACAGCGCCTCGCCCGGCCCTTTGACCCAGGCGCCGTTGACAGCCGTCTTTTCTCCGTAGGGCACCCGCCAATAGGCTTCAAAGCCCCGGAAATGGTCGATGCGCACCGCGTCCACATAGTCCAGCAGCGCCTTGAAACGCTTGACCCACCACTCGTAGCCGTCCGCTTGCAATTTGTCCCAGGCGTACAGCGGGTTTCCCCATAGCTGCCCGGTGGCGCTGAAATAATCGGGCGGCACGCCGGCCACGGCATAGGGCCGGCCAGTGTCGTGGTTGATGTCGAAATAGCCGGGCTGCGCCCACACTTCCGCGCTGTCGTGGGCGACGTAAATGGGCAGGTCGCCGATGAGCTTGATATGCCGCTGGTTGGCGTAAGCCTTGAGGTCGGCGATCTGGCGGTGGAACTCGAACTGCAAGAAGCGGTGGAAGTCCATGGTTTCAGCGTGTTTGCGCCGAGCCCGCCCGAGCGCGTCGGGGGTGCGCTTGATCAGAGGCTTCGTCCATTCGACCCAGGGCCTGCCTTTATAATGCTCCTTGAGCGCCATGAACAGGGCGAAATCATCCAGCCAATGCGCGGCGGCGCGGCAAAACGCTTCGTAGCCGCCCCGCTCCTCGTCCGCCGCCTGCGCGCGGAAACGCAGCCAGGCTTTTCTCAGCAACGGAAATTTCTCTTGGATCACCCGCCCATAGTCGACTGCAACGGCGGGATAGGCGGGCAAGGCGTCAAGATCCGCCCTGTCCAGCAACCCCCGATCCCGCAACACCTCCAAACTGATCAGCAGCGGGTTTCCCGCCATCGCGGAAAAACACATATAGGGCGAGTCCCCAAAGCCGGTGGGGCCTAGCGGAAGCACTTGCCAAAGCTGTTGCCCGGAAGCGGCGAGAAAATCAACGAACCGCCTTGCTTCAGGCCCCAGGTCGCCGATGCCGAAACGGCTGGGCAGGGAGGTGGGATGCAATAAGATTCCGCTGGATCGAGAGAATGGCATAGTGACTACTTCTTAATGTGGGATAGGGTAGGATTATTAAATAGCATCCATGTGACGGACACGGACAAGCCATAGGCAGAGTTTGATGCCGAATGGTCGGGGAGGCGTGCGGAAAGCCAAACAGGCGGAAGGGCGCGGAACCGGCGCAGTGGAAACTCCTGGCAAAAGATCGGCGAATAAAACAAGAGCGTCCTGCCGGCGGGAGTCCTGAAAAGCCGGCGGCCCCCGGAAACCGCCTTCCCGGCGGGCGCGGCCATTATCCGCGCCCGCCGGGAAAACCGAAAGGACAAAATGCCGGACGGGTTTCAGCGCGCGAAATGCACCGACTGCCCCAGCGCCTCCGGCGTCACCAGCACCACGCCGCCGGGGCTGACATAAAAGCGCTTGCGATCCTCCTCCAGATCCTCGCCAATGATCGTGTGCGGGGGGATCTGGCAAGTCTTGTCGATGATCGCCTTGGTGATGCGGCAGTGGCGGCCGATGTTCACATCGGGCAGGATCACCGAGTCCGTCACTTTGCAGTAGGAGTTCACCCGCACATTGGAAAACAGCAGCGAACGGCGGACTTCCGAGCCGGAGATGATGCAACCGCCGGACACCAGGGAATCCACCGCGAAGCCGCGGCGGTCGTCGTCGTCGAAGACGAACTTGGCGGGCGGGGTCTGCGCCTGGTAAGTCCAGATCGGCCAGTCGCTGTCGTAGAGGTTCAACTCCGGATTGACGTTGACCAGTTCCATGTTCGCCGCCCAATAGCTGTCCACCTCGCCCACGTCCCGCCAATACGCCTGCACCCCGCTTTGCACGTCGCGGAACGGATAGGCGAACACCCGGTAGTTTTTAATCACGCCGGGGATGATGTCCTTGCCGAAATCGCGGCTGGAGCCGGGCATGTCCGCGTCCTTGATCAACTGCTCGAACAGGAAGTCGGTGTTGAAGATGTAAATGCCCATGGACGCCAGCGCCTCGTCCGGACGCCCCGGCATCGGCGGCGGATTGGATGGCTTCTCGACGAACTCGCGGATGCGCTTGTCCTCGCCGATGCCCATGACGCCGAAGGCTTTGGCCTCCTCCAAAGGAACCTCCATGCAGCCGATGGTGAGGTCGGCCTTCTGCTCCACATGGTAGGCCAGCATCAAGCCGTAGTCCATCTTGTAGATGTGGTCGCCGGCCAGGATCAGCACGTACTTGGAGCCGCGCTGGCGCAAGATGTCGAGGTTTTGATACACGGCGTCGGCGGTGCCGGCGTACCAGGCGTCCTCGCTCACCCGCTGCTGGGCCGGGATGATATCGACGAATTCGCCCAGTTCGGCGCGCAAAAACCCCCAGCCCTGCTGGATGTGGCGGATCAAAGAATCAGCCTTGTACTGTGTCAGCACGCCAATCTTGCGGATGCCGGAATTTAGGCAGTTGGACAGAGGAAAGTCGATGATGCGGAACTTGCCGCCAAACGGCACCGCCGGTTTGGCGCGCCATTCAGTAAGATTGTGCAAGCGTGAGCCCCTGCCGCCGGCGAGAATCAACGCCAGCGTATTGCGGGTCAATACGCTGACGAAACGAGAGTGATGGGATTCTGACACAGAAGATCTCCTAATGGTGTTTTAAGGCATGCAACCGGGGCGCTTGTGATAACATGTGCCCGGAATTTACCGGCGATTGGCGTGCGCCATTTTACTACCAGAGGTCTAACAAAGTGAACTCAAACGAAACGCGGCAGGCAAACGACCCCAACGCAAGGCTGACCGGCCTGGATCCTGAACTTCAACGCATCGTGGAAGCGCGCCATCACGACCCCTTCGCCGTACTCGGCCGGCATCCCGCCGCCAACAAACAAGACATCATCCGCGCCATGCTTCCGCTGGCGGAGACCGCCCGCGTCGGCGAGAACGGCCCGCTGATGGAGCGGCTGCCAGGCACCGACCTGTTCCAATACACGGTGAAAGCCGGCGACAACCTCGCGCCGCATTACCGCATCGCCTGGATCGACAAATCCGGACAAGCCGGCAGCCACATAGACCCCTACACCTTCCCCCCGCAGCTTGAGGATTTCGACATCCACCTGTTCTGCGAAGGCAAGCACTGGCACATCTACCGCATCCTGGGCGCCCACCCGCACACCGTGGACGGCGTCGAAGGCGTCCTGTTCGCCACCTGGGCGCCCAACGCCGAGCGCATCAGCGTGGTCGGCGACTTCAACGGCTGGGACGGCCGCAGCCACGCCATGCGGGTGCGCGGCGGCAGCGGGGTGTGGGAATTGTTCATCCCCGGCATCAGTCCCGGGACGATCTACAAATTTGAAATCCGCAACCGCCAGCAGGGCACGATCCACCTGAAAGTCGATCCTTACGGCCGCCGCTTTGAACTGCGCCCGAACACCGCCTCCATCGCCGCGCCCCGCGACGACTACGCCTGGGGCGACGCGGACTGGATCGCAGCCCGCAAAGGTAGCGACTGGCTGCACGAGCCGCTCTCTGTCTACGAAGTGCATCCGGGCTCCTGGCGGCGCGACGGCGAAGGCGACTTCCTCAACTACCGCGAACTGGCCGAGCAACTAGTCGATTATGCCGTGGAGCAGGGCTTCACCCACATCGAACTGCTGCCGATCACCGAACACCCCCTGGACGCCTCCTGGGGCTACCAGACCACCGGCTATTTCGCCCCCACCGCCCGTTTCGGCGCGCCCGACGACTTCCGCTTTTTCGTCGACTACTGCCACCAGCATGGGCTAGGCGTCATCCTCGACTGGGTGCCCGCGCATTTCCCCAAAGACGCCCACGGCCTGGCCCGCTTCGACGGCACGGCACTGTACGAACATGAAGACCCGCGCCTGGGCGAACACCGCGACTGGGGCACGTTGATCTACAACTTCGGCCGCAACGAAGTGAAGAATTTCCTGATCAGCAGCGCCGTGTACTGGCTGGAGGAGTTCCACATCGACGGCCTGCGCGTGGACGCCGTCGCCTCCATGCTGTACTTGGACTACTCCCGCAATCCCGGCGACTGGATTCCCAACAAGTACGGCGGCAACGAAAACCTGGAGGCCATCGCCTTCCTGCGCGAGCTGAACACGGTCACCCACCAGTTGCACCCCGGGACGCTGGTCATGGCCGAGGAATCCACCGCCTGGCCGCAGGTCACGCGCCCCACCTGGACGGGTGGCCTGGGTTTCTCGATGAAATGGAACATGGGCTGGATGCACGACACCTTGCAATACGTCAGCAAGGATCCCATCCACCGCCACTACCACCACGACCAGCTCACCTTCGGCCTGCTCTACGCGTTCACCGAAAATTTCATCCTGCCCTTCTCCCACGACGAAGTGGTGCATGGCAAAGGCTCCATGCTGGCCAAGATGCCCGGCGACGAGTGGCGCAAGTTCGCCAACCTGCGCCTGCTCTACACCTTCATGTTCACCTACCCCGGCAAAAAGCTCCTGTTCATGGGCTGCGAGTTCGGCCAGGGCACGGAATGGAACCATGCGCAGGGGCTGGACTGGTACGTACTGGACTACCCGCTGCACCGCGGCGTGCAAAAACTGCAGGCCGACCTCAACCGCCTCTACATCGGCACCGAAGCGCTGCACCGCTATGACTTCGACCCCAAAGGCTTCGAATGGATCGACTGCCACGACGCCCCGCAGTCGGTGTTGAGCTATCTGCGCCGCGCCGGCGACGAGTTTGTGCTGGCCATCTTCAATTTCACCCCGGTGCCGCGGCCCAACTACCGCATCGGCGTCCCCGAGGCGGGCGTTTACACCGAAATCTTCAACTCCGACTCCGAGTATTACGGCGGCAGCAACATCGGCAACTGGCAGCTGGAAGCCTCGGAAAAGGAATGGATGGGGCGGCCCTATTCCATCGTCCTGACCCTGCCCCCGCTGGGCGGCATCGTCCTGGCCTTAAAGCCCAAGGCGCAAGAAGAGGATGAAGACGGGGCAGAGGCCGAGGCCGGCGTGGAAACCCAAGCCGAGGCAGGGGAGACAGGCGTCCAGGCAGGCGCGAAAGCCGGGGAAGGAGCCACGCCGGAAGACGCCGCATGAAAAAAATCCTCTTCGTCACCAGCGAAGCCCATCCACTGATCAAGACCGGGGGGCTGGCCGACGTGTCCGGCAGCCTGCCCGCCGCCCTGGAAGCCCTGGGCCACGACATCCGCATCGTCATGCCCGCTTACGCCGACCTGCTCGCCCGCCTGGGCGAGTTGCCGGGCAAGCGGATCAACCAAGTCGGCGGCGCCATTGAAATCTTCGAAACCCGGCTGCCGGGTTCGCAGGTTTTAGTGTGGCTGGTCGCCCACCACGGCACGTTCGACCGCGTAGGCAACCCCTATCTCGCCGAAAACGGCAAGCCTTGGGCCGATAATGCCGAGCGCTTCGCCCTGCTGTGCCGGGTGGCGGTGGAAATCGCCATGAACCGGGTCGGCTTCGCCTGGAAGCCGGACATCATCCACTGCAACGACTGGCAGAGCGGCCTGATACCGGCCTTGCTGGAAGACGAGCCCAACCGCCCGGCCACCGTCTTCACCATCCACAACCTGGCCTACCAAGGCGTGTTCCCCTGGGAAACGTTTCAGCGGCTCGGCCTGCCGCAACGCTACTGGTCGCCCACCGCCCTGGAATTCTACAACCAGCTCAGCTTCATCAAAGGCGGGCTAGTCTACGCCGACCGCGTCAACACGGTCAGCCCCACCTACGCCGTCGAAATCCAGGGCAAAGAATTTGGCTGCGGGCTGGATGGCCTGCTGAAAGAACGCGCAGACCGGCTCAGCGGCATCATCAACGGCATCGACGCGGACGCCTGGAATCCCGCCACCGACCCCCACCTTCCCGCCCATTACGCCAAAGGCGACATGGCCGGCAAGGCGGAAAACAAAGCCAGGCTGCAACAGCGCTTCAACTTGGAACAAGATCCGGAGGTGGCGGTCATCGCCATGGTCGGCAGGACGGTGCAACAAAAAGGCATCGACCTGGTGATCGAAATCCTCCCTGAACTCATGGCCATGCCATTGCAACTCGTGATCCTGGGCAGCGGCGAGAAAAAATACGAGCAGACCCTCAAACACTGGCACAGCCTTTACCCTGACCGCGTCGCCCTCACCCTGGGCTATGACGAGCCCCTGGCCCACCTCATCGAGGCGGGCGCCGACCTGTTCCTGATGCCCTCCCGCTTCGAGCCCTGCGGGCTCAACCAAATGTACAGCCAGCGCTACGGAACCGTGCCCATCGTCCGCCGCGTGGGCGGCCTGGCCGACACCGTGGAAGACGCGACCTTGGAGAATCTGGTCGCGGCCCAGGCCAGCGGGATCATCTTCGACGACGCCGAGGCGGAGGAGCTCCTGGAAGCGGTCCGGCAAGCCTTGAAACTGTTCGCCAACAAAGCCATCTGGGGGCAAATCCAAATGGCCGGCATGGGCAAAGACTTCTCCTGGCACAAGAGCGCGCTGAAATATTCGGATTTGTACCATCTCGCCCTGCGGGACAAACAGGGCCTGACGGGCAAGCCCCAGCTTTCCGCGACGGCGGGCGGTGTTTGATTGCGCGGCGGCGTACATTCAAGTCCCGTTAGCGGCGAGACCGGCCTCGCCGGCAACAATCTTCTGAGGTGGCTGTTTTGAGCTTGCACCCGCTTGTGGTCGATCTGGATGGAACACTGATCCGCACGGACATGCTCCACGAGTCCGCCTTGCGAATCCTGCGCGACCACCCGTTTGCCACATTGCGCATCCCCTATTGGTTGTCGCAAGGAAAAGCCGCGCTGAAGCGGAAATTGGCGAACCACACCCACTTTGACCCGACCTCCCTACCCTATAACCACGATTTGCTGGACTGGCTGAAACAGCAGCGGGCCGAGGGTCGGACGCTGGTTTTATGCACGGCGTCCGACCAGGCCATCGCAACCGCGATAGCGGATCACCTTGGCGTTTTCGACGACGTGATGGCGAGCGACGGCACCTGCAACCTTGCGGGGAAACACAAGGCCGAGGCGCTCGAACAGCGCTTCGGCCCTGCCGGCTTTGACTATGCCGGCAACTCGAACGCCGATCTGGCGGTGTGGCAGCGCGCCCGCCAGGCGATAGTCGTCAACGCCTCCGCAAGCCTGGCCCAGAAAGCGGCGGCCTGTTGCGAGGTGGGGCAGGTGTTCCCCTCCCCGCCTTTAAGCTTCAGCGTTTGGCGCCAGGTGCTGCGCATGCACCAATGGCTCAAAAACGCGCTGCTGTTTGTGCCGCTTTTCGCGGCGCACCAACTGACCGACCCCCCTACCTGGCTGGCGCTGGTGCTGGCGTTTTTCTCGTTCAGCCTATGCGCCTCGTCGGTTTACATCGCCAACGACCTGCTGGATCTGGACAGCGACCGGCAGCATCCCCGCAAGCGCAACCGGCCATTCGCCTCGGGCCGGGTGCCCGCGTGGATGGGCGTGGCGCTGCTGCCATTCTTATGGCTCGGCAGCCTGGCATTGGCCCTGCCTGTGGGTGGCGCTTTTCCGCCATGGCTGGCGTTTTATTTTTTGCTAACCTGCGCCTACTCCTGGGGGCTCAAGCGCCTCATGCTGGTGGACTGCCTGACCTTGGCGATGCTTTACACCTTGCGCATCGTCGCCGGCGCGGCGGCGGCAGGCATGCCGCTGTCTTTCTGGCTGCTCGCGTTTTCGGTGTTCCTGTTTTTGTCGCTGGCCTTCGTCAAACGCTACGCCGAACTGGAAGTGCAACTGTTAAACGGAAAGGAAAAAGCGCATGGACGCGGCTATTACACCTCGGACGCGCCATTGATCCAGACGCTGGGCGTCACCTCCGGGTACGCCTCAGTCCTGGTGTTGGCGCTTTACCTCAACAGCGAGGCCGTCTTGAAGCTTTATCGAGCCCCTGAATGCGTATGGGGGGCGGTGCCCGTCATGTTGTTCTGGGTGAGCTGGATGTGGATGCAAGCCCACCGGGGCAACATGCATGACGACCCGCTGGTCTTTGCGATGAAAGACAAGGCGAGCCTGCTGGCAGGCGTGGCATTCGCCGTGGTTTTGATGATGGGCACAGCAGGTTGGCCATGGTAAAAGCGACATCGTGGGGAAGGCTGGGAAATTGGGAGCACGACGTCCGGACGCTGTCCGACCGGCAGCCACTCGTCCAGCAACTAAAAGCCAGCCGGCCGGGCATCGCTTATGGCATGGGCCGCAGCTATGGCGACGTCTGCCTGAACCCGGGCGGCGTTTTGTGGAAGACCACCGGATTGGACCGCTTTGTCCGCTTCGACGAAGGCACGGGGCGGCTGGCCTGTGAAGCAGGCGTGTTGCTGGGCGACATCCAACGGCTGGCCATTCCGCGCGGCTGGATTCTGCCGGTGACGCCCGGCACACAACTCGCCACCGTGGGCGGCGCCATCGCCAACGATGTGCATGGCAAAAGCCACCACGTCCTGGGCTCGTTTGGAGACCATGTGCAATGGCTTAAACTCGCCCGCACCGACGGCGAAACCCTCTTGTGCGGGCCAGGCCTGCTGCCCGAATGGTTCGCCGCCACCGTCGGCGGCCTTGGCCTGACCGGTCTTATCGCCGAAGTCGAAATTCAATTGCGCCGGGTGGCCGGCCCGTGGCTGGCCACCGAAACCCTGCCTTACACCAATCTAGACGAGTTTTTCCATCTGGCCGACAGCTCGGAAGCTGCCTGGGAACACACCGTCTCATGGATTGACTGCATTTCCGGGGGCGGAGGGCGCGGAATCTTCATGCGCGGCAACCAGGTCGACGCCGGCCCGCGTCCAGACCCCAAAAGCCGGAAGCGGGCCATACCGTTCGTGCCGCCGCTGTCCCTGGTCAACCGGCTGTCGCTGCGGCCGTTCAACATGGCCTACTTCAATCTAAAAAAACGCCAGGCCGGCCAGGGCATCGCCCACTACGAGCCCTTCTTTTACCCGCTCGACAACTTGCTGGAATGGAACCGGATGTACGGCCCCAAAGGCTTCTTCCAGTACCAGAGCGTTGTGCCGCGCGAAGTTGGCCGCGACGCCGTCCAGGCCATGCTCGGCGAAGTCGCCCGCTCCGGGGACGGGTCGTTCCTAGCGGTGCTAAAAACGTTTGGCAACCGCCAGCCGGCGGGGATGATGAGCTTCCCCCGGCCGGGCGTGACCTTGGCGATGGACTTCCCGAACAAAGGCGGGCGGACGCTGAAACTGTTCGAGCGGCTGGACGCCGTCGTGCGCGAGGCCGGCGGGCGGGTTTACCTCGCCAAAGACGCGCGCATGCCGCGCGGCCTGTTCGAGGCGGGCTATCCGCGCCTGGCTGAATTTTTGCGGTACCGCGACCCGGGCATGAGCTCGGCCTTGTCGCGCCGACTGATAGGGGATTAACGTGGCAGACAACAACAAAAGAATCGTCATCGTGGGCGCGACTTCGGCCATCGCCGAACATTGCGCGCGCTGGTGGGTCAAGGATGCCGCGGTCGACCTGACCCTGGTGGGCCGCGACTTGGCCAGAACAGAGCGGGTCGCGGCGGATCTGCGCGTGCGCAGTCCGCGGTCAACCGTCCGCGCGCGCGAAGCCGACTTCATTGATCCGCCCGCCATCCACCGGCTGGCCGATGAAATCGTTGCCGAGGGGGCGGTCGACATCCTGCTGGTCGCCCACGGATCGCTTCCAGACCAAGCCGTTTGCCAGCAAGACTTGGCGGCATGCCACGAGGCGCTGAGCGTCAATGGAATCTCCCCGGCGCTATTTGCCGAAGCCTTTGCCGGGCACATGCAAAAAGCCAACCGCGGCACCTTGGCGGTGATCGGCTCGGTGGCCGGCGACCGGGGGCGCAGGTCGAACTATGTCTATGGCGCGGCCAAGGGCCTCCTCACGCGCTATGCGCAGGGCCTGCAGCACCGCCTGGCGGGCACCGGGGTCAAGGTGGTGCTGATCAAGCCAGGGCCGACAGACACCCCGATGACCGCGCATTTAAAGCAGCAAGGCGGCCGGCTCGCCAGCGTGGAAGACGTCGCGCGGCTTATCGTCCAAGGCATCAACCAAGGAAGACCGGTGGTTTACGCCCCCGGCAAATGGGCGTTGATTATGATGGTCATCCGGCACCTGCCAAGCTTTATTTTTAACAAACTGGATATCTAAGCAATTACCCAATCATTCCCCATGAACAAAATAGTTCTTCCAGGCGGCGCCGGCCTTGTCGGTCAAAACCTCGTGGCCCGGCTCAAAGCCAAGGGATACAACAACATTGTCGTACTCGACAAGCACCGCGACAATCTGGCCGTCCTGAAACAGGTTCAGCCGGATGTCACCGCCGAGTATGCCGACTTGGCCGAGCCCGGCGACTGGCAGCGGCATTTCACAGGGGCTGAAGTCGTCGTGATGTTGCAGGCCCAGATCGGCGGCAATGATTATCAAGCGTTTGTCCACAACAATTTAGACTCCACGCGCCTGGTCCTTGAGGCCGTCAAAACCAACCAGGTGCCCTGCCTCGTCCACATCAGCTCCTCGGTCGTGGAATCGCAGGCCGACGATTTCTACACCAACACCAAGAAAGACCAGGAGCGCATGGTGCTGGAAAGCGGCATCGCTTGCCCGATACTGCGCCCGACCTTGATGTTCGGCTGGTTTGACCGCAAGCACCTAGGCTGGCTCTCGCGCTTCATGAAAAAAGTGCCGGTTTTCCCCATCCCCGGACATGGCCGCTACATGCGCCAGCCTCTCTACGTTGGCGATTTCAGCAACCTCATCATCAGTTGCATTGAAAACAGAATTGCCGATGGCATCTACAATATCTCAGGCCATGAGAAAATTGACTACATTGACATCATTCGCGAGATCAAGCGGGCGACTGCCGCCAAAACGCTGATTGTCAAAATTCCGTTTGGCTTGTTCTATGCCTTGCTTTGGGTCTGGGGATTGTTCGACAAAAATCCGCCATTCACCACGCAGCAACTGGCCGCGCTGAGCGCCAAGGACGAATTCGAGGTCATCGACTGGCCTGGCATTTTTGGCGTCCCCTGCACGCCTTTCGCCCAAGCCATTGACGAAACGTTTAACGACCCGACTTACAGCAAAGTAGTCTTGGAGTTCTGAATATGAGGCAGCGCATCGCCGTGCTGGGGGCCGGGCCGATGGGCTTGGCCGTGGCCTATCAACTGGCGCGCGACGGACACCAGCCGGTCGTCTTCGAAGCGGACGACCGGGTGGGCGGGATGACCGCCGCGTTCGATTTCGCCGGCTTGAGCATCGAACGCTACTACCATTTCCATTGCACCTCCGACCAGGCATTCTTGGCGGTGCTGGATGAGTTGGCGCTGGCCGGCAAGATGCGCTGGGTGGAAACGAAGATGGGCTACTGGTATCAGGGGCGGCTGCAACCCTGGGGCAATCCGGTCGCGCTCCTCAAATTCCGCGGCCTCAGCCTGGCCGCCAAATTCCGCTATGGCCTGCATGCCTTCCTGTGCACCAAACGCGACGACTGGAAGCCGCTGGACCCTGTCGAAGCGGTGGGCTGGATCAAACGCTGGGTCGGCCAGGAGGCTTATGAAGTCTTGTGGCGGCGGCTGTTCGACTACAAGTTTTATGACTACACGGACAACCTTTCCGCCGCCTGGATCTGGAGCCGGATTCGGCGGATCGGCCGGTCGCGCTACAACCTGTTCCGCGAAAAGCTGGGCTACCTGGAGGGCGGCTCGGAAACCCTGCTGCAAGCGATGCGCGCGGATATCGAAAGCCGCGGCGGTGAAATCCGCTTGAAATCGGCGGCCAGCAAAGTCGTCATCGAAGCGGGGGCGGTCCGGGGCGTGGAGGCGGCCGGGCAGTTTGAGTCCTTCGACAAAGTGGTCAGCACGGTTCCGCTGCCCTATGTGCCCCGCTTGATGCCCGACCTGCCGGCCGACATTCTTGACCGCTTCCGCTCGGTCGACAACATCGCGGTGGTCTGCGTGATCGTCAAACTGCGCGCCGCGCTGACGGAAAATTTCTGGCTGAACACCAACGACCCCGAAATGGACATTCCCGGCCTGGTGGAATACACCAACTTGCGGCCGCTGGACAGCCACATCGTCTATGTCCCCTTCTACATGCCGGGCGGACACCCGAAATTTGCCGAGCCCGACCAAGCCTTCCTCGACAAAGTCCGCCGCTATTTGAAAAAGATCAATCCGGCGCTGGCCGACGAGGACTTCATCGACCTGCGCGCCAGCCGTTACCGTTACGCGCAGCCGATTTGCAATCCGGGCTATCTCGACAAACTCCCCCCGGCGGGGCTTCCCGTCAAAGGCCTGTGGGTGGCCGACACCTCCTATTACTATCCAGAGGACAGGGGAATCTCCGAGAGCATCGGTTTTGGCAGGGCGCTGGCCAAGGAAGCCGCCGCATGATTCGGCAATTCATGTCCCGGCAGTTCTTAATCTTCCTGCTGACCGGGGGAGCTGCCGCGGCCGTCAACTTCGGCTCACGGATTGCTTACAGCGAGTGGCTGGATTTCTCTTCCGCCGTGATCCTCGCTTATATCACCGGGATGGTCACGGCTTTTGTGCTGGCCAAGCTGTTCGTGTTCAAAGAAAGCCGGCAGTCGGTGCGGCGGTCCGCCGCGTTTTTTGTGCTGGTGAACCTTGTCGCCGTGGCGCAAACTTGGGCCATCAGCATGGGCTTGGCGTATTATCTCCTGCCATCGCTGGGCCTCACCCTGTTCGTGCCTGAAATCGCCCATGCCGCCGGCGTGGCGGCGCCGGTATTCACCAGCTACATCGGCCATAAGCGCTGGTCGTTCCGATAATAGCCTGCGGCCGTCGATTGGCTGCCGAGATGCCGCTTGATTGTTGGCCCATAATAAGGAAAACTGTGCGACCGCGCGCCATTAGACGGATTTCCGGGCAGCCCGGCGCCAGGGCTTTAGGGCCGCCGGAGGCGCTCCGCAAAGGCTGGCCGGCCCCCTGAAGACTTTTGCTTCAAAAACAATAAAACGAGGTTAGCCATGAGAAAGAAATTCCCCAGGGAAGTGCTGCATTCAAAAGCCGAATGGAAGAAAGTGAACATCAACATGCACGGCGAGATGGAACCTGCCGCCCTGGAACTGAGCTATTTGAAGGGCGCCACCCACAGCGCCAAGTCTTTCGCGCTGCCGGATAACCTCAAGTCAGTGAATACCCAAGAGATCAAGGACTTCATCGCGGAACACAAAATCACCAAGATCCTGCTCACCGGCCACATGGAAAACCCCGGCAGCGAACATCCCCACGGCTACATCGAATACGAAATCGACGACGGCGGCATGGACATCATCCTGTTCAGGGTCAACGGTGAACCGCATAGCCGGCGCTGCACCGTCAAAGTCGAGGAAGTCCACCATTTCAACAACCACGACAACAAGTGGGTGTACCATGAACTGGAGGAGCTCATCGAAACCGCCGGGCTGATCAAACACAAAGCCGCCGTGGTGGCCTAGGCTTTTCACAAGGACGCCGCCCATGCTGCAAACCCTCCTGTTCATAGCGGCCGCCATCCTCGCCGGGTTCAGGATCGCCAACCAGTACGAGCGCGGCGTGGTGTTCCGGCTGGGCCGCTACACCGGCACGCGCGGCCCCGGCCTGTACTGGATCATTCCGCTGGTAGAATGGCAAAAGACCATCGACATCCGCACCCGCACCCAGCCCGTCGAGCGGCAGGAGACCATCACCCAGGACAATGTGCCGATCAAAGTCTTCGCGGTGATCTGGTACCGGGTCGAAAACCCGGAAAAAGCGGTCATGGAGGTGGCCGAAGTGGACAACTCGGTGATCCAGGTCTCGCTGACCACCCTGCGCAACGTCATCGGCCAGCACAGCATGGACGACGTGCTCAAGGAGCAGGAAAAAATCGCCGCCATCATGCAGAAAAAAATCGACGGTGTGACCGAGCCCTGGGGCGTCAAAGTCGAGCGGGTGGAGATGAAGAACGTCGAAATCCCCGAAACCATGCAGCGCGCCATGGCCCAGGAAGCCGAGGCGATCCGTGAAAAGCGGGCGCGGATCATCAAGGCCGAGGCGGAAAAAGAGGCGGCGATGCAATTGTACGAAGCCGCCGAACTGATCTGCAAGATACCCGCCGCGCTGGAGTTGCGCCGCATGCAGATGATCACCGAGGTCGGCGCGGAGCAGAACACCACCACGGTCATCGTCCTGCCCAGCGAATTCGTCAAAATGGCCGAAGGGATAGGCAAACTGGCCGCGGACCACGCGCCGGCCGGCCCACCGTCAACCAGGCCAGACAGTCGCGCCTAGCCGGCCCGGCTTTGCCGCCCGGGGCGGCGAAGGCTTGGCGGCTGCCATGGATTCGATTTCGCCGGAAGGCAACGCGGACTCTTCCGGCACAAGCCAGCCGGCGGGCGCGCCCTCCAAAAGCTTGGCATGCCCCGACCCGCCCGAAGTTGTGATCTTATCCTTCAGCACCGTCATACCCCGCCATGAGCAATCCCTCCCTCGCCTCGATAAACACCTTCTCCCACCTGCTGCAACTCATGTTCGACGCGGTTATCGCGGTCGACAGCGAACAGCGCGTTATCGTGTTCGACGAAGGCGCGGAGGCGATTACCGGCTACCTGCGGCAGGATGTCATCGGCAAACCCCTCGACCACCTCATACCCGGCCATCACAGCGCCCGCCACGCCCAGTTGGCGGAGGCCTTCACCAAGGACGGTCCGCAGACGGCCAAGATGGGTTCCAGAATCGTCCAAATCCGTTGCCAAGACGGCTCCGAACAAAATATCGAAATTCTGCTGAACCGGGTCCTGTTTCCGACTGCATCCGGCGAATCCAAGGTCATCACTTACGCCTATATCAAAAACATCGGCGACCTCCACGCCAACAGCGGCAAGCATTTCAGCGGGCAATTGCGGCAATTCGCGATTGACGCGGCCAGCGCGTATGAAAGCCTGCAAGCGATGCAGAACCGCCTGACCCACCTGCTGGGGGCGACCAATATCGTGTTGTACACATTTGAGCCTTCGGATGATTATCGCATCCGGTTTGTCAGCGACAACGTCGAGGCCACGCTGGGCTATACCGCCGAAGAATTCTCCGCCGCGGGATTTTGGCAAAACAACGTGCACCCCGACGACCTCTATTTCGTCTACAACTCGTTTCGCAATGTGTTCAAACACAACACGCATCACATCGAATACAGGTTCAGACATGGGGACGGCACATGGCGCTGGTTCCGCGACACCTTGTGCCTGCTGGCCGCCGCCGATGGCAGCCCGCTCGAGGTCGTCGGCTGCATGATGGACATCACCGAACACAAGCGGCTTGCCGATTCCTTGCGGGAGAAAAACAGCCACCTCGAAAACGCGCATCGCATCGAGCAACAGTTGAAACGCTATGAAGCCATTGTGCAATCCTCGAAAGACGCCATCATCAGCAAAACCCTGGACGGCATCATCGCCACGTGGAATCCGGGCGCGGAGAAAATGTTTGGCTATTCCGCCGATGAAATCATCGGCAAGCCGATGACAATCCTGTTTCCCGACGACCGGCTCGACGAGGAGGCTGAGGTGCTTCGCAAAATCGCACAAGGCACCAAGGTGGAATATTTTGAAACCCTCCGCACCCGCAAGGATGGCACGCCGATCAGAATATCCGCGACGATTTCCCCTGTCGTGGACTCCAACGGCGTCATCATCGGCGCGTCAAAAATCGCGCGCGACATTACCGAGCACGCCGACTTGCACGATGAGCTGAAAATCCTGGCCATCGCGTTCGAATCCGACGACGGCATCTTGATTACCGACAAGGACTCCCGCATCGTCCGCGTCAACCGCGCTTTTACCAAAATAACCGGCTACGCCAAAGAAGAAGCGCTGGGCAAGAAACCCTCCCTGCTGAAATCGGGCCGGCATGACGACAATTTCTACCGGGCCATGTATGAAAAACTGCACAGCGAGGGCTTCTGGCGGGGCGAGATATGGGATCGCCACAAAGACGGCCATATCTATCCAAAGTTGACCACCATTACCGCCGTCAAAAATGACAACGGAGAAATCATCAATTACATCGCCACGTTTTCGGATATTACCGAGCGGGTGGAAGCGGAACTAAAAATAAAAAACCTCGCCTTCTACGATACTTTGACCGCGCTGCCCAATCGCCGCCTGATGATGGACCGTTTGAAACACAAGCTGCTGGCCGAGGCCCGCCGCCCGGATTACGGCGCGCTGCTGTTTATCGACCTGGACAACTTTAAAACCTTGAACGACACCCGGGGCCATGACATCGGCGACCAGCTGCTGCAGGAAACCGCGAAACGCTTGCAAGCCTGCGTGCGCGAAGCGGACACCGTTTCCCGCTTTGGCGGCGATGAATTCGTCATCATGCTGGAAGCGCTCGGCGAGCAAAGAGAATTGGCGGCCACCCGCGCCGGGGCCGTCGGCAACAAGATCCTCGCGGCATTGTCCCAGCCTTACCAACTGGCCGGCTGCGAGCATATCGGCTCGTCCAGTATCGGCATCGCCCTGTTCGGGAACCTCCCGGTGGCGATGGACGAGCTATTGCGCCGGGCCGATATGGCCATGTACGAGGCCAAAAAGGCCGGGCGCAATGCCCTGCGCTTTTTCGACCCCGCCATGCAGCATCTGCTGGAGCACCAGGCGGAACTGGAATCCGATTTGCGAAAAGCATTGAAGAACCAAGAATTCAGACTCTACTACCAACTGCAGACCGACGACCAAAGCGCGCCTATCGGCGTGGAAGCCCTGCTGCGCTGGAACCATCCCAGGCAAGGCGTGATAAACCCCGATCAATTCATTGCCTTGGCCGAGGAAACGGGGCTGATCGTGCCAATTGGCCTGTGGGTGCTGGAAACGGCCTGCGCCCAAATCAAAGCCTGGGAAAACGACGCCAAAGCGCGGGGCTTAAGGGTTTCTGTCAACGTCAGCGCGCGCCAGTTTTACCAGCCCGACTTCTCGGAGCAAGTCGAGTCGCTCATCAAGCGGTTTGGGATCAACCCGGCCCGGCTGATGCTGGAATTGACTGAAAGCGTGGTCGTCCGCGACATCATGGACACCCTCAAAAAAATGGAATACCTCAACGGCATCGGCATTTCCTTTGCGATGGACGATTTCGGCACGGGTTATTCGTCTTTGAGCCAGATCAAGCGGCTGCCGTTCCAAGAACTCAAGATCGACCAGTCTTTCGTCCGCGATATCCTGGCCGATTCCGGGAGCATGGCCATCGTGGACGCCATTATCGGCATGGGACGGGCGATGGGAATCAAAGTGATTGCCGAAGGGGTGGAGACCGAAGAGCAAAAAAAGCTGCTTGCGGAGCATGGCTGCGACGCGTTGCAAGGGTATTTCATTTCCAGGCCGGAGAATCTTGCCAAGCTGGGCGTCAGGCTTGCCTTGACTTCGTAAGTGCGCGGCCAAGGCTGGCCGCTTATCACTCGGCAAGTCCAGGCCGGAAGATTCTGCGCGCCAACGCGGCCAGGCGCGCCGCATGGGAAATTTCAACGGGTCTAAAGCCTAAAGCAAGCCATGCTCGGCAAAGGAGTAGGCGTTTAGCCCGTCGCCGACGATGAAATGGTCGAGGACGCGGATGTCGATCAGGCCCAGCGCCTGCTTCAGGCGCTGGGTGATGAACTTGTCGGCCTCGCTGGGCTCGGCGACCCCGGAAGGGTGGTTGTGCGCAAAGATGACCGCCGCCGCGTTGTAGGCCAGGGCGGTCTTCACCACCTCGCGGGGGTACACACTGGCCCCGTCGATGGTACCCCGGAACAGCTCTTCAAAGCGGATGACCCGGTGCTGGTTGTCCAGCAGCAGGCAGGCGAACACCTCGTAAGGGTAGGCACGCAGGGTCGCGGCAAGGAAGCGGCGGGTGAGTTCGGGGCTGGTGAGGGCGTCAGCGCGTTGCAATTCCTCCTTCAAATGGCGGCGGGCCATTTCCAGCACGGCCTGCAGCGAGGCGTATTTCGCCGCGCCCAGCCCCAGGCTACGCTGGAAGCGCTCATAGTCGGCCTCCAGCAGCGCGCGCAGCGAGCCGTACTCCTGCAACAGATCCCGCGCCAAATCGACGGCGGTCTTGCCTTTGACGCCGGTGCGCAGGAAAATCGCCAGCAACTCCGCGTCGGACAGCGCGGCAGGCCCGCGTTGCAGCAGTTTTTCCCGAGGCCGGTCTTCGTCCGGCCAATCTGTGATAGGCATGCCTTTAGTCTCCTGTGGTGCGCCGCCCAATCGCGCAAGCGTAAAACAATAGAACGGCGACGGCAAACTTGCCATAATTCCCCCTTCTGCATGTCGAACCCGAGGTTGTCCCATCGTGAGCCGCTTGGCGGATAAACGCATTCTTCTCGGCGTCACTGGCGGCATCGCCGCCTACAAAGCCGCCGAACTGACCCGGGCCTTGCGCGCGGAGGGGGCCGAAGTGCGGGTGGCGATGACCCGCGCCGCCACCGCCTTCGTCGCGCCCCTCACCTTCCAGGCCCTGTCCGGCCAGCCGACGCATCTGGACTTGCTAGATCCGGCCGAGGAGTCGGCCATGGGCCACATCCGCCTGGCGCGCTGGGCCGACGCGATCCTGATCGCCCCGGCCACCGCCGACTTTATCGCCAAACTCCGCGCAGGGCTCGCGGACGACTTGCTGTCCGCCCTGTGCCTGGCGGCGGAAGCCCCCCTCGCCCTGGCCCCGGCCATGAACCAGGCCATGTGGTCGAATCCCGCGACCCGCGACAACGTGGCCTGCCTGGAGGCCCGCGGCGTCCGCCTGTTCGGCCCGGCCCAAGGCGCGCAAGCCTGCGGCGAAAGCGGCTTCGGCAGGATGCTGGAGCCCGCGGACATCTGCCGGGAGGCGGCGGATCTGTTCGCCCCGGCCTGCCTGGCCGGGCTGTCCGTGCTGGTCAGCGCCGGCCCGACCCGGGAGCCCATCGACCCGGTGCGCTACCTCAGCAACCGCAGCTCGGGCAAAATGGGCTACGCCCTGACCCGCGCCGCCCTCGCTGCCGGCGCGAAAACCACCCTGGTGAGCGGCCCGGTCGCCCTGGAGCCGCCGCGCGGAGCCGAACTGGCGCGGGTGGAAAGCGCGGCGGAGATGTTCGAGGCGGTGCTAGGCGCGGCCCCCCGCCACGACATCTACATCGGCGCGGCGGCGGTGGCCGACTATAGCCTGGCGGACGTGGCCGGCCACAAAATCAAAAAGCGCGACGAAGTCTTAAGCCTGGTCTTGACCCGCACCCGCGACATCCTGGCCACGGTCGCCGCGCTGCCCAAGCCCCCTTTCACCGTAGGCTTCGCCGCCGAAACCGACCGGCTCGAAGCCTACGCCCGGCAGAAGCTGGAAACCAAGGGACTGGACATGGTCGCCGCCAACCGGGTGGGGGCCGGGCTGGGTTTCGACCGCGACGAAAACGCCTTGCGGGTGTTCTGGCGCGGCGGCGAGGCCTGTTTGCCGACGGCCCCCAAATCCCACATCGCCACTCAACTCATCGAACTGATCGCGGAGCGATACCTTGCGAAAAATTCAACTTAAAATCCTCGACGCGCGCCTGGGCCAGACGATTCCAATGCCGGAATATGCCACGTCCGGCTCCGCCGGCCTGGATCTGCGCGCGTGCATCGACGAGCCGCTGGATCTCCTCCCCGGCGAAACCCGCCTGGTCCCGACCGGCCTGGCCATCCACATCGACGATCCGCACCTGGCGGCGGTGCTGCTGCCCCGCTCCGGCCTGGGCCACAAGCACGGCATCGTGCTCGGCAACCTGGTGGGACTCATCGACTCCGACTACCAGGGGCAGGTTTTCGTGTCGTGCTGGAACCGGGGCGGCCAGCCTTATGAAATCCAGGTGGGCGAGCGCATCGCCCAGATGGTGTTCGTGCCGGTGGCGCAGGTCGCGTTCGAGCGCGTGGACGAATTCGCGCAAACCCGCCGCGCCGAAGGCGGCTTTGGACATTCGGGGCGTTGAGCCCTCCCCATCAGATTTAAGGACAGTGTGACGATGAAACTCAAGCCGAGTATGCCGAATTTGCCCCGCCTGCCGAGCCTCGCGTCGGCGATGCCCAAGCTCAAACTGAGCATGGGCGCGCTGACCGCCAGCCTGGGTATCGCCGCGCTGACCTTGGCGATTCTAAGCCATGGCCTGCTCTATCTGGTGACCCAGCAGACGGTCGACGAGGCCAACGAGCAAAGCGCAAAGATGGCGGCGGAAAGCACGGCGCGCAATGTCACCAACCTCATCGAGCTGCTGAACCAGAGCCTGGCCGAGCAAGCCAGCGACGCCAAGCTGGCCGGGATGGTCAGCCGGGCCGAGCCGGCCAGCATTCAACAGGAGGAGGAACGCCTCACGCGGACGATCCCCAACGCCTGGCTGGTCCGGCTGTTGCCGGAGAACATCGACGCCCCGGATGAAAGCCGCCCGCCGTTCATGGGCTTTGCCGACTTGAACATGGTCAAGACCGCGCTGACCGAAATGGCCCAGCCGTCCCTCAACCTGGCCAAATCCCCGAACGCGCACCTGGCCATGGCGCGGCGGCTGGCGACGGGCGGCGGCGTGATCCTCGCCAGTTGGCCGGCCAAAATCCTCGACGCGACCATCACCGACCAGGGCGCATGCGGCATTGAATTGCGCCAGGAAAACATCAGCCTGGCCTACCGCGGCGCGCCGGACTGCAAAGCGACCGAGCCGGCCGGCGAAAAAGCCATCGACGGCACCCCCTGGAAAATCGTCTACTGGATCCGCGCCGGCGTGTCCGCCAACATCCACTGGTTTGCCGCCTCCCTCGGCGCGTCCGTGCTGCTCCTCGCCCTCTTCACCGTTTTGCTGATTCGCCTGTTAAGCATCAGTTTGCGCCAGGACAAGAAGAATTTGATCGCCCTGGTCGACGACATGCAAAGCGGAAACCACCTAGGCGACTACCCTTTCAAACTGGCCGAGTTTGTCAGCATGGCGGAGGAAATCTTCCGGCTGAAGCGCGTCATACGGGACATGAGGCCGACCCAAGCCGAAACTGAATTCGCCTTGAACATCGTCGAGGAGCCCGCCCAGCAGACGCCCGGGCAAGCCAAGCCCGCGCCGCAGCCGGAACCTTCGCCACCGGTGGAAACGGCCGAGCCCGCGCAATTCCTCACAGAGGATGCCGAACAGGCGGCGGCCGCGGCGGGGCTCTGCCCCGGCGGCGACATTCGCGGCCTGGTCGGAGAGGCGATCACCGAAGACGCCATCTACGCCTATGGCCTGGCCATCGGCAGCGAACTGGACGCGCGGGGCGAAAAATACATCGCCATCGCCCGCGACGGCCGCCTGTCCAGCCCCGAGCTGTTCAAGCCCCTGGCGCAAGGCTTGCTGGACTCGGGGCGCATGGTCATCAACCTCGGCCAGGTGCCGACGCCCCTGCTGTATTACGCCACCCATGCGCTGAACACCCAGTCCGGCGTCATGCTCACCGGCGGGCGCAACCCCGCAAACCACAACGGCCTGAAGATCGTCATCGGCGGCGAAGCCTTGGCCGAGAAAGGCATCCAAGCGCTGCAAAAACGCGTCGACCGCAGCCAATTCGTCAGCGGCACGGGCAAGATGGAAAATTACAACCTGATCCCCGAATACATCGAGCGGGTGGTCGGCGACACCCAGCTCGGCTGCAGCCTGAAAGTCGTCCTGGACTGCGGCAACGGCGTCGCCGGCCTGGTCGCCCCCGCCCTCATCCGCGCGCTGGGCTGCGAAGTCGTCGAATTGTTCTGCACCGTGGACGGGCGCTTTCCGAACCACCCCGCCGACCCGGGCCAGCCGGAAAACCTGGAAGCGCTCATCGCCAAAGTGCTGGAGACAGGCGCCGACCTGGGCGTGGCCTTCGACAGCGACGGCGACAGCCTGGGGCTGGTCGACAGCGGCGGCAAGATCATCTGGCCCGACCGCCTGATGATGCTGTTCGCCGCCGACGTGCTGTCGCGCGAGCCCGGCGCGGACATCATCTACGACATCAAATGCACGCGCCACCTCCCCAGCCAGATCGTCAAAAACGGCGGGCGGCCGTTGATGTGGAAGTCCGGCCACGCGCAAATCCAAGCCAAAATGAAGGAGTCGGGAGCGATGCTGGCCGGCGAGATGGGCGGGCACATCTTCTTCCAGGAACGCTGGTTCGGCTTTGACGACGGCCTCTACGCCTGCGCCCGCATGATCGAAATCCTCTCCAACACCGGCGAAACCAGCGCCGAAGTGTTCGCCCAGCTCCCCGACAGCGTCAACACGCCGGAGCTGCGCCTCGTCCTGGCGGAGGGCGAGCCCGTCGAACTCATGGAGCAATTGCGCGACGCCGCCGAATTCGCCGACGCCCGCGTGACCGACATCGACGGGCTGCGCGTGGACTTCCTCGACGGCTGGGGCCTGGTGCGCGCCTCCGCCACGATGCCCGCCCTCACCTTCCGCTTCGAGGCCGACAACGAAAAGTCCCTGGCCCACATCCAGCACCAGTTCTCGGATCTGCTGCACAAAGTCAAGCCGGAGATTGAGTTGCCGTTTTAACCTGGCAGGTTCACGCTGGAATGCCGGCGCTTGCAGCGCCCGGCGTCCCGGCGGCGCACTGAGACAAAACCATCGACGCCCACCGCGCTTGGAAACCATTCCCATCCGCAGGGCCAAGCCTGGCAAGGCGTCCAAAGCCTGCTTTGGCGGCCTTGGGGGCTATGTCCAAAGCCAGCGCTGGACGCCCAAATCTTGCCTTGCCCCCAAGCGCCCATCAGAAACACTTAAGGAGGATACGCCATGGCTTCCGGTGACGGACTCAACCCGCCGCCCGACGGGCTGCCCAGCCCGCCCGGCTCATCCTTGGCCGATGTGCTGCAAGCCGTGGGCAAGCTGCTGGACGAGTATTTCAAAGCCCATCCTGGCGTCTATGACAACGTGGTGGGCGGCGTCGCCGTCATCGTTCTCAGTTTTGTAGTCACGCTGCTGTGGCGCACGGCCAATGACCAAATCTGGCGGATGCTGGCGTGGCTGGGCGGCAAGCCGGGATTTTCCAAGCTGGCCTTAAGCGCCTACCGCCGTGCAGTTGAAACCCGCTATGGGGTACTGCGCAATATTTATCTTGGCAAAGAAGAAACCCTATCCTTAAGCGACGTGTTTGTGCCGCTGACCTTGCACGGCACAAGCGAAACCGTTGCGGAAAACCAAACGACCCAGCAAATTCTCGCCGATCCTAGGCACAAGCGATTGGTGCTGCTGGGTGCGCCGGGTTCCGGCAAAAGCACCTTGCTCAAGGCTTTGGCAACCGGTGTGAGCCGCCGGGAATCGGTGGCATTGCAAGCCATGATTCCGATGCTGGTGTCCTTGCGCAGCCATGCCCAAACCAAACAGGCGAAATCCCTGCTCGATTGGCTGGCCAAGGACGAATTGCCCAGCCTGCACCTGCGCAATCCGAAAATCCTACTGCAATCCCTGCTTGCCCAAAACCGGGTATTGCTGATGCTGGACGGCTTGGACGAAGTGCCCAAAGACCGGCAGGGCATGACCAACCTCGCCATTTCCGAGTTCCTGGAAAAATATCCGGACAACCGGGTATTGCTCACTTGCCGAGAGCAAAACTACGGCGAAATGCCCGACCCTAGCCTTTACCGCCGCGAAGGCTTTGTCGAATATCGCGTGGCGGACTTGCGCAACTCGGAAATCCGCGCACTGGTGCAGCGCCGCGAGACGGACTTCCAACGCTGCCGCAAATCCATGCCGCGCTACTTTGAGCAGGTCTTCCAAGGCGATATTCTTCCCTTGCACCGCAACCCGCTGCTGCTAACCTTATCCATGGGGGTTTATCTGCACCGGCCCGGCGAAGAAATCCCGCATAACCTCGCCGAGTTTTATTATCAAGCTATCGACAATCTATTGCGCCGCCATGATTTCCGCGAAATAGCAGGCATCCCGGCCAACCGCTTCAAAGCGGCGGACAAATTCCGCCTGCTGCGCAGCTTCGCACTGAAAAACCTAAACGAGGCCAGCGCCAGCGGCGGCGATTTTGAAACCTTCAGCTTCGCCGCCGTGACCGACGTGGCACGGGATTTAGTGCGCCAAGGCGCGGTGGAATTCACCGCGTCGGAAGCCGAGGAGGTCGTCAAGGAAATACGCTTGCAAGCGGGCCTGCTGGAAACCACCCAAGACGAAACCCTGTACCTGTTCAGCCACCGCTCGCTAAACGAATATTGCGCGGCGGATGCCTTGATTAAACAGCATGAGCCGGGCTTCCAGCAGATTGCCGGGCAAGCGGACAAGCTTTTGTGGCGGCAAGTGGTTTTCTTCTACTGCGCCACCGATGACGACAATGCCGTGCGCCTAGTCGAAACCCTGCGACAACGGGCCACCGACAACCCGCACAGGCTGGCCTTGGCCGGCCATTGCGCGGCAGTGCTAGCCTTGCCGAAAACGCAACTGCGGCTGGAAATCCTGCAAGCCTTGCGCTCGGCCCTCGTCACGGCGGACGCAGCCAGCCGCCCGCTATTACTGAAAAGCCTGCTGGCCTTAGGCAACAGCCGGGACGCGGCAATCTGGCAAACGATGGATGCAGCCCTGCGCGAGTTTGTCGCCAAGGCCGACCCCGGCGAAGTGGCGCGGGAAGTCGGGCGCGTCGAACCCGCCATCGCCTTGCAGTTTTTGGGCTACCTCGCGGACAGCCCGGAAATGGAGCGCAAACAAGCGGCTTTGCGGGGTTTAGAACAAATCGAAGATCAAGACAAAATCCCTTTGCTGTGGCGTTCGCTGCACCAATTGCCTGCGGATCTGGCCCATGAAGCGATGGCGCAATTGCTGGCATTGCTCGGCGAGAATGGCGCGGTGGAATTGCTGAATGTCTGCGAACCGATAAAACCGCCTGTGGATGCGACTCTGCGAAAATCCATTGCCGAGGCTTATCCGTTCCTCTCCGAGAAACAACCGGTCACGCCGTTTGCTTGGCTATTGGGTTATGCCGCTGTTCGTGGCTTTGATCCCCGCGAAATCATCTCTGCCACGACTGGCAGCCCTTGGTGGCGGTTTCTAAGTTATGTATTGGGTAATAAAACCGAGTCGGAAATGCGCTTGTGGCGGAAACTGCCGCGTGACCGGTATAAATGGACACCCAGGCTGAAAACTTTGTGGCTTGGTCGATTACTATTTGGTTTGCCATTGTTAATAGGTTTTTCATTGAGCGTTGTTTGGGTATTTGATGCTGTTCCACAAAGCTCAAATAACGACAAAATTGTAATCCTTTTAATCGCCACTTTCGTCGCTTTAGTCTTAGGCTGGGCGTTTCTTTCGATCTGGCTACTTTGGCGGCAAGGTTTGAAGACGTGGGGTATGGCGGGGGAATTGGATGTCTATCCTGCGGATTGCCGTGCTTGGCTGGCTCCTTACCATCCAGAAGACCGTGTTTGGCATCCGGTTTTAGGCTGGCGTTTTATCACCTTGCGCCTCGGGGTCTTCTTCAGTTTTAACTTTTTCCTGCTTAGCCTCGCCTTATTCCTGAATAACCAAAGCTTCACCGGGCATACCGGAGCAATAAATAAACTGACTATAAATCCACAAGGAACTCAGCTATTCAGCGCCTCGCAAGACTACACAGCACGACTATGGGATGCCACCACTGGCCAGGAGTTGCGGCGGCTGCAACATGAAAACGATGTTAATGCAGCCGCCTTCTCGCCGGACGGCAAAATTGTGCTGACCGGCGACTCTTCTTGGCCCGACACGGCGCGGCTGTGGGATGCCGCCACCGGCCAGGAGTTGCGGCGGCTGCAACATGAAAACTGGGTTAGAACAGTCGCCTTCTCGCCGGACGGCAACACCGTGCTGACCGGCTCTTCTTGGCACGACACGGCGCGGCTGTGGGATGCCGCCACCGGCCAGGAATTGCGAGAGCTGCGACATGAAGGCTATGTTAATGCAGCCGCCTTCGCGCCGGACGGCAACACCGTGCTGACCGGCTCTAACGACAAAACAGCGCGGCTGTGGGATGCCGCCACCGGCCAGGAGTTGCGGCGGCTGCGACATGAATACAGTGTTAATGCCGTCGCCTTCTCGCCGGACGGCAACACCGTGCTGACCGGCTCTAACGACAAAACAGCGCGGCTGTGGAATGCCGCCACCGGCCAGGAGTTGCGGCGGCTGCAACATGAAAGCTCTGTTAATGCAGCCGCCTTCGCGCCGGATGGCAAAACCGTGCTGACCGGCTCTAGTGACAATACTGCGCGGCTGTGGGATGCCGCCACCGGCAAGGAATTGCGGCGACTGCGCCATGAAAGTAGCATTAAGGCGGCAATCTTCTCGCCAAACAGCCGCATTGTTTACACGGCAGGGTATGAAGCCATCATCCGCGCCTGGGACGTCCAAACAGGCCGGATTCTTTGGCAACGCTCACGGCCCTTCTGGGATACCAAAACCTGGAAATCGTGGAGCATTCTCTATGATTGGCTGGCCTTGGTCTTCATCGTCTACTTCCTCCCCGCCCTGAAAGTTTTCGACCGGGGCCAAGTCTGGTATCCGCTAGGCAAACCCAACCGCTACCTGTCCCTCTACGACCTCCCCGGCGTTCATCGCTGGCTACCGCCGGAGGACAAATGAGCGCCCTGTTTTATCCCAACCCATGGAGAAACCCATGCTGAAAAGTTTTGAAGCGGTATATGATAACGGGCAATTGCAATGGATGGACGACAGGCCGAATACGCAACAGCGAATGCGCGTGATTGTCACGGTCGTGCAGGAATTGCCCGCTGATTCTGTCCAGGAAAATAGCCCGCCGCCGGCATTGGCGGGGCGGATGCGCCTTTTGTGCGACGATCAAACCTTGATGGAACCGGTCGTGCCGGAAGAAGATTGGGATGCGCTGCGATGATGGTCTTGGATACGCACATCTGGCTGCGCTGGTTGCCGGGGTCGGAGCAGGCTTTACCGGATTCGGTGCGCCATGCCATTCGCGGCGGAGGCCGTTTAATGGTTTCCGCCGTGTCGGTGTGGGAGGCTTTGTATTTGGCGAGGGCCGGACGTGTGGCGCTGGGTTTTCCATGGGAGGAATGGTTGCCTTTGGCAACGCAAGCCGCTAAAGTTGAAGTGGTGCCCATCTCCAAGGAAATCGCCGCCCGCGCCGCCCATCTGCCTTTGCATCACCGCGATCCCGCCGACCGCTTCATCATCGCCACGGCTTTGGAACTTGATGCCCGGATAATAAGCCTGGATGAAAAGTTTCCCCTTTACGAAACATTGGCCGGGCGTTTATTCCCCCATTGAGCAGTCGAAGGCATTCAAAAGTCCTGGCGCGCGCATGCTGATCGCCCGTTATCACTCACTATCCCAACAAAAAAACCCATGCAAGACATCAAATCCTACATCCTCGCCGTCGGCGAGCAAGCCCGCGCCGCCTCCCGCCTGATTGGCCGCGCCGACACCGCCGCGAAGAACCGCGCTTTAACCACCATCGCCGCCGCCCTTGAAGCCGGCGCGGCAGAACTTATCGCGGAGAACGCCAAAGATCTAGAGGCCGGCCGCGCCAAGGGCTTGGACGCGGCGATGCTGGACCGGCTGGCGATCACGGAAAAAAGCGTCAAATCCATGGCCGACGGATTGCGCGAGGTGGCCGCGCTGGCCGACCCGGTCGGCGAAATCACCGGGCTGGCCTACCGCCCGTCCGGCATCCAGGTCGGCAAGATGCGCGTGCCGCTGGGCGTCATCGGCATCATTTACGAGTCCCGACCCAATGTGACGGCGGACGCGGCGGCTTTGTGCCTGAAGTCGGGCAACGCCTGCATCTTGCGCGGCGGCTCCGAGTCCATCCATTCCAACCGCGCCATCGCCGCTATTGTCCGCGCCGGGCTGGCCGAGGCCGGGTTGTCGGCGGATGCGGTGCAGTTGATCGACACCACCGACCGGGCGGCGGTGGGCGAGTTGTTGCGGCTGGACAAGCATGTGGACGTGATTGTGCCGCGCGGCGGCAAGGGGCTGATCGAGCGCATCATGGCGGAGTCGCGCATCCCGGTCATCAAGCATTTGGACGGCATCTGCCATGTCTACATCGACGAGAAGGCGGACAAAGACAAGGCCATCCGCATCGCGATGAACGCCAAGACCCACCGCTATGGCGTTTGCAACGCGATGGAGACTTTATTGGTGGCGGAAGGGATTGCCGCCGACATTCTGCCGGCACTGGCCGGGCTGTTGCGGGAAAAAGGCGTGGAGTTGCGCGGCTGCGCGAAGACGCTGGCGCTGCTGCCCGACGCCACGCCCGCGACCGAGGAGGACTGGGACACCGAATATCTGGCGGCGATCTTGTCGATCCGCGTGGTCGCCGGGCTGGACGAGGCGATGGAGCACATCCACCGGCACAGTTCCCAGCACACCGAGGCCATCGTCACCGAGGACTACACCCGCGCCCGCCGGTTTTTGCGCGAGGTGGACTCCAGCTCGGTGATGGTCAACGCCTCCACCCGCTTCGCCGACGGCTTTGAATATGGCCTGGGCGCGGAGATCGGCATCAGCACCGACAAGCTCCACGCCCGCGGGCCGGTCGGGCTGGAAGGGCTGACCACGCAGAAATTCGTGGTGCTGGGCGACGGGCAAGTGCGCGGCTGAAACCGCAGCCTTAGGGCTTGGCCGGCGGGCCGAAACCCGCCCCGGGCGTTTGGCCGGCGTCGCTGTGGCATTCTGCGGCGACGCATTACCATTTTGTCGCTTTAGCCCGACAATACTGTCTCGACAAACAGCCCACCCAATCCGCCACGCTTGCCACCACCCGCCCACGTGCCGCCCAACCTGTCAAAATAAGCTTATAAATCAACTAGTAAACTAGCTGTCGGCAAATTACGAAAAGATTAAAGACATGGCTCCATGCTTGGTTTATATTTATGGCCGTTTCTTTTGAGAAACAGACCATTCGTCCCTGGGCGGGGAACCACTCCATGTCCGCCGTGGTAAAGAAGCCCTGGCTGGCTTTCCCGCCCCAAAAATAATGACATCCATTAAAGGATTGTAGTATGAAAGCAGAACCAATCATCCAGGGGGTAATGTCCGTTCCCTCGGACGCCAAGGGTTTCCTCCGACGCACCGTCGCGTATGTGCTAGACCAGTACGCCACCGCGCTCGCCTTCATGGGAATGCTGGCGGCCGTCATTTATATGATTCTCATGCTGGACTTGCAGGCCCAGGAAGGCGGCACGGCGGCGGTGAACCTTGGTGCGCAACAGCGCATGTTGGTGCAGCGAGGGGAATTCTTGACACTCAAGCTAATCTCCGCAACCTCCCACGCCGAACGGCAGCAAATCCGCCAAGACATATTGCAGATGTTGACTATTCTCGAAAGTCAGCACGCCTATCTGCGCGACGGCGACCGCCTGATCCGCCAAGGCCCGCGCCTTTCGGCCACCCCCGGCACCCTGGCGGATGAGTTGCGCCCGATCTTCTTCGAGCCGCTCAACCTGAATAACGACATGGTCACCTATATCGCGGCGCTCAAGGGCATCCTGTCCGAGCCCATCGACGCGATCAGCGCGGAAGGCAGAAATGCCCGCGTCATTCTGTCGCAAAAAACCGAGAACATTCTCAATAACTTGGACAAAGTGGTCAGCTACTACCAGTACGAAGCCGACTCCCGCCTCAAGAACACTCAGAACCTGCAATCCGTGTCGCTGGCGCTGATTCTCGCCGCGCTGTTTTTGGGGGGGTCGGTCATCCTGCGCCCGCTGGTCATGCGCCTGAAGGACAGCATGGCCGGGCTGCAAACGCAGAAGGACTTCAGCGACAACGTCGTCAACACCGCCCAGGCCTTGATCGTCGGCGTCGACCGCGCCGGCAACATCGCGCTGTTCAACCGCTACGCGCAGGACATCACCGGCTGGCAAGAAGAGGAAATTCTCGGCCAACATTTCTTCAGCCGCTTTTTCCCCAAAGACGAGCGCGCGAAGCTGGAACCCATTTTCCGGGACATGATGCGGGGCGAAGCCGGCAGCGAAAGCGGGCTCGAAACGCGCCTGCTGATCCGCAGTGACGAACTGGTGGACGTGGTCTGGCACAACACCGTGATTCTCGACCCCGAGACCCGCGAGCCGATGCTGTTCCTGGCGACCGGCGACGACATCACCGAGCGCAAGCTGGCGGAAAACCAACTGCAGCAAACCCTGAAAGAGCTGGGCAACCTCAGCGCCCGCCTCCAAGACGAAATCAACCTGGCCGCGACCTTGCAACGCTCGATCCTGCCCAGCCCGTCCATCAACCTGCCGGGCGCGCAGGGCCTGGCGACCCTGATCACCTCCAGCGAAGTCGGCGGCGACTATTACGACTACTTCCAAGTGGGCGGCTACCAGTCGGTGTTCCTGATCGGCGACGTGTCGGGCCACGGCGTGGCCGCGGGCACCATGGTGAGCGCGGCCAAGGGTGGCCTCTACCCGCTCATGAGCGAAGGCGTCACCCGCCCGGCGGAAATCCTCCGCTCCTTGAACGCGACCATGCTCGTCACCGCGCACCAATCCTTGTTGATGACCATGAGCTGCATCAGCCTGGACAGCCGCTCCGGACACTTGCGCTTCGCCAACGCCGGCCACGTGTTTCCCTACCTGCGCCGGCGCGGCAGCAACGAATGGGCGATGGTGGAAGGCTCCGTCGGCCTGCCCTTGGGCAAAAGCGTCGACGTGGACTATCTGGCGGTCGAGCAGGAGTTGGAACTGGAGATCGGCGACCGCCTGTTCCTGTTCACCGACGGCCTGGTCGAAGAAGAGTCGCCCTTGGGCGAGCCGTTTGGCTACGACCGCCTGGAGCATTTGCTCCAGGAACACGCCCACTCCGACCCCGAAGTCTTGCACCAGGCCGTCCTCGACGCCTTGCGCGCCCATTGCGGCCGCGAAGGCTTTGACGACGACGTGACCCTGGCCGTGTTCGACCACTCCGACCGCGTCGAAGTGCAGTCCATCGCCGACACCTCCGACCAGCTGATCCGCATCAGTGAAGGCCTGTACCGCGTCCAGCGCGACCGCTTCACCTCGCCCATCTCCCGCCAACTGGTGGTGTTCCTGTCCGAAGGCGAATTCTACGACCTGCTGCCGCGCCTGGCCGAGGACGGCATCCGCCGGGTCGTTCCGCGCGACGACGCGTTTTACCACCGCCTGGGCTGGGACAAGATGCTTGGCCAGCACCGCTACTCGGGCAGCGACGACCTTTACAGCCTGACCCCGGACCGGATGGCCGAACGCCAGTTCCAACTGACCCACAGCGACGAGAAGCTGTTTTTGATGGAAGAAACCCGCGCCTGGCTGGACGAGTTGGGCGTGCTGGGCGAAGACCACCTGGACGCGGTGCTGCTGGTGATGGACGAAATGATCGAAAACAGCCTGTACGGCGCACCCCGCGACGGCCAAAGCCGGCCGTATTACGAGAAGGGCCTGACCCGCGGGCTGGAAGCCCATGAGGCGGTGCGCATCGACCTGACGGTGGGGGTCGACACCGTCGGCCTGATGGTGACCGACAACTGGGGCACCTTGACGCCGTCGGTCTACTTGGACTACCTGACCCACACCTTGAAATCGGGTGTCGATCCGGGCATCGGCGGAGCCGGCCTGTACCTGATGTGGCGCATGTCCGACTATTTGCAGATCCGCGTCACGCCGCAGCGGCGCACCCAAATCACCACGCTCTGGGACTTGAACAGGCCGCTCACGGTGGGCCTGCGCACCGGCTTCCAGTTCCTCTATCATAACGAATTCAACGAGGTGGTGACCCATGTCGCTGGCTAACTCACTCATCATCACTCCCTTGGATGGCGGAGATGGTGCCTACGCCTACGATTTCGCCGGCTCCATCGACGCGCACTCGGGCACCGTCCTCGACAACCTCAGCACCCTGCCGGAAAACACCCGCATCAGCCTGGACTTCCGGCAGGTGGAACGGGTCAACTCGATGGGCTTGTCGCTGCTGCTCAAACTGTTCGAGCAGTGGGAGCGGCGCGGCATCCGGGTGGAGGTGTCCAACCTCAACCGCATGGTCGGCATGCTGTTCAAGATCACAGGGCTGGGCCGCTTCGTCAAAGGCGGCGAAGCCGCCGCCGCCCAGGCCGCCAAGCCGCAGGTCGAACTCGTCAGCTCCGTGCAGACGCCGGCCCAGCCCGTGCGCCCGCCACCGGGCGAAGCGCCGCCCAGCCACCATGGCCGGTTGAGCTTCATCGCCAGCATGCAAACCGGCGCCCAATTGAGCGGCTGGTATCTGCTCAACACCTACTTGCAGCGGCGCTTGCAGCATGCGATCCACCTGGAGCAATTGCCGGCCGGGCACGACATCACCCACGAAAACGTCGATTTGCTGTTCGCCAAGCCGTTCGAGGCCTGCGCGATGATCTCGCGGCGCGACTACATCCCCTTGTTGAAGCCGGTCGGCGAAGCGGACGAAGTGGTCATCGTCATGCGCTCGGACGACGCCCGGGCGCTGCCCGGACTGGCTGCGCCGCAGGTCGTGACGGCGTCCCAGGGCAGCTTCGTCTACCTGCTGGGCCGTTTCCTGTGCGATGAAAACGGCCTGGATTCCGCCACCTTCCAATACAGCTTTGCCGGCAATGAAATCAAAGCCCTGCAAATGCTGCTCAAAGGCCAGGCGGATTTGCTGTTCATGCTGAAAAAGACCTACTACGGCCTGTCCGGGCTGACGCGCAAATCCACGCGGGTCGTGGACGAGAGCGACACCCAGCTCGCCTTCCATTTGTTCTGCATCCACAACCGCGTCGCCGAACTGCGCGAACCGCTGGTCAAGACCTTGACCGACATGAGCGTGGACGAGCAAGGCAAGGGCGTGCTCAAGGATATCCAGATCGAAGGATGGTGCGCGCCGGAGGAAGGCGACGTCCGCATGTTACTGGAAATCTTCCAGCGCTATTCCCAGGCCAGTTGATTTAACTGCCAGGCTGCCGGAGACAGGGATGTTTCCAGCCAGCCCCCGTCAAAATCCGCCACCCTCCCCTATTAGCGCCGGCAGCCTCAACCCTGCCTAATCACATGGCTGGCCCAGGCCGGCACCTCTTTCCCCCAGTACGCATGGTAAACATCGGAAAAGCTGCCGAAGGTGAACCCTTGGCTCGCGCCCAGCACAGCCAGGCTTTTTCTTGAAAACAGGCTGATGTGGCCGTTGCGGGGCGAGGCATACCACCAGGTGAGGCGTTGCCGGGGATCGAGGTTGCCGTCTGAAACCAAGGTGCTGAAAAATATGACCCCGTTGATTTTCAACAAGTTGGACAGGTTGTCAATCAACTGCCGCACATCGGGGACATGCTCGAAAACCTCGTAGGCGGTGATCAAATCAAACTTTCCCAACTGCCCAAGCCCGACATCCCTGTCCACAAACGGGTCGTAGGACTGGGACTGCCAATCCGACTGGCGTAGCAGCCCGCTCAGCAAGCCCGCGCCGCCGCCATAGTCGAGATGTTTGAATTCCAATGCGCGGTGGCCAAAAGCGTTGATCAGATCCATGGCATTATTGCGGGGGCGCTTGTCCCGATAATCAGGATCGAAGCGCCCGTAATCGCTGTTGTAAATGCGGTTCGTAAAGTCTTCCAGCGTCCATGCGGCAAATTCCGGCGCGAAACAGAACGCGCACTGTCCGCAGAGATAGTAATAAACCGGGATGCCCGCAAGCGGCAGCGGATCTTCCGGGAACTCCAGGCAAGTTTTATTGAAGTCGACCACGTCCAGCGGGTTGCAAACCCCGCCGCAGACCGGGCACTCGAGTGGTTTAAGCATGGTGGCATCGCCTGTGGCGTAATGAAACGCCGCGCATGGCTGCCGTGTTTGGGCGGCGCGCGGCGTGTAAGGCGGAAAATGACGCGGGCTTGGAGGCTTTCATCCGCCCTTGCGTATGATGAAGCACAGCACCCCCGCCTCCTCGTCCCGGTGCATCAGGCCATGGCCGGCCTGTTCGACGAACACGCCGAAATCCAGCACGGCGGCGGGGTCGGTCGCCAGCACCCGCACCGACTGCCCCTGCTCCACGGCTTGCAGCGCCTTTTTTAAACGCAGCAGCGGCAAGGGACACATGAGCCCGCGGGCGTCCACCTCGAAATCGAATTCCAACATCGTCACCATTTCAGTCTCCCGACATACAATATACTGCCAACGATTCTATCAAAAGCGAACTGCGATGGACTATCTACCCATTTTTTTCAAGCTGGCGGGCCAGCCCTGCCTGGTCGTCGGTGGCGGCGAAGTCGCCGCCCGCAAAGTCGCCACGCTGCGGCAAGCCGGCGGCAAGGTCACCGTGGTCTCGCCCCAACTGGCCGCATCCCTGCGGACGCCGCACGCTGAGGGCGTGTTGCTGTGGCGGGAAAAAGCCTTCGCCGCCGAGGATGTCGAAGGCTTCGCGCTGGTGGTCGCCGCCACCGCCGAGCGCGCCGTCAACGCCCGCGTCTTTGAAGCCGCGAAGGCGCGAGGCATCCCGGTCAACGTGGTCGACTGCCCCGAGCTGTGCAGCTTCATCTTTCCGGCCATCGTCGACCGCTCGCCCATCGTCGCCGCGATTTCCTCCGGCGGCGCCTCGCCGGTGCTGGCGCGGCTGTTGCGCGCCAAGCTGGAAGCCTTGATCCCGCCCGGCTACGGCGGCTTGGCCCGGCTGGCCGAGCGCTTCCGCCTGCAAGCCAAGCAAGCCATCGCCGACGGCGACAAACGCCGCCGGTTTTGGGAAGACACGCTGCAAAGCGAAGTCGCCGACCTGGCCTTGGCCGGGCGCGAGGAAGACGCCGCCCGGTTGCTGGAACAGCGCTTGAACGCGCCGGACCAGCCCAAAACCGGCATGGTGTTCCTGGTCGGCGCAGGCCCAGGCGATCCGGACTTGCTGACGCTGCGCGCCTTGCGGGTCATGCAAGAGGCCGACGTGGTGGTGTACGACCGGCTGGTGTCGCCGGAGATCATGGCGCTGGTGCGCAAGGACGCCGAAAAAATCTACGCCGGCAAGCAAAGCAGCCACCACGCCCTGCCGCAAGAGCAAATCAACCGGCTGCTGGCCGACCTCGCCAAGGCCGGCCGGCGCGTCGTGCGGCTGAAAGGCGGCGACCCGTTCATCTTCGGGCGCGGCGGCGAGGAGATCGAAACCTTGATGGCCGAGG
>Ga0265316_10000557_pt1 | contig 41880 bp, 40 predicted proteins | sample 4522metaG_FD_202092 | JGI IMG/M metagenome (GOLD analysis project Ga0265316, IMG submission 202092) | Rhizosphere microbial communities from Carex aquatilis grown in University of Washington, Seatle, WA, United States - 4-5-22 metaG | ecosystem: Host-associated > Plants > Roots > Rhizosphere >... | reverse complement strand
GCGTCTCTTCGCGCGCGCGCCCACCACGACGGCGAGAAACTCCGGGCTCAATCCCGGGCGGAGGACTTTTTCCGTGCGCAGCACCGCCACGTCGCTTTCCGCGATCAGCTCCCCCGCCGCAATCTCGCGCATGGCGTGCAGCGAGCGGTTGGTGAGGGTGTAATTGCGTTCTTCGGAAGCTGCCATTTCCTTCACTCCGGAGCCAAGCACTGCGGCCACCCGGTCACGCCCGTATTCCTTCTCCAGCCGTCTGCGCACCACATTCTTTTTCCCCGTTTCCGCTGCGCGGATTTCCTGCACCATGCAGCTGAACTCATCCGGCTCGAGAGCGATCGGATCGTCCAGGCCCGATCCTTCCCGCGACAGGGTGAAGTGCTTTTCCACGACGCACGCGCCGTTCAGGACAGCCAGGGCGGGCACCAACACGGGATCCTGTGAATGATCCGAGATCCCGACCTCGACGCCCAGCACGGACTTCAGGCTCGCCAGGACGGACACGTTGTACTGCTCTTCAGGCGCCGGGTAGGACGTGATGCAGTGCATGAGTACTGTGTTCCTTTTGCCGACCACCCGGAGGGCGCGTTCGATGTCGCCGAGAGTGGAAACCCCGGACGAGAGAAAGAGAGGCAGCCCGTACGATGCCGCTTCCTGCAGCAACGGCAGGTGGTTCAGCTCGGGAGAGGCGATCTTCAGCGCGTGCACGCCGAGGGATCTGAGCTCACGCGCGCTGCGGATTCCAAAGGGCGAGCAGAGGAATAGCGCGCCGTGCGCCTCGGTGACAGCTTTGAGCCCGGCGTAGAATTCGCGGGTTCTCTCGAGGGTCTTGAACTGCTCATAAAGGGCTATCCTGCCTGTCGGCAGATCGACGCTGCCCGACAGCGGATGCAGGATCTCCTCCGCGTGGACGAGTTGGAACTTGATGCAGTCCGCACCCGCCTGCGCAGCGGCGTCGATGAGGGCGCGCGCCTTGCCCATGTCCCCCTGGTGGGAGGTTCCGATCTCCGCAATGACGAGGCATGGATTTCCCCCGCCGACCTTCCTCTGTCCGAAACTGACCATCACTACTAGGATCGGTGCATTCTCGGCGGAAACTCAATCGCTGTCTTTGCGGTCGAGGTCCTTGAATATCATGCTGCCTACGGTGCCTCGCTGGCCCTGATACTTTCCCTTGTAGGGAGTCTGTGTGGCCTTGTCCATGAAGGCGAATACGATCTGGCAGATCCGCCGGCCCGCGCTCAGGCGCAGGGGAAGCCTGTTCGCATTGAACAGCTCCAGGGTGATGTTTCCCTCGAAACCGGGATCGACCCATCCCGCGTTCTGGATGAAAAGGCCCATGCGGCCGATCGAGCTCCTGCCCTCGACGAATGCGGTGACATTGGCGGGGATCCGGATCACCTCGACTGTCGTGGCGAGCAGGAAGGAATGCGGCGGGATGATGATCTCATCCTTCTCGATCTGTATGTAGGGAAGCTCTGCGTCCAGGCTGAGGCTTTCCATGGTGTTTTCGTCGATCTTGAGAAAATGCCTTCCCAGCCGGAGGTCGATGGATGCGGGCTGCACCTGGAAGGGCTCGATCGGCTCCACAACGATCAACCGCTCGGCGATCATCCTTCGGAGGGTCTCGTCTGAAAGGATCAATCGTGCACTCCTCGCGAAAGGCTCTCCCGGATCAACCGGGATTTCAGCCCGCCCAGCCCGTCGGAAAGGGAAACCTTGTACACGTGCGGGTTGATCAGGCGCTTGTACGTGTCGTCCAGCCGGTCCAGCTCGCTGCGCGCGCGGGCCTGAATGGAGGCGATATTCGGCAGTTCTCCGACAACGCGCCCCTCCTTCATGCGCAGGCCGAGGAGGGGCGTGAGGTGAGTATAGTTGGACAGGGTGAAAGACCTGTAGTCTCCCATGGGGTGGTGGAAGGTGTAAGCCTTGCCAGGCACCGCCGGCTCGCCCTCGAGGCAGATGAGATCCGCCAGCGGGCTGCCCCCACCGTTCGAGAATCGCCAGATCTGCTTGATGCCGGGGTTGGTTACTTTCTCGGGATTGTTTGACACCTTGATCGTAGGCAGCCATTCGCCGCCGACCTGCTTTGCCGCGATCTTGTACACCCCGGTGAGAGCGGAATCCCCCCCGCCGGTAACGAGGTTCGTGCCAACGCCCCAGCTGTCGATCGGCGCTCCCTGGGTGATGAGCTGGTGGATGATGTGCTCGTCCAGCTCGTTGGAGGCGACGATGCTCGCGTCAGATAGACCCGCCTGATCCAGGCGCGCCCGCACCATCTTGCTCAGGTACTCGAGGTCACCGCTGTCCAGCCTGACGCCGAAGTTCGTGTGCCCCGCCTTTTTCAGTTTCTTTCCGACTGCAATGGCGTTCTCTATTCCGCTGCCCAAGGTGTCGTACGTGTCGATCAGGAGAACGGCCCCGTCCGGGTAGATCTCCCCGTACTTCTCGAACGCTTCCCGCTCGTTTGCGAATGCCATGATCCACGAGTGGGCCATGGTTCCCCGTACCGGGATGCCGAAGCGTTTGCCGGCAAGCGTATTGGAACTGGCAACGGCACCGCCGATGAACGCAGCGCGGGAGGCGGAAAGCGCCCCGTCGATCCCCTGGGCGCGGCGCAGACCGAACTCGATGATCGCACCTCCGTTGGCTGCGAGCCGGATCCGCGCCGCTTTTGTGGCGATGAGCGTCTGAAAGTTCAGCACGGCCAAAAGGACGCTTTCTATGAGCTGCGCTTCCATGAGCGAAGCGTGCACACGCACAAGCGGTTCCCCGGGAAACGCCAGCGTGCCTTCTTCCATCGACCAGACGTCGCCGCGAAAGCGGAAATCCGCCAGATAGTGAAGGAACTCCTTGCGAAACATGCCCAGGGAATCGAGGTAGGCAAGGTCATCTGTGGAGAATGCGATGGATCCTATCAGATCGAGGGCAGTTTCCAGACCCGCGAAAATCGAAAAGCCGCCGCCAAAAGGCTGCCTGCGGAAGAACATGTCAAAAACGACATGGGGATTCTCCTTGTGGAGAAAGTACCCCTGCATCATGGAGAGCTCGTAAAAATCGGTCAGGAGAGTGACGTTCATTGGGAGTATGGAGGATGGGGGATTCGAACCCCCGACCTACAGATTGCGAACCTGCCGCTCTACCAACTGAGCTAATCCCCCTCAAGGGGAGCACTTGGCTCCACCAACCGCGCAACTATAAGCAACGCACGGGATTGAGGTCAAGACCCGGCGGCGGAGAGAAGGCTGGCGCTGGTTGGCAACGATTCAGGAACCACGCTCGATGTGCTTGAGGTTCCCTTCGGAGTCATGCTTGTCGATAAACTCCGACATCCGCCGGTGCTGCGTCCAGAGCGCGTCGAATTGCTGCTCCGTCATGCCCTTTCCAATACAACGGGCTTTCACGTCTCCGCCGAGGATTCTGCAAAAGGCGACAGAGTTGTCAAAAACTCTTCTAGCTTCTTTCTCGTTCATACGGTATATAACACATACCAATATAACATTTTCCTTGTGCCTCGTCGCACCCTCACGGGAGACGGGCATGCGGGAAAGCCGGCTGCGAAAAATCGGCCGCCGTCCTGGCAGCGGCGGCTCCCCCACACCAGGCCGCTTCATTTGCCAGGCGCGCCCCATCCCACTCGGAACGATCAACGGGGACATACCGGTCCAGGCCGACGCTCTGATTCCAGCCCCGTGCTGTCCCGATGGACCCGTGGGGCTGGTCATCATAGAAATAGATGCAGTCAGTGGCGCTCAGGAAGACAGTATCATCATACAGGGGAATCACGTATCTCCAGTCTTCCGAGGGATCGTATTCATTGTTGCGGTTCCTGTCATCCCAAAGGACCAGGTACATGTAATGTCCGGCCGCCGGAGCGAGCGTGGAAACGTCGATCCTCAGGGCAAAGGCTCCGCCTGAAGGGTCGAAAGAGGCCACGTTGCTGACCAGGCGCGCAACGGGGCATTTTGATCTGCTTTGGGAGGCATAATAGAAATCGTTGCAATTCGTGTAGTAGCACCCCAGCTTGACGTCCCGCGGCGGGTCCCCTATGAGCAGAACTTCACCTTTGACCGTCCACTGAGAAACCACGATTTCAATCAAGCAAAAGAGACAACGGTGACGACATCGCAAATCTCCTCGCCCTGGTTTTGACGCAGATTATACCATGGGTTGTCAAGAGAGGCACCCAGTTGGAGCGGGCATCACGCCGGAGGCGCAACAACGCCTATTTATGCTATAGTGCGCGAATGAAAAGGAAACTCGCGTCTGTGGGTCTTCTGCTGGTGATTGCCGCCCTGTGCGCGGGCGCCGCGCCAAATACCTCTGCGGAGGAAAGCCGTGTCAGCTTTTTTGTCCAGCCGCTTCTTCTGAAAGGATTAGGCGGAACCGCGTATGATTTGTCTTTCCCCACGGGCGGTGGACAATCGGGCCTCAGCCGGCTCGAGTTTCCGATGGCTTCGCTGGAAGCAGGGATCACCGCCGGCCTCTCCATCGAAAAAAACGGACGGAAGGCGTGGCTTTTCGAAGCATCCATCGCTCACTCCACCATCCCCTGGCATGCCAACATGAATGACTACGATTGGGATGGCTTGTCGGGCTATCCGAACCTCCCCTGGAGCTACACCTACTCCACTGATACGACGACGACCTTTCGTGCCTCTGCAGAGGCAGCGTGGACCTTCGGGTCTCTTGGGCCGCTCTCACTTTCCCTCTATGCAACCTATCACTACCAGTACGCCTCTCATGTCGAGGACACTTTGATCGGCTGGCAGTACGTGTCTGTTACACCCGCCACGACTCCACCGTCATATAACGCCGTCTGGTTCTCGGACCCGACGACCGATGTTCTTGAATACACCCTCACAGCCCATATGCCCGGGCTGGGACTTATGGCCGACCTGCAGGTCCTCACGGGCCTCAGCCTCCAGCTTCGCGCTGCTTTTACGCCGGTCTATGTTTCTGACCGTGATGATCACAAGCTGCGGACAAAGCTCTCCACGGCGTCCGGTTGGGGAGCAGGTGTGTATGCAAACTTCCGGGGGAAGTACCAGCTTCCCAGGTATTTCAAGGACTTCTCCACCTATATTGCCCTGGACGGCGAGCTCATCTCCTACTACGTGTCCACAACCCAGACCCAGTATTGGTACGGCAATTTGGACAGCGTCCCACAAGGGACGACACAGACCGGTATCGGGCATGTCATCACCAGCACGCAGTTCCAGGTCGGGTTGTCGTTCGGCTTCGAGTTCTAGCCGCCGGGCTGCGGTGCGCCTTCCGTGCATACGGGAGTACCCGTTCGGCGCGAACGCCGTCCCCGCCCGGGGGCGCACCTCGCGGCTCTCGCTGTCCGCTACGCGGACAGCTGCCGCCCTCCGCACACCTTCGGTGTGCTACGCATCCCTGGCTACGCGATCAGCACCTGGGGAGCCTCCTGCTTCACCTTGTCGGTGAGGGCCGCCTTGAGTGCGTCGTCGATCTTGTCCACCAGGATGAAGCTCATCTTGCTCCTCACGTCCTGGGGCAGGTCTTCGAGGTCCCGCTCATTTCGCCTGGGGAGGATCACTGTGGTCAGGCCTGCTCGATGCGCCGCCAGCACCTTCATCTTTACCCCGCCTATGGGAAGCACGCGCCCACGCAGGGTCACCTCGCCGGTCATCCCGAAGTCTCCGCGGACCGGCCGACCGGAGAACAGGCTGGCAATCGCCATGGTCATGGCCACACCGGCGGAGGGGCCGTCCTTGGGCGTGGCGCCCGCCGGCACGTGTATGTGCAGATCCGTCTGCGCGAACGTGTCGGGGTCCACGCCGAGCTCCACGGCCTTCGAGCGCACGTAGCTCAGCGCAATCCTCGCGCTTTCCCGCATCACATCGCCGAGCTGGCCGGTCAGGGTGAAGTCGCCTTTACCCTTCATCCGCGTGGCCTCGATGAAGAGGATATCTCCTCCGACCGGAGTTACGGCCAAGCCTGTCGCAATGCCGGGGATCTCGATTGACTCGGAAGTCTCTGATTCGAACTTCTCCTTGCGGAGGAGCTCGCGCACTACGTCCGGGGTGATCTCCACTACCGTCCCCGGGGCTCCTGTCCCGGCCGACGCGATCCTGGCCACGCTCTTTCTGCAGATGGCGCCCACCTGGCGCTCGAGGTTGCGCACGCCCGCTTCACGTGTGTAGTCCTGCACGATCTTGCGCAGCGCGTCCTCCGTGAACACTACTTCACCTTCCCGCAGCCCATTTGCGGCAAGTTGGCGCTTTACCAGGTGCTCCTGGGCGATTTTGACCTTCTCGTGCTCCGTGTAGCCGTCCAGGTGGATTATTTCCATCCTGTCGCGCAGCGGGGCAGGGATAGGCTCGAGCTGGTTGGCCGTGGTGACGAACATCACGTCACTCAGGTCGAAGTCTACGTTGAGGTAGTGGTCGCGGAATGTCCCGTTCTGCGCGGGGTCCAGGACTTCCAGCAGCGCACTGGACGGGTCTCCTCGCCAGTCGCTTCCCACCTTGTCGATCTCGTCCAGCATGAACACCGGATTGCGCGTGCCTGCGCGCTTGATGGCCTGCATGACACGGCCGGGCATGGAGCCGATGTACGTACGGCGGTGTCCGCGTATTTCCGCTTCGTCACGCATGCCGCCCAGGCTCATCCGCGTGAATTTGCGCCCGAGCGCCCGGGCAATGCTCTGGCCCAGCGAAGTCTTTCCGACACCGGGAGGTCCGACGAAGCAGAGGATGGCGCCCATGGCCTTGCCCGTTTTTCCGTCCTCCGCGCGGTCCTTCTGAATGCCCCGTTCCTTGAAGAGCTTGCGCACCGCCAAAAATTCGATGATCCGGTCCTTGACCTCCTGCAGATCGTAGTGGTCCTCGTCGAGCACTTTGCGCGCATTCACCACGTCCAGCTGGTCCTCGCTGGACACGCTCCATGGCAGCTCCACCATCCAGTCCAGATATGTCTTGATCATGGAGTGCTCGGCTGCCTGGGGGGGCATGCCGGACACCCGCTTCAGCTCACGCTCGGCCTCCTTGCGCGCCTCTTCCGGCAGATTTGCCTTGGCCATTTTTTCCGTGTACTCGGCCACGATGGAGGTCGATTCGTCCATCTCACCGAGCTCCTTCTGGATTGCCTTCATCTGCTGGCGGAGGAAGTATTCGCGCTGGTCCTTCTCCATTTCCTCTTTCGCTTCGGTCCTGATCTTCTGGCCGAGGCTGAGCACCTCTTTCTGGTGGCCAAGCTGGGCAATGAGGGCGCGGAGTTTTTCCTTCACCGAGTCCATTTCCAATACCTTCTGCGCCTCAGCAGGCTCGAGCTGGCCGTTGGCGGCGACAAGGTACGCCAGGTATCGGGGATCGGTGATCGTGGCGAGAAATCTGGCCGCTTCATTGGGAATGTTCGGAGAGAGCTCCACTACCTCGCGTCCCAGCTCGCGCAGGCTCGCCATGAGCGCTTCTATCTCGAGGTCCGATTCCACGTTCTCTGGCGCGGGCGTGATACGGGCGCGCAGGTACTGTTCAGAGGGAATCCAGTGCAGGACGCGGAAGCGCTCCAGGCCCTGGACCACGACCTGCATTGTGCCGTCCTGTCCGCGCACCACGCGCAGTATTCGCGCCACGGTGCCGACCTCGTGCACCTGTTCGGGGAGAGGCTCTTCGACGGTCGCGTCTTTTGAAGCCACCAGGCCGACCAGGTTGTCAGCCTGCATAGCGTCCTCCACGAGCTTCACGGAACGGGCAATCCCTACCGCAAGGGGGATGACGGAAAAGGGAAATGCAACGGTGTCACGAAGCGGCAGAATCGGGAGCTCCTTTGGGATGCTCACAGTCTGCTCGTTGTTTTTCGGTCTCAAGAAACTTGCCATTTTAGTCACTCGTCCTTTCGCTGGAGAAAAGATACACACACAACCCGAATTTACAAAATCCCGAAGTGCAGCAAGATCCGGGTTGTTGTCCCTCATACCTGCCGCTACATTCACCGCATGGGAATAACCGACGTACTTCTTCTCCTGGGGCTTTCCGCCATCTGGGGGAGCTCATTCATTTTCATCAGGTACCTTGCTCCCCTGATAGGACCCGTGGCTGCAGCAGATCTGAGAATGCTCCTGGCAGGCGCGGCTCTCCTGCTCTTTTTCCTGGCATTTCGATTCACGTCGGACTGGAGGAAGAACTGGCGGCACTTTCTCGTGATCGGCGTCCTGAACTCCGCCGCGCCGTTTGCCCTTTACTCGATCGCGGCCTTGTACCTGCCTGCCGCGATGGAAGCGATTTTCAACGCCATGTCTCCGATGTTCGGCGCGCTTTTCGCAGCGTTGTGGCTCGCAGAAAAGCTGACGCCGTCCAAAATCGCCGGGCTCGTTCTCGGTGTTGCAGGAGTCGCGGTGATGAGCAGCCTTGGCAACCTGCCCGCCAGTCTGGAAACGAGCCTCGCGATCCTGGCCTGCCTCCTGGCGCCGATGTGCTACGGCCTGGCAGGCGTGTACATCAAGAAGCGGGCCGGCAGCGCAAAGCCCCTGGCAATCGCCGGGGGGAGCCAGCTCCTTGGCGGTCTTGCGCTGATGCCGTTCCTGCTGGTTTCTCCCCTGCGTGTGTCAGCCCTCAGCGCGCAGGTCGTTCTCCTGGTCGTGGCCTTCGCCCTGCTGTGCAGCGCTCTTGCGTACGTAATCTATTACAAGCTGATTGCCGACGTGGGTCCTACCAGGGCGCTGACAGTCACGTTCCTCATCCCGGTTTTTGCCATGCTCTGGGGCGCTCTGCTGATCGGAGAACCTGTCACGCTGAGCATGGCGGCGGGTGCTTTGATCATTCTGGCCGGGACGTTCCTCGTCACGGCCCCGCGCAGAAAGTCCGCGCTCAGGATCGCGGGGCGGCGGCTTTGACGAGAGTATTTTGCGCTCCCTGCCTGATTGCACGAACTGTCGAGAAGTAGGCGGCCATCCGTTCACTGGGCAGAAGATGCGTGGAAAACAGCGCTTCTTCCAGGATCTCGGCAACGAGCGCGAGCTGACCGCTCCTGTCGGGAAATACTGCGGCGAGCCGGGATGCATACTCACACGGGGCATCGAATGCGCGGTGCGGCACGCCGCTGCCCTCTCCCCATTCGAGAAGCTGCAGGTATGCCCTGAGGACTCTGCTCATCTGAACCCTTTTTCTCCAGGGGAGGACCTGCGTGGCAGGGCCGTATGACGAGTTTTTCATGGCATTTTTCGCGTCCCTGCTTTCCCTTCTATGCCCCTCGCGGCCCACCAGGGACAGCCAGGTGCGAAGCCTCCGCATGAGCCGGCGGAACGCGCGGAAAAAGTTGTCCAGCTTGCGGCGGACAAAGGAGGCAAAGCTGCGCGTGCGTACGCTTGCAAGGAAGTCATCAGAAAGAAGCGGTGAGACCAGAAAGAAGTAAAGGCCCATGACAAGTGCGATGCGTATCAGCCGGCCCAGGACGAAGAGAAAAAGAAGAAAAGCCGGAGAGGGCGCGGATCCGGAAACGGCGTGGGCCATCGCGGCGTACCGCTGCTGCTGCTCGAAGATCCGTACCGGATCCAGGAGCGCCCAGAGCGGCAAGGCGGGCAATGAGCGAAAGAATCTTTCCAGAAGAGACAGGAGCGCCGAGAGGGGAAGGGGAGCGTCGTTTCGCGCCAGCAGGAGCACAAGCGGTATGCTCACCAGCGGGACCGCAGCGATGGTTCCCATCCGCGACCATTCGAATCGGGCCGGTACGACGATTCCCTCTCCCAGCAGAAGCTGATCCTGCACGTACATGTTCATCGTGCCAGTGACAAGAAGGCCGAAGAGCGCGTGCATGGCAGCAAGAAACGGCACCTGCAATCCCAGCGGGGCCTTCAAGGCCGCCGAGAGAAGCAGCAGGAAAAAGACCACAGCCTGGAACAGGGCCCCGACGAGCTTGACCGCGCGGAGGGAGCGGACTGAGACCTCCGCCTGCAGGGACGCGTCCCGCAGGGCGTGAAGCATTTCCTCGCCCTTTTTGCCTGCAATCGCGCTGAGCAGAATCTCTCTTTCACGCAGGCACCTGTGCAGGACCCACACGCACATCCACTGGATGAATGTGAGACACAGCGGGTAGACGAAATCGACGTGCAGGAGGCTCAGCACGTGCGTCTGCAGGCCGTGAATCGCGCCAACGGCGACCCATGCGACGAGCAAGACTGCCAGCAGCTCCCTGATCCGCGCGAGGAATCCCGCCCTTTCGGCGAAGAGGACATTTGCCATCACGGTCTCCTCCGCGCCGACCGACAGAAGAACCAGGAACAAAAGCGGCGGCGGAAAGGTCAGTGCAGGGAGAACAGCGCGGGCAATCGAATCCACGCAGAGCAGGAAAAGGGAAGGAAGAGAGATCGCGATCAGCGGATGAACTGTGGAGCGATGGAGACGCAGGTAGCTTTCAGAGATCGATGAGCTCACTGCCGTATTCCGAAACGACAAAAAGAGGAAACTCGTGAGTCAAAGACTCGTGCGGGGCAAGGGCGTTTCCCCCCAGGAGGAACAACTCCACCGCATTCCCCTTTTGCTTCACTTCCCGCAGGAAGACGTGCTGGGCTTCCGTGAGCACCGGCGTCACCACTTTTATATGCGTGCGAACGGGGATATTCACGCCAGAGCCGAAGAGCAGCCGCGTGAAATCCCCGGATCCGCCGGATACATCCATGCGCGCGAGCATCTCCAGAATTGCCGCGGCGTGACCCGGTGCGCTGCTGATCTGGGCCACTGGCAAGACCCCCTCATTCGTCATGGAAGCGGAGGCGATGAGCCCGATTTCCTGGCCAAGGGAATAGAAGTGCATGACAAGCGAAGCAGCCATGACCGCGGCCCGCTCCACCCAGAGAGAGCGGAACCGAAAAGGATAGTCTTCGCTGTTCATATTCACCAGGATCATGACGGGGGCAAAGAGAAAGGGAACGTATTCCATCGTATGCAGGCTCCCCATGCGGGCGGAGACCTTCCAGCTTATCTTGCGCGCATCATCTCCCGGCACGTATTCGCGGAGGGACCGATACCGCGTGAGATCCTCGTACCGCCGGTCCTGGCTGCGCACGTTCCCTGCCGGCAGCCCGGATGACAGCGGCAGCCGGAGGGGGAGCACTTCGGGATAGACGATCAGCCGTTCGACCTCGCCGCAGGACCGCCTCCACGGGAAAAAGCCCAGAGGATCGGAGCCCAGCAGCGAAGCCGGTCCCACCGAGTATTCCCCCCTGTGCTGGCTTTCAATCGTGTAGGAGACCCTTTTCTTTTCCCACGGCCGCAGCCGGAGAACGAATTTGCCCGGTTCGCGGGAGAACAACGGGCCGATCGTGTCGACAAGGCTGACGCCGGGGACCGGGAGCGGGCTCCTGTTCTCGATCGTCAGGACGATCTGGATCGGATCGAACCGATGCGCGCGAAGAAGGAGATCATGACGATGCACCACCAGGGCCCCTGCCATGAAACGGGAATATGCAAAGGAGAGGCCGAGTGCAGCCAGGTAGAGAAGGGAAATGACCTGGAGAATCCTGATGGGGAAGAAGAGAAGGACCGAGACGAGAAACAGGGAAAGCGGCAGGCGGATCGTCTTCATTTCTCGACTCTGACCACCGGTACCTCGACCGACTCGCTCACGTCACGGAGAATCTCCTCCGCGGTGACCCCTTTTACCATGGACTCGGGCCGCAGGATCACCCTCTTGATGCAGGCAGGAAGCAGCATCTCCTTGACGTCTTCCGGAATAACGTAGTCACGGCCCCGAATTGCAGCAAGGGCCTGGGCGCTCTTGTAGAGCGCCAGGGAGCCCCGAGGGGAAATGCCGAGCCTCAGGCGCGGCTCCTTGCGGGTCACGGCGGACAGATCCAGAATATAGTCGCGCACCGCGGGACTCACGTGGACCTGGGCGACCGCTTCCTGCATCTCCCGCACCTCGGAGAGGCGGGTCACTGCCTCGACATCGAGCACGGGGTGCGTCGTGCGCCGCTGGCTTTCGAGGATTGCTGTCTCCGCGCCTCGGTCAGGGTACCCGATCCTCAGTGCGAGCAGGAACCGGTCTTTCTGAGCCTCGGGCAGCGGGAACGTGCCTTCGAACTCCACGGGGTTCTCCGTTGCCATGATGAAGAACGGGTCAGGCAAGGGGATGCGGTTCCCATCCATGCTGATCTGGTTTTCGGCCATCGCTTCAAGGAGCGCGGATTGCGTCCGGGGGGTGGCGCGGTTGATCTCGTCCACCAGGACGACGTTCGAGAGGATCGGGCCTTCACGGAAGGAAAACTCACCGGTCTTGGGGTTGTAGACCGATACACCCAGTATGTCAGCCGGAAGCAGATCGGGGGTGCACTGGATGCGTTTGAAAGTTCCGCCAAGACTCTGACCGATGGCGCGGGCCGCGATGGTTTTTCCTACACCCGGCACGTCTTCGATCAGGACATGTCCCCTGCAGAGAAGTGCGACGAGCAGCTTTTCCACTACGTCGCTCTTGCCGTAGAAGGCTTTCTCCGCGGATTGCCTGATCAGCTCCGCCCATTCGCGGACCTTTTTCACGCCTGGCTTACCTCCTGTCCCTCACATCTCGAAAATCTTTCCCGGATTGAGAATCCCGTCCGGGTCCAGTGCTTTTTTGATGGCTTGGAGCGCGGAAAGATGGGGGACGCTCAGATTCCGCCGGAAGGACGCGCGTTTGGACAGTCCGATCCCGTGCTCGCCTGAAACAACGCCTCCGCGCCTGCGGACGTCATCGTAGATGGCCTCCCGTACCAGCTCGCGTTTTTCCCGCCAGTCCGGCAGCTCCGGGCCGACCAGCCCGTCGGCAAGAATCCCGCGAAGCAGGTGGGAGTGCACATTCCCATCAGCCGCGTGGCCGAATGTCGGCAGAGAGACGCCGAGCCGTGCTTCCAGGTCGTGTACGAGCGCTACGTGCGCGGCAATCTCCGACCTGGGCACGCAGACATCGAAGAGCTCGACCGTAGCCGCCCGGACTCCTTCATAGAGCATGCTGCGCATCTCGAGGATCTCTGCCTGCCTGCTCTTCTGATCCGTGAGAAGCACATCCAGTGCGCCGGAGGCCTCCAGCACCTCGCCGATTGTCCCGGCCTGGGCGAGGGTGTCCTCCTCATCGCGGCCATCGACAATGATCATGAGGGAGGCCTCGCCTTCACGGGCGGGCCATGTCTTGTTCAGGAGGCGTTCCACTGCCCGGGTGACGGAATGCTCCACGAACTCGACGGCGCACGGGAGGATACCCCTGCCGAGAATGGCCGGTACCGTCTCGATTGCCTCCCGGCTCGTGGAAAAAGGCGCAAGGATTGTCTGGACCGACCCCACGGGGGGAAGAAGACCGAGGGTGATCCGGGTGATCACCCCCAGCGTGCCCTCGGATCCGATCATGAGGTCCATCAGATGGTAGCCCGAGCTCGATTTGATGTATTTGCCGCCGAGGTCCAGAACTTCCCCGCTGGCAAGCACGATCTGCAGGCCCAGCACGAAGCGCCGAACAGTGCCGTACTTTACCGCGCGCGCTCCGCCGGCGTTGGCAGCTACCGCGCCCCCGACAAAAGCTCCTTCGTCCCCGGGGTGCGGCGGGAAGTACAGGGACATTTTCTGCACTTCTTCGTACAGCCTTTTCAGGCTCACTCCCGCCTGCACCGTGATCGTGAGATTCGCCGGATCGCAGTCCAGCACGTGGTTGAGGAGCTCCATGGAAAGCACGATGCCCCCCGGAGAAGCAATGCATCCCCCGACAAGGCCTGTGCCGCCTCCGCGAACGGCGAGCGGGACCTTCTCGTCCCGGCAGAGCCGGACAATCGCGGCGACCTCCTGCTCGTCGGCCGGCTTCACCACCGCCTCGGGCAGGACGCCGGAGGGGTCGCGCGTAAACTCGTCATGTCCGTACGGCTCTCTTGCAACGGCGTCCGTGAGCACACGGTCTCCTGCGATCTCCCGTACTTTCTTCCACCATGATGAGCTCAGCGGCATGGCTTCTCCTTGCGGGCGGGTGAGTCTACACCTCGATCGTGGTGCCCTCCTGGGCAACCGTGACCTTCATATCTGTCTTTCCCTTGAGAGTCGCCACGTATGCTCGATGCAGGCCCGCCAGCTCACGATCGGTGCGCAGGGGCTCGTGGTGGAAGAGCACCAGGTGCTTGACGCCCGCCCTGTGGGCTGCGCCGATAGCCCATCCGAAGTAGCTGTGACCCCAGCCGGTCTTTCCCGAGAAGTATTCCTTCCTCGTGTACTGCGTGTCGTGGACGAGCAGATCCGCCCCTTCGAAGAACTTCTGAACCTTTTCGTTCTCCTCCCGGGCAGCGAGCGCTCCTTCCTTGACCGCGGCAGCGTCATAGCTGGGATCCTCGGGGCTGATGTCGAAAAAATTGCGGTACGGCTCGTGATCATAGGCGGTGCAGAAGACTTTTCCCTTGTACTCGAACCTGTAGCCGAGTACGAGGATGGGGTGATTCAGGTACTTGGTGGTGACTTTGAGCCCGCTCCCGAGGTCGAGGCTGCCCTCTTTGAGGGGAGTGTAGTTGATCTTTGCCGACAGCTCCTCCAGCCGCACGGGAAAGTAGCGGTAGCGAAGCTGTTCTCCCACGATCTTTTCCAGCGTGTCATCCTCGTAGGAGACGGGGCCATAGACGTCCAGCTCCGTGGTCGGGATGAAGATGGGCGTGAAGAACGGGAAACCCATGATGTGGTCGAAGTGCGTATGCGTCAGGAATACCTTGGTCTTGATGGGGCCGCGCGGGAAGTCCTTCTTCATGATGTGCCCGGCCAGTTCCCGCACGCCCGAGCCGAGGTCAATGACGATCAGCCTGTCCTCTTCCCCGAATCGCAGCTCGAGGCACGAGGTGTTGCCGCCGTACTTCACCGTGGTGGGTCCGGGTACCGGGATCGAGCCTCGCACGCCCCAGAAGGTCAAACGGATGGCCATGACGGCGCCCCTACACTGACACGCTCAGGAAGATCTTGGCCTTGTCGATCTCGCTGTTGGCCTTGTCCTCCATCGCCTCCAGGTCATCCAGCGTGATGCCCAGTTCTTCGAACACGTACGGGGGCAGCTTCTCAGGGTAACGGTCGCCCGAGAACCCGATCTGGTAGGTATTGGCGAAGAAGTTTGCGGCTGCTACGGTGAGCAGTATGTCGCGGTGGGCGCCGGGATACGCGTCGAGGAAGTGGTGGAAGAAGACAATGTCTTCCATGACGGGGCCGAGATTCCAGTTCTTGATGATGAGCCTGCCCACCTCGCAATGATTGACTTCCATGGTGCGCTCCTCCAGGATGTACAGCGGAGCATGCTCCTTGTCGGTGAGGGAAAGCGCGGTGACATACTCCGCGGAGAGCTTGTTGTTCAGCGGTATCTTGCCGATGTCGTGCAGAAGCCCGGCCACGAAGTACTCCTCCAGCTGCTTGGGGTCCTTTTTCCGTTTGATGGCGATGAGCTTGGCGGTCACCCCTACGCAGAGGGAATGGCGCCAGAACCCGTCGATATTCAGTGCCTGGAAACTGCCTTTCTTGGCGAGCTGGCCCAATACCGCCGTGGACAGGGCAAGATTCTTCACCGTGTTGATCCCCAGCATGATGATGGCCCGCACCAGGCTGGTGATCTGATTGTTCAGGCTGTAGTAGGCGGAGTTGATAAGCTTCATCACGCGGCCCATGAGCACGGGGTCCAGGCTGATGACCTGGTTGAGATCCGAAGGGGAAGTCTTGGGGTCATTGGCGATCTGGAGGATCTTTGACACCGTAATGGGCAGGCTGGGCATCTTGGAGATGTACGTCTGAATTATCGAAAGGACCCGGTCTTTATCCTGCATACCCTATTTCAGGCTCCCCATCTGGACAACTATGGATTCGATCCGTTCTCTCATTGCCGCGGCTATCGCCTTGTCCGGGTGCCACGCCGAAAGATCCTTGAGGTAAGAAAACGTGTCGACGATCAGGGAGCGCGTCATGGGCTCTTTCCTGTGAGGGACAACCGGCCGGAAGGATTCTGCGATTTTTTGCCGCAGCCCTTTCTTCCCTGCCAGCTGCGCCTTGAGGGATTCCATGGCAAGGCGCTCATTGCTCCCCCGAAACCGTTTTTTGTCGCTTTCGGGAAGATAATCCGACAGTTTTCCCAGATAGTCAAGAAGATCGCCGGGCTTGGATGGCGGGACGGCCCCCTTGTCCAGCTTGTCCCTGATGCCGTTCAGGTAGTCACGGAGCTCCTGGCGTACGTCCTCCCCTGTACGGGCGGGTTTGTCCGGTTCGCCATTCTGGAGATGCGCCGCAGTCGGCGGGGGTTCTGGCTCTTCACTCTCAGCGGCCGGCGCTTCCTGGGTCGGAGGAGCTGCGGCGGGCTGGGGCGCCCGGGGCCCCGGAGGTGCAGGGCGTGGCGGTGCAGCAGGCTGCAGCGCATCCTCGGGCTCAGACCGGGCTTCATCCACCGGGGCCTGAGCCACGGGCAGGCGGGGCTTCGGCGCGTGAGTCTTTGAAGGAGCCGGGGCAGGCCGGAGGGGCGCAGGGGTTTCGGCTGCCGGAGCGTACGACTTCGGTCCACGGCGTACCGTCCCGCGCGCCTGTACGGGCGCAGGCCGTGCCGGCGGGGCAGGCTGCGGCCTTATGGCCTGGGCCGGGGGAGGTTGCCTCCGCGGCTGAGACGCAGGCCGTGGAGACGAGGACCGCGGAAACTGACGCTGTGGTAACGGGGACCGCGGAAACTGAGGCTGGTCCAGCGCGGGCGGCAGAGATGGAGGTTCCGCGACCGAAGGTCGTGGAGACGGGGGCACGGGCGCCTTTTCGCGCTCGGGCTCCAGGGACACCGGTTCCGGATCCCATTCGATCTCAGGCTCCGCCTCTGATACGGCAAAGGGCTCGAGATCAGACCCTGCGGCCTGAAAAGACTCGCGCTGCGCAGGCATCTCTCCCGGCGCAAAATCGCCGCGTCTGCGCATGGGATGCCGTTCGGGTTCCTCATCTTCCAGGTCAGCAGGGGCGTACCGAGGAAGACCTTCGGCGCGCGGCGCCGTGCCGGGCGGATCCATTGTGATCGGCTTCAGGGGAGAGGGAGCGGCCTGCACGATCTCGGGCCGCGGCATGTTCACGATGATGGGGGGCGCCGGGGGAGGGTTCTGATTTCTCTCGTCGACCTTGCGGGAGAGGGTCTTCATCTCGTCGAACAGTTTGTCGACGATCTTCGCCTGTGTTGCCGCGGATTCCTTCAGGGAATTGGCGATCAAGGATTCCGTCTGGGGAGACAGGGTAAGCTGGGATTGCTGCGGAGGCTGCGCAGGCAGGGGGACCGGCGCAGGGAGTGGCGGCGCCGGAACCGGCGGCTGAAATTGGTAAGGCTGCGCCGGGAACGCCTGCGCTGCCACAGGGGCCTGCTGCTGTCCCCGGGGCTGTTGAGAGGGAAGCAGCGGCTGCGGCTCGAACATCTGCAGGGCGGGATTCTCTTCATACAGCTCCTGGTCTTTCAGCAGGTTCACCAGGTTGGGCGGCCGCTCGTCCTCGATGGAGACCGAGTCCTCCGGGATCGACTCGTCCACCTGCTCCAGCTGAAGCTCCTCGTCTGTTTCCCGCACCGCGAACACAGGCTCCATTCCCCCGACGTTGATGATGGGAACCGCCTCTTCTTCCAGGGGCTCGAGGTCCTCGATCATGATCAGGTCTTCTTCCGGCTTCACCCTTTCAGGCGGCGCCGATTCCACGGTCAGCTCCCTGAGCTTTCGGATGGTCTTTTCCCGCTCGTCGCGGAAATCCTTCTCATGTTCGGAAATAGCCTGCTCGTACTCATCCATGGCCTGGCTCAGGGCTTCCATGTCATTTGGATCCGTGCCCTGCTCGAGCCTGTTGATCAGGCCTTCCATCGTCTCGATGGCCTTCTGCGGCTCGCCCAGCTCGCGGTAGAGTTTCGCCAGCCGCGAGCTTGCATCATTGTCATCGGGAAATGCCTCCCGCACCTCGCTCAGCGTCTGCGCGGCCTGCCGGAGATGACCCTGCTTTGCATAGATGTCTGCCAGAAGGATCCGTGCCCGCGGATCATCCGGCCGGGCGGTGAGGTAACGCTGCACCTCTTCCAGTGCCCGCGCCGTCTCACCGGCTTCCTTCCAGAGAAAGGCGCGGTCCAGCCGAAAGTCCTGGTCCTCGCCGCCGAGGGCTTCGAGCTTTTCGAAGCATTCGAGGGCTTTTCTCTTTTCTCCTGCCCTTTCGTATGCCAGGGCAAGCCCCTTGAGGGCCTCCCGGTGCGCAGGCTGCGCCTCGAGGACCGCTGTGTACTGCGTGATGGCCTCGGGGAAGTTCTCAAGTCCGCGAAGAATGCCAGCCAGGCGCTGGCGCGCTTCCAGGTTGTCCGGCTCCATGGACAAGAGCCGCTGCAGCTCCTCCATCGCCTCGGTGAGCCTGCCTTCGCGCTCCAGAAGCGAAGAGAGGTTCTCTACCGCCTGCGCGTAATGAGGGTCGGCCTTCATCGAATCCCTGTACACCAGGGCAGCTTCTTCCCGCCTGCCCTGGGCTGCCATCACGACGCCGAGGTTGTTGAGCGCGCGGGCGTTGCGGGGCTCCGTGCGAAGCACTTCGCGCAGCGTTTTTTCGGCCGCCCGTTCGTCTCCTATCCCGTGGAGCGTCACGCCCAGGTTGTTGAGCGCATCCGTCCATCCCGGCTTGGCCCGGACGGCCGCCTCGTATTCCTCGCGCGCTTCCCTGGTCTTGCCTATCCGTTCGTACACTACGCCGAGGTTGTAATGCAGGCGAGGCTGGTTGGTATCCGACTGAAGCCCTTTCTGGTAGACGCGGATGGCGTCCCCGTACCTGCCCGCTGCCTCCAGCACGGTACCAAGATTGATATACGAGGCGACGAACGTGGGATCCACTGCGATGGCTTTCTGGAAGTTCTCCTCGGCCAGCGCGCTGTTGTTGAGCGCTTTGTAGACATTGCCCAGGTTGTAGTACACGTCGCCGCGCAGGGGGGAAAGATCGATGGCTTTTTCGAAATGCGGGATGGCTGCGCCGTATGACTGGACCCTCTTCAGAATGACTCCCAGGTTGTTGTGCGCCTCGGTGTAGTCAGGTTTAAGATCCACCGCCTTCTGGAAAAGTTCGATTGCCCTGCGGAACCTGCCGGTTTTCTCGCATACGCTTCCAAGGAGGTTATAGGCCACCGGGGACTCGGGCAGCGCCTCCAGTATACGCATAGCCAGCTTCTCCACGAGGGTGAACTCCCCCATTTTGAACGCGTTGCGCGCCCGGGTGAGAATCTCCGCCGTGGTCATGGGCTTCATCTGTAGATCCTCGAAGGGCGCGCGCTTACCTCGGTGCCGAACTCGCTCTGCTGCCGCGGCAGCGATGAGTCATATGCGGTCACGGCAAAGTAATACAGGCTCCCATTGTCCAGGCCATCGATCACGAGGGTTGTGGCGGTCCCTGCGTCGATCGGGGAGTCGCCTTGTGCCGCGCCAAGGCCGAGGAAGTTGTGGGGCGCACTGCCGTAGTACACGAGATAGCCTTGTACGCCGATGTCGTTTGCTGCGCGCCACGTGAGAGTCACTTTTCCGTTTCCCGGGGTCGCCATGAGCCCCGCCGGCGGAGCAGGGGGTGGATTGGGCTCGTACACCACGGTGAGATCGGACACACGCGGCGACTGCGCGCGGCGGCCATCGGGATACAACTCCACCCTGAGCTGGACGTAGCGCGCCCTCAGGGTGTCTTTGAAGTCCGTGCCGGGCGTGAAAGGCACCCAGTCCGTCGGCCCGCCAAGAAGCTGCCTGCCGTTCCACGTATCTGCCGTTTTGTAGTAGTACTCCACGGTCGTATCAGAGGGGGTCGATGCGACCGCCTCGATGCGCGCAATGCGCGTGGAGGAAAAGCCCAGGTCGAGAATTCGTGAGGTGGCCGACCCTGTCTTCCCGAGAAAACGTGACGTGACCGGGTCATCAACGGCGCGGCGGGAAATCCGCAATTCATCCAGAAAACCGGTGAAACCCGAGCCGAGCATCACAGGCGCGGCGTGCGCACGCCCAACTTTCGGCACCGCGATGGAACCGGATTCGGTTCCCGTGTCCGTGGTGTGCAGGATGGCTTCGGGCACTCCGTCCAGCCTGTACTCGAGGAGACCTTCGCGCGCATCGAAGCGCAGCAGGTGGTGATGCCATATACGGGGGACGAGCTGCCGTGTGCCGACCAGCGTGACCGGCAGCCGCTCCCCCGTCGGCAGAGCGAAGAGATTCTGAAAGTCCCAGACAAGCTTCCTGTCACGTATCCTGCACTGCAGGCTTTGCGAGAGGAGCCCGGTGTTCTGCCCCGCACTTTCACGGGAAACCGCGGTCCAGGCGATGATCGATTCTCCGTTGGAAAGGGTTGCCGGATAGAGCCAGAACTCTATTGTGAAGTCTCCCCAGACAGCGCCGGGAGAGAACATCGCCTCCGGCGGGGCCTGGAAACCCACCGCGTGCGCGTCTCCGGTAAAAGCCGCGCTTCCTCCCCCCAGCGCCGCGGCTTCTTCCGTAATGAGGAGAGGGCTGCCGGCCAGAGTGTAGCTGCCGGTTGCATCCAGAGTGCCGGGCTCGTCGAAGTGAAGAAGGAGCTCTGTTGAGCTGTCCGGGGAGTATTCCCCGCTGGCAAGGGCAAGATCCTGAAACCCCCATCTCCCGGGGACAGCGGTAACGCCCTCCAGAGTCTGCATCTCTCCCCACTTGTTCGCCTTTCCCAGCTCAATAGACTTCTCGAGTGCGAAAAGCGGGCTCGCGAGGAGCAGGAGACAGAGAAAGGCCGTCCCGGAGCGCGATTGTTTCCGGACCATGATTCTGTACATTAGTATTATAATCGGTATCGAGGGGTGTATCTATTGAAGGCTTTCCACGACCCGCGGGACCGCGTGTATCCTGACAGGCCCGGCGTCTACATCATGAAAAACGCGGACGGCACGCCAATCTACGTGGGAAAGGCGCGCAGCCTGAGAAACAGGATCCGCAGCTACTTTGCAGGTGAAAAGGACATCAAGACCCGGTTTCTCCTTGCTCACATGACGGATATCGAGGTGATCATCACCAACACCGAATATGAGGCGCTCATCCTTGAGAACAACCTCATCAAGCAATGGACACCGCAGTACAACATCAATCTCAAGGACGGCAAGACCTATCCGGTGATCAGGCTCACCGCGGAGGAGTTCCCCCGGGTCTACAGGACGCGCCGCATGATCTTCGACGGCTCGGAATACTTCGGGCCCTTTCCCAAGCCCCACCAGATCGACCTGTACCTGAGGCTGATCGAGCGCCATTTTCCGCTGTGCAAGTATCGCGGCTCCCAGAAGAAGCGTGCGTACCCCTGTCTCAACTACCACATGGGGCGGTGCGCGGGAGCGTGCTGCGGAAAGATCACGCGGGAAGAATACCTGAAAATCGTCGACGGCGTGCGTAAGCTGCTCTCGGGCCGCAGCGCGGAGCTGGTGCGTGATCTGAAGGAGAAAATGAAAGCTGCCTCGGAAACCCAGGAGTTCGAGAGAGCGGCGAAGCTTCGCGACCAGATCTCCGCCATCGAGGAGGTGTCCGTCGAGCAGAGGGTCATGGAGTTCACGGAGGAAGACCGGGACTACATCGCTCTTGCGCCCTGCGGCGAATCACAGGTTGCCGTTGTTCTGCAGGTGAGGGAGGGCAAGCTCCTTGGCAAGGAGGTCTTCGAAGTGGCGGAATATGCGCCGGACGAGGAGGCGCTTTCTCACTTCGTCGCGCGCTACTACGCGGAACGAAAGACCATCCCGGATGCGGTCTATGTGGGCCGCGAGCTGGACGGGGAGAACCTCTCTCTCTTTCTCCGTGAGCTGGCCGGCAGGCAGATCGCCGTGAAGATGCCGCAGCGCGGCAAACACACCCAGCTCATGTCCATGGCCGAGTCGAATGCCCGTGAGGAGGCTGCCAAGGCGGCGCGGGGGGCAGAGATGACCATGGCGCTCGAGGGGCTTAAGGAAGACCTGGGTCTGGCGGCCCTTCCCCGCAGAATCGAGGGATTCGACATTGCACACCTGGAAGGCACCGACACCGTTGCATCCATGGTGCGGTTCACCGACGGCAGGCCGGACAGGAAACTCTACCGCGCGTTCACGATCAGGAGCCTGGACGGAAAGGTGGACGATTTCGAATCGATACGCGAGGCGGTTGCCCGCCGCTATACGCGGGTGGTGAATGAAGAGCTGGAACGGCCCGATCTGATCCTCATCGATGGAGGAAAAGGCCAGCTTGGTGCAGCCCGGGGGGTCCTGATTGCCCTTGGCCTGGATGCGATGCCGGTGATCGGACTGGCCAAGAAGCAGGAGGAGATCTTCATGCCCGGCCGGGATGATCCGCTGGTTCTGGATGAGGCCTCTCCGTCCCTGCGCATCCTGGAGCAGGTGCGCAACGAATCTCACAGGTTTGCAACGACACTCAACAAGAAGAAGCGTGCAAAACGCGTGGCCCTTACATTACTGGAAGACGTGCCGGGGATAGGCCAGGCGCGCAGCAAACGGCTCATGATGGTGTTCGGTTCCATGGAAGCGATCCTCGGTGCGACCGTGGACGACATCCAGAAAAAGGCGGGCGTGCCTAGGGAAACTGCCGCCATGCTCCTTGCCCGGCTCTCGCAGCGATATAGTAAACCAGCAGGTGCAGAAGAAGCGCGTGCAGGTCGCTCCTGACCGAGCGGAAGCGTTCGTCGAAGACTGACAGGAGCTGGACGATATCCTCGATCTCGGCCGCGGAGAACTTCTTGTTGCCGGTCATGTAGGTCTTCTGGTTCTTCTTGCTGAATATCTTCAGCCTGGGAAAGGCCTCCGTGGTCTCGTAGTTGTCGGCGAGCATGCGCTTGAAGCCTGCCAGCCTGCGGAACTGGAGAAGAAGGCCGCTGACCAGCTGCGTTGCCTCCGCTTCGCGGGCGAGCAGGATCTTGTCCAGGACTTCCTCCGCCTCCGTGAGCTCCCTTTCACAGACCTTGTCGAAGAGGGTGAAGACATTCTCTTCCTTGGAGTGGTAAATGTACTGTTCTACGCTGTCCAGCTGGATCGTGGTGTCAGGGCCGAAGAACTGGGCAAGCCGATCGCACTCGACCCGCATGTCGCGGGTATTGTTCTCCACCATGTCCAGGATGTATTCCACCGCCAGGGGGTCGATGGTGATTTTTTTCTGCCGGAAATACCCCGTGACCCAGCCCTGCTTCTGGTTGTCGAACATCTCCCAGAAGATCTTCTGATTCTCCTTTGGGATGGCAGCCGCGATCTTCCTGTCGATTTCCCCCGCAAAGCCCGTGCTCACCAGGAGGAGGGTCGCATCCTTGGCCGGTGAACCCAGATACTCCACCAGAGCCGCCGCTTCATCCGCGCGTTTGACTTCTTCCGCGTTTGCAAGAATCACGAGCCGATGGGCGCTGAAGAGGGTCTGGTTGCGCAGGCATAGGATCACGTCTGCCATGCGGCTCTCGCCGGCATAAAATCGGGAGATCTCGGGTTTCTCCCCGCGTCTTACCGTGAGGCCCTGGGTGATCTTTTCGATGAACGCGGTTTTTTCACCTTCCTCGGGACCGAGGAGCAGATGTGCCGAGACCTCGCGCGGCGCTGCCGCGGGGCTCACGGATAGCTTCTCATGAGAAAGGCCAGCCTCCCGAGGATGCGCACGTTCTGGGTGAAAAGCGGCGGGTACCTGGGATTCTCCGCCTTGAGACGCACCCTGTTTTTCTCCACGTAGAACCTCTTGAGGGTGACCGCCTCATCCACCATCGCCACCACGATGTCGCCGTTGTCCGCCGTGTTCTGCTGCGTGACCACCACGATGTCTCCGTCCATGATTCCGGCGTCCTTCATGCTGTCCCCCTTCACCTGCAGTGCGAAGTGGGTGGACTTGCCCAATGACGCGGCCGGGACCTGCACGTAGCCCTGGAGGTTCTCCTCCGCGAAAAGCGGTTTCCCTGCGGCCACATTGCCCAGCAGCGGAACGGATGCCATTTCCTCCCCGACTGCCTCAGCGTCACGGAGGATCTCGATTGCGCGCGACCTGTTTTCGTGACAGCGCAGGTATGCCTTCTTCTCCAGCGCCTTGACGTGATCGTAGCTTCCCTTTACGGAGAAGCGGAAATTCGTGGCAATCTCCCTTATGGTGGGAGGATAGCGGTTGAGGCGGATGAACTCGCGTATGAAATCGAATACTTCCCGCTGGCGCGGGGTAAGGCCCTTCATTTTCTCTTACTTCTCCGCCGTGATCTTCAACTTCTTCATCTTACTGTGGAGATTGCTCGCATACACGCCCAGGGCGTCCGCAGCCCGGGAGATGTTGCCGCCGTTCTCCCGCAGCTTTGCGGCAATCAGGTCGCGCTCGAAGCTGTCGCGCGCCTCGGCGAGCGTCATCGCGGCATACGCGGAGAGCGTTCCATCCGCCTCCTGGCGGGGGGGCGCACCAAGGTAGGACTTGACCGACGAGGCGGAGATCACAGGCTCCTCCGCCATGATATTAATCCTCTCCACGAAGTTTTTCAATTCCCTTATGTTGCCCGGCCAATGATAGGCGCAGAGGAGCTGCATGCCCTCCGGGGAAACGGTCTTGGGCTCCATGGCCGACGGCCGTTTGAACTTTCCCATGAAGTAGTCAACCAGCTCCGGCATGTCTTCGATCCGCTCGCGCAGGGGGGGCACTGTGATGGGCACGACATTGATCCGGAAAAACAGGTCCTCGCGGAACCGCCCGCTGCGGATCTGTTCGCCGATATCCTTGTTGGTGGCGGAGATCACGCGCACGTCCACCGAAAGGGATTCCTCCCCTCCCACGCGCTCGAAACGCATCTCCTGCAGCACGCGCAGGACCTTGGCCTGGGTAACGAGGGACATGTCGGCGATCTCGTCCAGAAAGAGGGTGCCGTGATGGGCCATCTCCACCTTGCCTCGTCTGCGCTGCAGGGCGCTGGTGAATGCCCCCTTTTCATGGCCGAAGAGCTCGCTTTCGATCAGACTCTCCGGGATGGCCGCGCAGTTGAGCTCCACGAACGGCCGGCCGGCCCGCGCGCTGCGCGCATGGATCTCACGGGCCACCAGCTCCTTGCCGGTGCCGTTCTCACCCAGGATGAGGATCCGCGAGTCGCTGCCGGCCGCCTGCTCGATGAGCCCGCGCACCGCTTCCATTCCCGGGCTCGATCCTATCATCCTGTCGTCGATGAAGATGCTGTTCTTCAGAGTCCTGTTCTCGCGGCGCAGGTCTTCGATTGCGATTGCATTACGGACCACGGTCATGGTCCTGTCCAGTGAGAGGGGCTTTTCAAGAAAGTCGAAAGCGCCCATCTTTGTGGCCTGCACGGCCAATGAGATGTTCGCGTGGCCTGAGATCATGATGACTTCCACGTCGGGGAATTGCTCCCGGATCCGCTTCAGCACTTCGATGCCGCCCATGTTGGGCAGCCACACGTCGAGGAACACGAGGTCCACGCTGGAGGCGGCAAGCTCGGCCAGGCCCTGCGCCCCGTCTTCTGCGGCCAGCACGGTGTACCCCTCATCCTCCAGGACGTCGCGGAGCACCGTGCGGATGCCCGGCTCGTCGTCGATGATCAGGATGCTGCTCATGCCTGCGGCCCTCCCGCGGCCCCTGTCGGCAGGTCGATGAAGAACGTGGTACCGGTGCTCCCGTCGCTCTCTGCCCACACATTGCCCTTGTGATCGAACACGATGCGCTGCACGATGGCAAGCCCCAGGCCCGTGCCCTCCTTCTTGGTGGTGAAATAGGGATCGAAGATGCTGTCCATGTTCGACTCGCTGATGCCGCTCCCTGTGTCGCTCACGGCGATTCGGCAGAAGCTGGTGTGCGCTTTCTTCACCACGTCAGCCCGCACGGAGAGAAGGCCGCCTTCCGGCATCGCCTGAATGGCGTTGGTGAAAAGATTGGCGAAGACCCGCTTCATCTGGTTCCGGTCCACTGCCAGCACGACAGACTCGGGCACCTCCTTGATGTCAATCCTCACACGGGAAGAAAGGTGCGCGTAGACCGAGGCAACCTCCCCCAGCATCTCCTTGAGAATGACATCCGCCGGCTTGGGAACCGGCAGCTTCGCGAACTCCCCGAACTCGCGCAGCATTCTTTCGAGATTGTCCACCTCGGTGATGATGGAGGAAACGGCGGGACGCAGAACCTTTGCAAAATCCTCGGCGCCTTCCTCGTGTCTCTTCAGTATCCGCTGGGCGGAAAGCTTGATCGGGGTGAGCGGATTTCGGATCTCGTGCGCCAGGCGCTGCGCGATCTCCTGCCACGCGGTGATCCTTTCCGCCTGCAGCAGCTTGCGGCGCGACCGTTCAAGCTCGGAGATCATGCCGTTGAAGGAGTCCACGAGGTTGGCCAGCTCATCCCGCGGCCGCGTCAGTATCCGGAAACTGAAGTCACCTTCCGCCACGCGCCGCGTGGCGTCCTCCAGGTGCACGATGGGCCCGATGATCCTTTCGGTGAGAAGGAGACTGACCAGTATCGTGATGAAGAAGATGGGCAGGGAGAACAGGAAGAAGAAGCCCACCAGCACGAGCCTGAAGAGCACGCGAAACTGGTCGAGCGCGGTGAAAAGCGTGAGGCTTTCCGTGAGCTTGCGCGCGTTCTTTCGCAGGTCTGCGGATAGAAGGGCGCTGGCCACGACGGTGAGGCGGGCCCCTCCCACGGTGAAACTTCGTACATCGCGGAGGATCGTCACATCCTCCCGCACTTCCTGTCCGCCGGCCCCCTCCGCGCTGGACAGCCGCGCGCGTGCATCGCCGCGGAACGCAAGGTCCTTCCCGTCCCGGGAGAACAGCTGCAGCGCGCCGAGACTCGCATTGACCGCCTGGATCTCCGTCCATGTCCGGTCGGGCACAGCGGCGAACTTGTCTATCAGGCCGGGAGCAAGAGGGCCGTCCATGAAAGAGCGAAGTACCTGGAGTCTTTCCTTCTGGTAGGAGATTGCCATGTCGCGCGCGCCCCGCAACGCGTCACCGATCGAGGAGCTGAACCAGGTTCCCATCGCGGAGTTGACGAACGTGATGCCGAGCATCGCCTGGGGTCCGGCTGAAATCACGCTGACCAGGGTGAAGAACAGGAGAAGCCGCAGTCGCAGTCCGGCCCCGGACTGCCGCAGCGCACGCTGGCGCAGAAGGCGCGTGATCTGGAAGATCGTGACCCCCAGGAGGACGAGAGGCAGGGCAAGCGCCACCAGCAGCGCGATAGTCGTGGTTCCCGGGTCAGCGCCGGCGATGGTCGTGATAAAGGTCCGGGAAAAAGCAATGATCACTCCGATGAGGATGACGAAGAGGAGCACCAGGGCGAGCAGTCCGCGCGAGGTATTCTCCGTCATGGCGGTCCGGTCCGCGACACGCTTCATGGCGCGTCCCTCCGTGCCCAGGGGCTGGTGTAGGTGGCGGCTCTCCCTACTATGCTGACTAGGGTCAAGGGAGGCATGAGACGCACGGGCTCGAACTGTGCCCGCGCCATCACGTACAGCGCGGCCCCAGGATCGCGGGGACCGGTGTACAAAGGGATTGCGGAAAGCCCGAAGAAGCCCTTGAGCAGAGCGTCCACGCTCCCGAATGACATGCGGGCGCCCGTGTCAGTCTCCACGACGAACCGGTCATCGAGGAAATCCCAGAACGCGCTGTGGGAAACCCTGCGTTCGGCGAGCAGCCGGTCCCCGCGGAATGGAAGGATTCCGCGCCGCTTTTCGTATACGCGTGCGGTAAAAGTGATCCTCGATTCGAGGCCCTGCCGGAGGGAGGCCACCAGCTCTTCCATGCGGTTCCACCGAAAAGTGACATCTGCCGAGAGCACGCCTGTGGACGAGGACACCGTCAGGTCCACTCCCTGACCGGCAAGTTGTACCGAGGGGAGCAGAGAGATGCACAGCACCAGGACGGCCGCGTGGCCGCGCGGCCCGCTATTCCTCTTCGAAACGGTTGGCGAACAATCTCTCGATTGCGTCAACGGCCTGCGCCTCGTCGGGCCCATCTGCGATTATCTTCAACGGCGTGTTGTAGGTGGCACCGAGGGTGATAACACCCATGATCGACTTGCCATTGACCCTCTCGCTGTCCTTCTCGATGTAGATCTGGGAGCTGAACCCGCTCGCGGTCTTTACCAGCAGCGCCGCGGGGCGGGCGTGCATGCCCGCGCGGTTGCGGATCGTGACGATGCGCTCGACCATGTCGCCTCATTTCTCGTTCAAGAAGATTTCCCGGGTGCTTTCGCCTTCCAGCCAATTCATGACATTCCGGTTGAACTCGCGTGCCGAGTAGTAGCCCATTTTCTTCAGCCGCTCATTTCGGGCCGCCGTTTCGATTATGACGGGTACGTTGCGCCCTGGTTTGATGGGAACGGTCACGCATGGCACGTGGACGCCCAGGATGTCCTCCGTGGCTTCCTCCGCGCCGATTCTGTCATAGTTCTTGTCGGGGTTCCACAACTCCAGCTGCACCACGAGCTGGATCCGCTTCTTGTCCCGTATGGCCCCGACGCCGAAGAGGTGGGTGATGTTGATGATCCCCAGGCCCCGGATCTCCATGTGGTGGCTCACCACCTGCGCGCCGCTTCCCATGAGGATGTTTCCGCTCACGCGGCGGATCTCCACCGAATCGTCGGCGACCAGCCGATGACCTCGCTCGATCAGTGACAGCGCCGACTCGCTCTTGCCGACTCCGCTTTCCCCCTGGATCAGGACTCCGATGCCGAAGACTTCCACCAGGACCCCGTGGACTGTCTGCTTGGGGGCGTATATGGTCGACAGCACGCGCAGGATCCGCATGGTGAACTCGGAGGTGGAGAGGTCCGTCTGGAGGCTCGGGCACTCAGCCGACTCCGCGCACTCGGCGAAGTCTGCGGTGGGCGTGAGGGAGTGGGTGAAGACGCAGCAGGGGATGGGATAGGTGAACAGCTTCTCCAGCTCCTTGCGCTGTTTCTCCTTTGCCAGCTTCTGGAGATATGCATTTTCACCCCTTCCGAATATCTGTATGCGCTGGAAGGCAAAGTTCTCATAGAAGCCGCCCAGCTCGAGGCCCGGGCGGTTGATGTCCGTGACTGCGATTTCCCTTATAAGACCTGGTCTTCCCCCGATGCACGTGAGGTCCAGCGCGTCGTTCTCCCGCAGATCGAGCTGGAGCAGGTCCAGGACTCTGAATTTTTCCTTGGATGAACTGGGGGCCATGGTGCCGCCTACTCTTCTTCTTTCACGATTTCTTTCTTCTTGTGATGTTCTTTGATCTTGGATTTCTCCTTTTCTATCTTTGCTTCCAGCTTGTCGAAGAACTCGTCAATGCCCTGGTTGAGATCGAAACTTTCCACCCCGAGGTGCGTGGTCGCACCCCATCTGAAATTGACGGTCGCCTCCACCTTGAAGAGATTCTTCTCCCGGGTGAGGTTCAGCATGAAATCCACGATAAGATCCTGGGCAAAATCCAGGCGCGGCATCTTGGCATCGAGGTAGTCCTGTATATTTTTGGTGATTTCAAGATGGATTCCCTTGATTTCGACGTTCATGTGCGCCTCCTCGAGTACGACGATTCTATGGCCAGCTCGCCGCGGTATTTGGCGACTGTCCTGCGGGCAAGGGAGATGCCCCGCGCGGCCAGGATCTCAACGATCCTCTGGTCCGAAAGGCCCCCCGCGCGCGCCCCGGACACCGCTGCACCGGGAGCCCCGGCGGCGTCCGCGCCTTCCTGCCCGATGATCTCCCTGATGACCTCTTTCACACCCTCCTTGGAGAAGCGCGGACCGGCGCTGCCGGTGCCCGCGACCGAGTTGGAGAAAAAATGCTTCAACCTGAAGATACCCCATTCCGTCTGCATGTACTTCGACGAGGTAATGCGCGAAACGGTTGCTTCATGTACCCCGATTTCCCCGGCAATGTCTTTCAGCGTCAGGGGTCTCATGTACTTCGGACCCTTGAGGAAGAACTCCCGCTGGTAGTCCACTATGGCGCGGCAGACCTTCAGGAGTGTTTCGTTGCGCTGACCGATCGTGCGGATGAACCAGCGCGCGTCCTGGAGATTCTGCGTGATGAACTGGCGCGTCTTGGTGTCCTTCCCTTTCTTGCGCGTCATTTCCTCGAAAATGGGATTGATGCCGAGGACCGGGATCATCTCGTCATTCAAAATGATCACGAACTCCCCTTCGTGAAGGGTGACCTGCACGTCGGGGAGAACATAGCCCGTCACATCCCGGGAAAAACTGCGGCCGGGAAGAGGGTCGAGGGTCCGCAGGAACGCGATGACCTCCCGCAGCTTCGCCTCGGAGATCCGCATTCCCTTTTCAATCTCCCGCAGTTTCTGGTTCTCCAGCTGTTCGAACCAGCGCTCTACCACCTCCACCGCGCGCGGATGGGGCTCGGGATGAAGATTGATCTGCACCAGGAGGCTTTCGCGCACGTCCTTCACGCACACTCCCACCGGGTCGAAGCCCTGCACGAGAGCGAGGACTTTCGGAAGCAGCTCTTTCTCCCCGTCCTCCGACACCAGGATCTCCGGGGGCTCCTGGTGGAAACCGTTTTCGTCAAGATTGTGAATGAGAAGCTCGCCGATTCGCAGCCACTCCTCGGGAATGGGCTGCAGAACGAGCTGCGCCAGGAGGTGCTCCTGGAGGCTCTCCGGCTGAGAAAGAGCACCCTCGATGAACTGCCGCCGCGCGTCGCTTGCCGCCTCGGCGTCCGCCCGCGAGTACCCCGTGTCGGAGGAATGGTCGAACCAATCCCCGTCTCCTTCACCGCCTTCCCGAGCGGGCAGAGAATCCAGGGACACGGTAGACCTGTCCTCCTCCACCTGGAGTGCAGGGTTCTTCTCCAGCTCCTCTTCGATGGTGGTCTTCAGGTCCTGCAGGGGCAGGGCCATGAGCCGCACCGCCTGGTAGAGCTGAGGGGTCATCTTGAGCTTCTGGACCTGCCTGAGGACGGGTCTCTGGGACTGCACGGAACCTCCAGGGTGATTGTGAGCCGGGGCCGAGGGCTTTGTCAACTTTGATGTCATCCCCAGGGCTTCCGCCGTTTCGCGCCCGTGGCGCTCCAACGGAATGTCACCAACTCCGCCAACTCTGCCAGGAGCAGAAGGGAGCGGAAGGAGCGACCGCGCTGCCGCCCAACTTCGCGGAATACCGCGGAAGGCCTAGGAGCGTGTAAGGCGATGGCAAGCAAAAGACAGCTGGACCCGCACGTGGGCTCCCGGCGCGTAAACGCGCCTGCCGCCCTACGGATACCGCCCTTCGGGCGGTGCGGCCTAGATCTGGAACTCGTGGCCGAGATAGATCCTGCGGGCGAGCTCGCTTGCCAGGAGCTCGTCGCGCGAACCGCTTACCAGGATTTCGCCGAGGTTGATGATGTGCGAGCGATGGGTGATCTGGAGGGTATCCCGCACGTTGTGGTCGGTAATGAGCACGCCGATGCCACGGGTGGAAAGTCCCTGGACGATGCCCTTGAGCTCGGAAACGGTGATGGGGTCGATGCCTGCGAACGGCTCGTCCAGGAGCAGGAACTTGGGCTCGATTGCAAGTGAGCGGGCAATCTCCGTGCGCCGCCTTTCCCCGCCTGAAAGGGTGTATGCCTTTTGTTTTCTCAGGTGCGAGATGCCCAGATCATCGAGGAGCCGGTCGAGCACCAGCTGTCTTTCCTTGGCGGTGAGGCCTTTGCGCGTCTCGATGATCGCAGCGACGTTGTCTTCCACGGAGAGCTTGCGGAACACGGACGGTTCCTGGGGGAGATAGGAGACCCCCATGCGCGCGCGTTTGTACATGGGCAAGCCGGTGACATCCTTGCCGTTCAGCCAGATCCGTCCTGTTGTCGGCTTGATAAAGCCCACTACCATGTAGAATACCGTGGTCTTGCCCGCACCATTGGGGCCGAGGAGACCTACGACTTCGCCGCTCTCCATTGAGAAAGTGACCTCGCGCACCGCCACTTTTCGGCCATAGCTCTTTGCCAGCCCTTCCAGAAAAAGCGTTCCGTTACTGCCCACCGGCAGGCCCTTTCTTCATGGGAGGCGGGGAACCGGACGCAGGGGGATTGGTCGACGCGGAATCGGGCACAGGGACAGCATGCGGTGCAGAATCGCGCACGGGTATGGGAGGGGCTGCTGAATCGGCACTGGGTGCCGCAGGGACCGCCGAATCGGCCGGGGCGTTGTCCTTGGCGGGCTCATTCGTGCCTGTCTTGATGGTTCCCTGGACGTCCCCTTCGAGGCTGATGTCTTCCGTGTCGAGATTGACGGTGATCCGCGCCGCCTGGTACACATCACTCCCCTTCGAAACCCAGGGCAGACCCGAGAGCTCGAGTGTTTTTTTATCCCGCCAGTATTTGGCGAACTCGGCCTTGCACGTGATGTCCTTCTTGAAGATCCTCACCCCGATCTGGACGATGGTGATCTTCTCCAGGTCATTATCCTCGATGAATCCCCCCCTGACGACCATCTCGTTCTTCAGATCAGCCATGACCGCGTTTCCCTTTATGCGCGCGATCTTCCTGTTCCTGTCGTAGAACAGCTCCTGGCTGCTGAGGTCGAGTCCCCTCTTCGCGTCCACCACCCGGACGTTGCCGTGGCATTGGGCATAGATGAAGTCCTTGCCGAAAAGCTCGATGCTGTCCGCCGTGATGCGCAGGTCCTGCGTGTCTACACGGGCGTTGCCCGTTAAAAGCGCATGCTGGCTGCCCTCCGCCAGAATCGTAGATGCGCTGTCACCCGAGTATGTAAACGTGTCGGCATGAAGCGGGAAGCACAGGAGGACAATGAGGGCGCAGACGCCTGGGATAATCTTCCTCACGCCGCTACTTCGTTTCTTCCGTCCAGACATATGTGCCCTGGACGGGACCTGAAAATGTGACCTGGCGGGTCCTGAAGTCGCCGACGAATCCGCTTCCGGAGATGGAGGTCCCGTCATCTTTGCGAATAGTCACCCTTTCGTCAGGAGGGGCAGTAAGCCGCTTCTCTTTGTTTGCCCACGCGAGGGACTCGGCGGAGACCTCTCCCTTCTCTGAGGCCGAATGGACATTCACCATGCCGGAAATCTCTGCGTTTTCCGTGTCGGTGTGGTACACGATCCTGTGGGCTCGGCCTTCCGTCGCCTTCGCTCCCTTATCGTCGAACTCGATGAAGTGCGCGTCGGTCAGGATAGTCTTTGCCGCCGTGCTGTAGGTTTCCGCCCGCGTTGCTTCCAGCTCCATGGAGAGCCTGCCGTTTTTATGGATCTTGTGCAGCAGTCCCAATGCAACCGTGTCGGGAGTTCCTTCTGCCGCCTGCTCTTCCGTTCCCGCCTCCTTGTAGTCCAGGCTGCAACCGGCAACAAGAATCGCAGCCGCGAGTGCGGCTGCCGCCGCGGCGCCTATCGGGCCGCGGCGGCGGCGGTCTTCTCTTGCGATTTCAGGCATGCTGCAATAAACCGTGAAAACAGCGGGCTGGGAGCGAGGGGTTTCGATTTGAACTCTGGGTGAAACTGGACACCTACTCCCCAGGGGTGGTCGGGCCACTCAACCGACTCTACTAACGATGAGTCGGGGGTGAGCCCTGTGACCAGAAGCCCTGCATCTTCCAATGCCTTGCGGTACTGATTTGAAACCTCATACCGGTGACGATGGCGCTCGGCAATAACCTCCGCACAGTAGGCCGCGTGGATTCGCGTGCCGGGCTTCAGGTGCGTATCGCTCTTTCCCAGACGCATGGTTCCGCCGTAGGCCTTGATGTCCACCTGTTCCTCCAGGAGGCTCACCACCGGAGTTTTCGTCTCAGGGGCGAACTCGGTGGAGTTCGCCTCTTTCAGGTTCAGCATAAACCGGGAATACTCGATCACCATGATCTGCATGCCCAGACAAATGCCGAGGTAGGGGACCTTGTTCTCCCGAGCATAGTGAGCCGCGCGGACCATCCCCTCTATGCCACGCAATCCGAAGCCACCGGGGACCAGGATGCCGTCACAATCTGCGAATGCCGACGACAGGTCGCGCTCGTCCTCCAGTTCCTCGCTCTCGAACTTCACGAGCTGGACCCGTGCTCCGTTGTCGATACCGCCGTGAAACAACGACTCGAAAATCGAGATGTAGGAGTCATGCAATCCGGTGTACTTTCCCACGATCGCAATGCGCGCCGTGCGCTTTGCCTCGGTGAAGTGGTCCACCACTTTTTTCCAGCCGTCCTTGATGGGCATCTTCACTTCCAGGCCGAGCTTCTTGATGATGATTGCGTCCACCTTCTGTTCCACGAACGTGAGGGGGATCTCGTAGATCGTCGTGCGTACGTCATACGCGGAGATCACCGCTTCCTTTTCCACGTTGGTGAACAGGGAGATCTTGCGTCTCAGATCCTCGTCCAGCGGGCTGGAGGACCGGCAGAGCAGGATGTCGGGTTGAATTCCGATCTCGCGCAGCTCGCGCACAGAATGCTGCGTGGGCTTGCTCTTGGGCTCGCCCCAGTACACCTGCGGCACCAGGGTCAGGTGGACAAACAGGACGTTCTCCTTGCCGAGATCATGGATGAATTGCCGGGCCGCTTCCAGAAAGGGCACGCTTTCGATGTCACCTACCGTTCCGCCGACTTCTACAAGGGTCACATCCACCCCAGGCTGTTCGCCGACCCGGAATATGCGCGCCTTGATCTCGTCCGTGATGTGGGGGATGACCTGCACGGTGCGTCCCAGAAAACGGCCTTCGCGCTCCTTGGTGATGACGGCCTGGTACACCTGGCCCGTCGTGATCGAATTGTCCTTCCCGATGGGGGAGGTGGTGAATCGGCTGTAGTTGCCCAGGTCGAGGTCAGTCTCTGCTCCGTCATCAGTGACGTAGACTTCACCGTGCTGGTAGGGATTCATCGTGCCCGCGTCCACGTTGATGTACGGGTCGATCTTGATCATCCGTATGTTGAAGCCCCTGTTTTCCAGCAGGCTGCCGATGGACGCTGAAGCGACGCCTTTTCCAAGCCCAGAGCAGACGCCGCCGGTGACAAAAATGTATTTGCTCATGGGAATTGGATTATAGAAGAAAAAGGGTGTTACCTCAACAGCGCACCGCCCGGGTCGAGTCCCTCGTTTCAGAGCGCACCGGTGAGCTCGCACGCGAAGTTGCCAAGCACGAGCAGCTGGAGAACGAGCTCGCAGAGTCCCGCTCGACCCTCGCCCTGCAGGTAGAACAGCTCAATCTCAAGACCCAGGAGGTTCTGCTGCTCAACGAGGTGGGTGACATGCTCCAGTCGTGCGTCTCAACGGAAGAGGCCTACCCGCTCATCTCCCTCCACGCACCGAGCCTTCTGCCGGGAAACTCCGGGGCCCTCTACGTCCATGACGCGTCCCAGAACCTCTACAACGCCATGGCGGAATGGGGAAACAGATCGCCTACTGCTGCAGCGTTCAAGGCCGAAGACTGCTGGGCACTCAGAAGGGGAAGGTCCATGCGTTGACCGGTTCTCCTCCCGCTTTGCCGTGTCGTCACGCCAAGGCCGGGGACCGGCACTCCCTCTGCATCCCCATGGCTGCCACGGGGAAAACAATCGGTCTGTTCCACCTCACCGGCGGCCGTGACGACAGTCACGCTTTTGCTGTTTCCGTTGCCGAGCACATCGGGCTTGCGCTTTCCAACCTCATGCTGAGGAGTGACCTGCGGCAGCTCTCCATCCATGACCCGCTCACCGGTCTTTTCAATCGCCGCTACATGGAAGAGACGCTCGAGATCGAGATCAGGCGGGCGGGTTCGTGCTGATTCTGACCGAGGCTTCAAAGGAGACTGCGCGGCAGCGGGCAGAAGATATCCGGCAGCGTGTCAAAGGCCTCGAGGTGCGTCATCTGGATATGGCGCTGGGCCCGCTCACCGTCTCTCTCGGAGTGGCAATCCACCCCGCGCATGGCCGCACACGCATGGAAATTCTCGCTGCCGCGGATGCCGCTCTCCACAAGGCAAAAGAAGGGGGCAGGAACAAGGCCGTCATTGCAGAGATCAGCCCTCGATGACGGTGATCTGCTTTTTCAAATCCCAGCGTATATAGCTTGAAAGCGCTTCGATCTGCGACCTGTTGACGTAGTAAATCCTGCCATCGTACTTGACCAGGCCGCCGTCATAGTTTGCGAACTGAAGTTGGTGTGAGATTCTGCCCATGAAGACGGCCCTGTCCCAGTACGGGCAGGTCTTCAGATGCGGAACCTTCCGCAGGCTGCTTGCAGTGATGCTTTCACCTTTGACAGTATTGCGCAGAATGTCCTGCCATTTCATGGTCTTTGCGCGATTGTACCCGGCGGCGACGCCCGGATCAACCCCAGATTACTGATGCGCGGCCAGCCGAACCTGCTCGTCGATCTGTCTACTCCGCCTGGGGAACGTCGTCATCCTTGGCCGCGGGAGGCGGCGCTTTGCAGGTCTCGCGTATTCTTTCTATCGATGTGGCCTTGCCATCGTCACCAATCTGGATGATCACTCCTTGAAGCTCGAGCATTGCCCACGCCTCTTTCGAATACTCGTGCACGAGAGTGGTGAGCTTGCGGATTTCGATTTCCGGGTCCAGCCCGGCCACCGATTCCAGGCTCCCCGTTCTTCCCGCATCCGTGATGACCGCCGTGCCGCCGGGAAGCACCCGTTCGTCCGCTGTCAGCCCCTTGGTATGGGTGCCGATCACCGCGGACAGCTTTCCGTCCGCTATAGCGAACATCGTGGCCTTTTCCGCTGTCGTGACGGCGTGGAAGTCCAGCACAATCGTATTGGTCTCCGGCGTGATGGATTCGAGGAGCTTCGGCAGGAGGCCGAAGGGGTTTTTCAGATGCACCCTTTTGAATCCTGCCACTCCGAGAAGACACATCACGGCGATTTTTCTTCCATTCTTCTCGAAAACCATCCAGCCCCGCCCGGGATTCCGCGGCGGGTAGTTGGCAGGTCTCACCATGTAGGGCGCCTTGTTGAAGTGATCGACGATATCCTTCTTGTAGTAGCTGCATTCGCCGGTGGTCAGAACGTCGATGCCGAGCTTGTGCAGGTAGACCGCGTGGTTCCTTCCGATGCCGAACCCACCGGTGGCGCCCTCTCCGTTGGCAATGACGAAATCGATTGCGTGCTCCTGGCGTACCTTTGCGAGGAGCTCCTTCGCGACCCAGACGCCGGACTTGCCGACGATCTCCCCGACAAAGAGGATACGCAGGGGTGCCATCAGGAGAGGATACCGGCAGATCGTAATCTTGACAAGTTCAGCCCCTTTTTGCTACGTTTCTTCACTGGCCCGGATGGTGAAATTTGGTAGACACGCTAGATTCAGGGTCTAGTGCCTGCAAGGGTGTGGAGGTTCAAGTCCTCTTCCGGGCAACGTAGGGAATTGCAGGGAAAGGAATTACAGAGCTATCCTGCGAAAGGTGGCCAAGGTTCCTCTCTTTCAGTTCCAAGAGTGACCTAAAAGTGACTTTTTTTCCCCCGCCTACTCCAAGCCACTAATAAGGCATGGAGGTTCAGGCATGAAATCACAAAAACCGTTCACACTTCTAAAAAGGCCCCCGCAACGGGTCTGGTACTACAAGCTACCGGGTGAAAAGACCCGGCACTCGACAGGGCTTACGGTCAAGACTCAAGCAGAGCAATATGTGGTCGGGATACTCAAAGGCGACATACAGCAAAGCAGGAGCCAGAGATTAGGCGAGTTTACAAAGCATTTGTTCATACGGGGTGAATGCAACTGGATTGAGCGCTCGGAGCAGAAAGGCTGGATCATCACCCGCGAAATGGCCCAAATGCGAAGAGGGCATCTAGCCAACCACATTCTGCCCGAATTCAAGGATCAAGAAGTCAGTAGCATCACTTCCGCTGAAATCGACGATTGGCTTCTCGATTTGGATGTCGCAAATGCGACCAAGAATCACATTATGGACACCTTCCGGGTCGTGTTGGATGAGGCAAAACGAGCGGGACTAGTCAAGGACAACGCCGCAAGGCAAATCAAGCTGAGGGGAGGGCTCGCTGTAAGGCCCTCCTACGGAGACGGCAGCTCCAGAGACAGACCGCGGTTACTTGATGGCGGAAGATCCTGTACATGCTGCTTGCGGGCTGTAAATCGCTATCCGTCTCTCTGTGCCAGAACCCTCCGCCTCTCGTGTGATAGACTATTGAGCGGGAGATGCAAGAAACTTGAAGGCACCACTTTTCAAAGGTCCCGAGGAACGCCCGTAGTGGCCCGGCATAGGTCACCTTTCATCGATCTTCCCCTCAAGATCACCCTGACGACGGCGGGGGTGGAATGGTTTGTTAGGAACCACAAGAAGCTAAAGCGACTGCCGATGGCTGACAACCGGCTGGCGTACGGGATTGCGGTCACCACGGTCCCCGCCTCCTCACTGCAAAAGATGATCAACATCGACTACATCGCGGAGGTGGAGTTGGCGCGGTCGGAGTTCTCATCGAAGAGCCAGGAAATCATCGATCTGACCAAGCTCATCGTCCACAGACTCCTGTTTAAGAAGTTCGAAAACGAAACATTCCGCATGCTGGTGGACTCCGCGCTGATCAAGCGGTGGAACCGGCAGAATCCGGGCCGGTGCATCGATATGGAGACCACCTATAACCAGTCTCAACTCGACAGCCTGTTCGCCAGCATCGCCTCGGAAATCCCCGCCGTGTCACTCGACATCCAAGAACCTCTCATCCGTAAGCACGCGTCGGCCAAGACGTCGAGCGAGGATGAACGCAGACTGCGCGACTATCTGAGCGACGGTTTCGTGCTCAGCGCTTCGAGGCTCCTCTGGTGCGTTCTGGCTAAATCCCGCGGTCAACCTGAGTACGAATCCCTGGTAGAAGAGCTGCGAGGCATGCTGGAAGTCTATATCGAGAAGGCTGTTATCTCGGAATACCTTGCCCTCATGGTTGTGGAATTTTTGGGCTTCACGGAAGTCAGCCACTACCAGCAGGTTGCGGGCCGGCTGCTGCGAGGGCACAGGACCATGGATGATGTGATGGCCGACGAGACGATGCGCGCAGAGGTGCGCCGCCACATGGAAGCCGAGAGCGACCTTCTCTCTCTGACCTATCAGATAGGGAGCAAGGGAGCGTCGGTCGGCACGGACCACCGGCTGCGGGTGACCATCTGCAACCAAGAGCGGAGGTACCAGAGAGTCAAGGAGCAGCTTGAGGCACTTATCGGCACCGACGCGAAGGGGCAATCTCTGCTCGATTTCTCCAGGAAGATACCCAGGCAGCACATCAACGCGGAACTTGGCTTTTACAACATCTCCTACTTGCAGAAGGAGTGTGAGAAGCAAAATGTACGCGTCGAGATTTCCATGAGTCAGGTTCCTCGAAGTGATCTCACCTTGATCAATCTGACCCTTCTGCTCTGAGGCGGTGGGGCAGAAAGGCATTAGCAACGGTCAAACGCGGTCAGAGGTACGCAGGCACTGTCGTCAGTCATCGAACATGAGTTCGCTTTTGACGGGACGCCCATATAATAACGAGAAGAGGAATCATACGGCAGGCACTTCGGACAGGTACGAGGCGTGGATCAGCCGCAACTCCGAGGACGCGATGACAACGAGCGACGTTTAACGGCTGTTCGGCGCGACGGTGGAGATGTAGAATGGCAAGAGCCACGGGGCATTTATGGACGAAGATACGAAGCCCTGCCCGGTATGCGGAGGGACCATTTAGCGGTCGCGCTTAAGCACGCATCATCCTTGGGTACTTAAGGGCAGAGCGGTGGGACGTGCCCTTCCTTGACCACGACCTGCCGGGAGCGACTGGCCCGAGAGTGCGGACGGGCGCACGGTGGCCAGGGCGATTGTCGAGATTAAGGTGAAGGCGAAGCGGATCATCATCCAGAGCGTCAACACCTGGGGCGCTGCGGAGATGAAGCGGATCCTGGGCAAGCGCCGGGTGACCTTGGCACCGTTCCCCGAGGTGCTGGACGTGATCGCGGAGCTGGACAGCGCGCCGACGACGGTGACGACGTGACGATCCCTATTGAAACGCTTCGCAAGTCTATCGGCGTCTCAGCGGATCTGGTAAAAGTGTGGTTTGAAAGTCGAACACAACCGCCCAGTTCAAAGAAGCAATTCGAAACCAAAGGTGGCCTCGGCGACACAGGTGAAGGGGCGGTATACGCCTACTTTAACATGAACGGCCACGCACTGTACGTCGGTCAGACAGGACACGGCATCAAGGTCCGCACACAGTGGCAAACTTCGAAACAAAAGAAGACGACATGGCGGCCTCAGTGGACAACAGTGCGTTTCACTCAACGTGCAGACGAAACGGACAGACTCGTTCTTGAGTTCCTTTTGTGTTTGGCTTACAAGCCACTGCGCCACTGCACAATAAGAAACCGCGAGCAAAGGAAATTGACAAACTATTTAGTCAGGCAATCAAGGCACCATGTGCGACTATTCAGCTCCGACCGGAGGTGATATAGACCTCTACTCCTCGATCTGGGCTTCCTGCGATGAACTGCGCGGAGGCATGGATGCCAGCCAGTACAAGGACTACGTCCTGTTCATGCTGTTCATCAAGTACATCACCGACAAATACGGCGATAGCAGCGACTTTGCCCCCCCGGTCACGATCCCCAAGGATGCGAGCTTCAAGGACATGATCGCGCTGAAGAGGGCCAGTTGTACACGCCCGCTGAGGTCAGCCGTGTCATCGCCAGGGTGATTGGCATCTCGCCGAAGAACACGAAGGCGTCCACCACCGCCCACGACCCCACCTGCGGCTCGGGCTCGCTGCTTCTGAAGGTGGCCGCCCAAGCTGGCAAGCCCATCACGCTCGAAGGGCAGGAGAAGGACGTGACCACCGCGGGCTTGGCCCGCATGAACATGATCCTGCACGACTTCCCCACCGCCAACATCCTCTCGGGCAACACCCTGGCAGCGCCAAAGTTCAAGGACGGCGAGCAGCTCCGCACCTACGACTACGTCGCCGCCAATCCGCCGTTCTCCGACAAGACCTGGACCACCGGCCTCACGCCATCGAAGGATCCGTTCCAGCGTTTCGCCTGGGCTGAACCGCCAGCCAAGCAGGACGACTACGCATACCTACTGCACATCATCCGCTCGATGGAGAGTGCGGGCAAAGCCGCCTGCATCCTGCCCCATGGCGTGCTCTTCCGCGGCAATGCCGAGGCCACGATCCGCCAGCAGCTCGTCCGCTCCGGCTATCTCAAGGGCATCATCGGCCTGCCCGCCAACCTCTTCTTCGGCACCGGCATCCCCGCCTGCATCGTGGTGCTCGACAAAGAGAACGCCGCCGGCCGCAAGGGCGTGTTCATGATCGACGCCTCCAAGGGGTTCATCAATGAGGTATGGAGGAAGCAGTTGTGAAAGCACAGAAACCGTACACACTGCTCAAATGACAACCACATGGGTTTGGTATTATAAGCTCCCCGGAGAGAAGACTCGGCATTCAACGGACCTCACTTCAAAAACTCTGGCTGAGCGGCTTGTTGTCAGCCTGATCAAAGGGGACATATAACAGAATCGAAGTCAGCGATTGGGCGAGTTTGCACAGCATCTGTTCATACGGGGAGAATGTGATTGGATTGACCGTTCGGAGTGCGAAGGCGCTGTGTTCTTCGTGCAACAGACATCAGTCGTTAGCTCTGCGGTCTATTATCGTAATCGTGCTGGTGCTGCTGTAACCACAACTCGTAGCTCTGTGTCTGCTCGTGCCGTTGAGTGTGCTGCTGTTGTTCCTTCTGCCATTGATCTCTCTGCCATTGATCCCTCTGCGGTTGATCCTGCTGATTGTTCTGAGGCTGAACCTGCCGTTGATCCTGCTGCTGTTGAACCCGCTGGTCATTCTGAGGCTGAACCTGCCGTTGATCCTGCTGCGGTTGATCCCGCTGGTCATTCTGAGGCTGAACCTGCCGCTGATCCTGCTGCTGTTGATCCCGCTGGTCATTCTGAGCCTGAACCTGCCGTTGATCCTGCTGCTGATCCCGCTGATCATTCTGAGGCTGACTGCGGTCTTGCCTATGCCCGAACGCTAAACACCCCGTAAGAAGGATTAGAGCGAAGGCGGCAACGATAAGTAG
>Ga0265316_10000556_pt1 | contig 41880 bp, 35 predicted proteins | sample 4522metaG_FD_202092 | JGI IMG/M metagenome (GOLD analysis project Ga0265316, IMG submission 202092) | Rhizosphere microbial communities from Carex aquatilis grown in University of Washington, Seatle, WA, United States - 4-5-22 metaG | ecosystem: Host-associated > Plants > Roots > Rhizosphere >... | reverse complement strand
GCGTCGGCCACGGATTGGCTGCGATGGGCGATGCTAACGCAGGGACGGCAGCCACCCCGTGCGATGCTGGCGCCATGCCGCACACGCCCCCACCCGTCGCCACCGCCCGCATCCCCCGCGCCATCTGGGTGCTGGGCTTCGTCAGCATGCTCATGGACATCTCCTCGGAAATGGTCCACAGCCTGCTGCCCGTGTTCATGGTCACGGCCCTGGGCGCCAGCGCGTTCACCGTGGGCCTGATCGATGGCGCGGGCGAGGCCACCGCCCTGATCGCCAAGCTGGTGTCGGGTACCTGGAGCGACCGCATGGGCCGGCGCAAGCCGCTGGCCGTGGCGGGTTATGCGCTGGGCGCCCTGTCCAAGCCGCTGTTCGCGCTGGCCGGCAGCCCGGGCATGGTGCTGGGGGCGCGCCTGATCGACCGGGTCGGCAAGGGCCTGCGCGGTGCCCCGCGGGACGCGCTGGTGGCCGACATCGCGCCGCCCGAAGTGCGTGGCGCGGCCTTCGGACTGCGGCAGTCGCTGGACACCGTGGGCGCGTTCGTCGGGCCGCTGCTGGCGCTGGGCTTGATGCTGCTGTGGCACAACGACTTCCAGGCCATCTTCTGGGTGGCCATCGTGCCAGGGCTGATGGCGGTGGCTTTGCTGGCCCTGGGGGTGCGCGAGCCGGAACACGCCCCACCGGCCCCCGCCCCACCCGCCCGCACGCCCCGGCGGCTGGCCATCCCGGCCCTGCCTGCGGCCTGCTGGTGGGTGGTGGCGCTGGGCGGTGCCATGACGCTGGCGCGGGTGTCCGAGGCCTTCCTGGTGCTGCGCGCCCAGCACGCCGGCCTGGGCCTGGCCTGGACACCGCTGGTGCTGATCGCCATGAACGTGGTGTACGCCCTGGCCGCCTACCCGGTGGGCCGGCTCGCCGACCGGATGGCGCCGCTGCACCTGCTGGCGCTGGGCATGGGCGTGCTGGTGATGGCGGACCTGCTTCTTGCGTGGGCGCCGCACAGGGGGGCCCTCGGCGCAGGCGTGCTGCTGTTCGGCCTGCACATGGCGATGACGCAAGGCGTGCTGGCCGCCATGGTGGCCGCCTCGGCACCGCCCGGTTTGCGCGGCACGGCCTTTGGCTGGTTCAACCTCGTCAGCGGCGTGGCGATGCTGGTGTCAGGAGGCGCCGCCGGCTTGCTGTGGGACCACTGGGGCCCGGCCAGCACCTTCCTGAACAGCGCGGCGATGGCACTGGGTGCGCTGGCGCTGATGGCCGTGATCGCCCGGGCCCCTCAGACCGGTCAGGCCGACGCCGCCACCTGACGCAAGGCCTGCACATACACCTCGACCGGCTGACCGCCCGACACCAGGTGCTGGCCGTTGATGACCACCGCCGGCACCGCGTGGATGCCATGCGAGGTGTAGAAGGCCTCCTGCTCGCGCACCTCCTCGGCGAACAGGTCGCTGTCCAGCACGGCTTGGGCGCGGTCGGCGTCCAGGCCAGCGGCGCGCACCGCGGCCAGCAGCACCTCGGGGCTGTCCATGGCCTGGCGCTCGGTGTGGCAGGCGCGCAGCAAGGCCATCTTGAGCGCGAGCTGCTGCCCGGGGTGCGCGATGTCGGCCCAGTGCAGCAGGCGGTGGGCGTCGAAGGTGTTGTAGATGCGACCGCGGCCATCCGGGTTGAAGGTGAAGCCGACCTCGGTACCGCGCTGGCGGATGGTGTCGCGGATCTGCGCCTGCTGCGCGGGCGTGCTGCCGTACTTCTGCGTGAGGTGCTCGCCGATGTCCTGGCCACCGGGCGGCATCTGCGGGTTGAGCTCGAAGGGCTGGCAGCGCAGACTCACGGTGAGAGGCGGCTCAGAGGCTGGGTCGCTGCCTGGCGACGAAACCTGCGCGATGGCCTGCTGCAATGCCGACAGCCCGATGGCGCACCAGGGGCAGGAGATGTCGGAGACGAAATCAAGGGTCAGGGCGGTGTTCATGGCCCCATGCTACGCAAGCCGGGCCCCCCCTGGCTGGGGGTGGGGCTCGGTGTCGCAGCCTCACCCGTCATCCAGAGTTCATGTGCCGTGCGTATAAGGTCTCCATGACCCGCTTCCTGCAACGCCTGCGCCTGAGCTGCCTGCGCCCTTTGATGGTGTGGGTGCTGGTGCTCGCCTTGCCGGTGCACGGGGTCTCCAACGTGCTGCTGCAGGTGATGGGGGCGGCTCACCGCCACAACGCCGGCGTCCAGCACACCGCCGCCCTGGACGCCCAAGACGCTGCCCATGCGCCCTGGAACGCCCGCGCCGCCTTGCGCAGCCTGGTGGCCAGCGTGGCCGGCACCGGCGCGCTGCAACTGATCGACACCATGCACGCCCGCGACCATGCCTGGCAGCGCGCGGCCGAGCTGAAAGCGCACCCTTTCGCCCCACCGACCGTGCTGGCGCAGCCCCGTGCAGATGCGATGCCAAGCGCCGTGCCCGGTGCCAGCCAGCAAGCAGCACAGGCCCACGAACGCGCCCACCAGCACGCCCACGACACCTTCCAGCGCCACATCCACGACCTGCACGACGGCACCGTGGTCGCCCTCGGTGAGCACACCCAGGCCCCGGATGCCGCCGGCAGCGCCCCGGCACTCGATGCCGGTGGCGGCACCTTCCCCCTCGCCCCCGTGCCGGGCGTGCAGGCCCTGGCGCCCGGCGACGGCACAGCCGCCTGGCGCCGCGCCGAGGCCCGCGCCTGGCGCAGCCACGTCGTCGTGCCCCTGGAGCGCCCCCCGCAGGCCTGAATGCCCACCTGAGCGCCCCTTCGCGGGGCCCGCGGGACGGCGCTGCTGCGCTGGCCCGCCCCAGGTTGCCAGGCGCGGTGCGCACCCCTGAGCGGGTGCCCAAACACCGTGCCTGGCCGGAGCGACTTGGCCACGCTGCACGCGGCGTGGCGCACCCCAGGGGTGAGAACCATGAACCCATGGCATGACCATGCCCACGTGGACTTCGAAGAAGCCGGCCGCGCGCTCGGCCACGACTTCCACACCATGACCCAGATCCCGAAACAGCCCGACTGGCCTGACGCCGTGTGCGCCGGCTTTGACGCCGCGGCCCACCTGCACAGGTCCGGGCACCGCCGCCCGCACGCCGACCGCTTCACCCGCAAGTGGCTGCAGCTGCGCCTCAACGCCTGGCGCCGCCAGCGCGCGGTGGCCGCCGACGTCACCCCGCAGCTGCTGCGCGAGCTGGACGTGGTGCGCTGCCCGGTGACGCGCACGGTGCTGACCCACGGCACCCTGCAAGACACCGACGCCTCGGTGGACCGCCTGAACAACGACGCCGCCTACGCGGCCAGCAACATCGCCGTGATGAGCGTGCGTGCCAACCGGGCCAAGGGTGCGCTGAGCTTTGCGCAGGTGATGGCCCGGGCGCATTCGGCCGAGGCCAGCGATGGCCTGACGCCCGCCGAGTGGCTGCGCCTGGCCGCGCTGATGCTGGGGCCATGCCACGCCACCTGCCCGCACGACGCACCCGCCCTGCCCCTGTGTGCGCCGCTGCCGGTGCACGCCGTGCGCCTGGCCTTGCAGCAGGTGCAACGCCTGTTCACCGAGCACTGCCTGCGCCAGGCCGGCAAGAACCGCCTGCTGCGCGATTTCAGCGGCGCCTGCCGCAGCGACGCCGCGCGCCTGCGCCTGGCCGCCCTGGGCCACGCGGTGCACGAAGGCCTCAAGCACACCGAGGCCCACGGCCAGGGCGACACGCGCTGGGACGTCTGGCTGCAACCCGCCGTCATGGCCGCCTTGCTGCGTTGGCGCGAGGCCCTGAGCGAAGCCGATTGGGCCCGCGTCGCGGCCCTGTCCGGACGCCTCTCTCAGGCCCGCCGCGAAACCCCCGAACGCCTGCGGCTGTGGCAGATGCCCACGCGCGGCTTCGTGCCGACGCACACGGGCTGGATCTGAGCGCCCGCCCCCTCCCTTTTGAAGCAGTACCTCCATGCACACGCACCCCACCCGCCCCACGTCGGCACCACGCCGCGCCATCCCCCAAGCCACCGCCCAACTGTGCCTGGCCCTGGGCGCCATCGCCCTGCACCCCCTGGCCCACGCGGCCGAGGGCGAACTCTCTGAAATCGTCGTCAAAGGCAACTACAACAACGCCGTGGGCAGCAGCACCGCGGCCAGCGAAGGCACGGTCACGGCCAAGCTCATCCAGAGCCGCCCAACGCTGCGCCCCGCAGAAGTGCTGGAGTTCGTGCCCGGCGTCATCGTCTCGCAGCACAGCGGTGACGGCAAAGCCAACCAGTACTACCTGCGAGGCTTCAACCTCGACCACGGCACCGACTTCGCCACCTTCCTCGACGGCATGCCGGTGAACATGCCCACCCACGCCCACGGCCAGGGCTACAGCGACCTGAACTTCCTCATCCCCGAATTGGTCGGCAGCATCGCTTACCGCAAAGGGGTGTACGCCGCGGAAGATGGCGACTTCAGCTCTGCCGGCACCGCCCGCATCCAGCTGATGGACACCCTGCCCGGCAGCACGGTCGGCGCAGAAGGCGGCATGGGCAGCCTCACGCTGGGCGAGAACGGCTACGCCCGCGCCCTGGTGGCGAAGTCCACCGCACTCACCACCGGCACGCTGCTGACCGCCATCGAAGCCGCCCACAACGACGGCCCCTGGACGAACCCCGAGCACTTCAAGCGCTTCAACGGCCTGCTGCGCTACAGCCTCAACGCAGGCGGCGTCAAGCAGTCGCTCACGCTGATGGCCTACACCGCCAAATGGGACAGCACCGACCAGGTGCCGCAACGCGCGGTCAACAGCGGGCAGATCGGCCGCTTCGACGCCATCGACCCGACCGACCACGGCCGCACGAACCGCACCAGCCTGTCGTGGAACGCGCTGAAGGTGGAGGACGACGGCGAGTGGCGCGCCAATGCCTACGCGATCGGCTCGCAGCTCAAGCTGTTCTCCAACTTCACCTACTTCCTCGACAACCCCGTCAACGGCGACCAGTTCGAGCAGGCCGAGAACCGCCGCGTCTTCGGCGGCTCGCTCAGCCGCCTGTGGACGGGCACGCTGGCCGGTCGGGAAAGCAGCAACACCCTGGGCGTGCAGGTCCGCCACGACCGCCTCTCGCCCGTGGGCCTGTACACCGCAGAAGGCGGCGTGCGCACCGGCGTGACGCAGGAGAGCCGCGTGCGCCAGACCAGCGTGGGCCTGTACGGCCAGAGCGACACGCGCTGGTTGCCCTGGTTGCGCAGCATCGCGGGCGTGCGCACAGACCGGGTCAACGTGGACGTGCACAGCAACATCACCGACAACAGCGGCGAGCGCAGCGCCTGGATCAGCAGTCCCAAGCTCTCGCTGATTTTCGGGCCCTGGTCGCAGACCGAGTTCTTCGCCAACAGCGGCTGGGGCTTCCACAGCAACGACGCCCGCGGCATGACGGCGCGCGTGACGGCCAAGACCGGCGACCCCATCGCCTCGGCCGTGCCGCTGGTGCGCACCAAAGGCAGCGAACTGGGCCTGCGCACCGAACTCATCCCCGGCCTGCAAAGCTCGGTGGCGCTGTGGCAGTTGCGGTTGAACTCGGAGCTGGTGTTCGTGGGCGATGCCGGCGAGACCGAAGCCAGCGGGGCCTCGCGCCGCCGTGGCATCGAGTTCAACAACCATTACGTGGCCACGCCCTGGCTGATGCTGGACGGCGATGTGGCCTTCTCGCAGGCCCGCTTCAGCACGCCGCAAGGTGACGCCCCGACCGTGGGCACGCAGGTGCCGGGCTCGGTGCGCACGGTGGTGTCGCTGGGCGCGACGGTGACCGAGTTCGGCCGCTGGTTCGGCCAGGCGCAGCTGCGCTACTTCGGCCCACGCCCGCTGATCGAAGACAACAGCGTGCGCTCCAAGGGCACGACCTTGGCCTATGCGCGCCTGGGCTACAAGCTCGATGCGCGCACCAGGGTCTCGGTCGATGTGTTCAACCTGTTCAACCGCAAGGCCAGCGACATCGACTACTTCTACACCTCGCGTTTGCGTGGCGAGCCGCTGGAAGGCGTCAACGACGTGCACTCGCACCCGGCGGAGCCGCGCACCGTGCGCCTGACGCTGAACGTGGGGTTCTGAGGCCAGGGGGCGGTGGATGGGCCAGCCGGTGCCTAGAATGGCCCATGACCCACGCCGCCCCCACCCCACCGCATGCCCAGCAGTGCGCTGCCGCCCTCACCGCCCGGTCCCGCCGGGACGCCTTGACCCGCGGCCTGGGGCTCGGGCTGGCCGCCAGCGCCCTGTGGCTCGGCGGTTGCGCCAGCCTGCTGCAACGTGAGCCGGTGCGCGTGGACGTGGTCGGCGTGGAGCCCCTGCCCGGTGAGGGCCTGGAGTTGCGCCTGGCGCTCAAGCTGCGCGTGACCAACCCCAACGACAACGCCCTGGACTTCGATGGCCTGTCTGTGACGCTGGACGTGCGCGGCAGCCGTTTCGCCAGCGGCGTCAGCAACGAGCGGGGCAGCGTGCCGCGCTTCGGCGAGGCCGTCATCAGCGTGCCGGTGTCGGTCTCGGCGCTGTCGCTGGTGCGTCAGGCCATGGGCGTGGCCAGTGGCAGTGGCCCGACCGACCGCGTCGAGTACGTGCTGCGCGGCCGCCTGGCCGGCACCGCACTGGGCGGCGTGAGCTTCACGTCCAGCGGCGAGCTGATGCTGCCCAAGGGCCTGGGGCTGCCGGGCCGCTGAACCGCACCCGCACGCCGGTGCACGGGCTCAGGGACGCTGCTCGCGCCACTCCGAAGGCGTGGCCCCGTGCCAGCGCCGGAAGGCGCGGTGGAAGCAGCTGGGCGATGAGAAGCCGGTTTCGTCGGCGATCTGTTTGAGCGGCACGCGCCCCTCGCGCAAGAGGCGCTCGGCCAGTTCGCGCTGGCACTGCTGCACCAAGTCGCCATAGCCCAGGCCGCGCGCCGACAGGTGGCGGCGCAAGGTGCGTCCGCTCATGTCCATGGTTTGTGCGGCCTCATCGACGGCCATCAGGCGCGGCAAGGCGGCCATGATGCGCCCCCGCAGCGCCTGGACCACATCGACCCGGTTGAGCCGCTGCGCCATCAATGCATCGACCTGCACACGCAAGCCCTCGTAGACCATGCGGTCGTGGCCGGGGATGGGCAGGTCCAGCAGGGCGCAGGGGAAGCGCAGGCCACTTTCGCTCGCATTGAACTGCAAGCGTGCGCCGAAGTTGGCTTCGTACTGGGCCGCATAGTCGGGCCGCGGGTAGGCGAAGCGCGCCTCCCGCAGGTCGCTTTCGCAGCCGCCGGCGCGCCGGGCCAGTTGCACCGCGAGGCACATCAACCACTCGGTGCGGAAACGTTGGCCCGCCGGGGTGGTGCCCAGCGGCCGGATGCTCAACCAGGCCTCGCCCGCCTGTTCGCGGATGTCCAGCTCGGGCTGCTCGACGAGCAAGGGCGCGAAGTGGCGGATGTCGCGCACGGCGTGGCGCATGGTGGGCGCCTGGATGACCAGCATGGCCTGCGGTCCGTAGCGCGTCAGGGCCAGGCTGGTGCTGACCGACATGCCGTAGGCCGGGTTGCCGGTGACCTGCTGCGCGGCGCGCATGAGCTGGTCGAGCCGCTCTTCGGGCACCCAGGGGCCTTGGGGGTCGAGCGCCTCGGGCGGCAGGCCGGCTTCGGCCAGCACGGTGCGCGCCGGGTGGCCCGCGAGGTCCAGCGTGTCGACCAGGGTGCGGAGGTGGATCGGGGAAATCAGCATGACCCGTGGATCGTAGGCCAGTCAACGCGTCCCGAGCCACCCCTGTGTCCAGGGTTTTCCTGGGAGGGTGAGCGGCCAAGTCTTTGCGGCGTCACGCCACGGGTCTAGGATGAACACCTTGCCCCGCCTGCCTGAGGAGTTCTGCCATGTCCCGCACCGCCCACCCCCGTCGCATGGCGACCCGCCGCTCACCCCGCCTGGCGGCCCGGCTCGTGCTCGGCCTCGGCCTGCTGGGCGGCCTCGCCCTGTGTGGCCCGGCCCAGGCAGGCAAGAAGCCCTTCAGCTACTTCGTCACGGGCGACGCGAGCGCCGCGGTGCAGACGCTGGCACCCGCCACACCCTCTCTGGTGCTCATGGGCGGCGGCCCAGATGTCGATGAGGCCTTCCGCTGGATGGTCACGCGCGCCGGCATCCGCCCGGGCACCGGTGGCCGCTTCGTCGTCATCCGCGCCACCGGCACCGAGGCCTACGACCCCTACATCTTCTACAGCGACGCCAACAACAGCACCACCGGCCCCGCCATCGACGGCTGGGTGGGTGGCGCAGCGCTCGGTGTGAGTTCGGTGGAGACGCTGGTGGTGCCCAGCATCGATGCGGCCAACGACCCGGGCGTCACCGAGGTGCTGGCCAAGGCCAACGCCGTGTTCATCGCCGGTGGCGACCAGAGCGACTACATCAAGTTCTGGAAGGGCACGGCCCTGGACCGCACCCTGCAGCAGCTGATGGCGCGCAACGTGCCGGTGGGCGGCACCAGCGCCGGCCTGGCCGTGCTGGGGCAGTTCGATTTCGCCGCGCTCAAGGGCTCGGTGACGTCCGATCAGACGCTGTCCAACCCCTACAACCGCTACGTCACGCTGGACCCGAATCCGCTGGCACTCACCGGTGGCTTCATCGCGCCACCGGCGCTGGCCGGCACCATCACCGACAGCCACCTCGACACGCGCGACCGCATGGGCCGCCTCGTGGGCTTCATGTCGCGCCTGGTGCAGGCCTCGTCCAGCAACGGCGGCAACTTCGGCTGCGCTGGCGGCGTGCTGCCGGCCACGCAGGTGCGCGGCATCGGCATCGGTGTGGAAACGGCCGTGCTGGTCGAGGGCCGAGGCAACGCCGCGCCGTACAGCTACACGGCGCGCCGTGTGACCAACGTCTCCACCACCACCGAGAGTGCCGCCTACTTCCTGCGCACGCTGCAAGCGCCCACGGTGTGTGCCAGCGGCCAGCCGCTGACGGTGCTGAGCGTGGAGGTGCGCAAGCTGGCCGATGACACGGTGTTCAACCTCAGCGACTGGACGGGCCTGCCGGCTTACCACGTGGACGCCATCTCGGGCGCCCTGACGTCGAACCCGTACTGAGCCGCACTGAGCCACAGGCTCAGTGGAGCGGCCCGGCGGGGTTGTCGAAGTCCAGCAGCACGCTGGCTTGCTCCAGCACTTTCCAGAGGTGGGGCGGCATCTGCAGGATGCGTTCGGGCGTGCGGGCCTGACGCACCCAGGCGCCGATTTCGTGGTGCTGGTCCGCGGTCAGCAGGTTCAGCGAGAGCATCTCGTCGAGCAGCATCATGGCAACCTCCTCGCGGTGGGGGCAGGCCGGTCCGGGGGCCTGGGTCTGCCCGGGTCGGTCCCGGGCTGGTGCTTGCGTGTCGTCACCACTGTCGCACAAAACCTGGCGCATGCCGGCGCGAAATGGACGCACTCTGCCCGCTGGATGCCGTGAATGCGGGGGGCGACCGTCGAGCCCACCCCCACGCTGACGTCATGCCGCGGTCAAACGCCACAAGGACGTGACCTCGCCCGAGCGCGCCGCATGCAGCGGGTCGTCGCGGTCCTGGGCTTTGCCGTGGCGCGGGCGGATGTCCAGGCGCCCGGCCACGGCCAGGCCGGCGTCCGCGATCCAGCCCAGCAGCTGCTCGCGCGAGCGCAAGCCCAGGCGCTCGGCGAAATCCGACATCACCAACCAGCCCTCGCCGCCGGGCAGCAGGTGCGCGGCCAGACCGGCCAGGAAGCCGCGCAGCATGCGGCTGTCAGCGTCATAGATGGCCTGCTCGACCGCCGAGCTGGCGTGGCCCGGCAACCAGGGCGGGTTGCAGACGATGAGGGCTGCGCGGCGCGGTGCGCCATCGGCGCCCGGCAGCGGGAACAGGTCGGCTTGCAGCAGCGTGACGCGGCGGGCCAGGCCCAGGCGCTGGAGGTTGTCCTGCGCGCAGGCCAGGGCCCGTGGCGCCAGTTCGGTGGCGAGCACGTGCGGCACACCGCGGCGCACCAGCAGAGCCGAGAGCACGCCCGTGCCGGCGCCGATGTCCCAGGCCTCGCCTTGCGGCCCTTGCGCGGTCAGGGCGGCCGGCAGGGGCGCGTCGCGGACCAGGTCGAGGTACTCGCCCCGCACCGGCGAGAACACGCCGTGGTGCGGGTGGATGCTGGCGCCCAGCGCCGGCACGGGCACGCCTTTTTTGCGCCACTCGTGCGCGCCGATCACGCCTTGCAGTTCGCGCAAGGCGGCGGCATACGGCTTGGGGTCTTGCCAGGCCTCGTGCGCCTCGGCGCAAGCCTGCCGCACATCGGGCGCGCGGCGCAGCGGGATGCCGTGGTCGGCATCGAAGGGGATCAGCAGCAGCCCCAGGATGCGGGCGCGCTCGGCCTGGGCCTTGCGGTGCAGGTGGAAGGTCTGGGTGATGTCGGTGGTGCGGGGCGCGCGCTGTGCGGCGCGTTCGGCCGCCTTGTCCACACGCCGCCCCAGGGCCTGCAGCATCTGGCGGGCCTGGTGGAAATCGCCCTGCCACAGCAGCGCCGTGCCCTCGCACACCAGCCGGTAGGCGGCATCGGCCGAGAGGGTGTCGTCGGCCAGCTGCACGCGGCGCGGCGGCGGCACATCGGCCAGGCTGCGCCAGCGCAGGGCGTGCGTCACGCCATCGGCGCCGGTCCATTCGATGCGGGGGGTGTCGCTCATCCGCGGGGATGGTAACGGGGTTTGCCCGCGGCGAGGGGCGTCGGGCGATCCGGCGCGGCAAGTCCGGGATAATGCTTCCCCTACCCCCCGCCCTGGCGCCCTGCCTTCCACGCCTTCCCCACGAGCCATGTCCGAGCCCCTGCACGCGCCCTTGCACGCGCCTCCGCGCCCGGCCCCGCACGACGGCGCCCAGGCCGCCAGCGCCTCGGACCTCGGCCCCGGCACGTCGGACAGCCTGCGCTTCGAGCACTTCTTCCGCGACGCCGACGCCGTCCCCGAGCAGCCCCTGGCCTCGGCCTTGCAGCAACGCATGCCCCTGATCGACGCCCTGCGCGGCCTGTTCAGCGGCGCCCAGGCCGGCGTGCAGCTGCGCCTGTGGTGCTTCATGGCGCTGGCCAGCCAGCCGCAGGCCCGCCTCTCGCGCGACGACGTCAACCGGCTCTTCCACATGCTGCTGCCCGAGGCGCTGGACAGCGCCCTGAAGCGCCTGCGCGAGCTCGGCCTGCTGGTGTGGGATGCCACCCCGCAGGACTACCACCTCTCGCCGCTGGCGCAGCAGGTGCACGCGCTGCTGGCGTCCTTGACCACGCCCAGCACATCGGCGGAAGAAGACGAGATGTCCGGCCTGCTCGCCCAGGTGGCGGGCGCACAGCAGCTCGGTCTGGTCAACGCCAACCACCTCCAGCACCTGCACGCGCAGCTGGCGCGCCTGCACGACGGGTTCGCCGAGGCCATCGCCAGCGGTTCCGAAGCCCGCCTGCGCGCCGCCCAACCGCGCTTCGACCGGGCCCTGCAGCTGGTGGACCGCGCCGGCCAAGCCCTGACCGCGCTGATCCGCGCCGAGCACGACGACCCGCGCCTGGAGCGCGAGGCCCGCGCCATCGGCCAGGAACAGGCCCGCCTGCTGGCCATGGCCAGCCAGTTCACCCGCGCGCTGCAACAGGCCGACCGCCAACGCGTCACGCTGGGCTCCACCGGCTTGACGACCTCGGACGTGCGCCTGTGGCTGCAGCAGCACCCGGCCCTGCACATGCTCCTGGGCGAGGCCCTGAGCGTGCCGGTGCGCCCGGTCATGGTCAGCTCGCACGACCTGCTGGACGTGGCCGAGGGCGAGTTCGAACGCGACCGCCCCAGCCCCGATGCCGCCGCGGGCCTGCCCCCACCCGCCGCTGCCGCAGAAGGCGCGCTGGAAACCCTGAGCCTGCCGGTCGAGCTCGGCGCGCTGGTCCACCAGTTCGGCCGCTGGCACGAGCAGGCAGGCCAGACAGAGAACCCCACCCGCCCGCTGAGCGACGCCATCCTGGGCGGCCGCTTCGCACAAGCCGCCTACCGCCTGCAACTGCTGCCCCTGGTGGGTGATGCCCAGGCGCAAACGCTCAAGGGCCTCACCGGCGACCTGGCCCGCACGCCCTGGGCCTGGGCCTTCGAGCCCCACCACACCGGCACAGACGACGAGGCTGTGGCCCTCATCAGCGTCGGCACCTTGCGCCCGCTGGACACCGCACCTGACACGAACACCCCATGAGCACCCACCTCGATGACGCGGCCCTGCTGTCGGCCGAACTGCTGGCGCGCCGCTGGCTGCCGCGCCAGCACCCCAAGGTCAAGCGCGCCCTCATCGACGCCGACCTCTGGGCCGCCACGCAAGAGCGTCTGGCCCAGGTCGGCCTGCGCCTGATCGACAACCTCTACGCCGACCACGTCAGCGTCGCCTTGCTGCGCCCGGCCGAGACCGCCGTGTTCGGCGAAACCGGCCTCAACAGCCACAACAACATCGACCTGCCGCGCGACGCCGTCTCGCTGCTGGTGCTGCTGTGGGCGCTGATCGTGCTGCCCAAGCGCGAACGCCAAGCGGCACGCGCCGCCAACGCGCAAGGTGACGACCAGAACGACATGTTCGGCAAGGACCGCCCCGTGCCCACCGCCGCCAGCGTCAGCCCGCTGGTGTCCTACCGCGCCCTGTTGGCCGATTTCGGCGTGCAGTTGGGCAAGAAAACGCGCCTGGACACCAACCTCAAGCGCCTCGAAAACCACGGCTTCATCGTCCGCAAGGGCGAAGACATCGCCGAGGGCCCGCTGCTCGATCTGCTGCTCGATTACGACGTGCTCGCGCCGCGCATCCTGCAAGGCGCGCTGGGCGACGTGCTGGCCCAGGCCAAGGAGCTGCAAGCCAGCCTGCCGCTGGCGCTGACCCAGCCGGCACTGGAAGAGATCGACGACGGCCACGACGCCCCACCAGACAACGCACCAGAAGACCACCAAGGCGAGGCCTGACCCCATGTTCCACCTGCAAAGCCTCGAACTGCTGCACTGGGACTACTGCCAGCGCCTGACCCTGCCGCTGGACGGCGCCATCATCACCGTGGCCGGCCCCAACGGCTCGGGCAAGACCACCCTGCTGGACGCCATGCGCACCCTGCTCGGCCTGGAATGCTCGGGCGGTCGCAGCTACAAGACCTACGCCCGCCACGCCAACGCCGACAGCGCCTGGCTGCGCGCCACGGTGGACAACCGCCCGCGCAACCGGCAATCGTCCAACCGGCCCTTTGCACGCTGCCTGCTCTACGCGGACGTGGTCACCCTGGCCTGCCGCATCGACCGCAACGGCGGCGACTGGACGCGCCGCTACGCCATGGTCGAGGGCGACGTCTCCATCGAGCAGCTCATCGAGCGCAACGGCACGGGCAGTGTGGGCAGCCCCAGCGTCACCAGCGACAAAGACTGGCTGGGCATCGACAACTGGCGCAAGCGCCTCGAAGGCGCGGGCCTGTCGCGCGCCATCGCCAAGGTGCTGGCGCTGGAACAAGGCCAGACCGACCGCCTCTGCGAGTACTCGCCCAAAGAACTGCTCAAGCTGGTGTTCGATGTGTTCGGTGACCAGGACGTGCTGGACCGCTACGACGAGGCCCGCAGCCACCAGCGCCAGCTGACGCAGGAAGTCGAAGCCGCCGAGCGCGAGCTCTCGCACGGCCGCGCCCAGCGCGCCGAGCTGGAGGTGCGCGTCAACAACCACCGCCAGTACGAGCTCAAGTGCCAGGAGCGCGAACGCCTGGCCACCGAGGTCGTGCCCGTCATGGGCAACCACGAGACGCGCAAGCAGCTCGCCACCAAGCTGCGCGAGCTGCACCGCCAACGCCTGCAGTCGGGCGACGACCGCCGCGCCCACGGCCAGGTCAAGGCCGAGCTGCTGCAGCGCCTGCGCGAGCAGACCACCGCGGCCGAGCACGTCGAAGCGCTCGAAGCCAAGGTCCGCACTGCCCGCCGCCTGCAGGAAGAAGCCCGTGACGCCGAGCGCCCCATGGAGCTCATCGTCAAACGCGCCGACGAGCTGCAAGGCCTGGCCGTGGTCGAGGGCGACGCCGCCCAGCTCACCACGCGCATCGCCGAGCTCAGCGAACACAAGCAGAAGCTCTCGGCCCAATGGCAGCGCCTCAAGGACCAGCGCGACGACGCGCAAAAGGCCTTCAGCGCCCTCCAGGGCCAGCGCCAAGCCCCGCCGCCACCCGACGTGCAGCGCTTTCGCCGCTCGCTCGACGAGGCCGGCATCGCGCACCACCTGATCGCCGATGTCATCGAGATCACCGACGAGCGCTGGCGTGCCGCCGCCGAGGGCGTGCTGCGTGGCAGCCGCTGGGTCGTGGTGCTGGCCCAGCCGGGCCAGGAAGCCCAAGCCATGGCCCTGGCCGAGCGCGAACGCTACCGCCACTACATCGTGGCCGATGCCGAAGACGTGCCGGCCAACCCCGACAAGCACAGCCTGCTGGCCGTGCTGAAGGCCTCCGCGCCCCTGCCGCGCTGGCTGCTGCGCCAGCTCGAACACATCCGCCGCGTGGACAGCACCGAGGCCGGCGTCAAGCAAGGCGGTGAATGGATCACCCCCGAGGCCTACCACCGCGACGGCCGTGGCGGCCGCTCGGTCTGGGTCGACCCCGGCCAGCACCAGTTCGGCGCCTCGGCCGTGGCCACGCGCCGCGCCTCCATCGAGAACCGCCTGGCCCAGCTCGACGAAGAGATGACCCGCCTGGTGCGCGACCAGGCCTTCTTCGAGCGCCAGCTGCAAGACGCCCGCCAGGCCGCGCAAGGCTTCACCGCCGCAGCCGAGCTGATCGAGCGCGAAGCCGAATTCAACGAAGCCCGCCGCCAGCTGCCCGTGCTCAAGCAGGCCCGCGTGGATGCCGGCGAGCGCTGGCAAGGCGCCGAGGCCGACCTCAAGCGCGCCGTGGTCGCGCAGACCAACGCCCAGCACGCCTACCGCCAGGCCCAGGAGCGCCTGGCCCACATCGAGCAGCGCAGCGCCCAGCACGAGCGCGAATGGCAGGCCCGCTTCGACGACCTCATCGGCCAGGCCGTGATGTCCCGCGAGGTCAAGCTCTCGCTGCCCGCCGCGTGGCGCCGCCCGGGCCGCCTGCGCGACATGCAGGACCACTACGGCAACGCCACGCAGGCCCGCCTGCGCGCCGACGCCGTGGACCGCGAGCTCAGCGAAGGCCAGTGGGAAACCGATGGCACCGTCACCGAGCAACTCACGCTGATGAACGCCAACGTGCTGCGCCAGGAAGACGAGCTCGGCCAGCGCAAGGCCAGCAACGCGGCCGCGGCCATCGCCGTGGACAACGCCCGCGACCGCTATACCGACGTGCTCAAGGTCACCGTGCGCCGCTACCGCAAAAACATCATCGAGCTGGGCCAGCTGGCCGGCGTCGATGTGCAATGCGAGCTGCCCCACCTCGGCCAGGACGACGTCAGCCTGCGCCAGGCCGAACTCAAGGTGCACTTCAACTTCGACGGCAAGGGCCACATCGGCCTCAACGACGGCGAAGCCTCGGGCGGCCAGCAGGTCATCAAATCGCTGATCCTGCTGGTGGGCCTGATGAAGGACGACGAGACCCCCGGCGGCTTCGTCTTCATCGACGAACCCTTCGCCCACCTGGACGTGCGCAACATCCAGCTGGTCGGCCACTTCCTGCGCAGCACACGCGCCCAGTACGTGCTGACCACCCCGATCACGCACAACGTCGAGGTTTTCGAGCCCGCCGACGTCACCCTGGTGACGGCCAAGAAGGCCAAGGGCGCGCGCTGGGCCCCGCCCATCGGCGTGCTGCAGCGCCGACCGCCTGCCGATGTGATCTGAGGACGGCGCACGCCTGGTGACGGTGCTTCCGGCAGCGGCCGATCGGGAATACCCCATCGACCGCTCGCGCCAAGCGTCAGGCAGCTGACAATTGCGGCCCCCGCATTGCGGGGCCACGGCCTCACGCCCCAGGAAAACGCGCAGACCGTGACACGTTGCACGGACCGAGACTCCTTCACGGAACGACAAAAACCCCGTTGAAGGAGAGAAGCCATGTCCCTGCGCCCCCTGCTGATGAAAGCCGGCCACACCCTGGGGCTGGCCCTCGGCCTGAGCCTGGCCTGCACCGCCGCCCAAGCGGGCTACTTCCAGTGGGAGGCCGTCGAGCTGCCCGTCGCCAGCGGCGCCAGTTGCGGCAACGGCACGCCCTACCGCTTCTTCGTCAACCGCACCCCCTTCACCAGCAAGACGGTGGTGATGTTCGAAGGCGGCGGCGCCTGCTGGGACCAGGCCGCGTGCAAGGGCGGCACCCTGCTGGACGCCGTCAACCCCGATGGCATCCCCGCCAACTACATGACGGACTTCAACCGCCAGGCCCACCTCGGCCTGGTCACGCCCTTCACCATGCGCCTGCACCCGCTGCAGTCGGTGCAGACCCAGGGCTGGAACATCGTCTACCTGACCTATTGCACCGGCGACGTCCACACCGGCAACAAAGTGGCGGTGTACGACAACGTCGACCCGACCCAGCCCCTGAGCTACTTCCACCGCGGCGCCATCAACGCCAAAGCCGTGGCCCGCTGGATGGCCACCAACCTCAAGCAACCCGAGCAGCTGCTGCTGACCGGCTTCTCGGCCGGCGGCGTGGGCTCGGCGGCGCTCTACCCGTCCTTCCGAGACACGCTCAAGCCCAGGAAGATGGCGCTGCTGGCGGATTCGGGCCCGCTGTTCGACGTGCCGCGCAACGCCACGCCCGAGCAGGCGCCGTCCGTGCTGCTGCACAACAAGATCCGCACCGTGTGGGGCCTGGACGGCCCGAACGGCCTGGTCACCGAACTGGTCACCAAATACCCTGGCGCGGGCAACGCCGACAACCTGGGCAGCATCACCGCAGGCCTGGGCAAGATCTTCCCCAACGACCGCATCGGCTACGCCGCCTTCCAGGAAGACAGCAACTTCTCGGCCTTCTCGTATCAGAAGTTCTACCCCGAGATCGCCAACGCCCCGGACAACGCCACCCGGCTGAAGCTGCTCAACCAGAAGTGGCGCCAGGAGCTGACGCCCTGGATCGCGCAGATGCAGCCGCAGCCCAACGTGGGCTGGTACATCCCGAACAAGCGCGAACTCAATGGCTCGCACTGCCTGACCATCGTGACCTTTGGCGGCACCAGCATCGTCGAAGCCAAGTTGCACGACGTGGGCGCCTTCGTGGACAACCTGCTGGACGGCAAGGGCCCGGTGATGCGCGCCTTCGAGACCAACCCGACCAGCCAGCGCGTGCTGCTCAGCGACTGGTTCGCCGACTGGATCGCGCCCCTGCTGCCCTGAGCCGCAGCGCGACAGCCAGAGCTTGGTGCTGTCAGGGCCAGCGCCCTGGCGCGCCACAACGACAAAGGGCTCCCGAGGGAGCCCTTTTCAGTGGCCGTTCAGTTCGCCTTTTGGCCAGACGTCGGGCCTGCCTTGGGGGCCGGCCGAGCTCGACAGGCTCAGGCGCCGGTGCCCACCGTGTTGCGGCGCGCACGCAGGCCGCCGACCACGGCCACACCGGCCAGAGCGAAGGCCAGGGAGGCGGGCTCGGGCACCTGGGTCACGGCCTGGGCGTACACGCTGCCCACGAACGCGGTGGAGCCCGGCAGGGCCAGACCGGCGATCGTCAGGGTGTGGTCCCCGGCGGCCAGGTTGCCCAAGCTGAAGATCAGCCCGTTGGCCAGGGCCGGCGAAGGCAGGGCTTGCAGGTCGATGCCGTCGATGGCGGCGCCGATCAGGAAGGTGGGCGACAGGGTCTGGCCGAACAAGGCGTCCAGCGCCGCGGCCGAACCATGCACATCGCTGAGCACGCTCAGGCTGAAGTGGAAAGTCGCGGCGAAGGGCGTGAACATGTCCTGCGAAGACGAGTCACCGAACTGCGCGGGGAAGATGTTCAGGTCACCCAGGTTGCCACCGGGCATGACCACGCTGCCGGCCTGGGCTGCGCCGGCGCACAACAGGGCGATGGCGGCGAGGGTGTGTTTGACGAAGTTCATTTTGCTCCCTAGAAGCCGCACGCTGGCGGCACTGAATCCACAGGTGACGCGGTGACTCAGAGGGACCAACCACATCTACAAGCCGATTGTTGATGCCGATCTTGACGCCTCATACCCCCCGCACAGGGGGATTTGTCATCGAAACCAGAGCCATTCGCCATGTGAAACGCCCATGTGAATGACATCACGCTTTGCAGGGCTGGTCCGTTTGTGCATCGCGACAAAGGAGGTGACATCCTGCCGCGATGTTGCGTCGCAGCATCTTCGGAAAAGCCGGACAAAACAAACCCCGCAGGCCATGCAGCGAGCGGGGTCTTTGTGCGACGCGCCCCCATCAGCGAGGGGGGCGCGTGTCGAGCGGTCAGGCGGCCAGGCGCTGTTCCAGCTTCGCCTTGGTGGCCGGCATGGCGGCAGGCAGGTTGTGGGCCAGTTGCGTGAACAGCTCGTCGTGCAACTTCAGCTCTTGCTGCCAGGCGGCGGCGTCGATGCCGATGACGGACTGGAACTGGTCCTTGGTGAAGTTCAGGCCCTTCCAGTTGATGTCTTCGTAGGTGGGGCTCACGCCGAAAGCGTTTTCCACACCGTTGGCCTTGCCTTCCAGGCGGCCCAGCATCCATTCCAGAACGCGCATGTTTTCGCTGTAGCCAGGCCACACGAACTTGCCGTCAGCGCCCTTGCGGAACCAGTTGACGCAGTAGATCTGGGGCAGCTTGGCGCCCGAGGCCTGCAGCTTGGCGCCCAGGTCCAGCCAGTGCTGGAAGTAGTCGCTCATGTTGTAGCCCATGAAGGGCAGCATGGCGAACGGGTCGCGGCGCACCACACCTTGCTGACCGAAAGCGGCAGCGGTGGTTTCCGAACCCATGGTGGCGGCCATGTAGACGCCTTCGGTCCAGTCACGCGCTTCGGTCACCAGCGGCACGGTCGTCGAGCGACGGCCACCGAAGATGAAGGCGTCGATGGCCACGCCGGCGGGGTTGTCCCACTCGGGGTCCAGCACCGGGTTGTTGGTGGCTGCCACGGTGAAGCGGGCGTTGGGGTGCGCGGCCTTGGCGCCGGTTTCCTTGGCAATCTGGGGCGTCCAGTCCTTGCCTTGCCAGTCGATCAGGTGATCGGGGGCCTTGTCGGTCATGGACTCCCACCACACGTCGCCGTCGTCGGTCAGGGCCACGTTGGTGAAGATGACGTCGCGGTTGAGCGACTCCATGCAGTTGTAGTTCGTCAGCGTGTTGGTGCCCGGGGCCACGCCGAAGTAGCCGGCTTCGGGGTTGATGGCGTACAGCTTGCCGTCGGCAGCGGGCTTGATCCAGGCGATGTCGTCACCGATGGTGGTGACCTTCCAGCCGTTGTAGCCCTCGGGCGGGATCAGCATGGAGAAGTTGGTCTTGCCGCAGGCGCTGGGGAAAGCGGCGGCCACGTGGAACTTCTGGCCTGCGGGGTTGGTCACGCCCAGCAGCAGCATGTGCTCGGCCAGCCAGCCTTGGTCACGGCCCATGGTGGAGGCGATGCGCAGAGCGAAGCACTTCTTGCCCAGCAGCGCGTTGCCGCCGTAGCCCGAGCCATACGACCAGATCTCACGCGTGGTGGGGTAGTGAACGATGTACTTGGTGTCGGGGTTGCAAGGCCAGGCCGAATCCTTCTGGCCGGCTTCCAGCGGGGCGCCCACGGTGTGCACGCAAGGCACGAACTCGCCATCGGTGCCCAGCACGTCGATGACGCCCCTGCCCATGCGGGTCATGAGCTTCATGTTGACGGCGACGTAGGCCGAGTCGGACAGTTCCACGCCGATGTGGGCGATGTTCGAACCCAGGGGGCCCATCGAGAAGGGCACCACGTACAAGGTGCGGCCCTTCATGGCGCCCTTGAACAAGGCTTGCTCGCCGGTTTGCAGCTTGGCGCGCATTTCGGCCGGGTCACACCAGTTGTTGGTGGGGCCGGCGTCTTCCTTGCGGTCGGAGCAGATGTAGGTGCGGTCTTCCACGCGGGCCACGTCGGACGGGTGGGTCCAGGCCAGGTAGGAGTTGGGGCGCAGCTCGGGGTTGAGCTTCTTGAAGGAGCCGGCCTCGACGAGCTGGGCGCACAGGCGGTCGTACTCTTCGGTGCTGCCATCGCACCAGACGATGTCCTTGGGCTGCAGCAGCGCGGCCATTTCGGCCACCCAGGCGATCAGCTTGGTGTTCTTGACATAAGCAGGTGCGTTCACCTGGGCAGCAGTCGTTGACATGTGAGGGCTCCAGAAAATGAAAAAACAGGGTCTCGACAACGCTGTGCGGTGCCGTGCATGTGGCGGGGAATCCGCCCTCACACAACGCTTTCACACAACGCTCTCGACACCCCGTCGGCAACTTCGGCGGGAACTGCGTAGTTTAATCCAGCCGACCCGAGTTCGCCTGCCCCCTCGTCCGCGGGGCAACCCAGGGGGGCGGTGCGACAGAGTGAGCACAGCGTCACGAACGCCCGTGCTTTTCAGATCCTGATACAACTGCGGGTCAGCCACAGGGGGCCCGCGCGGGCCCCGGCGGCACACTGTGATCCTCTGTTTCAGGCCTGCCCACCACCTCCCCTCCCCCGCACCCGCCCATGCCGCTGCCCCCTTCCCCGCCACCGATGGCGATCCCTTCGGCACACCAGCCGGATCGCCGCCGCGCCCTGCGCCTGTGCGGATCGGCCGGGGTGCTGGCGGGCGTGACCTTGGGGGGGGCGACCTTGCTGGGCGAGGCCGCTTGGGCGAACCCGCGGGTGGCGCCACGGGCGGACAGCCCCGAGGTCGGCGTGGACCCGGCCCTGGTGGCCTCAGGCCTGACCGCCCGCTGGGGCCAGGCCATGCGCCGCGACCTGGGCTGGGCGGCCCGCTGGACACCCCTGCCCTCGGGCGCCCTGCTGCGCGCGCTGGCGCAGGGAGACATCGACATGGGCCTGTTCCTGAGCCATCCGCAGGCCGAGCGGCTGTCGCAAGAGGGGCTCATCCACAACAGGCGCGTGCTGGCGCGCACCGACGTGCTGCTGCTGGGTCCGACCCAGGACGACGCCGGCATCCGCAGCGAGACCGCGCCGGCGAACGCGCTGCGCCAGGTGCTGGCCGCCCACGCCGCGGGGGCAGCGTCCTGGCAGGCGCCCACCCCTGACTCGGCCCTGGCCGCCTGGCTGGCCGGCCTGGGCGTGCAGGCCCCGCCCAAGGCCTCTGGCGCCAAGGCCCGGCCCGTCGGCGAGGTGCCCTACCGCCTGAGCACGCGCGCCGAGTGGCTGGCAGAACAGGCGCAGCGCGGGCGCCAGGTGGCGGACACGCGCATCTGGCTGCCGGGCGGTGCGGCCGGCGCCACCGACATGCGCCTGGCCTGCGAAGTGGCCCGCCCGTTCCGCACCCGCCACCCGGGCGCGCGCATGCTGTCGCAATGGCTGCAGGGGCCGCTGGGACAGCAGGCCGTGCGGGCCTCCGCGCCCGCCTGGCAAGGCCCCCAAGGCTGACGCCCCGATGTCGGACCTGGAAACACAGGCCTTGTGGCTGAGCCTGCAGTTGGCCGTGGTGACGGTGCTGCTGGCCACGCCGCTGGCCGTGGCGCTGGCCACCGTCATGGCGCGCACGCAGTGGCGGGGCAAGGTCGTGCTGGACACGCTCATCCTCCTGCCCATGGGGCTGCCGCCGGCTTTCATTGGCGTGGGTTTGCTGCTGGGCCTGGGCCATGGCGGCGCGCTGGGCAACTGGCTGTACGAAGCCCTGGGATGGCGCCTGAGCTTCTTTCCCGTCGGCGTGGTGCTGGCCGTCCTGGCGATGACCTTGCCCTGGATGGTGCGGCTGCTGCGCCCCGCCTTCGAGGCCACCGACCCGATGCTGCTGGCCGTGGCCCGCTCGCTGGGCGCGTCGCGGTGGCGTGCCTGGTGGACGCTGACCCTGCCCCTGGCCGCCCCGGCCGTGGCCTCGGCGGCCGCGTTGGGCCTGGCGACCGCCTGGGGCGAGGCCGCGGCCACACTCCTGCTGGCCGCATTGCTGCAGGCCCAGGGCATGGGCGGCCCCGAAGCGCCCCTGGACGTGGTGCAGGCCCTCGCCGCCGACCTGGCCCGTAGCCTGGCGCGCCCCGACGAAGCCGGCGCAGCACAGATGTCCGCATGGAACCTGGCCGCCGTGGCGTGGGCCCTGGCGCTGCTGGCCGTGGGCCTCAGCGAGCTGGCCCGCACCCGCTGGCGCCGCATGTGGCGCACCCGGCTGCACGTGCCGAACCCCGCGCCCAGCCAGCCTTGATCGCCTTGACGACCTTGACCGCGCCATGACCCCGCCCCAACTGCCGCGCGCCCTGAGCATCGAGCTGCACCTGCGCCAGCCTGGCCTGGACGTGCGTGCGCAGCTCCGTGCCTTGCCGGGCCGGGTGTGCGCCATCGTGGGCCGACAGGGGTCTGGCAAAAGCGCCTTGCTGAAGGCCGCGGCCGGCCTGGCCCCGGCGCTGAGCGGCCGCGTGGCGCTCGGGCCCGACGTGCTCTACGACACCAGCGCCCGCATCGACCTGCCGCCCCATGTGCGCCGTCTGAGCTGGCTGGACGCGCAAGCCCACGTCTTCCCGCACCTCGATGTGCGCGACAACCTGCTTTACGGGCGGCGCGCGCTGGGACGCTTGTGGTCGGCCACCAGCGGGGCGGACGTCGGCGCGGTGGCGCGTTGGGCGGGGCTGCAGTCCGTGCTGCAGCTGAAGGCCGATGCGCTCGGGCCGGCGCAGCGCGTGCGCGTGGCCCTGGCGCGCGCCCTGGCAGCACACCCCCACGCCCTGCTGCTGGACGATGTCCTGGGGGGTGTGCCGGAGCACGAGCGCGAAGCCCTGCTGGCGCTGCTGGCCGAGGTGCCGTCGCGCTTCAAGCTGCCGGTGGTGATGGTGACGCCGCGCATGGACGAGGTCATCCGCATGGCCGACGACGTCGTCATCCTGCACGAGGGGCGCATGGCCAGCGCGGGGCCAGTGGCGCAGATTTTGTCGGACGTGTCCCTGTCCACCTTCCTCGAAGGCGTGCATGCCGGCAGCGTGCTGGAGGGCGAGGTCACGCGGCACGACATCGAGTGGCTGCTCAGCGAGGTCGATGTGGGCGGGCAGTGCGTGACCGTGCCGGCGATGCTGCACGGCGTGGGCAGCAAGGTGCGCCTGAAGGTGCGGGCCCGCGACATCTCCCTGCACCGCGAACTGCCCAGCGACACCAGCGCCAGCAACCACCTGCGCGGCCGCATCACCCAGGTCATGCTGGCCGGTGAGCACGGTACCTACGGCGCAGTCGGGGTCGAGCTGGCGCGCGAGCTCGATGCGGCCAACCTGCACGTCAAGCCTGGCGCCACGCTGTGGGCGCTGCTGACGCGCAAGGCCATCCAGCAGATGGGCTGGGCCCCGGGCCAGCCTTGCATCGTGGGATTCAAGGCCATGGCCACCGCGGTGTCGCCCTGGCGTTGACGCCGTGGCCACATGGCGGCAACGCTGCTGCGCCTGCGCTATCGTGGGGGTCCTGATGACGACCACCCTGCCCTGACGATGTCCACCGCCCCCGAACCCACTGCCCGCCGCGTCCTCTCGGTCAACGTCGCCCAGGCCACGGCCATGGCGATCCAGGGGCGGCGCATCCTCACCGGCATCGGCAAGCAGCCTGTGAGCACGCTGGCCCAGCCCGGGCATGTGGCAGAACGCATCGCCGTGCGTGCATTGGGCCTGGCCGGTGACGAGCAGGCCGACCTCAGCGTGCATGGCGGCCTGAGCAAGGCCGTGTACGCCTACCCCCACGAACACTACGCTTTCTGGCAAACCGTGCGTGCCCAAGTCGGCCTGCAGGGCTGGCACGACACGATGCCGCACGGCATGCTGGGCGAGAACCTCACGCTCACGGGCCTGCTCGAAGCCGACGCCCACATCGGCGACGTGCTGCGCTTTCCCGACTGCGTGCTGGCCATCAGCGAACCGCGACGGCCCTGCTACAAGCTGGAGGCCCGCCTGGGCTTCCCGCACGCGGTCAAGATGATGGCGCAGTCCGGCTACTGCGGCTACTACCTGTCGGTGCGCTCCGGCGGCACCATCGCCGCGGGCGATGCCTTCGAGGTCGAACCCGGCGCGCGCGAGGTCAGCATCCGCGAGCTGTTCGCGGCCAAGATGCGCAAGGAAGCCTGAGGCCTGCGCGCTCAGCCGTTGCGGATGCCAGCCGCCACGTGGCCCGCCGGCACATGGGGCGCGGCGTTGTCGACGTGGCCGGTCTGGTCGTCGAAGAAGAAATCGGGCTCGAACTCGCGCAGGAACTCGCCCTTGGGCAGGCCGCCCAGGAACAGGGCCTCGTCGACCTCGATGCCCCAGTCCATCAGGGTCCGGATGGCGCGCTCGTGCGCCGGTGCGCCGCGGGCAGTGACCAAGGCCGTGCGGATGCGCATGGCCGGGCCGCCCGGGGCTTCACTGGAGCGCCGCAAGTCGTGCAAGGCCTGCAGCAGGGGCCGGAAAGGCCCGTCGGGCAGGGGCTTGCGGGCCCGCGCAGTTTCGTGGTCCTGAAAGGCGTCAAGGCCGTCTTGCTGGTAGATGCGCTCGGCCTCGTCGGAGAACAGCACGGCGTCACCGTCGAAGGCGATGCGCACCTCGTCGGGGTGGGCGTCACCGGCACGGGCGGCATGCGGCAGCACGCGCGCCGCCGGCACACCGGCGGCCAGGGCCTGGCGCACATCGGCCTCGTTGGCCGACAAAAACAGGTGGGCCTGCAAAGGCTTGAGGTAGCGCCAGGGGCTGCGCCCGCGCGTGAACACGCCGCGCTCGATCACCAGGCCGTGGTGCGCGACCGAGCGGAACACGCGCAGACCCGAGGCCGGGTCGTTGCGCGAGAGGATGACGACCTCCACGCGGGCCTGGTCCGGCGCATCGGGTGGGTTGAAGGCCAACAACTTGCGCACCAGCGAGAAGGCCACACCAGGCTTGGCGGGCACCTCGATGCGGTCGAGCTGCAGGTCCATGTAGGCGCGGTCGTCCTGGCCTTCGAAGAGGCGGTTCTCTTCCTCGAAGTCAAACAGTGCGCGGGAGGAAATGGCCACCACCAGGCGGCCGTCAAGGCTGGCAGGCATGGGCCGAGTATGGCCCATGCCGCCGCCAGTTCAGCGCATGGACCTCACTGCACGAAACCGATGCTGGACTTCTTCGCGCCCGCATCGGGCAGGTCGCGCTCTTGCAGCGTGTACCGGCCGTCGAGCTTGGCGTTGCCGAACGCCGTCATCAGCGCGCGGCGCATCTCGCGCGGCGCCATGCGGCCCAGCGCGCCCAACACCGGCTCCGGCGGCTCCGGGTCAAAACGCTGGCCCCAGTCATGGTCGGCGCGGATGCTGCGGTAGAGCTTGGCGGCGATCTGGCGCGCCGAGGCCTCGTCCGGCATGTCGATGTCGAACACGTTCATGCGGTTGAGGATGGGGTCGGGGATGCCCCGGATGTCGTTGGCCGTGGCCACCCAGATGACCTGGCTGGCGTCGATGGGCACCTCGGCGAACTCGTCGGTGAAGCTGCCAGCGGTGTCGTGCTCCAGCAGGCTGTAGAGCGAGCCCAGCGGATCGTAGGCGTGCTCGCCGCCGCCCTTGTCGATCTCATCGACCACCATGACGGGGTTGGCGTACTGGCCATCGACCAGGGTCTCGAAGACCTTGCCGGGCCGCGCGCCCTTCCACTGCGAACTGGCGCCCGAGAGCACCCAGCCGGCCGTCATCGAACTCATGGAGATGAAGCCCATGCCCGTGCCCAGCAGCTGCGCCACCTCGCGGGCGAAATGCGTCTTGCCCACGCCTGGCGGGCCGAGCAGCAGCATGGGCGTGAGCTCGAGTGCGTCGTGGCTGTCGCTGCACAGGGCGAGCTGGCGCTTGAGGTCGTCGAGCACTTCGTGGAAGTTGGGCAGTTCGTCGTACAGATGCGCCATGGCGGGCAAGCCGGAGGGCTTGACCTGGAAGCGGTCAGGTCCCTTCTCCAGCATGCGCTCATAGGTGGCGCGCAAGGACTCGTGCTCACGCGAGGGCAGCTTGCCCAGGCGCCGCTCGACCTCGTCGACGCGGTACACGTGCCGCATGTGCGCGATCGGGATGCGCCCGCCATGCCGCGCACCGCGCGCCTCGCCCCCACCCCAGCCTTCCCGGCTCACCGGGACCAGATCGGTACAAGCACTCATCTCAGACCTCCATGACGGGCCACTGCGTCCACCCATTCCAGCAAAGTTCGTGCCGCTGTGAGCGCACGAACAAGGGGCGCATGCACAGTCATATCACTGCATGCCAGCAGCGCACAGGTGGCGAGCCCGCATGGGCCCGTGCAGGATGCGCACAATGTCGGCTTTGTGCCATCTCTTGCACCATCCCTCCGCCACGATGACACCGCGCCCCCCGCCGCCCGCCTCCGACCCCATGGCCATCGCCCAGCCGCCGGCACCGTCCGTCAGCGGCCACGCTCGCCCGCCCATGCCGTTGGGCCGCCGTCTGGGCAGCAACTGGCTGGTCGCGCCGCTGTTGCTGCTGAGCTTCTGGGTGATGGTGACGCTGCAGCCCGAGCCACAGAACGCCGCTGGGGTGCAGTGGTCCAGCATCCGCCTGGTGGACCTGCGGGACGACCTCACCGGCGAAAGCCGGCTGCCCCAAACCATGGACGTCCAACTGCCGCACAGCTGGCAACCCAACGGCTTGATGCACAAGGGCGTGGGGCGCTACGAACTCTCGCTGGCGGCGTCGGCCGCTGCTGCGCAAGACTCGGCCCAACAACCTTGGGCCCTGCGCATCGACCGGCTCAGCCCCGCCCACCGCATCTGGCTCAATGACCAGCTGATCCACAGCACCTCGCCTCGCCGCGGCTGGCTGACGATCGGTGCGCCCCACCTGATCGACTTGCCAGGCGGCGCCGTGAGACCTGGTCAGAACACGCTGGTGATCGAAACGCATTGCGCAGCACAGTGCGGCCTGACACCCGTGACGCTGGGCCGCAAGGCCGATCTGCAAAGCGCTTACGGGATCTACCGGATGGTGACGCGCGACCTGCTCGTCGTCCTCAACATCGTCTGCATCACGTTTTCGCTGTTCGTGGTGACCCTGTGGTGGATGCGCCGGCAAGAGGCCACCGCCGGCCTGTTCGGGCTGCTCATCATCGTGGGCGCCTTGCGCAACTGCCGCTACTTCGTCGAAGGTGACCTGCACCTGTCTGCCAATGTGGATTCGTGGCTGTACTTCACGGCCCACGTGGTCGCGACCTGCCTGCAGAGCTGGTTCATCCTGGCGCTGTCACGCACGCACTGGCCTGCCCTGCACCGCGTGCTGTGCGTCGTCTTGCCGGGGTTCCCACTGATCGCACTGGCGGCCATGCCCTGGGACCCCAGCCTCACCCACACCCGCAACATCCTGCAGGGCGCATTGCTGCTGCTGCTGCCCCCCTCCCTGCTGATGCTCAAGCGCAGCCACACCCTGGTGCCTGGCAACCTGCTGTTTGGCATGGGCGTGGGCTGGCTGTTTGCGTTGCTGGCCAGCATCCATGACTTCGCCCTGGGCCGCATCGTGGGCAACGTGACCTTCAGCTACTGGTTGCCCTGGGCCATCCCGATGATGATGCCGCAGTTCGCAGTGCTCGTGATCAAGCGCATCGTCAACGCCTTCGACGAGATCGAACAGGCCAACCTGCACCTCGAAACCAAGGTCGCCGAGCGCACCCGCGAGCTCGCTGCGGCCAACGCGGCCAAAAGCCACTTCCTGGCATCGGCCAGCCACGACCTGCGCCAGCCGGTCGCCGCAATCGGCCTGATCACCGACCTGCTGCAGTCCCGCGTGACCGACCCCGCCTTGCGCAGCCTGACCGACCGGCTGACGCGTGCCGTGAACTCGATGGAAAGCCTGCTCAAGGGCCTGCTGGACCTGTCGCGCCTGGACTCGGGCACGGTGGACGTGCAGCGCCGCCGGGTGAGGCTGCAGCCGCTGCTGGAGGCCGTGACCAACCACGAGATGGAGTCCGCCCGTCACAAGGGCCTGCGCCTGCGCATCCGGCCCACCGACGCCACCGTGTGGACCGACCCGGTGTTGCTGGAGCAGATCCTGCGCAACCTGGTGGGCAACGCCATCCGCCACACCCGGCAGGGCGGCGTGCTGGTGGGCATGCGCCGTCGCGGCAACACCTGGGTGCTGCAGGTCTGGGACAGCGGCCCGGGCATCGAGCCAGCCGACCAGCAGCGCATCTTCGAGGCCTTCGTGCAGCTGTCCAACCCGGCGCGCGAGCGCTCACAGGGCCTGGGGCTGGGCCTGGCCATCGTGCGGCGCGCGGCCACCCTGCTCGACCACGCGGTCGGCGTGCGCTCCGCGGTGGGGCGGGGCTCGGTGTTCAGCGTGACGATGCCGGCCGCGACGCTGGCACAGGGGCCCGGGCGCGGCAGCGGTGACCCTGCAGCGGACGGCCCCGCTCAGGCCGACCCCACGGGTGCCGCGACGCGGCTGCCCGCCATCCCAGCGCAGCGGGTGCTGGTGATCGAGGACGACCGCGGCCTGCGCGACACCCTCGTGAGCTTGCTCCAAAACTGGGGCGTGCCCGAGGTCCATGCGGGCGACAGCCTGGCCTGCGCCAGAGCCCTGCCCGCAGGCCGCTGGGACCTCGTCGTGTCCGACCACCGCTTGGGCGATGGCACGGGCCGCGAAGTGATCGCCCACCTGCGGATGCAGCAACCAGAGCTGCCGGCCCTCATCCTCACCGGCGACACCTCGCCCGAGCAACTGGCCGAGCTCGCCAGCAGCGGCCTGCCCGTGCTGCACAAGCCCTTCAGGAGCGAAAAAATGCGGGCCATGATCGTGGAGACCATGGCCCGCGCGGCAGATCGAGATGACAGCGTCTGATGTCACTAGCGTAGCAAGAACCGCCCCCCGAGCGCTTCGGCCGTTCGGCCGATCGGCCCGGCGCTCCCCCGCGAATGCGGGCTGCCCCGGACACAGGCGCCGTGCGCCACCTGACGCGCCCAGGGCCTGGGTCAGGGCCTGCGCGACAGCGGCCCCAGCGCCACGCCGGCGCGCGCCACGGCCACCACGGCCTGGGTGCGGCTGCTGACGCGCAGCTTGCGGAAGATGGCCGACAAATGCGTCTTGACGGTGGACTCCGACAGCACCAGCATGCGGCAGATTTCCTTGTTCGGTTTGCCCTCGATGAGCAGGCGCAGCACATCGAGCTGGCGCTCGGACAAGCCCAGCACGGACTCCGGCGATGCCTCCTCGGCCGGAGGCGGCGCAGGCGCAGGCTCCGCGGCCAAGGGCTCATCGCCATCGCCCCAGGTCTCGGCCCCGAGCAGCTCGGGCAGGTAGACCTCACCGGCGAGCACCCGGCGCAGGGCATCCTGCATGGTCGCAGCCTGGACCGTCTTGGGGATGAAACCGGCCGCGCCACGGTCGATGGCCGACACGATGGTGGCCGGGCGGTCGTCGGCCGACAGCACCACCACCGGCACGTCTGGCGCGATGGCACGCCACTGCTTCAGCGTATCGAGGCCCTGTCGGTCACCGAGGTTGAGGTCGAGCAGGGCCAGCTTCACGTCGGGGTGAGCCTGCACCACGGCGGCGGCCTCGGTCAGGTCACCGGCTTCCAGCAGCGACAGGGCGGCATGGTCGGGCAGGCTCAGTCGGTGCTGGATCAGCAGGCTGAGGCCATCTCTGAACAGAGGATGGTCGTCAATCAACAGCAGTTTCATGCGGCCATCCTACGCCATGCACATGTCGCTGAATGACGTATCGCGCCAAGCCCTCTCGGCCTCGGCCATCTGGACGGTCTATTTGACCCAGGTGTTCATCTGCATGATGGGCATCATCACCGACATCACGATGAGCATCACCACCAGGCCCATGACCACGATGAGCAAAGGCTCCAGGATCGTGGCGATGGCCAGGGCGCGGCGCTGCACCTCGCCCGACAGCTGCGTCGCGGCCCGCTGCAGCATCAGCGGTAACTGCCCGGTCTGCTCACCCAGGCGGGCGAACATGGACAGCAGCCCGGGGAAGCGCTTCTTGGCCGCCAGGGCCGAGGCCAGCGGCGCGCCTTCGCGCACCTGCACCAGGGCCTCCATGGCGTCGGCCCGCATGGCGCGGTTGGAGAGGGTCTCGGCCGCCGCCTGCAGGGCCTTGAGGATGGGCACGCCCGAGCCGGCCAGCATGGCCAGCGTACCGGCAAAGCGCGCCGCGTTGTAGCCGCGCGAAAGCCGCCCGATGATGGGCAGCTCCAGCCAGAAGGCATCGAAGCGTTTGCGGAAGGCCTCCTCGCGGCGGGCCACGATGAGCACGCCCAGGCCACCGAAGATGACCAGGCCCAGCAACCAGCCCCAGCCGCGCATGAAGGCGCTCAGGCCCAGCATGAACTGTGTGAGGAAGGGCAAAGCGCGCTTGCTGCTGGAGAACACCTGGGCCACCTGCGGCACCACGAACACCAGCAGGGCGATCACGATGACGATGGCGAACAACGAGACGATGGCCGGGTAGAGCGTGGCCCCGATGAGCTTGGACTTCAGCTGCTGCTGCTCTTCCAGGTCGTTGGCGAGTTTGTCGAGCACGCCGCCGAGCTGGCCGCTTTGCTCACCGGCCGCGACCACACCGCGGTAGACGTCGTCGAACTCGCGCGGGAAGCCGGTGAGCGCACGCGCGAAGGGCGAACCGGCGTTGACCTCGGCGCGCAGGTGGGCCACCAGCTCGCGCTGGCGCGGGTCTTCGGCCTCATCGGCCAAGGCGGTGAGCGCACGCTCCAGCGGCAGACCGGCCACGACCAGACCCGACAGCTGACGCGTCCACACCGACAGCGCCGACGAGTTGAACACCCGGCGAGCGAACAGCTTCGGGCTGCTGCCCTCGGCCTCGGCCGCCTGCACCAGCGCCACGTTCAGCGGCACCATGTGCTGGGTGCGCAGCTGCGCGCGCGCGGCCTTGGGGTTGTCGGCCTCAACCAGGCCATTGATGGTCTTGCCGGTGGCGTCCAGGGCTTCGAAGCGGAAGGCGGGCATGGTGGTCGGTGGGCCTCGGGCTTATTCGCGGGTGACCCGCAACACTTCTTCCAGTGAGGTCACGCCCTCGGCCACCAGGCGGTCGCCGTCTTCGCGCATGGTCTTCATGCCGTTGAGCTGGGCGATCTCGAAGAGCTTGGCCTCGGCCGCCTGCGCGTGGATGAGGCCACGGATCTCGTCGTCGGCCACCATCAGCTCGTACACGCCGGTGCGCCCCTTGTAGCCGCTCATGCCGCACTCGGTGCAGCCCACCGGGTGCCACTTGCCCTGGCCGTCCTGGCGCTTGCAGTGCACGCACAGCTTGCGCACCAGGCGTTGGCCCAGCACCCCCAGCAGCGAGCTGGACAGCAGGAAGGGCTCGATGCCCATGTCGGTCAGGCGGGTGACGGCACTGGGTGCGTCGTTGGTGTGCAGCGTGGCCAGCACCAAGTGGCCGGTGAGCGAGGCCTGCACGGCGATCTGCGCGGTTTCGAAGTCGCGGATTTCACCGATCATGATGACGTCCGGGTCCTGGCGCAGGATGGCGCGCAGGGCCTTGGCAAAGGTCAGCTCGATCTTTGCATTGACCTGGGTCTGGCCGATGCCATGCAGCTCGTACTCGACCGGGTCTTCCACGGTCAGCACGTTGGTCGTGGCGGCATCGACCGTGCTCAGGCCCGCGTACAGCGTCGTCGTCTTGCCCGAACCCGTGGGGCCGGTGACCAGCACGATGCCGTGCGGCTGGCGCAGCAGGCGCTTGAAGCGGTCAAGCGAATCGCCGCTCATGCCCAGCGCCTCGAGGGTGAACTTGTTGGCGTCGCCCTTGTCCAGGATCCGCAGCACGGCGCGCTCGCCATGGGCCGATGGCAAGGTCGACACCCGCACGTCGACCGCGCGGCCACCGATGCGCAGCGAGATGCGGCCGTCCTGCGGCATGCGCTTCTCGGAGATGTCGAGCTCGGCCATGATTTTCAGGCGCGAGATCAGCGCGGCGTGCAAGGCCTTGTTGGGCTGCACCACCTCGCGCAGCGTGCCGTCCACGCGGAAGCGCACGGCCGAAGAGCGCTCGTAGGGCTCGATGTGGATGTCGGAGGCGCCGTCTTTCGCTGCCTGCGTCAGCAGGGCGTTGAGCATGCGGATGATAGGCGCGTCGTTGCTGGACTCCAGCAGGTCTTCCACCGCTGGCAGGTCCTGCAGCATGCGGGAGAGGTCCACTGCGCTTTCGACCTCGCCCACCACGGCAGCCGCACTGCCTTCACCGGCCGCATAGGCCGTGGCGATGCGCTGCGAGAGCGTCTCGGCCGGCTCCTGCTCGATGGCGTGCACCGTGAACTTGCGCATCACCTCGGACAGGGCCGAGGGCGACACGCTCGGCGTCGCCCACAGCGTGGCGCGGTCGCCGTCCTGCTCGGTGAGGACCTCCAGCAGCAGCCCATTGGCCATCGCGAAGGTGTAGGGAAGGGGGTGACGTGCGCCCATGTGGAGCCTCGCGGGTCAGGGGGCCTTGGGGGCGGCTTGCGGCGCCAGCTTGGGCGCGTAGCCCGACGTGCCCGGCATCAGCACCGTCGGCGCGGGTGCGTTGGGGTCGTCCAGCGGCTGCTTCACCGGCGGCATGGTCAGCTGGTTGCTGAGCTTGAGCGGGTCCAGCACCGGCGCGGCATTCACCTTGTTGAGCACCACGCTCGATTCGGGCTGGCTGTTGACCTGCTTCTGGCGCATGAAGTCGTAGCGGTCCGAGGTCAGGGCGTTGCTGTCGTCCTGGTTGCGGATGACGACGGGGCGCAAGAAGACCATCAGGTTGGTCTTGTTGCGCGAACGCGAGCGGCTCTTGAAGAGGTTGCCCAGCACCGGGATGTCACCGAGCAGCGGCACCTGGGTGTCGCCATTGCTGAACTCGTCTTTCAACAGGCCGCCCAGCACGAGCGTGGCGCCATCGTCGATCACCACGGTGGTCTCGATGGAGCTCTTGTTCGTCGTCAGGCCGGAGGTGTTGGTCTTGCTGGACGCATCGACCGACGAGTTCTCCTGGAACACCGTCATGCGCACCGTGCCGCCCTCGCCCACCTGCGGACGCACGCGCAGCGTCAGGCCGACGTCCTTGCGCTCCACGGTGGTGAAGGGGTTGACCGTGCCCGAGCTGCCGGAGTTCGAGTTGGAGTACGAGCCCGTCACGAAAGGCACGTTCTGGCCCACCACGATTTTGGCTTCCTCGTTGTCCAGCGCGATCATGTTCGGCTTGGACAGCACGTTGCCATCGGCATTGGTTTCCAGGAAGCTGGCCAGCGCACCCAGGCTGTAGCTGCCATCGGCCAGCTTGTGACCGAAGGCCAGGTTCAGGCCCTTGACCGCCGCGGCCGTCGATTTGGCCGCACCGATCAGGCTGAAGAGGCTGACCACATTGCCCTGCGCCAGGTTGGTGCCGGCCACGACCTTGTTGTTGTCGCCAATGCCACCGGCCCACTGGAAGCCGGCTTCGGCCAGCTTCTGCTCGCTGACCTCGACGATCATGGCCTCGATGTAGATCTGGGCGCGGCGGCCGTCAAGCTGGTCGATCACGGCGCGCAGCTGGCGGTACAGCGCGTCGGTGGCCGTGATGATGAGCGAGTTGGTGCTCGGGTCGGCCTGGATGAAGCCGCCCGTGGAGGGCTGGGCCGAGGCCGCCACCGGCGAGGTCGACTGTGTCGACGCCCCGCTCGACGCCCCACCACCGCTGCTGAGGTTGATGCCCGACGGCGCCGTGGTCGTGGTGCCGCCACCCGGTGTGGTGCTGCCGCCCCCGCTGCTGCCGCTGGAACCGCCCGCACCCGGGAAGGCCGCACGCAGCACCTGCGCCAGCTTCACGGCGTCGGCGTTCTTCAGGTAGACGACGTGGATGCCGCTGCCACCCAGGCCGGCGGTGCCGGGCCGGTCCAGGCGTTGGATCAGGGCACGCACCAGGGACATGCGGGCCGCATTGGGCGCACGCACCATCAGCGTGTTGGTGCGGACCTCGGCCATCACCAGCGTGCCTTGTCCGCCTGCGGGCGAACCTGCTGCGCCGGCTGCCGTGCCGCCGCCATCGGCCAGCTTTTGCACCATGGGCGCCAGATCGGCCGCGATGGCGTACTGCAGCGGGATGGCCTCCATGTCGGTGGCCGAGGGCACGTCGAGCGCCGCGATCATCTCGCCCAGGCGCTTGAGGTTGTCTGCGTAGTCGGTGATGACCAGCGTGTTGGTGCCCGCATTGGCGTTGATGGTGTTGTTCGGGCTGATCAGCGGACGCAGCACCGTGACCATGTTGGCCGCGCTCTCGAACTGCAGGCGGAAGATCTGCGTGAGCACCTGGTCACCCGAGCGCTTGACCGAGCCCACCTCGACCGTGCCCGTCTGCAGCTTGGCCTCGGCCTCGGGCAGGATCTTGAGCATGCCACCGACCTCGACCAGGCTGAAGCCCTGGCCACGCAGGGCAGCCAGGAAGTTCAGGTAGGCCTCGCGCGGGGTCAAGGGCTGGTCGCTGTAGAGCGTGATGGCGCCCTTGACGCGGGGGTCCACGATGATCTGCTTGTCCACGATCACGGCCATGGCGCGCGCCACACCCTCGATCTCGGCATTGACGAAGTTCAGCGTGACGGTGGCGCCACCCTTCTTCACGGGTGCGGCCAGCGCGGCCGAGGCCATGAAGCCGGGCAACAGGCCTGTGGGCCCGAAGGTCAGCGCCAGGGCGGTGGCCAGCGCGGTGGCGCGGGAGAAGGTCAAGGGATGGGTCTTCATGCCTTATCCGATCGAAATGACGGAACGGTCGCCTTCGCGACGCCCGATGATGTTCAACAAATTGTCCAGCGCGCCCCGGTCCGTGTCGCTGGCGCGGGCTTCGCCGCGAAAGCGCATGCCGGTGGGCGTCAACCCGCCGGTGCCCGACAGCTGCAGGGCGCCGTCCAGGGTGCCCAGGCGCAGCTGCACCTGGCCGTCGGCATCGCCGTCCACGTTCAGTCGGTAGCTGCCCAGGCGCTCCAGGGTGGTGAGGCGCGAGGCGGCGTTGTCCAGGGAGATCTCGGCACGCCCCGACAGGCGCAGGCGGCCCTGCACCCACTCGAAACGGAGGTCTTGCGCGGCCAGGCGCAGCACCCCGCTGAGCTGCAGGGTGTTCCAGGGCGTGCCCAGACCGCCCAACCAGGCGGCCGGCCAGTGGCCCAACTCGCTGGGGGTGCCCGCAACGCTCGCCGCCGGCATGGCCGACGCCGCATCCGCCTGTGTGCTCACACGCACCTGGGCGCCAGACCACCGCGGGTTGACCTGCAGCACCAGCGGCACGGGCAGGCAGCAGTCCTGCTGCAACGACAAGCGCAAACCGCCGCCCGCCACGCGCATGCCCCAGTTCAATCGGCCCGGCAGGGCGCGGGCATCGCGGCTGCCGCGTCCCCCGGTGAGCACGGCCACGGCATCGCCTTGCCAGATGGTGCCGGAGGCGTCGGCCAGCAGCAGCTTGCCGTCGCTCAAGGCCGACACGCCCTGTGCCAGCCAGGCCGCCGGAGCGAACACGATGAGGCCCAGCGCGGCACCCGCTCCCGCGCCCCACCAGCCCCAGCGGCGGCCGGCGCGGCGCATGTTTTCCCAACGCGCCACTTCGAGGGTGGACTCCAGCCAGCGCGTGGTCAGCGCGGTGGCGCCACGCATCCAGCCTGGGCGTCGGTTGAAGAGGGGGAAACCTGCCATGGGGGTGTCAGCGCAAAGAGCGGCTCAGCGGTTGTTCATGGCCGCGGCCAAGGCCACGACCAGGGTGCCGGAGTACACGCCGGGCCTGCCCTGCTGCAGGTTGGCCTCCAGCGGACGGGCGCGGGCGCCCACGCGGGCTTCTTCCAGCCAGGTGGCCACGGCCTCGCCGGGCACGTTGGTCAGGGTCAGGTTGGCGCGGTCGGGCTGCACGGCCAAGCGGGCGCCCGCCCCAAGGCGGTCGGTGGCGGCCTTGAGGGCGGCTTCGGCCTGGGCGGGCGGCACGGGCGGGCGTTGGCGCAGGGCGGTGGACTCGTCGGCCAGGCGGCGCATCTGGTCGAGCTGGGCATCGACCTCGCGCAGCTGCAGTGGCGCCTGGGACAGGGTGCGCCAGGCCGGCCGCACGCCAACCAGCACCAGCAAGGTCAAGCCGGCCAGCCAGGCTGCGGCGGTGGCCAGGCGGCGCTCGCGCGGGGCCATGGCCGCCCAGCGGGCCAGGCCATCGTCGCGCAGGGATTGGAGTTTGGAGACTTGTTCGCTCATGGGGATGTTCCTGGCGTTCGTGCCGCGGGCTCAGCCTCGGGGGGCCCGGCGCACCTGCAGGCGGCCATCGGTCAGGGGTTCGACCTGCACGCCCGAGGCGCCCATGCGCGCACGGAACTGGGTGAGGTCGTCCGGGCCCCAACCAGCGGGGGGCATCAAGGTCAGGGCGGTGCCGTCGTATTGGAGGGCGCTCGTCGGGCGCTCAGGCGGCCAGGCCATGGCCACCAGCCCCATCAGGGCTTCGAGGTCATTGTCGCCCGTGGCGCCCGCGGCGGCCCGCAGGGCTTCGGTTTCGCGCTGCATCTGCACGGGCGCGTCCAGCACCACCTGCACCTGCGGGTGGGCTTGCTTGAGGATGCGCACCAGCTCGACCCGCTTGCCTTGCAGCTGCTGCTTTTGCTGCCAGGCCCACAGGTTGAGCCCCAGCAGTTGCACCCCCACCAGCGCCATCAGGCCCACGCGGACCGGGCGCCACTGCGGGCTCATGACGCGCCGCCACTGGTCGGACAGCGCGTTCACGCCCTTGCTGCGCGGCGTCAACTCGAACTGCAGCAGGTTCCACAGCGAGCGCGACGCCATCAGCAGGTGCTCGGCCTGGGTCTGCACCGTCACGGCACGGCCCAGCCAGCGCTCGGCCGGCGAGGCCACGGGCGGGGTGGCGAAGAACCGGGTCTGCACAGGCAGCGGCTCGGGCAGCAGGCTGCGCGCCAGGCTGCCGGTGGCCGGCCAGGTGGACACGCCCTCGGCCGAGGACCAGGTCAGCAGCATCTCGCCACTGGCATCGGCCTCGCTGGAGGCGCTGTCCTGGGCCTCGTGGAAATAGGCCGACGCAGGCTCGTCGGGCGCCACGGCGGGCACCACGCGGTCCAGGCGCAGCTTGGCCTTTTCCAGCGCCATGAGCTGGCTGGTCAGCCAGGTGTGGTCGCACACCGCCACCCAGGCCTTGTCGCCGGCCTTGGCTTGCGGGCCCAGGGCCAGGTGCAGCTCCTCGGGGTCGTCCAGCAGCACCTCTTCCAGCATGCCGGCCAGGGCCGCGCGCAAGCGGGCCACGGGCGCCTTGGGCACGCTCACCTGGTGCCAGCTGAGGTCGGTGGCCGGCATCACGGCCACCACGCTGTCGGCGCGCGGCAGCATCGCGGCCACGCAGCGCCCCTGGCGGCTCACGCTCACGCCGTCTGCGCTCAGAACGTAGCTGTACTCCTTCGGCCCCGGGCTGGCGGCAGCGGCATCGGGCGCCGGCGCCTCAGCCTGAGGGCGGGCACGCGTCGGCAGTTGGATGATGAGGAGGCTCATGCCGGTGAGGTGATTGGATCAGGTGGCGGAACGAAAGCGCAAAGCCGCAAAAGTGGCTCATGCCACAAGCTTAGGCGCTTGGGCATTGTAGGAGCGCTGAAATAGCGGTCTTTTAAGGATTGATACCGTCTTGGCACATGGCACCACACCGGTGTCATGGGTTGGGGGGCTGATCTGCGCCACGCTCCACCCCGGAGAAGCGCGACTGGTTGCGCACGGTCACATCGTCGCCCGTGCGCTGCACCAGGTGACGCTGCTCGATGACGTTGTCTTCCAGGCGCAGGCGACCGCGCACCTCGAACCAATCGCTCTTGACGCTCAGGCGACCCACGTCCCAGCTGCCCGCCCCCAGCGTGGCGCGGGCCTCGTCGGTCGTTTTGAAGGCCGCGCGCTGGCGGGTCTGCACCAGGCGGGCGGCGCGCGCCAGGTCCAGGTTGGGCACCACCGCGGCAATCACCTCTTTCGGTGCCGTGTTGACGTTGACCTGCGTGCCCTCTGGCAACAGGGTCAGGTAAGGGCGCAGGCGCTCCAGGGTGGCGGCGTCGATGCCCAGCCAGATCACCTGATCGAAGGTCTGCGGCATCAGCGGTGCGGTCTGGCGGGCCGCGTCGCCGCCCAGCTTTTCCAGGAAGACGGCGTTGTCGGACTGCACCGACACCGCGGCCAGCACCGCCCGACGCAGGGCCTGCGCCAGGCCGTCGCCCAGCGCTGGCGGCAAGCCCGCGTTCTCGCACAGGCGCTTGAGCACCGTCAGCTCTTCGGGCACCACGTCGCCATCGGGCGAGACCACGTTGCGCAGGTTGTAGCGCGAGGTCACGTCATCGACCTTGCCCGACAAGAAGGCGTCGGGCGCATCTTCTGCGGCGGTGTTGTTGCTGTCAGAGGCCAGGAAGGTGGACAGGCGGGCCTCGGCCAGCGGGATGGCCCAGGGCTCGCCCAGGTGATCGGGGCCGCCATTGCGGGCGTCTTCGCGCAGGATGAGACGCGCCCAGTCGAGTGCGCCACTGAGCACCCAGGTGGCCTGCGCCCGCACCCGCTCGGCGCCTTCGACCTGCACCGCACGCCACTGCTGCCAGACCATCGACGAGGCGATCGTGGCCACCAGGGTCACGATGACCATGGCCATGAGCAGGGCGGCGCCGCGCTGGGCGTGCAAGGGAGGTTGCTTCATCATGGCTGTGGAGACAACATCATGTCGCGGGTGATGACGCCGGCCATGCCGCTGCCCTCGCCCAGCGCCAACTGAGAACGCACGGCCTGCGGCAGCTGCTCGCGGTTGGCCAGTGCGGCCACGGCGCCCTCGCCGGAGGTGCCACTGGTGGTGCTGCCCGACGTGCCACTGGTCGTGCCCCCCGCACCCGATGCCGCGCCGGAAGCCGCGGGCGGCGGCACCCGCACCACATTGCCCGTGGACTGGCAATTGCTCAGGCTGCCATTGCGGAAGCAGTACACCTGCCACTGGTCCACGCCGTTGAGCGCCACCAGCGTGCCCACCTCGCGCCCCTGCAACTGGTTGGAGGTGCGCCAGTAGGCCTGCAAATCGCCCACGCGGGAGGTTTCGGGGCTGGCCCAGCGCAACAGGCGGCGCTCGCGCACCGTCCACACCACCACCTGCACGCCCGCCGAGGTGCGGCGCGTCAGGCGCAGGTTGGCACCGTCGAACTGCATGCCCGTGACGATCTGCGTGTCGATCACCTGCGACAGGTCGGCATCGAGCTGCGTCATCACCGACTGCACCCGCAGCGTCTGCTTGAGGCTGCCATCCGCGACCTGGCGGGCCGTGCTGATGGCATCGATGCCCTTCGAGGCCGTGGCGGCCAGCACCGACAAAATCAGCAACGCCACCAGCACCTCGATGAGGGTGAAGCCGCGTTGGAATGAAGGTGCGTGCGCCATGCTGGACCGTCAGAACCGCGACAGCACGGTCGAGAGCTTGACGATGGGCTGCTCGCCTTCGTCCATCACCACCGCATCAACCCGGCGGAAGTTCACATTGGGCGTCGGCCGCACCACCATGCGCCCGGGCAACTGGCGGCCCATTTGCTGGCAGGTGAAATCGCTGTCGCCCACCGGTGGGTAGATCTTGCCCAGCTTGAGCGCGGTGAGCTGGTTCTCGGCGCACCACTGCGCCGAGGTCAGGTCGGTCATGCGCTGCGCGTTGACCGTCAGGCCCCCGGCCGCCTTCAGCCCGGCCGTCAGCGTGATGGCCACGATGGCCAGCGCCACCAGCACCTCGATGAGGGTCATACCGCGCGCCGTCATGGCCGCGCCTCCACCGTCGCACCATCGGCGGCGGGCTCGCCCGTGGTCACCTCGAAAGGCCCCAGGCCGTCGGTGCCGATGCCGATTTGCTTGTCTTCCAAACGCAGGATGATGCTTTGCGCGCCGATCACGGGCTCGGGGCCCAGCACGATGCTGCGCCCGCCAACGACCTCGGCGCGGACCTCACGCTCCATCCAGCGCACCGGCGGCATCAGGGCCGGCGGCAGGCCGAGGAACTGGAAATCGGCCTCGTCGCCCTTGGACTGCGGCACCCACAGCACCGTCAAGGCGCCCGAGCGCGCCTGCGTGCGGGCCGACTCGATCAGCGCGATCAGGCGGGCGGCCTCGCGTTCCAGGCGGGTCGTCGAGGTGTCGGGGATGGCGAAGCTGACCACCGCCGTGGTGATGGCGATCATGGCCACCACGACCATCAATTCCAGCAGGGTGAAGCCACGCTGCCGGACGACGTCACGGCCGGACAGGGTCACTGCCAGGAACCGATGTCGGCGTCCCGACCTTCGCCGCCGCTCTGGCCGTCTGCGCCAAAGCTGAAGACATCGACCGCACCCTTCACGCCCGGGCTCACATACTGGTAAGGCTTGCCCCAAGGGTCCATGGGCAGCTTCTCCAGGTAAGGCTTCCAGTTGTTGGGGATCGGCGTTGCCGTCGGCTTGGTGACCAGGGCCTGCAGGCCCTGCTCGCCCGTCGGGTAACGCTGGTTGTCCAGACGGTAGAGCTTGAGTGCCTGTGTCAGGTTGCTGATGTCGGTTTTCGCTGCGGTCACGCGGGCGTCGTCGGCACGGTCCAGCACATTGGGCACGATCAGTGCGGCCAGCAAGCCGATGATGACCAGCACCACCATCAGTTCGATCAGGGTGAAGCCGCGCTGTGCGGCCTGCGCCGCCTGGCGAGCCCAGCGCGGAGTGTGTGCAAACGTCTTCATGTTCCAGTCCAAGTGTGTGTCAGCGCCCGGCGTGCCCGAGGCCGCCAGCATGCCCGAGCGGCTTGCCGCGGCGACGGGGGATGAACCCGGGGTTCACCGGTCATCTTCTCGATGCACCATGCGCCTGGCAACCATCATAATGTCCACATCATGGCATCACGTCTCTTTGCACTCCTCGTTTGGGCCGCCGTGGCCGCCAGCCTCGCCTTCTGGGGCTTGCGCTGGATCGCCCGCCCCGCGGGTGTGCCCTACAGCGCCTCGTCGGTCACGCTGGATGGCGGCGCCCACGGCGACAGCCGCCGCTTGCTGACAGGCCCCGTGGCGACCACGCCAGGTGCGCCGGTGGTGGACATGGGCGCGGCGGCCACGCTGTCGGCCCGACTCAAGCTGCTGGGCGTCATCGCACCGCGCAGCGGCACCGACCAGGGCGTGGCCCTGCTGTCCATCGATGGCAAACCGGCGCGTGCCGTGCGTGTGGGTGGCGTGATCGATGGCGAGATGACGCTGCTGGCCATCAACCAACGCGGCGCCCAGATCGGCCCGGGCCAAGGGCCCGTGCTGGTCTCGCTGGACCTGCCCCCGCTGCCCCCGCCCAGCATGGGCTCTCTGCCTCCGCCCACAGGCGTGGTCAACGGCAGCACGCCCATGCCACTGTCCGGCGGCGCAGGCGGCCCGATGGCCGGCCAGATGGGCCAACCCAGCGGTCAGCAGATGCCCACGCGCATGGCGCCGCAGCCTCACGAGGCCGCCAGCGGTGCGCTGTCAGCGCCTGAAGGCGCCTGAGCGCACGGCCGCATCACACCCACACGCCAGCAGGGCCGCCTCACCAGCGGCCCTTTGTCATGGGGCCCTTGTTGTTTCAGCGCAGGAACAATTGATACACGGGGTTGCGCGTCTCGTCGACGTACACATAGCCCAGCTTGTCCAGCACCTTGGGGATGCGCTTGGCCTCGTTCTCAGGCACCTGCAGGCCCACCAGGATGCGGCCATAGTCGGCGCCCTGGTTGCGGTAGTGGAACAGGCTGATGTTCCAGCCCGGCGGCAGGCTGGTCAGGAAACCCATCAGTGCCCCCGGACGCTCCGGGAAGATGAAGCTGTAGAGCCGCTCGCCTGCGGCCAGGGGTGATCTCCCGCCGACCATGTGGCGAATGTGCGTCTTGGCGAGCTCATCGTGGGTCAGATCGACCGTGGCGAAGCCCTCGGCCTTGAAGGCCTTGGCGATCTGCCTCGATTCGCCCTTCTCTTTGGTGCTCAGGCCCACG
>Ga0265316_10000555_pt1 | contig 41883 bp, 36 predicted proteins | sample 4522metaG_FD_202092 | JGI IMG/M metagenome (GOLD analysis project Ga0265316, IMG submission 202092) | Rhizosphere microbial communities from Carex aquatilis grown in University of Washington, Seatle, WA, United States - 4-5-22 metaG | ecosystem: Host-associated > Plants > Roots > Rhizosphere >... | reverse complement strand
CTCCGCCTGGCGTGATCGCCCCCGCGACATGCGCGGTCGTAGGCGGGCAGGCCGTCAGGTACATCCCGGGGTAATCCGTACCTTGGGCGACGAGAGAGCAGGGTCCGGTGCCGACCGGCATACAGCCGCCTGGGCTTCCGGCGGCGCTCGTCGCACCGCCGGCGCTGGTGCCGCCGGAGCTGGGTACACCGCCGGCGCTGGTGCCGCCGCCAGAGCTAGTGGAACCGCCCGGCCTCGTATTCCCGCCGCCCGAACCACCACCCTTCCTCGTCGCACCTCCGGCGCTGGTGTCGCCACCGGTACCGCCAGCCGCGCTCGTCAAGCCGCCGCTGGCGCCGGTGCTCCCGCCGCCGTCGTTCGTGGAACCGCCGCTGGCGCCGGTGTTCCCACCGCCCGTGACAGGCTGGCCGCCGGTGACGGATGTTCCTCCTGAAACCGTAATACCCCCTCCACTCGTCGTGGAGCTATTGCTGGTCGCAGCAGTTGAGCCACCGTTCTGTGTCCCGCCCGCGCCGCCTGAGCCTGACTCGCCGGAACTTGAGCTCGAACCTCCACCCGACGAGCCGCAGCCTTGGAGAAGGTCGATCGTGCCCACGACAAGCAGAGCCAGGCCACCTCGCGCTAGAGCTTGTGTCACATACCCTGTTCCGATTTTCATAATTCCCTCCGCGGTGCAGTTATTGCGCGTTCTTGCGAGAGCCCCGCTGATGCCTTGGTTTCCGCATTTTGCAGTGAAACGGCGAATACCCGTGGTTCACATAGGCGTAGGCCATGCGTGTACGGCTCTCGTCAATCTCCGATCGGTTGCATTCGGCTTTTTCGCGTTCTTCGTTTCGGATGCCGCAAGAAGGAACAGGGTTGCGTTCCTGCTGAAGAAAGGCACGCGCTCGGGCTTTGCGGGTTGCACCCAAGTCGCCGCGACAGGCTCGGCGCAGGAAATGGGCGCGTGGGGTGCTCGCCTGCTAGCTTAGGGACCGTTCGAATGATTCAGTCCTAGTATCGGGAGATGTGATTCCATGTCCGCGCATCATCGCCATTTCGCTGGCATCTTTATCATGTCGATATTGCCTGCTCTCGGCGGGGGATGCGGCCGCAAAGCCGGCGCCTCGTCCGACGGCGATTTGCCACGGCCGGTGCAAGACCTGCCTCAAGGTCTTTTCATCCCAGATGGCTCGCCCATGCGCGCGAGAATCAAGGTCGAGGCGATCACCGCCAGACCGGTGCGCCACGAACTGAACGTGCCAGCCACGGCCGAGGCCGATCCGGCCAAGATGGCCAAGATCTCGCCGCCCTTGCCCGGACGGGTGGTCAAGCTGTTGGTTCGGCTGGGCGAGGCGGTGAAGCAAGGTACGCCGCTTTTCACGCTCGATTCCTCGGATCTCGTGGCGGCCCAGACCGACTATCTCAAGGCGCGCTCGGCAGAGGCGCAGGCCAGCCGCGCGGTCGCGCGCCAAAAGGATCTGGTTGAGCACGGCATCGGAGCCAAGCGTGAGCTCGAGCAAGCCGAAACCGAACGCGACTTGGCCCACAGCGAGCTGGAGCGCGCCGGGACGCGGCTGCGCCTGCTGGGAATGGATCCCGGCCAGGTGGGCCGGCCGCTGCAGGTCCGCGCTCCGGTTTCGGGTCGTATCATCGACCTGGCCACGGCCTCGGGCGAATACCAGAACGACCCGGCCGCGGTACTGATGACCGTGGCCGACCTCTCGACCATTTGGGTGACGGCCAATGTTCCCGAAAAGGATATCCAGCGCGTCGCCGTTGGCGAGGATGCGCTGATCGACTTTTCTGCCTATCCGGGTGAGCGATTGATCGGTCGCGTGCAGTTTATCGGCGAGGTGCTGGCCCCGGAAACCCGCAGCGTGAAGGTGCGCATCGAGCTGGACAATCCGGGCGGCCGCCTAAAGCCGGGCATGTTCGCGCGCGTAACCCTGCGAGGCAAGGAATTGCCCGAGCTGCTGGTGCCGCCGGCGGCATTGGTCGTGCGCGCCGACAAGAGCTATCTCTTCGTCGAGAAGGCACCCTGGACCTTCGAGCGCCGGGTGGTGGAAGTGGGCGATGCCCTGCCCGAAGGAACCTGCATCGTACGCGGTTTGGCAGCCGGTGAGCGCATCGTGACCGCCAACACCATCGTGTTTCCATGATCGAACGCCTGGTGGCCGCCTGCCTGCACAAACGCTGGCTGGCCGTGGCGGTATTCATTCTGTTCTGCGTTTTCGGGTACTACTCGTTCACCACGTTGGCCATCGAGGCCTACCCCGACATCACCGACACCACGGCGCAGGTGATCGCCCAGCACCCGGGCCACGCCGCCGAGGAGGTGGAAGAGCAGATCACGGTTCCGCTGGAACGCGAGCTCAACGGCATTCCCGGCCTGCAAGTCATGCGCTCGCGCAGCACCTTCGGCCTGTCGCTCATCACGCTGGTGTTTCGCGATGGCGTGGACGATTACTTCGCCCGCACCCGCATCCGCGAACGCATCGCCAGCGCCACCCTGCCCGACGGTGTGACCCCGACCCTGGACCCGCTGACCTCCGCGGTGGGCGAAATCTACCGCTACACGCTCGAGTCCAGCACGCGCAGCGTGCGCGAGCTGACGGCGATGCAGCAGTGGGAGGTCATCCCCGCGCTCAAACAGGTGCCGGGGCTCGCGGACGTCAGCACCTTCGGCGGTGAGACCACCGAGTTCCAGCTCGCCCTCGATCCCTCCAAGCTGGCGCAATACAACCTGTCGCTCCAGCAAGTTATCGGCACCATCAAGGCAAACAACGCCAATGCCGGCGGCAGTTTGCTGGTGCGTGGCGAGCAGGCGGCGGTCATCCGCGGCATCGGCTTGATTCGCTCGCCCGAGGATCTGGGTAACATCGTGGTCACCTCGGTGCGCGGCACGCCGGTGTTTCTCAAGGATCTGGGCCGGCCGCAGTTCGGCGTGCTGACCCGCAAGGGAATAGCCGGCAAGGACGCGATGCCCGACGTGGTGACCGGCATCGTCCTGCTCTTGCGCGGAAACAATCCGTCGCAGGTGCTCGAGGGCGTGCACGCGAAGGTCGATGCGCTCAACCACGGCATTCTGCCCGCTGACGTGAAGATCGTCCCCTATCTCGATCGCACGGATTTGGTGCACACCACGGTTCATACGGTTTCGCGCACCCTGCTCGAGGGAATGGGGCTGGTGGTGCTGATTCTGCTGGCCTTCCTGGGCAGTGCGCGCAGCGCTCTCATCGTCGCGCTGACCGTTCCGGTTTCGCTGCTCTTCGCTTTCGTTCTGATGGCGACGACCAACATTCCCGCCAATCTGCTCTCCCTGGGTGCCATCGATTTCGGCATCCTGGTCAACGGCGCCATCGTCGTGCTGGAGAACGTGCTGCAGCGCCGCGAGGAGCGGCCCGAGGCGTATCTGACCGAATCCGACGTGCGCGAGGCGGCCGTGCAAGTCGCGCGCCCCATGTTCTTCGCCACCGCCATCATCATCACGGCTTACCTGCCACTGTTCGCCTTCCAGCGCGTGGAGCGCAAGTTGTTTACTCCTATGGCCTACACCATCGGCTATGCGCTGACCGGTGCGGTGCTGGTGGCGCTCGCGCTGATTCCTGGGCTGGCGTTGTTTTCGTTCGCCAAGCCGCACAAGACATTTCACAACGCCTGGCTCACTTGGCTGAGTCGCCACTACGAACGGGGCCTGGGTTGGCTGATTCTGCGCCCCCGTCAGGCACTCATTTCAGGTGGCGTCGCGGTGGCGCTGGCCGTTGTCTTGGCGTTCCTGGCCGGCCGTGAATTCCTTCCGCAGCTCGATGAGGGTTCGCTGTGGTTGCAGGTGATCCTGCCGCCGGGCATTTCTCTGCAGAAAGCGAGCGAGATGGCCAATGAGTTGCGCCATGCCACCCGCGAGTCTCCGCAAGTCAGTTGCATCGTCACGCAGCTGGGCCGCACCGACGACGGCATGGACCCATGGACCTCCTCACACATCGAGTCCTACGTGGGCCTGCGCCCCTATTCCGAGTGGCCGTCGGGAATGACCAAACGCGATCTGATTGCGCAACTCGAACGCCGATACAAGGCCATTCCCGGCGTCAAAGTCAGCTTCGCTCAGCCCATCATCGACATGGTCAACGACAAGATTGCAGGTGCACATAGCGAGCTGGTGGTGAAGATCTTCGGTCGCGATTTCGGCGAGATGCGCGGGGTGGCGGGCGAGATTGCCGCGGCCCTGGAACAGGTTCGGGGCGCCACCGACGTCACCATCGACCAGGAACCGCCGCTGCCCCAGCTGCAGATCGAGGTAGATCGCGCCGCTGCTGCCCGTTTCGGCATCAACGTCTCGGACATCGCAGATCTCATTGAGATCGGCATTGGCGGCGAATCCATTGGCAACGTCTTCCAGGGCGAACGCCGCTATGAAGTGACCGCGCGCTTTCTGCCCGAGGCGCGCAGCAGCCCGGAGAGCATCGGCAATCTCATGCTCACCGCGCCTGATGGCGGACGCATCCCGCTGTCCCAGGTGGCGCACATCGCGCTTCGCGACGGGGAAAGCACCATCACCCGCGAGATGAACCGGCGTCACATGACTGTACGCTTGGATCTGCGCGGCCGCGATTTATCGAATTTTCTCGCCGAGGCGCAGCCCAAGGTGGCGCAGATCATGCGCACATCGGCGCCCGACCTGCAGTTGGCTTGGGGTGGGCAATTCGAGAACCAGCAGCGCGCCCAGGCTCGCCTGGCGGTAATCCTGCCCATGGTGCTGGCGCTGATCTTCTTGTTGCTCTACGGTGCCTTCGGCACCCTCAGGCATGCGGCGCTCATTTTGATCAGCGTTCCCCTGGCGCTACTCGGCGGAATGGTGGCACTGCACCTGCGTGGAATGACCATCAACGTTTCCAGTGCGGTTGGCTTCATCGCGTTGTTCGGTGTGGCCGTGCAGAACGGCGTGATCATGGTTTCCGCGCTCAATCGCGCCCGCGACTCCGGGTTGCCCTTGCCCCAGGCGGTTCTGCGCGCGGCCAGCGAACGACTGCGTTCCGTACTCATGACTGCGGGAGTGGCCACCGTGGGCTTGCTTCCAGCGGCCATGGCCCGCGGCATCGGTTCGGACGTGCAACGCCCGCTAGCCACCGTCGTGGTGGGCGGGCTGGTCAGTGCCACGCTGCTGACTTTGGCAATATTGCCGGTGCTGTATCTCACGGTCGAACGCCACTTTCAGCCAAGCAAGGAGGCAAAGGAATGATGGCCCGCGCACGAGTGGGATTTGTCGCCCTGTTGTTGCTTGCCGGCGCAGGGGCGGCCGCAGATGAAGAGGGAGGAGCAGCGCCTCGTCTGGAATTCGGCGAATATTTGCGCCGGGTGTTGGCGGCCAACCCTGATCTTCGGGCTGCGCGCGCGAGCATCGACGTTGCCCGGTCCCAGATCGACGTGGCCAAGGTCTTTCCCGATCCTGAGCTAACCATCGGGATGAGCCAATACGACGTCACCCGCCAGGGAAATCCCACGCAAGCTGGCGCGCAGGTGAGCGTGCCTATCGAACTGGGCGGCAAGCGCCACGCGCGCGTGGCCGTTGCGCAATCCGCTCTTAGCGCTGCTGGCTGCGACTATGAGGACGCCACGCGCACCTTGCGTGGCTTGGCGGGCGACGCTTTCGTCGATGCACTCTACTCCCGCCTGGTGGTCGAGCAGAAGCAAGGCGCGCTTTCTCACCTGCGGCGCTTGGTTGCGGTGAATGAGCGCCGCCTGGCAGCCGGGGACATCGCGCAGGTCGACTTCTTGCAGTCGCGCGTGGAGGCGCAGCAGTACCAGGCGGAGGTCATGGATGCGCAGGGGGAACTGCACGCGGCCGAGGTAGCCATGGCCCAGCTGCTCGGGCCCGAGGCAGAGCCGACCTTCGCTGTGGTCGGGAATCTCAAGTCCGCGCCAGTCGCGCTGGATGTGCCGCAGCTACTGGCCGCAATCGACAAGCGCTCCGACGTTCGCGCCGCGGCCTCGCGCGTGCAGGGGGCCGAGCGGCAGATCACCTCGGAGGAGGCCAAGCGCGTGGTGGATATTTCGCTCGGCGCGGGCTGGCTGCATAGCTTCGCAGCCGGCCGCGATGAAGGATTGAAGGCCGCGGACTTCGTGGCCGCATCGATGAGCGTGCCCCTGCCGTTCTCCCTCATTTACAAAGGAGGGCTGGAGGCAGCCCGCAACACACATCGCCAAACGCAAAGCCAATTGCAGGCCACCCGAGCTCGCGCCCAAGGCGAATTGCGCAAAGCCGTCGCCCATTTCCAAGCCGCTGCCGGGCGAGTTGCGCTCTACGATCAAGGAACTCTGTCCGATTCGTTGTCGGTGTTGGAGAAGGTCCTCTACAGCTATGAGCACGGCGACGCCACGTTGGTGGAGGTTCTGATTGCCCAGCGAACCGCTTCGGCCGTCCACCTCGCGTACCTGGATGCCCTGGCGGACCGAGCCCACGCCCTCATAGCCGTGGGCCAGGCCGCCGGCCTGACCGAAGACCTGCTCAAACTCTGACAACCATCAAGTGCCTCGGCCCGATTCGTTCGACCGGCGCAATCTGGCGTAGACTACACCTTATGTGCAGGCTGCACGTTGCGGTCGTATTGCTTGCAGCTGTGGTCACGCTTCTGCCTCGGGCTGCAGGTGCGGTCGATCCGTTCGAGATCGAGGTCTACGATGGCACAGCCAACCAGCCCGGCATGCCCAGCGTGGAACTGCACGCAAACTCCGTCGCAAGCGGCCTGCGCACCTCTGTTGCGCCGGAGCTACCCGCTAATCATCAGAGTCACTTCACGCTCGAGCCGTCGCTAGGGCTTCTGCCTTGGTGGGAAATCGGTGGCTACCTGCAGACCGCCCTGCGCGGAGACGGGGCCTTTGACTACGCGGGTGTGAAGCTTCGTTCAAAGTTCGCGACCCCGCCATCGTTCAGCGATCGCGTGAGACTTGGCGCAAACCTCGAAGTGTCGTTCCTGCCCGAACGTTACGACCGCAATCGCTGGGGCATGGAACTGCGGCCCATCGCGGCCTATGAGGACAAGCACTGGCTCTTGGCGGTCAACCCCATCGTCGATCTCGCACTGGCGGGTCCTGACTACCACCGGGGGCCATGGTTTCAGCCTGCTGCCATGGCGGTCTTCAAGCTGTTCGAGTTCGCTTCCGTAGGCGTCGAGTACTACGGGAATCTCGGTCCGTTCTCTGACTTCGCATCAGGTCGCGAACAAGAGCACTACATCTTTGAGGTCTTCAATCTGCTCGCGGTCTCGCACATCGAGATCAACGCCGGAATCGGCGAGGGACTCACCGCGGGAAGCAACCCGCTCACTGTCAAGATGATCGTCGGGTACTCGTGGGAGAGATCAGAATCGCGCGCGGCAAACGCCAGTCTTGAGACCACGCCGCATCAATAATCGAGATGAGCAGACGCGAGGCGCTGACCACTTGGTGGACTGACGGCGCTGGGGACGCGATGGAGTAGACTGTGCCCGGTGGGCGCAAACTACTCTCTGGCTGACGAGGTTTCCATGAGGAGTCCATTCCGCTGTCGTTCGAGCTTCGCGTCGGTCGTTGCATTGGCCGCCTTCGCTTTCCTTGCACCCAGTTGCCAATCGAACGGCGGTGGCGCCAGCGGCACCATCTCCGGCGGAAAGACCGGCAGCGGCGGCGGTGTAGTCAGCTCAAGCGCAGGAGGCGCCACTGGCGGCCGAGAATCTGGTGCGACGGCAACAACCGCTCCCGACGGAAGTGTCGGCGGAATGGGCGGCGACACGACTGGCGGCGCGATCGGCACCGGCGGTGTTGCCGATTCAGGAGGAACGAGCGGAATTGCCTCTCCGGGCGGTGCTGGGGGCACGCTTCCGGGCACCGGCGGTGTTTCCACTTCAGAAGAAACGGGCGGAACCACCACTTCGGGCAGTGCGGGGGGCACTCTTCCGGGCAGCGGCGGCGCGATTTTGACTGGCGGGACCACGAGCCCGGCAGGCAGCAAGGCCACAGGAGGAGCGACGGGAACTGGTGGCATCGCCGGTGGCACCGTCGCGGGCGGCTCGTATGGGAGCGGGGGAGCCGGTGGCAAGACCGGGACGGGCGGCAGCAAAGGCGGAACCGGAGGTTCGGCCAGCACCGGCTCCGGTGGCAGCACTGGCGGCTCGGGTGGAAATCTTGGCTGGGCGGTGCGGATGGCTAATTCCGTTCTCGCACGTCACCCCAATCCCGACACCATCGCTTCCTCGAACTTCTCTTGGGAAGTCGGATACGCGATGTGGACGCTCGAAAAGGTCTGGCGGGCCACCCAAGATCCCAAGTACTACGACTACATAAAGAAGTACGTCGACCAGCACGTCGATGCGAACGGAAATCTTTCGGGCTTCAGCGCCTCACGATTGGACGATTTTCTGCCCGGCTACGCCATCTTGCTTGTTTTCGAGCAAACCAAGGATCCGCGCTACAGCAAAGCCGCCACCACCATGCGCGACGCCTTTGATAGTTACCCGCACAACAGCGATGGAGGCTTCTGGCATAGTACCGGCAACCCAAATCAGATGTGGGTCGACGGCGTGTTCATGGGCGAGATGTTCCGCGTCCGCTACGGGTATGCCGTGGGTGGAATCGCCGACTTCGACGTGGTCGTCACGCAGATGACCGACATCGTTAACCATTGCATGAAGACCGACGGGCTGCTGTTGCATGCCTATGACGAAAGCAAGAAGGCCTCGTGGGCCAATCCCACCACGGGTCTATCGCCCGAAGTGTGGAGCGAGGGCCTGGGCTGGTACGCGGTACTAATCGCCGACGTATTCGACTACCTGCCCGCGGACCACTCCGGACGACCGGGGCTCATGACGATCCTCGGCCAGCTCACCGCCGGTCTCAAGGCAAACCAGGACGCGAAAAGTGGACGTTGGTGTCAAGTGGTGGACAAGTGCACGCTTTCGGACAACTGGGACGAGTCGTCAGGCACCGGGATGTTTCTCTATCTCACCAAGAAATCCATCGACAAGGGCTACATCGACGCCACCCAATACGGCACGGTGGTCAGCAGCGCCTACCAGGGTCTGGTGCAAAAGGCGACCGTCAATAGCGACGGTACGGTCGACATCAACGATTGCAGCAGCATCGGGGTGCAGGGCAGCTACAGTGCCTACGTCAGCAAGGCTAAACAGGTCAGTCCGCCCTCGTGTGTGAGTTCGTTTATTGCCGGCACGTTGATGGTAGAGGGACCGAGTTTCACCACCCCGTAGCGCTGACTACCAAATGTTCTCGCTACGCCCCTACTGCGTAACCCATTCCAGCCGCAGGTAGTCCCACATCATGCTGCCGCTCGAAGAGATGGCCAAGGTGTTCGAGCCGGTCTTGATTTGCGCCAGTGGCACGGCAATGCGCCCGCTCAGCCACACCCCATGGGGTTGGTCGCGAGCGATGGAGGAGTCATTATAGGAAATGCTGGCGGAGCCGACCTTGGTGCCGTTGAACGAAGCGCTCAAAGTCACCCCGTTGGAACCCGCGGAATCAAGCACCAGCGACGCCCCGGTCGCCCCGGCCGGAATCGAGGCGACATTGAATTGTACGTTCCAGGTTCCGCCCGGCTGCAGGAAGTTCCAGTCCTTTGACGGGGTGCTCGTGCCGACGGTGTAGTTGATCCCGCTGGGAAAATCCTTGCTGAAAAGTGATGCGGTCCCGTAGTGCCACGCCTGATCGCCGCGGTAGAATTCCGCGGGCACGCGATCGGGGATTCCGATCTCCCACACGGTGGGTCCCTTGCGATCCGGGGTCCAGGTCACAGTGCCCAGGTCGGCGGTACCGCTGGCGGTGACTGTCACCGCGTTGCTCTGGCCGACGTAGACCCCGTGGATTCCAGCCACGAATGCGTGCAGCGTGTAGGTGCCGGGGCGGACGTTGGGCAGGGTGAAATTTCCTTGGCCATCGGCGTGGACCCAGTACTGGTAGTCCCAGGCCTGATGCTCGAAATTGGGCAGGCCACCCACCGGCGGATCCGCCAGCCCCACCCAGGCGTTGGCGACCGACGCTGTCGGTTGGTTGGCGTCGGTGAACGACAGCTTTCCCTTGACCGTGCCTCGAGCAGACTTGGGCGGATAGCGCGTATCCGTTTCCCAACTGTAGGGCCAGGCCGCCTTTTCCCAGATCAGGCGTTGCTTGGCGTCCGCCCAAAGCGCGTCTTGTCCCGCGCTACCCGTAGTCGTCGTCGAGTTGCCATACAAAAACCATGGCCCGCAGACCTTCTCGCGTACCTGGTTGGCCTTCACGTCCTCCAGGTCGCCGTAGAAGTGGGTGCCGCCCCAGTAATTGAGCAGGGTCGCTTTGCCTCCAGGAGCATCGTGCAGGGTGAGCTCGGTCTTCATGGGGCCGCCCGGCAGGTATTCATTCGACGGATTGATCATCCACAGACCGATGTTCTTCTTGCTGCTGCTCCACCCATAGACCGTGCCTTCGCCCCACTCGAGGCTGTTGTCGTACTTCTGCCAGCCCGGCCGGTCGGCGAATGGTCCCGACGGGTACTTCAGCACCTCCTGGGGTGCACCCGCGACTGCCGTGGCAGCCTCCGAGGACGCCAATGACGTGAAGACCCCGCGGCGGACGTCGTCCACGGCGTACCAATCGAAGACGGAGTCCCATTGAACGTAGTGGTTGTAGCGCAACTCGCCGGGCGTGAATGCCGGATAGCTCGCGGGATGAGTCAGGACGACATACCCATAAAGCCCTTGCGCACAGCGGGGCATGGCGAAGCGGACATCGAGATCCAAGGGAATTTTCCCGGAGCTTCCGTCCCACTTCGTGGTCATCGCAACCTCGGCGACGTCGCCACCGTTCTTGCTGGGATCGACGGACAGCGAGCCCGTGAACGGTCCCGCGGTATACACGTTGGTTCCCCACGAGAAATAGCCTCCAGATGTCATGGTTTCCACGCCATTGATGATGAAGCTCGGCATCGTCGCGTCGGAGGTGTTGACCTTGGCCTGAACCAGGCCGTTGTCGAGTGTGTACGTCGTCCCCGACAGCGTCGCCTTCACGGCTGCGCCGGTGCAGGCCGGCGGGGCGCCGCCCGTGGAGCTGGTTCCGCCGCTGGAACCCGCGATTCCTCCGCCCGCAGATCCGCCAGTGCCACCCGTCGTTCCAGTGCGACCCGCTGTGGTCTGAATTCCACCCGTGTTCGAAGAACCGCCCGTGCCCACCGTTGACCCACCAGTCGAGAGACCGCCCGTGCCCATCGTTGCGCCACCATTCGAAGAACCTCCCGTGCCCACGGTTACCCCACCAGTCGAAAAACCGCCTGTGCCCATCGTTGCGCCACCGCTTGACGAACCGCCTGTGCCCATCGTTGCGCCACCGCCAGAAGAACCGCCCGCTCCCGGCGTTGTCCCACCGTTCAAAGAACCGCCCGTTCCCGGCGCGCCACCGGTTGCGAATCCCCCGCCGGCGGTCCCTCCGCCCGTGTTCCCGCTCGTCCCCGGGTTTCCACCGGAGATTCCCGATGCGCCCGCACCGGAGTGTGCACCCGTGTCCGTTGCAGAGCCGCCTGGCGACGAACACGAAGCCGCCGCCAAGAAGAAGAGACCGCAAGTCCACGGCGCTGTCAGCGATTTCATGTTGCTCCTTTGGCTGTTCCCTTCCGGGATCTATCTCCGCTCTTTCCAGCCTTTTCAAGGGTGCCTCGACAAGCTGGCCTCGCGCAATGGGGAAAGCAACCCGCGCATCGCGAAGCGCTTGCCAGGCGCCAGTGCGATTCAACAACGCAACAAGCTGGATTCTCTTGCAAACGCAATGCTGCGAGCCGCCACGCTGGCACGACTCAACCCGAGACTCCGACCCGACGAAGATATAGCTAGGATGAAACCACCGGGAAACAGCGCTGCGCCCGACGTCATGTGGGTGCCTTGCCGGAGGCAGTCCATGAACCTGGCGGCAGCAGTGATCGCAACTCTAGTTCTTGCTCCTGCAGCGATGGCGGAAGGACCAGCCGGGGCCGTTCCACTGCCATCCTCTTTGCGAGGATCAATCGCAGTGAGCAGGGCTATGACTCCGCCCCAGAGGGTCGCCGCCCGCGAAGATGCGTTGAACAAGGAAAGCGACCGGCGGGTCGATCTCGACGCAAGCGTGGCCGCTCTGACGGAAGAAAACCGCAAGCTGACCGCGGCCCAGGAAGCCCTGGCGCGCGGCAAGGCATCGGCAGACAGCGAACTGGCCAGAACCCGCGATGCCCTGTCACGAGTCCAGCGCGACTTCGAGTCGCTGCGTGGAGCGTACACCAAGATGACCAAGACCGTTGGTCTCTCGCTTGCGTTCATCGCTCCATTCGCCGTGCTCATCTTCGCGCTGCTCGGCTGGCTTCTTCTGATCACGCGCAAGCTTGCGGCCCGCGTGCATGACGTACCCACCCTGGCCAAAATGCATGAACACGATAGCCAGGTCGCCCGGCTGCACGAACAGATCCACGCCGAGAAGAGTCACAACGCCGTACTGCGGGAGCGGCTGACGAACCTCGGAATCGCTGACTGACATGGAAACCATGGGAGGGTTCGCTCCGCCATTCGGCCCCCACCTGCCACCTCCTCCCCGCTCGCTTCCCCCTGCGGGGACTTCGGGACCTGCACCTGCCCCAACACACCCGCTCGCTACGCTCGCGGGGTGGGCAGGGCGGGCTGTCCGTCCCGAAGGCCGGCGGGCTCCCCACGCGAATACGCAGATCTACTACCGCCGCGGATCGCCCACCCGATAATTGTCAGCGCGCAAGAGCAGGTTGGTCAGTCGGCTGCGGTTCTCTTCGTCGACGGTGGAGAGCGTCGCACCGAACCCAGGTGGACGCTTGCCCGGGCTGCCCTCGTCGATGCGGATGATGGTGGCGTGGCAGGCCACATTGAAATCGGGGTCGTCACCCATGCCGTCCTCTGAACCGAAGATGACCAACTCGAAATTGGTGCCTGGCCGCAAGTCTGGGTATTCCCCGGGGGTCCCTACAAGATACACGCCGCCCGCCGAAAGATTGCGCACGTCCATGATGTGGATCTCGCAACTCTTGACCTCCGCCTGGGCATAGACCTCGATGCGGGGACTCTTGCGTTTTGATTCCAGCGGCTCGGGTTGCACAGTTCTATTGTACATCGCCACCCAGGAGAATAGGTGGCGTCCACTTGTCCGCTAAACAAAAAACGGGACAGACAGGTCACCCCGTCCGTCCCGAATCTTGACGCGGCTATGGGCTAGTAGTCGTCGCCCATACCGCCCATGCCACCCATGCCGCCGCCGCCGCCGTGGGCTGGTTCTTCCTTCTTCTTCGGCTTTTCGGCCACCAGAACCTCGGTGGTCAACATCAGGGCGGCCACCGACGCTGCGTTCTGCAGCGCAGCCCGCACCACCTTGGTCGGATCGATGACTCCGGCTTTCGCAAGGTCTTCGTATTCCTCAGTCGCGGCGTTGAAACCGAAAGCGCCCTTGCCGTTCTTGACCTTCTCCACCACGATGGACCCGTCTATGCCAGCGTTCGCGGCGATCTGGCGCATCGGTTCCTCGATCGCCCGACGAACGATGTTGACGCCATAGCGGCGGTCATCGTCGAACTTCAGGCCGTCGAGCGCCGGCAGCGCACGCAACAGCGCCACACCGCCCCCAGGCACCACACCCTCCTCGACCGCTGCCCGCGTCGCGTGCAAGGCATCCTCCACGCGCGCCTTCTTCTCTTTCATTTCGCTTTCGGTGGCAGCACCGACCTTGATCACCGCCACCCCGCCCACCAGCTTGGCCAGCCGCTCCTGCAGCTTCTCGCGGTCGTAGTCCGACTTGGTATCCTCGATCTGCGCCCGAATCTGCTTCACCCGCGCCTCGATGTCGGCTTTCTTGCCCGCGCCTTCCACGATGGTGGTGTTGTCCTTGTCCACGGTGAGGCGCTTGGCGCGCCCCAGGTCCTTCAGTGCCACGTTTTCGAGCTTGAGGCCGAGGTCTTCGGTCATGCACTGACCGCCGGTCAGCACCGCCAAGTCCTTGAGCATTTCCTTGCGGCGATCGCCGAAGCCCGGTGCCTTGACCGCGCACACGTGCAAGGTGCCGCGCAGCTTGTTCACCACCAGGGTGGCCAGCGCCTCACCGTCCACGTCCTCAGACACGATGAGCAACGGCTTGCCCGCCTTGGCCACCTGCTCGAGCACAGGCAGAAGATCCTTCATGTTCGAGATCTTCTTCTCGTTGATGAGAATGAAAGCATCCTCCATCACCACTTCCATGCGCTCGGCATCGGTGACGAAGTAGGGCGAGAGGTAACCGCGGTCGAACTGCATTCCCTCCACCACGTCGAGCGTGGTTTCCATCGACTTGGCCTCCTCTACGGTGACGACGCCCTCCTTGCCCACCTTTTCCATGGCCTCGGCCAGGATGTCGCCGATCATGCTGTCGCCGTTGGCGCTGATGGTCCCGACCTGGGCAATGTCGCTCTTGCCCTTGGTGGGCTTGGACTGCTCTTTCAGATTCTCGACCACCTTGGCCACGGCGGCATCGATGCCGCGCTTGATGTCCATTGGGTTCGAGCCGGCGGCTACCAGGCGAGCGCCCTCATTGAAGATGGCCTGGGCCAAAACCGTCGCGGTGGTCGTGCCGTCGCCGGCCACGTCCGAAGTCTTGGACGCCACCTCTTTGACCATCTGGGCACCCATGTTGGCCATCCTGTCGGCCAGCTCGATTTCCTTGGCTACGGTGACGCCGTCCTTGGTGACGAGGGGAGAGCCCCACGATTTCTCGATGATGACGTTGCGTCCGCGCGGACCCAGCGTCGCCTTCACCGTGTTGGCTAGGATATTGAGCCCGTGGGCGATGGCCTGACGGGCGGGCTGGGAGAATATGATTTCTTTGGCTGCCATGATGATTTCCTTTCCTGCCTACTCAATGACGCCGAGGATGTCGTCCTCGCGCAGAATCATGTGCTCGACGCCATCCATCTTGATGTCGCTGCCCGAGTACTTGGCGAACAGGATCTTGTCGCCCGCCTTGACGTCCAGCTTGCGCAGCGACCCGTCGTCCAGCAGCTTGCCGCTGCCCACGGCAACAATGACACCCTGCTGTGGTTTTTCCTTGGCCGTGTCGGGAATGAAAAGACCGCCGGCGGTCTTGGTTTCTTCCTCGACGCGTTTGACGAGAATGCGATCGTAAAGTGGTCGAACCTTCATTGTCTCCTCCTTGTTCCTGAAACCCACCCGCCGTCGTTCAACGATGCGGGCAGAACTTGCCGAAATGAAACGCGGGACACATCCATGGGGACGTCAGGCCGCCGCGATCTTGGACTTGCCTACCTTTGCCTTGCCCTCCCCCGCCGATGCCGGTGATGCCGCCTCCTTGCTGGCGGCCCCGCCCTGCGCCGACGACGAGGCCGCGGCCTTGCCGTCGCCTCCTCCGCTCGGATTGGCGCTGCCCGTGTTGGCTGGCCGCTGACTGGAGTACAGATCGCCGTACCAGCCGCCACCCTTGAGTTGGAAAGACGTGTGGCTGATCAGACGTTCGACCTTACGAGCCTTGCACTTTGGGCAGACCTTGACCGGCTTGTCATTGATCTTCTGCCACTCCTCGAACCGATGACTGCAGGCGCCGCATTCGTATTCGTAGACTGGCATTTCAAACTCCCTGGGAGAACTAGCCACCGGACCAACCCGTGGCGGTCCTAAGGTTAAGCACCCGATGGCCGCTGTCAAGCGACCATGGAGAGCGCCGAAGCATCAGCAACAACCGCTGTAATTTCGGCATGTTATGTGCCACTGCAATCTCTGGCGCTCGCCACGACCGAGTGCCAATCGCTGCCCTGTCCATGGGCTTTGAAACCCTACGATCGCGGTTCGCTCGGCTTGCGCAGGGCCTCAGCCTGGAAATGGGAGCGGAGGCTTTCGATCACCTCGGTGAGGTCACCATCGAGCAAGGCGGGTAGATTGTGGCGCGTAAGCCCGATGCGGTGGTCGGTCAAACGATCCTGCGGGAAGTTGTAGGTGCGAATCTTCTCCGAGCGATCGCCGCTGCCAATCTGGCTGCGCCGGTTGTCGCGCTCGGCGGTTTCCTGCTTTTCGCGCTCGATTTCGTACAGGCGTGAGCGCAAGAGCTTCATGGCCATGGCTTTGTTCTTGTGCTGGCTCTTTTCCTGCTGGCAATGAACCAAGAGCCCGCTGGGGATGTGGTGAATGCGTACCGCAGAGTCGGTGGTGTTGACCGACTGGCCGCCCGGCCCGCCCGAACGCATGACCTCGATCTTGAGATCCTTGGGATCGATGTTGACGTCGACGTCCTCCACCTCCGGAAGCACCGCCACCGTGGCGGTCGAGGTGTGGATGCGGCCCTGCGCCTCGGTTACCGGAACGCGCTGCACGCGATGCACGCCGGATTCGTACTTGAGCTGCGAATAGGCACCCTTGCCCTCGATGTTGGCCACCACTTCCTTCAGGCCACCCGCTGAGGCGCTCGACAGAGACACCACCTCGACCTTCCAACGCCGGCGCTCGGCGAATCGGCTGTACATTCGATACAGATCGGCGGCGAACAGCGCCGCTTCTTCGCCGCCGGTGCCGGCCCGGACTTCCAGCAGGATGTTCTTGTCGTCGTTGGGATCTTTGGGAAGCAGCAGGAACGTCAGTCGTTCTTCCAGTCGCCCTTGCTCGACCGCGAGCTCGCCCTCTTCTGCGCGAGCCAGGTCGCGCATCTCCGGATCTTTCTGCATCTCGCGCGCCTCCGCGATACGCTGGCTGACGTCACGGTGGGCGCGAAAGGTCTCTACCAACTCGCGCAGGTCAGAGTGCTCCTTGGCGAACTTCTGCATGACCTGCGGCTGCGCAAGAACCGCCGGGTCGGATAGCTTGGCGGTCAGCTCCTCGAAACGGTTCTCGACGGCCGAGAGCTTCCCTGCAAGCAGTTCGTCCAACATGGTGTGTGTACGGCCAGGGCGACGCCCAGCCCGCGCAGAATGGCGCTAGCTGGTAGCCGGTGCCGGCGGGGTCGTCTTCTTGCCGTACTTTTTGTTGAAGCGCTCGATGCGACCGCCGGTGTCGAGGAACTTCTGCTTGCCCGTGTAGAACGGGTGGCAATTCGAGCAAATGTCCACCATGAACGACCCGCGGGTGGAATACGTCTCCACCGTGTGACCGCAGGCACAGGTTATGGTGGCGGACTTATAGGCAGGGTGAATCCCCTTCTTCGGCATGACGAGCAACCTTCCTTGGAAGCGGGCGTTTATAATCGCCCGCAGCGGCAAGAGCAAGCAGCAATGCGCCAGGCGTGTTCGGTCCGGTGTCGCATCGCCCGAGTAGCGTCATGCCGGAGCTTTTGGGCGGTCACTGGCGTGGATGCGGTTCTGCCATGTATAGTCCGCCGCGCATGGCTGAAGAACGCCCACCCGGACAGGGGATTCGCCACTCGGCTGTCTACAGCTACCTGCGACCTATTCTGATGGGCCGGCGGGTGTTGGAGCTCGGTTGCGGCACGGGTGAGAGTTCGGCTCACCTCGCACGACTGGGCGCGCGCAGCGTAGTCGGGGCTGACGACTCGGGCGCGGTGGCCGAGGCACGCAATCGGCAGAAGGAAGGCGCCCTCGGTTTTCTCACCATGACGGCCGCAGCGCTGGAGCAGGCCGGTCCCTTCGATGTGGTGCTGATCCCGGAGGCCGCCGACATCTTGCAGGGCCGTGGGCCCTTGGCGCTACCAGCGGTGCTGAAGCTGGTGGCAGCGGGCGGGCGCCTGGTTTGCGTGGTCCCCAACGGCGATCGAAGTGACATCACCGCGCCCGGGGTTTCGTACTACGACATTGTCGATCGACTGAGCCCGCACTTTCCCAAGGTGCGCATGTTCGGTCAGACGCGATTTTCCGCCTGGGGCATCGCGGAATTCGACGAAGCCCCGGCCGAGCTGCGGGTCGAGCCTGATCTGGCCCAGGCCGAGAACGAGACCCCCAGCCACTACCTCGCCCTGTGTGGCCACGACGAGGCCTTGAGCCTGGGCTATGCGCTGGTTCAGATCCCGGCGCGGCTGAGCGAAGACCCGCCGGTCCAGACGACTCCCGAACTCTATTCGAAGGTCGAGGCCCCCGACGCGGCACTGGCCGAGTTGCGCCACAGACTGGCCGAATCCCAGGGCCAGGCCGAGGGCCTGGTGCGCGTGTCGCGCGCGCAAAGCGAGGAGATCGAAGAGCTGCGCGGTCGCGTGCGGCGCACGGCCGAGGCCCGCGCCGAGCTGGACGAGGAAGTGCAAAGACTGCGACGCGCATTGCTGGAAGCGGACGAGTCGGTGGTCAGCCTGACCCGAAAGACTGCGGACGAGATGACCGCTCTGGCCCTGCGTCTGACCGCCGGGCTCCGGCCCAGCGAGCCGCTGCCCGCCGCCAGCCTCGCCGATGAACTCAAGCGCCGCGAGGCCGAGCTGGCTGAACGCGAATCGGCGCTGTCGGAACGCGACGATCGCATCGCATCCCTGGAGGCGGCCCGGCAGGCAGCAATCTGGCGCGCGGATGCTGCCGAAGACGATCTCGGCCGCCTGCGCACCCAGATCGCTGAGATCCGTCAAACGCCGTCGCTGGCCGTACCCGATGAACTGCTGGCGACGCTGAAATCCCGCGAGCAAGCGCTGGAAGAGTTCCAGCGAGCCGCGGTCACGCACCTCGACGAGGTGGGACGACTGCGCGACGCCCTCAACGAGCAGTCGAGCCTGGTGGCCGAGCTCGAGGAAGATCTGGCCACGGCTGAGAAGCGTCTGGCCGATGCCCTCGACGAATCGACGCGGCTTCGCCGGTCACTTGCCGAGGTGGAGGAAGCGGATCGGCAGCGCCGCTCTCGTCTGGCGGAGCTCGAGGGTGTGATGCTGAGACTTGAGCACGGTGGAGCCCAGACCCAGGCACAAGGCGAGGCTGAACAGGCCAAGGCCCGCATCGCCGATCTCGAGATACAGGTGGTCGACATGCGTAGTCGGCTTGGCGAGACAGAGCGCCGCCTGGCCGACTCGCTACGCCTGCGCGACGACACCGAGCGAGCGCGCAAGCAGGCCACGGCGCGCACGGAGGAGCTGGAGGTTGAGTTGCAGGCAAGCGTTGCGCGCGTTTCTGAGGTGGAAAACAAGCTGCAAGCTGGCAAGGCCGCCGCGACCCGCACGGCCGATCTCGAGAGCAAGCTGGCCATTGCCGAGACAGCGGCCACACAGGCCAACGAGCAATTGGCACGCCTGAAGACCACCGAGGCCGCAGCAGCGCAAGCACGTGAGCTTGAAGCATTGCTACGCGTCGCGGATTCCAAGATGGCCCGTCTCGCCGAGCTGGAAGCGCAGAGCAGACTGGCCGAAGAAGCGGCGGCCAAGCTGGCGGAATTGCGCGCCGAGGCCCCGGACCCCGAGGAAGTCTACGAGCGCCTGCTTTTCCTCGAAGCCCAGCATGACGCAGCCATGCTTGCGGCGGCCCGCGTTCCCAGCCTGGAGGCAGAGCTGGCGACGGCCAACGCCCGAATTGCGGAACTCCGTGCCCGCAATCCCCAGTAACTCTATGGGGTAGGCTTTGCCCACACACATCGAACCGGTGGCGCGAGAAAGCGCATGCTCGCAGGGCGCCGTCTGCTATCTTGGATCTGCGAATGAGTGGGCCGACGGATTTGCTGATGTTTGCGCATTTGTTGCGCCAACCTGATCACGATCTGGATCTTGAAAGCACGGCCCTTCTGCTCTGTGAGCCAGAGTATCCCGGGCTGGATATCCCTGGCTTCCTGGCCAAGCTGGACGTCATGGGTGAATTGGCGCGCATCCGACTGGAATTCGATCGTCGCTGCGGGCCTGCTCCGGCAGACCGCGTGCTGCCCATCCTTCGTCTTCTCTACGGTGAGTTGGGCTTTCAGGGCAACGTGTCCGACTACTACGATCCGCGCAACAGCTTCCTCAACGAGGTCATCGATCGGCGCACTGGCAATCCCATCTCGCTGGCCATCGTTCTCATGGCCGTGTGCCGGCGCGCGGGCGTAGAGACTTTCGGTATCTCGTTCCCGGGACATTTCCTTGTGGGCGCGAGGCGGCGCGATCGCACGTTGGGAGTCGTGGATCCGTTTGACGGGCGCATGGTGAGGCGGGCCGAGTTGCGCGCGCTTTACGAATCCGCCACCGGGGATCCGAGCGACATCGACGAGCACTACCTGCTACCGGCCACCCGACGCCAGATCCTGGTACGGGTGCTCAACAACCTACGCGCTATCTACGAAGTACGCGGCGATCAGCGACGGCTGCGCTTCGTGCTCGAACGGATGTCCGTGCTCAGTCCGTCCGAAGAGGTGAAAAGCCGCCTCAACGCTTTGGTCGCGGATGTGACCATCGCGCCCCGAGTGAGCGTAAACTAACGCGCTCTCGCAGCCCTGGTAACGGTGGCCTCAGTTCGGCCGCAGTTTCACCCGGACGCCTGCTCCGCTGACGGACGGGAGAGCAGCAGATGGATGCGATCCTTGATCGCTAGCTTCTCCTTTTTCAGCCGAGCGCGCTCAGCCTCTTCCTTGGCGGTCAAGTACAGGTGACGATCCATGACCTCGAGCCTGGCTTCCAGGTTCTGGTGTTGCTTCCGCAGCGCCTCCAGATCCTCGACCGAGCCGATGTCGTCCCTGCGGGTGGCGTTCTCCTGCATGCGAACCCCTTTCCAGTCAATGCCGGCGAAGAGCCTCTAGTCTAGGTCCAAGCGCTGCCACCGTCAAAAGCTGAAAAGCAGTTTCGGCGACCGCGACGCGGTCGTCATGCTCAGGTCGCAGACATGCTTCTGCGCAATGCTGAGCCGAGCCGTGCCCATCCGCTCAACGGCGCGGCTGTGGGTCGCGGTGAGGCGCAGTTCACCCCGAAATCGCAGGCCTAGGCTGTCGCGATCGTGTGACAGCGCGCACACCCAGTCTCTCAGATGGGTGCTAGCATCGGGACTCAGGGCGTGTATTGGAAAACGTCCCCTGGCTTGGAAGACGGAGGTTCAAATGCGGCTTACTCTCGTTGGCGCTGACGTTGAAGAGAACCTGGGCATGAGCATGATCGCGGCGGCCGCGACCGGCGCCGGTCACCAGGTGGAGGTGTTGGGCTTCAATGACGGCGCCAAGATTCCAGACCTGGTCGACCGGATCACTTCCAGCGATCCCGACTTGGTCGGCCTGGCGGCCCAGTACCAGCACCGCGGCCTGGACTTCCTCTGTCTGGCAACGGCATTGCGCAAGGCCGGATTCCGCGGACACATCACCGCCGGAGGACACTTCGCCACCATGGGTTGTGTGGAAGTTCTGGCGGGTCGCTACGGCGTCGACAGCGTGGTCCTCTACGATGGTGAGGACACTATCGTCGATCTGCTCGCGGCACTCGCCGCCAAGCGAAGTCTGGCTGACGTGGCCGGTATCGCGTTCCGGAACGCCAGCGGCGCCGTGATGCGAACCGCGCCGCGCAGCCTGCCACACGACCTAGACGCCTTGCCCATCGCGCGACGCTATCGGCCGCATGCACGTCACATGCGCATCCCGTTTGTTCCGGTGAGTGGCAGCCGCGGCTGCTGGGCTTCTTGCACTTTTTGTTCGATCACGTCCGTCCTGCGCGATGCACGTGCTCATGGAGCGCACGGCAAGCTGTTGCGCCTACGTTCACCGGGAAACGTTGCCGCCGAGATGGCGGTGCTTGGCCGAGCCGTCGGTGGCAGCGTGATCTTTTGCTTCCACGACGAGAATTTCCTGCTGCCCCGGCCGGCCGACAGTCTGGCGCGCGTCGAGGCCATGAAGCGGAATCTCGACGACGCAGGTGTGGAGCGCGCGGCTTTCGTGGGCAAGTGTCGACCCGACACGCTCACCCCTGATCTCGCGCGCCGCCTGGCCGAGCTAGGCGTGATTCGTCTCTACGTCGGTGTGGAGAACGCCTCGCAGCGCGGGGCCGACCATCTGAATCGCCGTGTCGCAGTCGCGTCCATGGGGCGGGCCATCGAGGCCTGCAGCGACGCCGGCATCACCCCCTGCTACAACCTGCTGATCTTCGAGCCCGAGACCAAGCTGGACGATGTGGCCGAGAACATCGCTTTCATGCGCCGCTACGCCGAGCACCCGGTGAACTTCTGCCGGGCCGAGCCCTACCTGGGAACGCCCCTGCACCGCAAGTTGGCGGAAGCCGGCAAGCTATCGGGCAGCTTTCTCGGTTGGGATTACCGCTTGACCGACGATCGCGCCGAGCTGCTCTTCCGCATTTCGTCGGCGGCTTTCCGCGAACGCAATTTTGCTAGCGACGGCGTGGCCAATCGCTACATGGGGCTCAACTACTCCTGCGGCGTACTCGACTGGTTCTATCGCGTGGGCGACATACGCAAGGAACGCTTGCGCGAGCGCGCCCGCGAACTGACCAGGAACATCTCGCTCGACACCGCCGAGCTACTCGAACAGGCGCTGGATTTGGCCAGCCAGTTGGATCCACATGACCATGACCGCGTCGCGCGCGAGACCGTCCATCTCGGCATGCGGGTGGCAGCCTCGGATCGGGTTTGGCACGCGGCGCTCGACGCCCTGATGTCCGATCTGCGCGCCTTCTCGGCCATCGGACGTCGGCGCGAGACTGTCCGTCGACGGCCGGTCGGACAGGTCGTCCGTGCGGCACAAGGAGCAGCCTTTGCCGGCTGGCTGGCTTTGTGGGCGCCTGGCTGCAGCAGCGGCTTGGGTCTTCCGTCTGACGGCGGCCGGCGCGACGCCACGCCGGACTACATGATTGCCGACATGCTTCCCCCGGATGCAATCGACCCGCTGCCACGGCCGGACGCGAGCTTCTACCCGGACACGACTATCATCGCTGACCCAGTGCCATCGCCGGATGCAAGCCGCGCCCCGGAAACCATCGTTTACGACCCGGTTCCGCGGGACGCAAGCATCGTCTACGACCCGCTGCCACGGCCGGACGCGAGCTTCTACCCGGACACGACTATCATCGCTGACCCAGTGCCATCGCCGGATGCAAGCCGCGCCCCCGACGGCATCGACCCGCTGCCGCCACCGGACTCGGGCCGGGCCGATGCCGGCCCAGACTACATGATCGCAGACATGCTTCCCCCGGATCCGGTTCCGCACGACGCCGGTGCGACCAAAGATGCCTTCATGCCAGTCTCCGATCCGCCGGTTGCTCCCACGGGCGCCTTGTCGTCGATCGGCGGCGCGTCTGGGGGTACTGAGGTTGGGGGCCACTGGGCCGACACCACACCCCGCCGGTCGCCGCGCGCACGCGACCTGCCCCTGTGCCTTCCGCCCGAGATTCGCATCGCGGGCGAATGGGTCGACGGCGCAGTGCGGGTCTGCCTGACCGGAGCCGAGGAGCCGCTCAGCATTCGCTGGCAGAGCGACGGCGAAGTGACCGGCTCGGATCGCCAGGTGACCTGGACGCCATCATCCGACGATGATCAGCTCAACGTGGCGGTGCGCAGCCGGGATGGCGTTGCGGTCGGCGAACTGCGCCTGGGCCAGATTCGCGGCCGGCGCGGATAGCGCCGATGAAACCTTAGCCGCTTTCCGCGGAATCGCGCTTTCGTCCTGCCATCTACGGCGTCATCCACGCGCTGGTGGATGCTGCTTGTGTGGACTGGAGGAGCTACACTCCCATCACCATCGACGCCCCGGACACGATCTTCGAAAACCAGGAGGCTCCGGCCGTGCACCTCTTCGAGAGCAACACCAGCGAGAACAAGGTCGTGATTCTGAAACGGACCGGGGGATAGGTGGGCCGGCGAAACCCCGGCAAGCGCGAGCGATCCTGGCGAGCAGCCCGCGAAAAGGTGCCACCTCCGCCGACGGATACCCCTGCGATCGCCGATTGGCTGCCGCGTTCGGCACCGACTGGAATCATCGCGATGGTGACCGCGATCCTGCTGATGTGGACCTGGGACCGCGGGCCCAACTTGCTCATCGATTTTTCGCGCGACCTGTACACCGCGGCCCAGCTAGCCCAAGGCAAAGTTCTGTACCGGGACATCGCCTTTTTCACCGGGCCGCTGTCGCCCTATCTGAATGCCGCGTGGCTAAGTCTCTTCGGTCCAACACTGCAGACCCTGGTGGCCTGCAATGTGGTTATCTTCGTCGGTTTTCTGTGGTTGCTGTACCAGGTGTTACGCCGGGTGGGCAGCCGGACCGCAGCGACCGCGGCCACCGTCGTGTTTGTCACCATGTTCGGACTGGCTGATCTCGTTCCCATGGGCAACTACAACTTCATCTGCCCCTACTCGCACGATATGGTCCACGGCCTGGCCTTGAGCCTGGGCGCGATTCTCTGCCTGGCTCGCTACACCGATGCTTTGTCTCCACGACTGGCTGTTCTGGCAGGGGCGCAGCTGGGACTGGTGTTCCTGACTCGCGCCGAGCTTTCGCTTCCCGCCTGGGCGGCCTGCGGCGTGGGATTGGCAGCAACCCTTGCCTACGACCCGCGAGCGCACGCAAAACGCTGGGCGACCCTGGCCCAGGTGTTGGCACCGGCGCTAGCGGTCCCGTTGGCAGCCGTCGCGCTGTTGGCCAGACACATGTCGTGGACAAACGCTCTGCGCGGCGTGCTCGGCTCGTGGCTGTGGGTATTCGATGCGAAGGTCAATAGCATTGGCTTCTATCGCGAGAGCATCGGCCTCGACCACGTTGGGCTCAACCTACGCCGGATCGTCGCTTGGGGTCTGATCTATTCCCTCGCGCTCGCTCCCTTCATTGTCGCGGCCCTCGGAATTCGTGCGGAACAGAGCCGCAGAAAAGCTGTTTGGATCCTCGTCGCTGCGACTGTGGCCGTGCTCATGACCGCTCTGTGGCGCCACATTCTTCCCTCGGAGCTGGCGCGTCCCCTGCCGCTGTTCTTGGCCATTCTTGGCCTTGTGACCATCCGGGCATTGGACAAGAGCCGAACCGATCCAATTGCCCGCGCGCCGCTGACCACGCGCCTGATGCTGGTCGTGCTCGGGCTGGGACTGCTGGGCAAGATCCTGCTCAACGCACGCTTCTACAACTACGGCTTCGTCCTGGCGGTGCCGGCTACCATGCTGATGGTGCTGGTTCTGCTTGACTGGATCCCGGCGGCGATCGCCCGGCGTGGTGGTTCAGGCAGCGGCTTCCGTTTCATGGGCCTCGCCCTGCTGGCCGGCTTCGTGGTCGTGCATCTGCGCATCAGCGAAATCTCCCTTTCTCGCAATACCGTGACTGTCGGCGATGGCGCCAATTCGTTTCTGTCGGATGGCCGCGCCAACCAGGTCAACGCCTTGCTGACCTTCCTGGATCGCAAGGTGCCGCCCGGCAAGACCCTGGCTGTGGTACCCGAGGGAGCGATGATCAACTTCCTCGCCAAGCGGGTGAACCCCAACCCCTGCATCAACCTGATGCCCCCCGAGATTGCTTCGCTGGGCGAAGCCCGCGTCTTGCAGCAACTCCAGAGAACTCCCCCTGAGATTATTGTCCTCGATCTGGACCGAATATCGTCAAGCGGTTTGTTGTTCCGGAATGAACCGTACGCACCACAAATCGCCGCTTGGATCATCGCCAACTACGAACTGATGGAGCGCTTCGAGACACCGCCAGAAGAACCGATGCAATTGCGACTTGGCGTACTGCAGTTTCGGCCGAGTGGGTAGGTGTTCGTGGCGTGCGAAGCTGCCCGAAAACACCACGTTACACGCCGCGCAGAGGAATCTCAGGCTTCGGGGCTTGACCTGGTATCAGTCGGCGCGGCATACATTCGCCTCCCGTTGGGTGATGGACGGTCGCCCAATCGAAAAACTCCGTGACACTTAGAGAAAGGAATAATGGCGAAAACGGGGTCACCGATGGTCTCACAACCAGTTTGAATCATTGCCGGAGAGATGGCCGAGTGGTCGAAGGCGCCTGATTCGAAATCAGGTGTACCGAAAGGTACCGTGGGTTCGACTCCCACTCTCTCCTCTGAAAACCGAATATGTGCCGCTCCCCGGAGAGATGACCGAGTGGCCGAAGGTGCATGATTGGAAATCATGTGTACCGCAAGGTACCGAGGGTTCGAATCCCTCTCTCTCCTCAGCAGTGAATCCGCCCGCAGCCCCTTCCCTTGCCCGCGAGCTCCGCACCCTGGGCGAGTTGGCAGCGCCGTTTGTCGCCGCGCAAGTGGGCATGATGAGCCTGGGTGTGGTCGAGGCCACCATCGCCGGCCGCGCCGGCACGGGCGTGCTGGTGGCGGTGTCGCTGGGCAACGCATGGACGCATGGAACTGGTCTCGCGGCCATGGGCGTGGTACTGGGCGCTGATCCCATCATAAGCCAGGGCTACGGCGCGGGCGACACGCGGGGCGTGGCGCTGACTTTTCAACGCGGCCTCTTGCTCTCGCTCCTGCTCGGCGCCCTGCTTGGCGTTGCCTGGCTGTTCACCGGGACAGCGCTGCGGCTGGCCGGACAGGATCCTAGGCTGGTGGCTGATGCGGCTCGCTTCGTGGCGGTACAGGCACCCACGGCGTTCGGGCTGTTGCTCTTCACCGTAAATCGCCAATACCTGGCCGGCCGCGGACTGGTGGCGCCCGCCTTCTGGGTCACGGTGGCGGTGAACATCGTCAACCTGGTCGTGACCTGGTGGCTGGTGTTCGGGGGCGCGGGCTTGCCACCTCTCGGTGTGCTGGGCGCTGGGTTGGGCGGCGCCATCACGCGCCTGCTGATGGCGGGACTGCTCCTCGCGGTGACCTTCGCCTTCGGTCTGCACCGGGCCGCGTGGGTCCCCTGGGGCCGCGAGGTTCTGGCTCGGGCGCCCATGGGACATATCCTGCGCCTCGGGTTGCCCGTTGGGCTGCAGTTCGGCCTCGAGGTCTGGGCCTTCCAGCTGACGACGCTCTTGGCAGGCCGGTTGGGCACGGTGCCTCTGGCAGCGCACACCATTGTGCTCAATCTGGCCTCGTTCAGCTTCATGTTTCCGCTTGGAATCTCCATGGCAGCCAGCGTACGCGTGGGCAACTTGGTGGGAGCGGGCGAGCTGCGCGCGGCCCGCCGGAGTGCTCTGCTGGCCCTGGCTCTTGGCGCAGGCACGATGAGCTTTTTCGCTCTAACTTTCTACTTTCTGCGCTGGCACCTGCCCGCTCTCTATGGCGCTGACCCGCAGGTAACCGCGGCGGCCGCTTCCATCCTGCCCATCGCCGCCGGATTCCAGATGCTCGACGGAACGCAGGTCGTCGCCAGCGGAATCCTGCGTGGTCTGGGCCGCACGCGCCCGGCCGCCGTGGCCAACTTTGTGGGCTATTACCTTCTGGCCTTGCCCCTGGGCTGGCTCATGGGCCTGCGCCACGGCCAGTCGCTGGCTGGCCTTTGGTGGGGCCTGGCCACGGGTCTGGCCGTGGTGGCCGTCGCACTGCTGACGTGGATCCTGCGGCCCGGGACCTTCGCGGTCACGCGCACGACTGCGTGACCGACAGACTGCGCAGAGGCCGACGGCCCCCGGTGCTACTGGCGAAGAATCCACGAGTGTGTAGAATGCCGATCCTGTCGCGTGTCTCGGCCTCCCACGGACGGACAGAAAGGAACTGAAATGACTAGGCTCGCCCGATGTTCTCTTTTCCTCGTGCTCTTTGGCGCTCCTCTTCTTCTGGCAGGCTGCGGCAGCGTCAGCGTCACCAGGAACTATGATGCTGCCTCGGGGTCACCAGACGGCCCCGCCGTTGCAGACGAAGTCCTGAGCGGCCCCATGCCAGATTCGGGCCTTGACGTGGCTACACCAGTGTCCGCTGACGGTCCTGTCGTCACGACCGATGCATCCGAGGAGGATGGCGCTGTTGCTGGTGACTCAGGCGCCACGACCGACTCGTTGCCGGTTGCTTGTGCGTTCAATGGCGGCGGCGTTGTCTCGGACCTGCTACTGACCAAGGCGTGCAGCCCGTACGACATCTCGGAGTATATCGAGGTCAACAGCGGCGCCACCCTGACCATCGAGCCAGGTGTCACGCTAACCTTCGAAGGCGGCCTTGGACTTGAGATCGGCAACGCCGATTCGGGCAGGCTGGTCGCAGTCGGAACCGCGCAGAACCCGATCACATTCACATCGGCGGCATTGCCGCCCCTGCCCGGGGACTGGGGAGCCATCCGCCTGTTCGACGGCACCCTGACTGGCACCCAAATCGCGTATGTCCGGATCGACTCTTGCGGCGCGGATCGCAGTGGCTGCATAGTTGGCGACGGCGTGTCGCCCGATGCCGTGACAATCGATCACGTGACTATCGACCAAGTGGGCCCCGACTCCGATGGAATCTTGGAGTGGGACTCGAACTCGAATTTCGTCATCACGAACTCGACCTTCAGCAATATCCCGGACGGCCAGTATGCCATCTCGGTCCAGGCGCCATCGTTCGCGGGTATCGGTGCGGGCAACACTTTCAACAATCGTGCCATGATTGAACTCGTCGGAGGGACCATCAGCTCGACGACGTCTTGGGTCGATCCGGGAACAGCCATCGCGGTCACCGACAGCCTGTGGATCGAGGGCGTCGACAGCCCGGTCCTGACTCTCGGCGCTGGCATGACATTCAAGTTCACCGTAAAGAGCCCTGCCACGCTCCTAAGCATCGGCTATGGAGGACCTGGCAGCCTCATCACTGCGGGCACTGTCGGCAAACACGTGGTTCTCACCTCCCTCGCGACCTCGCCGGATCTAGGTGACTGGGTCGGCGTCCAAGTGTGGCCCGGCGGCACGGCAAATATCAGCTATGCAGACATCTCCTATGCTGGCGCCGATGGCGGCGGTGACGGCGCAGGCGACCTCATTCTTGAGGATGGAAACTCCGCCTCCAAGATTGTCGTGGGCAACTCCTCGTTCTCGTACAGTCTGGGCTACGGCATCTACGTAGCCTGCACGGATACTGCCGTCACTCCCCAGGCTACGGTTACGCTCAACGATGGCATCACGTACGCGTTCAACGAGAGCGACATGACGAACACGGGCGATCCGGCCGACAACGTGGGGCCCGGCCCCGACTGCACAACCCACCACCACCACTAGAGTCGCTTTCGACTGCACCCAGATCAGAGCCAGAAAGGGCGATCCTCGACGGGATCGCCCTTTTTCTTTACCGGGGCTCAGTTGTGTCGGCCACCCTCAAGCTCTCGGATCCGCTTCTGCACGTCGGCCCGGTTGGGCGCATTGGGAGCGGCCCGCAGGTAGCTCTTGTAGAAGCCAACCGCCTCCTTGTCGTGGCCCATCTTGCGGTGGCACTGGGCGATGTTGAAGAGGAACGCCGGATCAGGCACTGCCATATAGGCGACTTCGAACTCGCTCAGTGCTTCCTGATAGTGACCGAGCTCGTAGTGGCGGTTGCCTTGGTTGAAGTGTTCCTTGGCAGTGGCCACAGTCTCCGGGCTGGGTTTCGCCTCCACCGGTGCCAAGTGTGGTTCGTGCCGGACCGTGACCAGGTGCGGGTTCTTCTTCTCGGCGAATTCCGCCAGCCCGGGCGAGTGAAGCAGGGTTTGCACCGCCTCGCCGGCCATGATGACGGCGAACTCCCCTCCCCGGTGGAACTCGTCAGAAGTCTGCCCAACCGCCACCGCGGTGTCGCCGCTTTCCGCAGTTAGGGCCAGATGCCCGTGCAGGAAGGTGACCACCGCGCTCACACGGATCTCCAGACGGATGTCCACGTCTGCCCTCGCTTCCCGGCCACGCACAACGGTGAGGCCGGCACGGCCAAACTCAGCCTGCACCGCAGATCTAATTTGTTCGTTGAGCCTGGGGTCCGTGTCTCCTTCGGCCACAAAGGCTATGTCCTCCAGCACGCGCACCCGCAGGGCGCGCACCGCGGCCGATACGTCCGACCGGGACGCCGAGTCCGAGCTCGGCGTGCCACCCATGAAGAAACCGCCGCATCCCAAGGCCGCGACGGCGAAGGCGAGAAGGACAAGCCGAGTCACGGCCTCAGTATCCGACGGTCGCGGCTCGCCTTCAACCTTGACGAGTGCTGGGGCCTGCAATCCCTCTCACAGAAACGCCAGCCACTCGGGGTGAGTGTCACCAACGCCCTTCACAACCCCTGTGAAGGCAGCCTGCAACTTGCGTGTGATGGGACCCGGCTCGCCGGCGCCGATGGAGATCTTGTCGATCTCGCGCACCGGGGTGACCTCGCAGGCGGTGCCGGTGAAGAAGACCTCGCTCGCCGCATACAGCATGTCACGCGTGAAGGCCTGCTCCACGACTTCGATCCCGTTCTCGCGCGCCAGCGTGATGACCGCGTCGCGGGTGATGCCGTCGAGGATGGGCATGGACAGCGGCGGGGTGTACAGGCGGCCTCGGTGGACCATGAAGACGTTCTCGCCCGTGCCTTCGGCCACCGCCCCGGCGGCGTCCAGCATGATGGCCTCGTCGTACCCCATGCTCACCACCTCGCGCTTGGCCAATACGGAATTCACGTATTGACCCGATATTTTAGCTTTGCTCATGGTGTGGTTGAGGTGACCACGCACATAGGTGGAGAGGTGGGCGCGGATGCCCTTGTTGAGAGCCTCGGCGCCCAGATAGGCGCCCCAAGGGAAGGCAATGACAATCAGCTCGACCGGGTTGTCGCGCGAGCCCAGCCCCAGCGCGCCGGCGCCCAAATAGGCCAGCGGCCTGATGTAAGCCTCTTCCAGTTTGTTGGCGCGCAAAGTATCGAGGCAGGCGGACTCGATCTGCTCGCGCGAATAGGGAACGGCCATGTCGCAAATCTTGGCCGAGGTGACCAGCCGATCCACGTGCTCGCGCAGGCGAAAGATCGCACTACGGCCATCGTTGCGTTTGTAGCAGCGGATGCCCTCGAAGACTGCCACGCCATAGTGGAGCGTGAACGCAGAAACATGGGTGGTCGCCTGTGCGAAAGGCAGCAACTTCCCGTTCATCCAGGCGAACTCAGACTTGATCATGTAACTCCTCTCAAGCGCCGGATTTCTTCTTCGATATCGGCCAGACCGGGACTCATGCCCAACGCCGACTCGAATTCACGGATGGCATCATCGGGCAGCCCGGTCTCGGCGTAGAAACGACCGAGCGAGATGCGCACCCAGGGATTGCCGGGCTCGATCTCCACAGCCTTGCGCAGCTCGGCCAAACCAGCGGCCAAGGCGCGCGTGTCAGCGGGCGCCTGGCGATAGAGCGCCCAGCCCAGGGCGCTGCGATAGCTCGCCTGCCTGGGCGCCAGCGTGGTGGCCTGGCGAAAAGCCTCCGCCGCCTGCGGGTAGCGGCGTCCACGCAGGTGCGACACACCTGTGAAGTACACCCGCTCGGCTGCGGTTGCCGCGGATTCGGATGCGTCGGCCGACTCCCCATCGGACTGCACAGGCAGGGGAGTGCTCTCCAATTCAATCAAGTAGTCGCGCCGCGAACCACTGTCACGCAGGACTTGGAATGCCTGCGCCAGACGCTCGAAAATCTGTTGGGCCACTTCCCGCACGTCGTCGTTGCGCAAACGAAAGAGATCGGGATGGAAGTCTCGCGCCAGGGCATCGTAGGCCTCTGCTATCTCGGCGGGCGTGGCTTCCCGCTCGACGCCCAACACCTCGAAGTGACTCTGCACACGCATCACCGCCAGCAGGGCGACCAGCTCTTCACGACTGCGCTCGCCGGTCGGCACGCCAGCGCTGCCCAGATCCACCGGTCTGGGCGTACGGCGAAGATCGTCCGTCTCCCCGCGCGGAGGCGCCTGAGTGGGCGTGATCATGCCCGCCTCGGACATGGCCACCAACAGAAGGCGCGCGCGGTCGATGGGAATGGGCGATGAGGCCAGGGCAGACTCCAACTTGATCGTGCCGTCCAGCCCATCGATAAAGCGCCGCTCGTTGGCATCGGCGGTAATGTCCTGCAAGCGTCGGCGCGGGTCAGGGTTGGGCGTCAGGTATTTTCCCGAAAAAGGCTGCAACACGCTGTGAATGCGCTCGGCATCGTAGTGGCGCCGGATGCCCTCCAGAATCAGCGCCGCCGGCGTGCGTTCCAGTCGCATAGACGCGTCTTGTCTGGGCACCCCCTTCTTGAACACGAAATCGCCGCTGGTCCACGAAAAGATCTCCAGCAACTTCGCTTCCATTTGCAGCATGAGAGCGCGCGACAGGTTGTAGGGCGAAAGCGCGCCCATCGCCACCAGGACCTCTCCCTGATGCTGGTGCGTCTCTTTCATCCGGCGCAGGGAATCCTCCAGCGTCTCCTCAGAGATGAGACGCTGTTCCAGCAGGATCTGACCCAAGCACTCGGACAGCATGTTGGAGCGTACCGAGACAGGGTAGCCCTCGTCGAAGCTGACAATCTTCTTGGTGTCGCCGCGCGCGAGCAGCAGGGCTCCCGACATGCGAGCGGAATACGCCCTCTGCACGAGCCGCGCAAATGGCTGACGGGCCAGCGATCCGTGCATCTCCGCCTCGCCCTCGGTGAAATGCTTGGCCGTGGTTTCCACGGCACGCTTCTCGCGTTTCTGTGCCGAATCGGCTGCCGCTGCGCCTGGATAATTGGGCACAGCGGGTGACTGGGGCGGCTCACTGGGCGGCACCGTCTCTAGTAGACGCGCCAGCAGCCGGTCGGTATCGAGCGGCGTGGGTAGGTATTCCGCCGGGGCAAAGCGGCGCTGCGCTTCGGCCTGATGGCTGGCTCCGCGATGAGTGCTTGCGACGAAAAAAATGGGGATGCGAGCGGTAGCGGGATTCCGGCGCACTTCTTCGGCCAAGGCAAAGCCACTCCCGTCGGAAAGGCTGGTATCGAGGATGAGTGCATCGGGCGCACGCACGGCCAGGGTACGCCGGGCCCAGTTCAACTCGGCCTCGGTCGAGAGCAAGTAGTGCGCTTCGCCGAGCGTCTCGTTAATGCGCCGAGCTAGCGCGGGATTGCTTTCGACTACCAGGACGTAGGAAGGCATGGACAGGGATTGTATACCGCACTTTTCGCAGGTGCGGTCTTTGACGTGCGATGGTAGACGATGCTCCGGAGGATTCTCGTGAGTCGTGGTCAAATGAAAGCGAAGAACGACCTGGCCTGCTTGATTCTGGCGGCCGGCAAGGGCACCCGCATGTACTCGGCGCGGGCAAAAATGCTGCACCCGATCTTGGGCGTGCCCTTGGTTTCGTATCCCGTCGAGCGGGCGCTGGAATTGCACGCCTCGCCCATCGTGGCCGTGCTCGGCCACCAGCGTGCCGACGTGGAGAAGGCTCTCATCGCTCGCCACGGTCAGGGCACCGTGACCGTGGTCGAACAGACAGAACAGAAGGGAACCGGGCACGCCGTCCGTCTGGGGCTGGCGGCCTTGCGCGGATGGGATGGAACGGTTCTGATTCTCTACGGCGACGTGCCCCTGCTGAGCCGCGAGACCCTGTCTGAGCTGGTGAAGAAATCGCGCAAAGAGGGCACGCTGGCCATTCTGACCGCCGAACTGTCCGATCCGCACGGCTACGGCCGCGTGATTCGCGACGGCCAGGGCCGCGTCGTCGAAGTAGTGGAACAGAAAGATGCCAGCGACGACCAGCGCCGCATCCGCGAAGTCAACGCCGGCATCTACGCCGCGCCGGCAGCTTTTCTGCGGCGAGCGACTGCGCGACTCTCACCCCGCAACGCCCAGGGCGAACTGTACCTGACCGACATCATCGCCAAGGCCGCCACGGGTATTGGCGTCGCTTCGGTCAGCGTTAGCGCCGAGGAGATGGCCGGGGTCAACGATCGGCAGCAGCTGGTCGCGGTCGAAAGAACCCTGTGCCGGCGCATCGTCGAGGGCTGGATGAAACACGCCACCTTCCGCGATCCAGACGCGGTGCTGGTCGAAGCCAGTGTCACCATCGACCCCGACGCCGAGATCGGCCGCAACGTAGTACTGCGCGGCCGCACCCGGATTGGTGCCGGCGCGCGCATCGACGACGGCTGCATCCTCAGCGACACCGAGGTGGGCACAGGCGCCGTGCTTCTGCCCTACACGATAACCAGCCAGTCCGTTGTTGGGCCAGGCGCCAAGGTGGGACCATTTGCCCATCTGCGGCCGGGCACGGAGCTAGGGCCCGACGTGCATGTGGGCAACTACGTGGAAACCAAGAAGACCCGCCTGGGCCGCGGCAGTAAAGCCAACCACCTGACATACCTAGGCGACACCATCGTCGGTGAAGGGGTCAACGTGGGCGCGGGCACCATCACGTGCAACTACAACGGCTACGAGAAGCGCCAGACCATCATCGAAGATGGCGCCTTCATCGGCTCGGACACGCAGCTGGTTGCGCCGGTGCGTGTGGGCAAGCGCGCCGTAGTGGCAGCCGGTGCCACCATCACCGAGGACATCCGCGACGGGGCGCTCGCCATCACGCGTGTGCCGCTCAAGCAGATCGACGGCTACGCGGACCGAGTGGCGCAGCGCTATGCCAATAAATCGGCGCCCAAACGCTGACATTGACAGCCGCCACTTCCCAGCCACAATCGCGCCCTGAGGTTCCATGCCAAGTTCGGTGAAAGACTTCTTCGATCGACGAGTCCCGGATGCCCTGCGCCAGCACCCCGAGAGGGCCAAGGAAGTAGCCGCGACCTTCTTGTTCACGATTACCGGTGCGGATGGAGGAATCTGGACCGCCGACCTAATCAGCTCGCCGCCCATCTGCCAGCCCGGATGCATCGGCCAGCCTCAGTGCACTATTGAAATCACCGACGATGACTTCCGCAGTATGCTCGACGGTGGGACACAAGCGGCCATGCAGATTTTCCTCGGCGGCAGGCTGAAGATCGGCGGTGATTCCATGCTGATCTCGCGCCTGTCACGGCTTCTGCAAATCGGAAGTGGTCCGGTAATCTGACGCTGGCTATCGGACGCCCGCCGAATCTTGACGACCGCCAGGCGATTTGTCGTAGTCGCTGTTGACCCGTAGCGGCGGTGCCGGAGCGCGAACCAACGCTGCACGGACCGGGAAAAGGCGATAGACTTCCGCGCCGTGATCGGCCAACGCTTCGGCAACTACCTCGCCACCGCCCTGCTGGGCGAGGGCGGTATGGGCGCCGTGTATCTCGCCGAACATCCCAACATCGGCCGACAGGTGGCAATCAAGGTGCTGCGCAGCGAGCTGGGCCGCGACGAGCAGTCCCTCGCGCGTTTCATCAACGAGGCGCGCGCAGCCAACTCCATCCGCCATCCCAACATCATCGAGATCCTCGACTCCGGCGTCACCGAGAATGGCATCTCGTACCTGGTGATGGAGCTTCTGCGCGGGGAGTCGCTCACCTCGCGCATCAAGCGCAAGGGCAAGTTGCCGCCCGACGAGGCGGTGGCGCTGGTGATGCAGACAGCGTCCGCGCTGGGCGCGGCCCACGCCAAGGGCATCGTTCACCGCGATCTCAAGCCCGACAACCTGTTCGTGGTTCCCGACGAGGCCAACCCAGGCAGCGAGCACATCAAGGTTCTCGACTTCGGCATTGCCAAGCTGCAGACCACTGCGCCCGGCGGTTTCGTCAAGACCCGCACCGGAGCGCTCATGGGCACGCCCATCTACATGTCGCCAGAGCAATGTCTGGGCACCAAGGAAGTCGACTGGCGCAGCGACATCTACTCGCTGGGCGCCATCCTCTACGAGCTGACCACTGGGCACCCGCCCTTCCTCTCGGAAGGCTTCGGCGCGCTTCTCAACATGCACCTGAACCAACCACCGCGTCCGCCGCGCGAGATCGAGCCTACGATTCCCCCTGGCCTGGAGTCGGTTGTGCTCAGGATGCTGTCCAAGAAGCCGGACGATCGCTTCCAGTCCATGGCCGAAGTCCAGGCGGCGCTGGGCGCAGCAGCCGGCATCATGCCCACGCCATTCCCGCTGGCGCAGTCGGCGACGGACGTACAGAAAGCGCTGCAACCCACCATCAGCGCACCCACTGGCCCTGAGCTGTTTCCCGAGACGACCACCCTTTCCAACACCGCGGGCGAGAGGTTAGCTCTCGCTGGCACCACGGCTCGCGTGCCATCTGGCCGCTGGAAAATTGGCGTCGCAGTCGCAACGGCGGCGGTCGCCGCCGGTGTCGCGATCTGGCTGCTCGGTCATGGAAGTCGACCATCTTCTCCGGTCGGCCCCTCTATCGCGGCGGCAGTGCAAGTTGCGCCGGCCCCAGCGGCGGCGGTACCTGCCGTCGCTCCTGCGCCCAAGCGCGTGCGCGTGCACATCGAGAGCCTGCCCCCCGGGGCACGCATCGTGCGCGAATCCGACGGTGTAGTCCTCGGCACCACGCCCCAGAACATGGAGCTGGGGACTTCGCCAAATCCTCTGCGGGTCCGCTTGACTCTCGACGGCCACTTGCCCGCGACTCACGACATCGCGCTGGAGGCCGACGTTCAGGCGACCTATGCGCTGGAGCCGGCGAAGAAAGAAGAGGTTCGGCCTGTTTCCAAGAAACGTCCGGCCGCCGCGCACGACCACGACGAGCCGGCGAAGATGTAGATCCTAATGGTGGTGGCCGCTGCAGCTTTCGCAGCTACCACAACTGGGCGGCGCGAGATCCTCGGGAGTAGCAGCGCGAACGTCCAACACCTGAACGTCGAAGTTCAGCGTGGCGCCGGCCAGCGGATGGTTGGCGTCGACGGTGATGTTCTCGTCGTCGGTTGCCAGCACCGTAACGATGCGCGGTCCGCTCGGACTGCGTGTCTGGAAGTGCATGCCCACCTCCACGTCCTCAATTGGGAAATTCGTGCGCGGCACTTTTTGCACCAACTCCTCGTCACGCACGCCGTAGCCGTCGGCTGGCGCCACCGAAACCTTCAGTGAATCTCCCGCCGACCTACCGAGTAACCCCTTTTCAAGTCCAGGAATCATCGTCCCGGCGCCGTGAACAAAGGTAAGCGGCTCCTCGCCAGCGGATGAATCCAGAACCACGCCCTTCTCGTCAGTTAGGGTGTAGTGGATGGTGACAACGGTCTCTTTCCCAATTTGCATCTCGTACCTCAGAGGGATGTTGAACTTGAAGGATACAGGGCCGATTCCCACTTTTCGACGAAAGAGTGCGTCAGTATTTCGCACAAATCGCGTCCGGTTCGGCGATTGGTGCGCGTCGGCCGAAAAAGCGCAGCGAGCAGGCCGGCAATTGGCGAAATACTGGCCGGTGGTGTCGGCCAGCGACGGCTCGGTGGCCAGCCACACCGGGTGGCTGCGGCTTGCTCGGGCGTCTCGCTGCAACTACCAGTGGTTCTTGCGAACTAGCTCGCGAAGCGGTTGGCGCACGAAGGGCACGGGCTCGGCCGCAGGATAGCCCATCGGGGTCATGGCCACGATGCGCACGCCGTCGGGCACGCCCAGGATCTCCTTGGCCTTGGGCTCGTCAAAGGCACAGACCCAGCAAGTGCCCAAGCCTTCTTCGGTGGCGGCCAGGATGATGTGGTCCATGACAATGGCAATGTCCACCTCGGCGGCGTTGAAGCCGTCCTTGCGCTTCCAAGCCTTGGCTGGCTCGACACACCCGGCGACGATCACGGGCGCCTGCCAGAACCAGTCGCTTCGGTACGCGTCCTTGAGCTTGGCGCGCACCTCGGGGTCAGTGACAACCAAGATTTGGAAGGGTTGGATGTTGCAGGCGGTGGGGGCCACGCGTCCCGCGTCCAGCACACGGTGCAGAACATCCTCGGGCACTTCGGTCGGCTGGTACGCCCTGATGCTGCGGCGAATGCGGATCAGTTCCTGAAAATCCATATTCTTTTCTATATCAGGGGCGCAGGCTGCTTGTCGCATGTGACTAGGAATCCCTGGTCTGCGTAGGTGGTGCGGAGCACGACTGGTCCGAGGCCCGGATGGGAAAACAGGCGCGCCAACCCGTCGGCCTGCCAGCGGCTGCGATCGCGCCAGGCGTGATTGCCCACGAGAACCCGCAGGACGAGCGCAAGGTTGATCAGGCCAGCCACGGCCAGCGCAGGCAGCAGGCACAAGGCACGTAGGAACGCCCGAACGCCGCGCGCCCGCCGCAGGTGACAAACGACAATCACGTCGAAGCGGAAGCGCCAGCGCGGACTCACGTGCACCATGCGGCCGCCTTCCACCAGACAGTCCGCCATATGTTCAATGGTTCGGCGTGGATCGGCCAGGGCCCAGACTACGTTCACGCTCACCACTCGATCGAACCGCCCTTTTTCGTTGGCCAGAAAATCATCCATGTCCGAGAGCACAAAACGCGCACCAGCTGACAAGGACCGCCGCTGGGCTCGCGCCAGCATGGCGGGCGAGGCGTCGACCGCCACCATCTCGACCTCGGGATGGCGTTGGGCCAACCGCGCCACCAGGGCGCCCGTGCCGCAGCCTGCATCCAGCACGCGCATGCCGGGCCGCAGGTCCAGTTCCGCCACGACTTCATCGAGCATGTCCTGGTAGGGCGCAAGGCCGGCCACCAGGTCAAAACAAGCCGCGTACAGGTTCCACAGCAAGGCCGCAGCCTACCCCGAGCTACGCAAATGCTCGACAAATTGCGGGGAAGTGCGCAGACCGCGAGTCGGAAACACCGCACTAAAACTCGTCAACGCGATGCGTTTCTGGCCGTCCCCGTCATGGACCAAGCCGCTAGGATTTTCTTGACAGCTCGCCCTTCGTGACCAACCTTGGGACCACAAAGGACTGAAAAATGGCTATCAAGACTGCTCCCAAGACCGCACCTTCCAAGATTGCCACCCCAGCAGCTCCCGCGGCCAAGGCGACCGCCTCCTACAAGCCGACGCAGGAAGAAATCGCAGCCCGCGCCTTTGAGATCTATCAGCGCGACGGTGGCAATGACCAAGAGAACTGGCTTCGTGCTGAGCGCGAGCTGATCGCGCGCGGTCGTCGCTAGTCGCCTGGGGAGTCCGCGGCTACCCTGGCCAAGTCGCCCAAGCGCACGGCGCCCAGGGCCAGGGCGCACAGGCCACAAAGCGAGAACAGGGTCTGGTTGGTTGCTACGATCTCATGACCGGTCGTTGCCAGCAGCAGAACACCATAGCCAAGCAGTCGTGATATCGCATCACCTGTAAGGCAAGCCGCTGCGGCCACGGTCACGGCCGTGTAGGCTACCACGACCATGGCCAGGTAGGCCGTGCCCACCACGCCTGCAGCACCAGGCAGGTCGAAGCGAAGCCCATAAAGCGCCACGACCTGCGCTAGACCTAGGTATCGCACCGTGGCCAGGGATAAGAGGCAGAAGGAAATCACCCCGGCCCCAAGCATGGATGCCACCTGCAGGGCACGCAGCGGACGGGAAGGAATCAGAACCGGTGCGAGCAGCAGGCTGAAGAACACGCTGGCCTGCGCCGTCCGGGCACCCTGGCTCACGAAAAAGGGCGACCAGCCCATACGCTCACAGAACTTGGCCGCTGTCTGCAGCACGATGGGGGCTGCAAACAACGTCACCACAAGTTTCAGACGGACAGGACAACGCCTGTGCCACAGCCCTGCTGCCACCAGCCCGGCCAGAAACGCGTGGCTGATGAGAAGGTAGACGACATAGCGGTCAGGAACCGGCAGCGCCAGGACACCGGTGAAGGACAGGACCACGAAGAACAGCCCAATGGTGCTGACCGTGATGCGCATGGAGCGCGGAAAGATCGTGTCGCCCCGAAGCGCACGCAGCAACACCATTGCGACCAACACCACACCGAGGACACCGCCGAGGTTGGACATGAAGAGTCCGAGGTCGGACAGAACGCGGGCCACCCCCCAGACGGGTTGGCTAGGCAAGAACACATGCGTCCCCAGCCGGTAGAGTAGAAGGTCGGCCAGCGCGGCCAAAGCCAGTACGGCGGTCAGGTTGGGGCTGGGAATGGCTTTCGGCATGGATGACCGGCCCAGTATAGGGCTTTCCATTCATAATTCGCCCGCAGTTCGTCAGGGCGGTAGCCTATCTGGACGGTTCCCGATGTTTTACAGCTCTGTGGCAAGCATTCTCTGCGCCTTGCTCGCGGCCGCGAACGGTGGGTCGCCATTTGTGGTGGCATTGGATCCGGGACATGGCGGTTCCAATCGCGGTGCGCCCACGACCAAGCCCGAGCAGTATGAGAAACACCTGACCCTGGAAATCGCTCGCTTGGTGCAACAGCGCTTGCTGGACGAGCCGGGCCTCAAGGTAGTGCTCTGCCGCGCCGGCGATCTCCTGGTTCCCATTCGCGCCCGGGCTCGTTGTGCGAACCAGGCCGGCGCGCGCTTGTTTCTCAGCATCCACGCCAACGCGGCGTCGGCCGAGCAGGGACCGGGCAGCCAGCGCGGCTTCGAGATCTTCGTGCTGCCTGCCGCGGACGTTGATCAGGAAGTGGCGCGGGCGGCTTTGCTGGCCGACGACGATGCACAGGCCGCGTGGGCTGCGCATGGTGCTCGCTCGACCGCGGCCGACAGCCTGGCCGCAGCTCGACGCATCCGGTGGCGCTTGTCCGACGCGCTGGGAGCGGATCGGGATCGCGGCATCAAGCAAACCGGGGCGACACTGGACGTCCTGCAAGGCCTGAACATGCCCGCGGTGCTGGTCGAGGTGGGATTCCTCGACCACGCGGAAGAGGGTCCATTTCTGCTTTCCGAGCAGGGCAAGAAGACCGTGGCGGCCGCCCTGGCTGGCGCCATCGCCGACCTGCGCAGCCGAGAACTGCGCGGGCAGCGAGATCCGATGACCACGGCACCACCCGACCAGCGTCGGGGGCCAGCCACAGGACGAGCTACGAGTGTCAGCGGTTCGCGACCCTGAGATCCGCCGCGGGCCGGCGCAGGCGCAGAAAGAACGACTTGAGTAGGGCGGCGCTCTCGGCGGCCAGTACGCCGGGAATCACCTCGACCTGGTGATTGAGTCGCGCATCGTCGAGCAGCCGGTAGAGAGTACGCACGGCTCCCGCCTTGGGATCGTCGCAGCCGTAGTAAAGCCGCCGTACGCGCGCGTTGACCACGGCCCCGGCACACATCGGACAAGGCTCCATGGTCACGTAGAGATCGGCGTCGACCAGGCGCCAGCTTCCCAGCGCAGCGGCCGCGGTCCGCAGGGCAATGATCTCGGCGTGAGCCGTCGGGTCGTTGAGGCACTCGCGCTGGTTGTGCGCGACAGCCACCACCTGACCGCGGGCCATCACCACAGCACCGACGGGAACTTCGCCTGATCGGCCCGCCTGTGCGGCGGCTTCGAGCGCCAGGCGCATGGGGGCCTCGACCGGCGCCAGGTCGGCCGCGGAATCGAGTTCGGCTTCTGCGGAACGGAGGAGCGACATCGTCAGGCCGAGCATTGTAGCGCGAAATCGGCGCAGCGAGCGGGGAAGCGGCGGATGGGGCCTGCTCGCCGCCCGGGCTCTGCGCTATGATGCAACTCGCATGGCAGCGGTGGATCTGTCCAGGAGAACATGACAACCGATCTTGTCCTCGGCATCGACGAGGCTGGCCGGGGCCCGGCGCTCGGCCCTATGGTGCTCGCAGCCGTCGCCCTCGACGAGAAGGCCGCCGGTCTGCTCGCCTCGCAGGGGGTACGCGATTCCAAGGCATTCGGTTCGTCCATCCGGGCGCGAAGAACGCGCGCGATGCTCAAGAAATCCGTCCAGGAACTGGCGAGCTGGGTCGGCCTGGAAGTTTGCAGCGTCGAAACCATCGACGAGTACGTACGCCGGCGCGCTCTCAACCTGCTGGAGAGAGAACGTGCCGTGCGCCTCATCGAGCGCGCCCCAGTCTGTGGCCGTATCGTCGCGGACGGACACGGCCTGTTCTCGCAGCTTGCCTCCCGCTATCCCCATCTTGAAGCGCGCGATCGGGGCGAGTCGTTTCACACCGCAGTCGCGGCGGCCAGCATCTGCGCAAAAGCGCAACGGGATTCTCTGTTCGATGAGATCGCGCAGCGCTATCAGGCGGACTTCGGCCCCCTACGCGGCGGCGGATATGTCAACCCGCGAACTCACGCCTTTGTGGCCGAATACGTCCGTCGGCACGGCCACTTGCCGCCCGAGGCCCGGGTAAGTTGGCCTTGGCCAGGCGATCCCCTGCCAGCGCCATGTCGGGAGCGCTGATCCCCCAGCTCCTAGCCTGGCCAGAAACGCGCTGCGTAG
>Ga0265316_10000554_pt1 | contig 42038 bp, 46 predicted proteins | sample 4522metaG_FD_202092 | JGI IMG/M metagenome (GOLD analysis project Ga0265316, IMG submission 202092) | Rhizosphere microbial communities from Carex aquatilis grown in University of Washington, Seatle, WA, United States - 4-5-22 metaG | ecosystem: Host-associated > Plants > Roots > Rhizosphere >... | reverse complement strand
GGCCGGAGAGCGCCGGGCGGGCGGAGAGCAGGCCGTGTGCGATCTGCTCGGCCGTCACCTCCGTCAGCTGCGTCTGGACGCCGGGTGACGGCAGGATCGCGATCGGCGGGAGCTTGCCCGGCGGGAGCGGCGCGGCGACGAGCGACGGCGAGCCGCTGTTCGCGAACACGGCCACGGCGGCGTACGCGGCGAGGCCGGCGGCAGCCGCGGCGAAGGCAAGCTGCTTGCGATGGATCCGCAGCGGGAACGTCCGCAGGACGGCGGACGCGAGACAGACGATCGAGAGCGTTCCGAGCAGCGCGACCTTTGCCGCGAACTCCGTCGTCGTCGGCGCGATCAGAAGCGACGCGAGCACCCCTAGCACGACCCCGTAGACGATGCGGTCGCGCAGGCCCTGCGGCGCCGTCTTCGGGTCGGTGATCATGAAGAAGAGGAAGACGAGCACCTCGGGCGAGGTGACGAGCACCCACCAGAACGAGAAGCCCTGGAGGGGCCCCAGGTGCCAGCGCGCGGTCATCGCGTGGCCGGCGAGCGCGAGGCCGCCGATCCCGAGCGCGAACGCGATCCAGAACGCGACGGCGACGCGCAGCAAGGCGAGCCGCGCGAGGATCGCCAGGCCGCCGGCGACGATGACCACGAGCGCGAGCACGAGCCACCACGACATCGGCCCCCACCAGAAGTCCAGCGGCTCCGCTCGCCCCCGGCCGAGCGCGAGGAAGCAGATGACGAGGCCGATGTTGGACGGGTTGAAGATGTGCTCGCCGCGCCACCTGATCACGTACTTCGAGAGCAGCGAGACGGCCGCGGTGCCGACGAAGATCCACCAGCCGCGCAGGCTCCACCAGTCGCCGTGCTGCGTCCCGGGAACGCGCAGGACGAAGGCGACGCCGTTTCCCGTCAGCATCGCGCTCGCCGGCCAGAGGATGACCTTCTGCTGCCTGAAGGCGATCGCGACCTCGAGCAGGGCCGACGTCCCCAGCGCGAGCAGGATCTGCGCGATCGAGATGCGGAAGTGAAAGCCGACCTGGCCGATCACCTGCAGCGACGTGATCGTCGCCGCGAGATGGAGGCGAGGATCCCGGAGCTTCGGCAACAGCACGGGATACGACGTCCCGCGGAGCTCGAGCGCAGCCATCCGGCTCTCCAATCTACCGGCGGAGCACGGCAACTACTATCTCCCTATGAGACTGGAACGGGCCCGTGCGATCGTCGACCACGTCGTCGAGAACGCCGAGCGGCCCGTGTCCGTCTTCGTCGCCGACACGCACGGCGAGCTCGTCTGCGCGGCCACGATGGACGGCGCCGCGCCGGACACACGCCTGAACGCGCAGCGGAAGGCCTACACGGCGGCGCGCTCCGACGCGCGGTCGACGCGCGAGCTGGCCGAAAAGGTGCGCGACGACCCGGTCGAGCGTGCGAGCTTCGACCCGTTCTTCACCTTCTTCCTCGGCGGCGTCGCCGTCTTCGACGGTGACGTGCGCGTCGGCGCGGTCGGCGTCAGCGGGCTACCGGGCGCCGACGACGAGGCGCTCGCCCGGATGGCGGCCGAAGCCGCCGGCCTCTCAACCCTGTAGCGCGTCCCGGATCGCAGCCAGGAAGGCGCCCGCCGCGAAGCCGTCGGCGACCCGGTGGTCGACCGTCAGCGCCAGCTCGAGCTGAGGCTGCGTCCGCAGCGCACCGGCGACGACGGCAGGCCGCTCCGCCACCCTGCCGGCGGCGAGGATCGCCGTCTGGTCGGGATCGAGCACGGCCGTGAAGCGGTCGACCCCGACCATGCCGAGGTTGCTCAGCGTCACCGCTGCCGGCCCGCGATAGCGCTCGGAGATTCGTCCGGCCCGGGCCTCGGCCGCGGCGCGTTCGACCTCGGCTGCGAGCTCGGAGAGCGGAAGCCCGTCCGGCTCAGGAATGGTGACGACGAGCAGCGTCTCCTCGCCGGCGACGGCGAGTCCGACGTCGGCCCGCTCGAGACCGCGGAGGCGGGGGCCATCCTCGAGCCAGAGCCGATTGAGATCCGGGTGCACGCGCAGCGCCTTCGCGATCGCCTGAAGGAGCACGTGCGTGTACGTGACGCCCTGTTCGCCGGCGACGAGCGCCGCCGCCGCGGTCATGTCGACAGTGACGCCGACGGTGAACTGGGGAATCGCCGCCGAGCGGCCGAGCCGCGCCGCGAGCGCGCGCCGGTGGCGCGAGACGGGCTCGCCCGGGCTGCCCTCCTCGGCGAGGGCGAGCACGTCGGCGCGCTCGACCCGGCCGCCGGGCCCGCTTCCCGTCACCTGCGCGAGATCGACGCCGCGCTCCTGCGCCAGCCGGCGGACGGCCGGCGCCGCCTGCACCTTGGCGGGAGCCTCGGCCGACACCTCCTCGCCCGGCTCGCCGACGTAGGCGATCACGGCGCCGGCCTGCACCGTCTGTCCCTCGCCGTGCACGATCCGGAGCAGCGTCCCCGCGAGCGCGGCCTCCACCTCGAGCGTCGCCTTGTCGGTCTCGACCTCGAGCAGCGTCTCGCCGGCCGCGACGGCATCTCCTTCCCGCTTGCACCAGGCGACGATCCGCAGCTCGTCGCTCGTCTGCCCGAGCGGCGGCATCCGCACCGGCGGCACTACGCCACCAGCTCCCGCACGACGGCCTTGATCCGCTCCACGCTCGGCAGGACCGCCTGCTCGAGCACGGGCGCGAAGGGGATGGGCACGTCCAGAGCGGCGACCCGCCTGACCGGCGCCTCGAGGCTGTAGAGGCACTCCTCCGCCGCGCGCGCCGCCACCTCCGCGCCCCAGCCGCCGGTGAGCGAGTCCTCGTGCACGATCACGAGCCGGCCCGTCCTGCCCACCGAGCCGAGGATCGTCTCCGTGTCGAGCGGGAGCAGCGTCAGCGGGTCGATCACCTCGCACTCGATCCCGTCCTCGACCGCGAGCTCCTCGGCGGCGGCGCGGCTGCGGTAGAGGGAAACGTGCGTGGCGACGATCGTCACGTCGCTCCCCTTGCGCACGACGACGGCCTTCCCGAGCGGCACGAGGTACTCGTCCTCCGGCACGTCCGCCGTCGAGTCGAGCCCCGCCGCCTGCTCCCGGCCCTTGCTCCCGTAGAGGAGCTTGTGCTCGAAGACGAGCACCGGGTTGTCGTCGCGCACGGCGCTCTTCAGCAGACCCTTCGCGTGATAGGCGTCGGAGACGGACACCACCTTCAGGCCCGGCACGTGCGCGAAGTAGCTCTCCGGACTCTGGCCGTGCTGCGCGCCTCGGAGCGTCGCGCCGACCGGCGCGCGCATCACGAGCGGCACCGACAGGCGTCCGCCCGACATGAGCCGCATCTTCGCCGCCTGGTTGACGAGCTCGTCCATGCACTCGAACAGGAAGTCCGAGTACTGCATGTCGGCGATCGGACGCAGGCCCGCCAGCGCGGCGCCGACCGCGGCGCCGGCGATCGCCTTCTCGCTGATCGGCGTGTCGATGATCCGCTCGTGCCCGAATTCCTCGACGAGGCCGAGGTAGACGCCGAACGCGCCGCCGAAGCCGCCCTCGACGCCGATGTCCTCGCCGATCAGGAAGACCGACTCGTCGCGGCGCATCTCCTCGGCGACCGCCTCGCGGAGCGCCTCGGCGATCGTCAGCCGCCTCTCAGGCATAGACGTCCCCGAGCAGCTCGTCGGGGTCGGGGTCGGGGGAGTTGCGCGCGAACTCGACGGCGTCGTCGAGCTCCTCCTCGACCGCCGCCTCGATCCCGGCGGCATCGCTCTCGGCGAGCTGCGCGCGCAGGCGCACGATCGGGTCGCGCGCCTTCCAGGACTCTTCCTCCTCCCGCAGCCGGTAGCCGCGTGCGTCGCTGCGGCTGTGGCCGACGTAGCGGTAGGTCTTGCACTCGAGCAGGGTCGGGCCGCGGCCCTCCCGGGCGGCGGCGACCGCCTCCGCCGTCGCCTCCCGCACGGCGAGCACGTCCATGCCGTCGACGATGCGCCCCGGAACGCCGTAGGCCGCCGCCCGCGCGGCGACGTCTTCGAGGAGCGACACGCGCGCGTACGAGGTCGAGGCGCCGTACAGGTTGTTCTCACAGACGAAGACGACGGGCAGCCTCTGGACGGCGGCGAAGTTGAGGCCTTCGTGGAAGGCGCCCTCGTTCGCCGCTCCCTCGCCGAAGAAGCAGGCGGCGACCTGGCCGCTGCGGCGGAGCTTGAAGGCGAGCCCGAGGCCCGTGACGACGGTGTTCCCGCCCGCGACGATCGCGATCGCGGGAAGCATGCCGACGTCGGGGTCGCCGAGATGCATGGAGCCGCCGCGGCCGCGGCAGCAGCCGGTCGCCTTGCCGTACAGCTCCGCCATCGCCGCGCGCGCGCTCACGCCCTTCGCGAGCGCGTGCCCGTGCGGCCGGTGCGTCGAGGTGATCCAGTCGGTGCGCTCGAGCACGTCGCAGACCCCGACGGCGACGGCCTCCTGCCCCTGGTACTGGTGCATGGTGCCGGGGATCTCGCCCTCGAGGAAGAGCAGGTAGACGCGGTCCTCGAAACGGCGGATGCGGAGCATCCCGCGGTAGAGCTCGAGCAGGTCGGCTGCGTCAGGCGGCACGGCCACTGCTTCCGTAGAGTCGCATGAGGTCGCGCACGACCCGGATCATCCGCTTCTTGCCGGCGCCGAGCAGGTCGGCCGGGCCGTGCGAGCCGAGCAGGTCGTGCGGGCTCGCCGCGGCCGCGGTGGACGCCAAGGCCTCCGTCAGCCCGTCGAGGAAGGCCCGCTTCAGCGCCGTGCCGACGTTGAACTTCGCCACGCCGCGGGCGATCGCGTCCTCGACCGACTCCTCGGGGAAGCTCGTGCCGCCGTGGACGACGAGCGGCACCCCGACGCGCCGGTGGACGGCGTCCAGCCGGTCGAGGTCGACCGCCGCACTGCGCCCTTCGAGCACGTGGACGTTCCCGAAGGAGACGGCAAGGCAGTCGACGCCGGTGGCCTCGACGAAGGCGGCGGCCTGCTCGGGGTCGGTGAAGCTCGCATGCGACACGTCGATCTCGTCGCCGGCGGCGTCCGGGAGCGTGCCCAGCTCGCCCTCGACGGCGACGCCACGGCCGTGCGCCTCACGGACGAGGCGGGAGACGGTCTCGACCTCGCTCGAGCAGAGCATGACCGCATTGAACCCCGCGTCGACGCCGCGCCGCGCGTGCTCGAGCGTGCGCGCCTCGTTGAGGAGGAGGGATACGGGGACGCGCGACCGTGCGGCCGCGCCGAGGCCGAAACAGGCGAGCGTCTCGATCCCGCCCGCGTCGAGCCAGCCGTGGTCGACGAGCAGGCAGCCGAAGCCGAGGATCACCGGGGCGCGCTCGGCCTCCGCCGCCTCCAGGACGGCCTCGAGCGAATAGCCGTCCCAGGCCTCGAAGTAGCCGACTGCATAGCCGCCGGCGACGGCGTCGGCGAGCAGGCGGGTGAGGGGAACGAGCGCCACGTCAGAGCTCCGGATGCCCCGCGAGGAACGCATCCGCCTCCGCGCGCGTGAACACGCCCGCCCAACAGCCGAGCGCGGTGCAGGCGGAGGCGCCGATCACGCAGGCGAAGCGCACCGAGCGCTCGAGCTCCCAGCCTTCGAGGATCCCGACCATGAGCCCGGCCGCGAACGCGTCGCCCGCGCCCGAGGGCTCGACCACCTTCACGGCCGGCGCTTCCAGCTCGAACGTCGAGTCTCCGTCGGCCACGTACGCGCCGCGCTCGCCGAGCTTGATCACGACCGTGTTCGCGCCCCACTCGAGGAACCGCTCCGCCTGCAGGCGCGGATCCGACTCCCCGGTGAGAGCGAGCGCCTCGTCGGCGTTCGGAACGAAGTAGTCGGCGAGAGGCAGCAGCAGGCGCGCCGCGTCCACGGGCAGCTCCTGCCCGACCGGCACTGCGACGTCGAGCACGATCCGCGTCCCGCGCGCGCGCGCCTCGCGCAAGCGGTCGGCCAGCTCGCCCTCGCGCAACGCCGGCAGGATCAGGTAGCCGCCGACGTAGACCACCTCGGCCGCCTCGAGCAGGGCCGGCGCGATGTCGCGGGCGGTCAGCGCCGCGTTCGCGCCGAAGGTGTGGATGAAGCGGCGGTCCTCCCCGACGACGGGGACGATCACCGTCTTCGACGTGCCGTAGCCGTCCGTGCGCAGAACGCCCCTCGTGTCGATCCCGCGCGACCGGAGTTCCCCCTCGACGAAGTCGCCGATCAGGTCGGCGCCGACGCGCCCGCAGACCGCCGCCCGGACGCCGAGCCTGCCGAGCCCGATCGCGGTGTTCGCGGCGCAGCCGCCCGGCTGGAGCAGGAAGTCGTCCGTCGCGAGCAGCTCACCGGCGGCCGGCAGCCGCTCGAGGGGCGGAACGAAGACATCGGCGACGAGGATCCCGATGCACAGGACGGGAGGCGGACTCACCCGCCGTGAAGGTGGACGTCCCAGCCCAGGTAGACCTCGAGCGCCTCGCACACGGCCGCCGCAGTCTGAGACAGGCTCATGACGACATGATGCTCGAACCCGTTGCGGCAGATGAACCGGAGGAGCTCCTGGAGTCGCGGCACCTCGACCACGCCGTAGCCGCCGAAGGTGTCGACCGGATCGTCGGTGAACCGTCCCTCCCCGGCGTATGCCTTGATCCGGCCCGACGCGTCGTCGGTGCTCACGCGCAGGTATGTCGCCGGCTCGGCCTTGATGCGGCCGTAGAGGGTGCCGTAGGTGCGCTCCTTGCCGACCGTCCCGGCAAGGATCTCCTGGTAGCTCATGGTGATCGTTTCGAGGAAGTGCTTCGGCAGATTGCTGCAGTGGAAGACCACCGCCTTGTCGGGCTCGTCGCCGAAGTTGTTGTTCCAGTCGAGGATCGCGCTCGGCGTCCCGGAGGCGGCCTGGAGGATCAACATCGAGACGAGGCCGGTGACGTCGACCTCACAGGCGCTCGGGCGCAACCCGTCGCTCATCATGCTCATGACGGTGCACGGGACGACGCCGAAAAACTCCTCGAGCGCCGTCCAGCACTGGATCGCCGACCCGTCGAGGCCTTCGGCGGCCATCCAGTCGTCGACGACGGCGCCGAGCTTCGCCATCTTCAGCAGCGCTGCCTCGGGAACGCCGGCCGTCGCCGTATAGGCGGCGATCGCGTCTCGCTTGCTCCGCACCGCCGGAGCGCCGTCCGGGAGCCGCTCGATCCGTCCCAGCACCTCGGAGAGGTCGAGCGTGACCACCGAGATCCCCGCCTGCTCGAGCAGCTTCTCGCTGTAGCGCACGGTGTTGAAGCTCGCCGGGCGGGCGCCGACCGCGCCGACGCGCATCTGCCGGACGGCCCGGACGACCCGGCTGACCCGGGCGAAGCGGTCGAGATCGGCCGCGAACGCCGGCGACCGGGGCTCGCACGTGTGCAGCGCCGTCAGCGAGAACCGGGTTCCGTACTGGTTCAGGTTGCTGCAGACGGAGAGCTTCCCGCAGAAGCTGTCGCGGCGGTGCGTCACCTGGAGCTTGCCCGCCTCGTCGGGGAAGGCGTGCACGAGTACGGGGACGTCGAGTCGCGAGCCGCGGATCGCGTTGGCGACGGCGCGCTCGTCGCCGAAGTTCGGAAGGGTGACGATGATGCCGTCGATGTCGTCGGCGCGCTCGCGGAAGAGCGCCGCGCATCGTGCCGCGTCGTCGAGTGATTCCACAGAGCCGAACTTCGTGTCTCCCGGCCCGAGGGCGACCACCCCGAAACCGTGCTCTCCGAGCACGTCGAGCATCTCGGCCCGGCCCTGGTTGCAGAGCTCGTCCGGAAAGAAGCCGCGGTTGCCGACGATGAGTCCGACCGTCACGGAGCCGTTCCGCATTCCTCCATGCTCATCCGCCGTGTGGACGAATGCATCCGGAATGGCCACTGACCGACCCTCAGCGCTTTCGCCGATGGAGCGCAGGCGGGCTGCGGAGACACTGAACGTGTGCTCCTCGGCCCGGAACGACGGCTCGTCGTCCAGTACGCGAAACGCCTCCGCCCGGACGGGCTTGTCGTCCTCACGGCAGGAAATATCAGCGCCCGTTCCGGCGATCTCGTCGCGATCACCCCGGGCTCGTTCGACTACGACCGGCTGACACCGGGGCGCATCTGCGTCGTCCACCTCGACGGCACCTCCGCCGAGGTGCTCCTGCCGCCGTCCAGCGAGCTGCCGATGCACCTGGCCGTGTACCGCGCGGCGCCCGAGGCGCGCGCCGTGGTGCACACGCATGCCCCGTATGCGTCCGCTCTCTCGACCGTCGTCGACGAGCTGCCGGCGCTCCACTACCTGATCGCGCAGCTCGGCGGCCCGGTGCGGGTCGCACCGTACGCGACCTTCGGCTCGGAGGAGCTCGCCGAGAGCGTCGCGAACGCGCTCGAGGGACGTACCGCCGCGCTGCTCGGCAACCACGGGACGATCGCGTACGGCGAGACCGTCGAGGAGGCCTACTCGCGCACGATGCTGCTCGAGTGGCTCTCGGCCCTCTACCTGCGCTCCAGCCTGCTCGGCGAGCCGCGGCTGCTCGCAGGCGAGGAGATCGAGCTGGTCGCACGGAAGCTCAGCCGGCGAGAAGCACCGGCCGGCTCGTCTCAGCCGAGCGGTTCAGCGCCTCGAGCGCACGGGCCTGCCCGAGAGCGTCCGCACGGCCCAGCAGCAGACCGGCGTTCCCGCGAATCGCGTCGCTGACGTTCTCGAGCTCGAGCCGGTACGAGTCCTGTCGCTCGACCTCGATCCGCTCGACGCCCTCGTCACGGCGTAGCTCGATCACGGGATTCACGCAATGCCACGGGTCGTCGAGGAAGAGCGAGCCCTCGCTGCCGACCGCCTCGAGCTCGTCGCGTCCGGCCAGCGCAGTGCCGCAGTCGAACGTCGCGATCACGTCGCCGGGGAAGCGCATCGTCCCCGTGAAGACCCAGTCGGTGCCGGAGGGCCCGTACCACGCCTCGCCCCACACGCGCTCCGGCTCGCCGGCGAGGAGCCGCGACCCGGAGACGTTGTAACAGCCCACGTCCATGAGCGCTCCACCCTCGAGGTCGGTCCGCAGGCGGATGTTCTCGGTGTCGTACAGCCCGTAGGAGAACACCGAGCGGACGAGCCGCAGCTCGCCGATCGCACCCTGCTCGACCAGCTCCGTCAGCCGCTTCGTCTGCGGGTTGTGGCGGTACATGAACGCCTCGCTGAGCAGGCGGCCGGCCCGATCGGCGGCGTCGAAAGCAGCCGAGGCCTCGTCGGGGTGACGGGTGAGCGGCTTCTCGCAGAGCACGTGCTTCCCCGCCTCGACGGCCTTGATCGACCACTCGCAGTGCAGCGTGTTGGGGAGCGAGATGTAGACGGCCTCGATCTCCGGATCCGCGAGCAGTGCCTCGTACGAGCCGTAGGCACGCGGGATGCTCCACTCCTGCGCGTACGCGTCCGCGCGCGCCTGGTCGCGGCTCGCGACCGCGACGAGCTCCACCTTCTCCGATGCGTGCGCGCCCGGAATGAGCTTCCGGTTGATGTCGGCGGTGGAGACGATCCCCCACTTCACTCGTTCACTCGTCATATGCGTACTATCTCAACATGGTGGAGATCGGTGTCGGCATGCTCGGCTATGCGTTCATGGGGAAGGCCCACTCGAACGCCTTCCGGAAGATCCAGTACATGACGTGGCCGCCGCCGCTCGAGCCGAAGCTCGTCGGCATCGCCGGCCGGAACGCCGAAGCGGTCGCCCAGGCGGCCGAGCGCTACGGCTACGAGTACGCGACCGGCGACTGGCGGAAGCTCGTCGCGGACGAGCGGATCGGGCTCTTCGACAACGGGGGCCCGAACTCGCTGCATGCGGAGCCGACGATCGCCGCCGCGCGGGCCGGGAAGCACGTCGTCTGCGAGAAGCCGCTCGGGCGGGACGCCGCCGAGAGCTTCGAGATCTGGCAGGCCGTCGCCGCCACGGGCGTCAAGCACCTCTGCGCCTTCAACTACCGCTTCGTCCCGGCCGTCCGGCTCGCCCGCGAGATGATCGACGCAGGCGAGCTCGGGGAGATCCGCCACTTCCGCGGCCGCTACCTCCAGGACTGGGGCGACGACGTCTCGCTCGACACGTGGCGCTTCCATCCCGAGGAGGCCGGCTCGGGCGCGCTCGGCGACCTCATGACGCACGTCGTCGACCTCGCGCGCTTCCTCAACGGCGAGGTCGAGACCGTCGCGGGCTTCGCGAAGACGTTTTTGCCCGGCCGCAAGGTCGACGACGCGGTCGAGGCCGCGGTCGAGTTCGCGAACGGCTCGGTCGGCACGCTCGAGGCGACGCGCTTCGCGCACGGGCGGCGCAACGCCTTCCAGTGGGAGATCAACGGCACGAAGGGCTCGCTCGCCTTCGACATGGAGCGGCTGAACGAGCTCGCGGTGTTCCGCGCCGACGGCGATCGCGCGCGCGGCTTCAAGACCGTGCTCGTCTCGGAGGCGGATCATCCGTTCTGGGAGCACTGGTGGCCGCCCGGGCACATCATCGGCTGGGGCGACACGTTCGTGCACGAGCTCCACCACATGCTGCGTGCGATCGCCGACGACACCGACGTCGCGCCGTTCGGGGCCACCTTCGAGGACGGGTACCGCGCGAGCGAGATCTGCGACGCGATCGTCCGGTCCGGCGAGACGGGCAGCCGAGAGCGGATCGCGTACCGTTCGTAGAAGGAGGCAGAGATGAGGATCGGCGTGCTCGGGACGGGGATCGTCGGCAGCACGATCGCGAGCAAGCTCTGCGCGCTCGGCCACGAGGTGATGATGGGCTCACGCGCAGCGGGGAACGGGACCGCGCTCGCCTGGGCGGCGGGCGCCGGGCCGAACGCGAGCGAGGGCAGCTTCGCAGGCGCCGCCTCGTTCGGCGAGGTCGTCTTCAACTGCACCGCCGGCGTGCACTCGCTCGACGCGCTCGAGGCGGCGGGGGCGGGCAACCTCGCCGGCAAGGTGCTGGTCGACGTCGCCAACCCGCTCGACTTCTCGCAGGGCATGCCGCCGAGGCTCAGCGTCTGCAACACCGACTCGCTCGGCGAGCAGATCCAGCGCGCCTTCCCGGAGGCGAGGGTGGTGAAGGCCCTGAACACGCTGAACTGCCTGGTCATGGTCGACCCGGCGCGCGTTCCCGGCGAGCACGACATCTTCATCTCGGGCAACGACGAGGGCGCGAAGGCGCAGGTGTGCGAGCTGCTCGGCAGCTTCGGGTGGCCGGCGGAGCGGATCGTCGACCTCGGCGACATCGCCGGCGCGCGCGGAGCCGAGATGTACCTGCTGCTCTGGCTCCGGCTGTTCGGTGCGGTTCAGACCGGCGACTTCAACGTCAAGGTCGTACGATGAGCCGGTGATCCAGCGCACGCTCGGCAAGACGGAGCTGCAGATCTCCGTCCTCGGCTACGGCGCCTGGGGGATCGGCGGCAGCATGTGGATCGGCGCCGACGACGACGAGTCGTTGCGGGCGCTCCGGCGCGCGATCGAGCTGGGCGTCAACTTCATCGACACCGCCGCCGGCTACGGCGCAGGCCACAGCGAGCGCCTGGTTGGCCGCGTCGTGCGCGACAGTGCGGAGACCGTCTACGTGGCGACGAAGATCCCGCCGAAGAACATGCAGTGGCCCTCCCGCGCCGGCGTTCACGTCTCGGAGGCGTTTCCGGCCGACTGGGTCGTCGAGCAGACCGAAGCGAGCCTCGAGCGGCTCGGGCTCGACCGGATCGACGTGCAGCAGTTCCACGTCTGGTCGGACGAGTGGATCGACCAGGGCGACTGGCGCGACGCGATCGAGCAGCTGAAGCGGGACGGCAAGATCGGCGCGTTCGGCGTCTCGATCAACGACCACCAGCCGGCGAACGCGGTCCGGCTCGTCGAGTCGGGCCAGGTCGACACGGTGCAGGTGATCTACAACGTCTTCGACCAGAGCCCGGAGGACGAGCTCTTCCCGGCGTGCGAGGCCGCGAGCGTCGGCGTGATCGTGCGCGTGCCGTTCGACGAGGGCTCGCTGACGGGCCGGATCCGTCCCGACACGGAGTTTCCCGACGGCGACTTCCGCCACCGGTACTTCGGCGGCGACCGCAAGCAGCAGGTCTGGGAGCGCGCGCAGGCCGTCGCCACCGACCTGGAGGTGCCCATCGACGAGCTGGCGGAGATCGCGTTGCGCTTCTGCGTGACGCATCCCGCCGTCTCGACGGCGATCCCGGGCATGCGCACGGTGCGCAACGTCGAGCGGAACGTCGCCGCCGTGAACCTGGGCCCGCTGTCGGAGGCGCAACTCGCCGCGCTCCGGCCGCACCGCTGGGTGCGCAGCTTCTACGGCTGAGGGCCGCTCGCGCGGCCGGCGGAGGTAGGTTCGGCTACTCAGCCGAACGCGGGTGGCCGAGCCGAGGTCGTGAACGCGAAGGCGTTCATGACGAAGGCAGCCGATGTCGTAGCCGTCTTGCGGAAGCTGATGGTGAAGCTTCCTGAAGTCGTGGCGGTACCGACCTTCTCGGCCTTCCACCCCTGGGTGTCCTGGCTTCTGTTTGACCACGCGACCGACCACTTGAGCTTCGGTATCGAGATGACGACGTCCCGAGCCCCACTCGGGTGCAGGCCATCATCGCTGTAGTAGATCCAGACCGAGAATCGCCTCGGTGTGGGCGAGAGCTTCTTGATCGTGTAGGTCGCCGTGGCTCCACCGTCTCCGAGATACACCTCGCCGAGCAGCCTCGCTTTGTTCGGGTACTTGTTCTTCGCGGCGCGGTCGAACGTCGGCGCGAAGTAGGAGTACTGGCCCGCACCGATGAGCGTCGCCCTGCTCGCCTTCTTGATCTGCCCCGCCGGAACGATGTAGGTGACGGTCGGTTTTCCGGCCGTCGTGGCTCGAACGGTGGCGGACGACAGCCCGAAGGACGCGAGCACAGTCAGCAGGACCGTGCCCGGCACGAAGCTCGCGCGCAGCAGCCGCCGGCGTACGGGCAACGCACTCTCTGTGGCCACGGCACGACCATAGTCACCGCCTCGACGGCCACCATCCGTGGAGAGTACGTCTACGGCCGACCGGAAACCACGCGAGGGTGACCGTCCATCTCTGCGGGCAGGCGCCGCCCCGGCAGCTTTGGCTCGAGTCTCACCGGTCGGACGGCGCGCGCCGGACAGCGTCGGGCGACGGCCGGGACGGGAGTGCGATCAGCGCGACTGCAAGTCCCGCGAGCGCGACGCCGGCTCCGGCGGCGAGCGAGATCCCCAGGCCGCTCATGAAGGCCGCGCCGGCAGCACGCGCGAGCTGCGCCCCGGCCGCCTGAGGCAGCTTCGCTGCGACGTCGAGCGCGCCTCCGATCGAGCCCAGAGCGGCGTGCAGCACGGCCGGGGGCAGGAGCCGGCTGCCGGCCGCAGCGGTCAGCTCGTGCTGGTACCGGGTGGAGAGCACGCTGCCCACCACCGCAACGCCGAGCGCGCCGCCGACCTGGATCGCGACGCCGTTCGTCGCGGAGCCGACGCCGGCGTCGCCCGCCGGCAGCGACCCGATCACGGCGTCCGTGGCGGTCGGCATCAACAGGCCGGCGCCGAGGCCGATCAGGATCATCCCCGGGAGGACCTCGTGGTACGTGGTCGCCGGCCCCGAGACCATGGAGACCTCGAACAGGCCGCCGGCGATCGACAGCAGGCCTGCCCCGGCAGTGGCCTTGCTGCCGACGAAGCGGACGACGAGCACCGAGAGCGGCGCGGTCAGGGCGACGACAGCGGCGATCGGGAGAATGCGCACGCCGGCCCCGATCGCCGACAGGTGCAGGTCGAACTGGAGGAACTGGGACTGGACGAACAGCGCGCCGAACAGCGCGAAGACTCCCAGCGAGAGCGACGACGTCGCCGCCGAGAACCGGCGGGCCCGGAAGAACGCCAGGTTCAGCATCGGATGGTCGCTCCGTGCCTCCCAGGCGACGAACACTCCGAGCACGGCCAGGCCCGCGACTCCGACCGCGACGACCTTCGCCGATGACCAGCCGTGCGCGGGAGCTTCGATGATCGCCCAGAGAACACACCCGAGGCCGAGCATCGACAGGAGGCCGCCGGCCGGGTCGGGCCGCTTCGCGTCCGGGTTCTTCGAGCCGGGGACGAGCAGCACGGCGCCGATCAACCCCACGACGACGATCGGGACGTTGACGAAGAACACCGAGCCCCACCAGAAGTGCGAGAGCAGCAGGCCGCCCGCGATCGGGCCGATCGCGATCCCGATGCCGCTCGTTCCCGCCCAGAGGCCGATGGCACGCGAGCGCTCGCGTGGATCGCGGAAGAGGTCGTTGATGATCGAGAGCGTCGCCGGCATCGTCAGCGCGGCGCCGGCTCCCATCGCCGCCCGCCAGGCGATCAGCTGCGCGACCGTGCCGGAGAAGGCCGCGCCGACGGACGCGCAGGCGAACACCGTCAGGCCGATCAGGAACAGGCGCTTTCGACCGAACCGGTCGGCCAGGCTTCCCCCGACGAGCAAGAGCCCGGCGAAGACCATCGCATAGGAGTCGACGATCCACTGCAGCTCGCTCGACGTGGCATTGAGCTTGCGAACGAGCGTCGGCAGCGCGACGTTGAGAATCGTGTTGTCGAGGTTCACGACGAGGATCGAGACGCACAGCACGGCCAGCGCACCCCACGGGTGCGCGCGGAGATCGCTCGGACCGCGCCCGGAGAGAACTGTGCGGAGCGTCCACGCGCGGTGACCCACGATCGCCATGGAACGAGGGTAGGCAGGCCCGGTTGTCTCCGGCATCCGCGAGAACTCCCGTCCGAGCCGCGTACTTCTCCGAGCGCCTCGGCTTCGAGCGTCAGCGCGCTCGAATGGAAAAGCCCCGCAAGCGGGGCTTTTCCATAGCAGGCCTGTAAGCCGGAGACTATTCCTACGGGTGAGACCACAGGCCGTCGGCATGGCCAGGGAGGTCTCGATGGACGCCGAAGTTGCCGACTTCCTCGCCTTTTGCCGGGTCGAGCGCCGTCTCGCGGAGCTGGCCTGCAAGGCCTACGAGCGGGACGTCACCGCCTGCATGCGTTGCCTACAAGCGACCGGGATCACGAACTGGGCAGAGGTGCGCCCGCCCGATCTGCGCCGCTTCCTCACCGCCGAGACCGAGCGGCGGCCGGCGCTCGCAAGCCAGACCCGTACCGTCGCCGCGCTCAAGGGGTTCTTCCGCTTCCTGGTCGAGAACGACGGACACAAACACCTCGACTCCACCCAGCGCTACACGCGCGTCACCGCGCACGAACTTCGGGGCGCCATCAAGCGACTGAGGTTTCCGGAGCGACAGGGTGAGTCAGTCACAGGTCTCAGCGCTCACGATGGCCGCGTCAGGCCGGTTGCACGGCGCGCACGAGCACGTCGAGTGCGACACGCTCTCCCTCGGGTGTTTGCACCGGCCGTTCGATGCGCTCGGCTCGTTCGATCTGCAAGCCGTCGAGGTCGGCGACGACGTCCTCGGCCGTGTACAGCACCGTGGGCTCCTGCGGGCCGCCGTGTCCGTGCTCGAGGTTCGTGCGATCGTGTGCGACGAGCAGGAAGGTGCCGTCGGGCGCGACGGCCTCGACAGCCGCGCGTAGGATCGTCCGCCGCTCGGCCGCAGGCACTTGTAGGTAGAAGACGATCACGAGATCGAAGGCGCGCGACTCGGGCTGGTACTCGAGCAGGTCGGCGGCGACCCACTCGGCCTCGACGCCGCGCGTGTCGGCGAGTTGACGAGCCTTGTCGAGCGCGACGTCGGAGAAATCGACGCCCGTCACGCGCCATCCGCGCGCAGCCAGCCAGACGGCGTTGCGGCCCTCGCCGCAGGCGAGATCGAGCGCACGTCCCGGCTCGAGCCCAGCCGCCTCGGTGACGAGGAAACGGTTCGGCTCGGTGGCCCAGAGGAACTCGCGGCCGCCGTAGCGGCGGTTCCACTCTTCCCTGTCCATCGACCCGAGCATGCCTATCGCGCCGGGACGCCTGCGCCGACGGCGTCGATCAGGTATTCGGAGATGTCGCGGAAGCGCATGGTCCCGTGCGCGGACTTGCGCAGGTTGACGAGACAGATCGGGCACATGGTGACGCAGTCGGGGGCTACTTCCCGCAGCTGCTCGACGCGCTTTGCGGCGACGGCCGCCGCCTTCGCAGGGTAGAGCGCCTCGGCCGGGCCGCCGCAGCACCAGGTCAGCTTGCCGGCGTTCTCCGGCTCCCCGACCGCGAGTCCCGCGGCGGCCAGGAGCTCACGCGGCTCACCCACGACGTCCTCGTATCTGGCGTAGACGCAGGAGTCGTGCAGCACGACCTTGCCGGAGAGTGCCGTCCGGACAGGCAGACCGCGCTCTGCGAGCACCTCGAGGTAGCTGCGCACGCGCACGTCGTAGCCGTCGACGCATTTCGGGTAGACGCTGCGCAGCATCGTCGTCGTATGGGGGTCGATCGTGATGACCTCCTTCACGCCGTGCTTGCGGAAGAGACCAGCGACACGGCGGGCGTGCGCGGCGACTGCCTCGTCCGCTCCGAGGTCGTGCGCGAGCGCGCCCGAGTAGAGGTCGTCCTCGTACAGATAGCCGAACTCGACGCCGGCCTGCCGCAGGAGCCGGGCAACGTTTGCCGGTACGCGGTCATACTCGGCGCGTTCGCCTGCCGGCGGGCGCGCGACGAGGCCGGCGCCGTTGACGAACCGGTTGGCCCGGCGGGCGAGGCCGCTGAAACGGGCGAGCGGCGAGTCGCCGAGCCGCTGCTCGAGGTTGACGAGCCGCTCGATGTACGGGATCAGCTGGTACATCAGCCCGGTGTAGAGGACGGTCTCGCCGCCGCGTGGCAAGTCGAGCTCGCGTGCCCAGCGCGTCGCGCGTCGCGCGGGGATGGGCAGTACAGAGCCGCGCAGGCGCAGGTTGTCCACCAGGATCCCGATCACGTCACGGATCGGCAGCGCCATCAGCGACCGTCCTCCAGCAGCCAGTGGCGCAGGACGCGAACGTTTTCGGTGATGTGGACGCCAGCGGGGCAGCTTTCCTCGCAGGCGCGGCAGAGCAGGCAGGAGAAGATCGATTCGCTCTCGTTCCGCACTCGCTGCTCGAGGCCCAGCTCGACGTAGCGGAAGAGGCGGCGCGGCAGCAGGTCGATGCCGAGTGGGCAGGCTGCGGTGCAGACGCCGCAGTTCATGCAGACCTCTGCGTCGTAGTCGCCCAGGCGGCGCAGTTCGTCGGCGAGGCCGCGCTGCACGATGGTGATCATGAGCGCTCCACTGCGGCGTAGCGGAAGTAGCCGTCGGCGCTCGCATCCTTTTCGGCGACATGGCCGTACTTTCGCAGGCCCATCATCCAGACCATCACCTCGTCCTGCGGAAAGCCGCCGGCCGCTGCGAGCTCGGGTACCGTCAGCGGCCCGTCCCGTAGCAGCTCGAGTAGGCGGCTGCGCATCAGCGGCTCGTCGCGGACGACCTCGCGTACGTCGCGGCTCATGCGACCGCTCCCGCGAGGAGCCCGTCGATCATCGCGCGCACCTGCCGGTCGGTGTAGCCGAGGAGGTCGATGGCGTCTTCGGGACAGACGGGCACGCAGCCGCCGCAGCCCTTGCAGCCGGCCGCATCGATCACGGCGATGCCGTCGATCGAGATCGCCCCGAACGGGCATGCGTCGACGCAGACGCCGCAGGCGGTGCACGCCGGCGCGTGGACGATCGCGACCTGCGGGTCGAGCTCGGCGACGCCGCGCTTCAAGACTGCGGCCGCTTGCGTGACGGCGGCGAGCCCGGAAGCGACGCTTTCGGCCGACGTCTTCGGCCCCTGGCAGGTGCCGGCGATCAGGACGCCGTCGACTACCGTCTCGACCGGCCGGAGTTTCGGGTGGATCTCGTTGAAGAAGCCGTCGCGGCCGATCGGCAGCTTCAGCGTCTTCACGAGGTCGTCGTTTGCTCGCGGCACCATCCCGGTGACGAGCACGACGAGGTCGGCGGGGACGGTCAGCTCCTCGCCGCCCGTCAACAGGTCGCGCAGGGTCACGGTCAGGCCGTCGCTGGTGCGCGCCACTTCGGGTGGATCGTCGTCGGCGAACTTCAGGTAGAGGGAGCCGCGCTCGCGCGATTCGTTCAGCATCAGCTCGTTCTTGCCGACGGTACGCAGATCACGGTAGAGGTGGTACTGGCGGACGCTCGCGCTTCGGCCGGCAGCCAGCAGCGAGGCGTGGACGGCCGCGCTGCAGCAGAAGCGCGAGCAGTAGCTGTGCTCGGCGCCGCGACTGCCGACGCAGTAGACGTAGGCGATGCTCTCGACCGGCTTGCCGTCGCGAACGAGCGGTCCGTCGCTCTCGTCGAGCAGACGTTTGAACTCGGGCAGCGTGAGGACGCCGTCGATCCCGTAGCCGTATTCGCCGGCCTGCGGCTGGTAGCTGTCGAAGCCGCTGGCGACGACGATCTGGCCGATCTCGAGCTGGATCGACTCGCCGCCGGCGCGGACGACGGCGCGGTAGTTGCCGAAGGTGCCGGACTTGGCGATCACTTCGGCGTTCGTGAACACGGTGATCACCGGGCGCTCCTCGATCTCCTCCTGCAGACGGGCGATCAGCGCGCGCCCGCTCTTGCCGTGCGGAAACATCTCCCCGAGCTCGCCGACCCGGCCGCCGAGCTGCGACTCGCGTTCGACGAGGAAGACGGCAAGACCGACGTCGGCCAGGCCGACTGCAGCCCGCATGCCGGCGATGCCGCCGCCGATCACGAGCGCGCGCGGCGTCGTCTCTACGACGACGGGCTCGAGCGGCTCGGTCAGCCGCGTCCTCGCGATCCCGGCGCGCACCAGGTTGATCGCCTTGTGGGTGGCGCCTTCGCGGTCGTCGGTGTGCGTCCACGAGCACTGCTCGCGGATGTTCACCTGCGTGTATTCGTAAGGGTTGAGGCCGGCGCGCTGCGCTGCTCCGCGGAAGGTGAAGGTGTGCAGCTTCGGCGAGCACGAGGCGACGACGAGGCCGTCGAGCTCCTGGCCGCGGATGTCGTCGATGATCTCCTGCTGGGTCGCGTCCGAGCAGGTGAACATCGCCCGGCGGGCCACGACCACGCCCGGATCGTCCTTGACGGCGTCTATGACCGCCTCGACGTCGACGTAATCGGAGATGTTGCCGCCGCAGTTGCAGACGTAGACACCGAGGCGCCGGTCGCTCATGCCGTCACCTTCGCGCGCTCCAGGTGAGCGGCTGCCTGCGCGACCGCAGCGCCAGCGTGCAGGATCGACTCTGGGATGTCCTTGGCGCCCGACGCGGCGCCGGCGACGAAGACGCCTGGGATGCTCGTTCGGCCGGGGTTCAGATCCTCGTCGGTCTCGTCGACGTAGTCGTAGTCGTCGAGCGCAAGCTCCTCGACGCTGAACAGGCGGGCGGCGTCGCGGTTCGGCTGCACGCCGACCGCCAGCACGACAAGGTCGTATTCGGCCTCGGCGATCGTGCCGTTGTCGATGTCTTCGTAGCGGAGAACGAGATTGCCGTCCTCGGTCTCGGTGATCGCGGCGACGCGCCCCTTGACGAACGCCGCGCCCATTGCTTTCGACTGCTCGAAGAACTCGTCGTAGCCCTTGCCGACGGCGCGGATGTCGATGTAGTGGACGGTGACGTCGGCGAGCGGCAGCGCACCCATGATCAGCTGGTTCTGCTTGATCGAGTACATGCAGCAGAACTTCGAGCAGAGCGGGTTGCCGACGGTCTGGTCGCGCGAGCCGGTGCACATGACGTAGGCGATCCGCTCCGGCACCTTGCCGTCGCCGGGCCGCAGCACGGTGTTGTAGGGCCGTGTCGGCGCGAGCAGCCGCTCCATCTGCACGCCGGTGATCACGTTCTGGAACCGGCCGTAGCCGTACTGCGGCTTCAGGTCGGCCGGAAAGACCTTGAAGCCGGTCGAGACGATCACAGCGCCGACCTCGACCTCGACGTTGCGTTCGCGCATGTCGAGGTCGATCGCGTCCGCAGGGCAGGCGGCGATGCACTCGTGGCACTCGGAGCAGACGCCGCAGTCGAGGCAGCGGCCGGCGGCGGTGCGCGCTTCGGCCTCCGTCAGCGGCTGCTCGAGCTCGGCGAAGTCGGTCGGAGCGGCGACAAAGGCTGCGCCGGCGACGAGGGGGTCACGGCGGCTGTGGCTGCGCTGCCGGGCGAGCACGTCGATCTTGTCGGCAACCGGTAGCGGCTCGACGAAGCCGGTGAGCTCGAGGCCCTGGAGCCAGCGGTCGATCATGTGGGCGGCCTTGCGGCCCTGTCCGACGGCGTCGGTGATCATCGACGGCCCGGCGACGGCGTCGCCGGCGGCGAAGACCCAGGGCACGGAGGTCTGCAGCGTTGCGGGGTCGGCCTGGATCGTCCGCGCACCGTCGGGCGACAGCGCGGCGAAGGTCGCGGTGTCGGCGCCCATCCCGATCGCGACGATCGCGACGTCGCAGGCAAGCCGCTCGAGTACGTGCTCGTCGTACTGCGGGCTGAAGCGACGGTTCTCGTCGAAGACCGCAGTGCAGCGCTTCAGCTCGATCGCCTCGACGCCGGCGCGGCCGTCGAACCCCGCGATCCCCCAGGAGTCGTGCAGCACGACGCCTTCCGCGAGCGCCTCCTCGATCTCCCACTGGTATGCGGGCATCTCGGCGTGCGATTCGAGGCAGACCATGTGCACTGCCTCGGCGCCGAGCCGTCGGGCGCTGCGTGCGGCGTCGATCGCGACGTTGCCGCCGCCGATCACCGCGACGACCTTGCCCTCGAGATCCGGAGCGTCGCCGAGCTTGACGTCGCGCAGGAACGCGAGCGCGCTCGAGACGCCGGCGAGTTCCTCGCCGGGGACGTGCAGCCTGGCCGCGTTCGGCGTGCCGGTAGCGACGAGTACTGCGTCGTAGCCGTCTTGCTTGAGCGCGTCAAGGTCGTCGATGCGCGTGTTCGTTGCGATCTCGACGCCGGCGGCGGTGACGTTGGCGACGTCGCGCTCGACCACCTCGGCCGGCAGCCGATAGGACGGGATCGCGAGCCTGAGCGCGCCGCCCGGCACCGGCGCCGCCTCGAAGATCTTGACGCCGTATCCCTGCCGCGCCAGAAGCCAGGCGGCGGTCAGGCCGGCCGGGCCGGAGCCGACGACGGCGACCCGTTTGGCGGCCGGCGCGGGCGGCTCGAGCTGCGGCGGCTCGGCGAGCGAGTAGTGGGTGTCGGCGACGAAGCGCTTCAGGCGCCTGATCGGCAGTGGCCCTTCGAGGCTGCCCCGGGTGCACTCGGCCTCGCAGGGCGCGTAGCAGGCGCGGCCCAGGCTGCCGACGAGCGGCGTCGTCTCGAGCACGAGGTTGAACGCCTTCTCGTACTCGCCACTACGGACGAGCGAGACGTAGCCGTGCGCCTTGATTCCGGCGGGGCAGGCGAACGTGCAGGGTGAGGTGCCGGCGCGCTCGACGAGCGCCTTCTGCGGCACCGCTTGCGGGAAGGCGATGTAGGCGGCGCGCCGTGAGACGAGCTCGCCGTTGAACTGGTCGGGCACCGCGACCGTGCAGGCGAGCTCGCACTGGCGGCAGCCGGTACAGAGGGCCTCGTCGACGAAGCGTGGTTTGCGGTGGACGGTCGCGTGGAAGCTGCCGTCGCCGTTGCGTGCGATCTCGCCGACCTCGGACCCGGTGTAGACGGTCACGTTCGGGTGGTGCACCGTCGCGGCCATCTTCGGCGTCGAGATGCAGCTTGCGCAGTCGAGGGTCGGGAAGACCTTGCTGAGCAGGATCATCTTGCCGCCGACGCTCGGCTCCTTCTCGACGACGAGCACCTTGTAGCCCATGTCGCCGAGCTTCAGCGCGGACTCCATGCCGCCGATGCCGCTGCCGACAACGAGCACGTCGTAGTCCATCTAGGCCTCCAGCTCCGCGAGCGCCTCGGTGAACTCGCGCACGTGCTTGGTGAACGGCGCAGCGCAGACCGAGCAGATCGCGGCCAGCTTCAGCCGCCGCCCGTCAATCTCGTGCTCGGCCAGCAGCGCTTGCGCTTCGGCGACGATGCGCGACGAGCGGGCGCTGCAGTCCGGCAGGTAGGCGCACTCGTCGCCGTCGGAGGCGACGAAGACACCGTCGAAGCCCTGCTGGAGCGCGTGCAGGATCCAGGCGGGCCGGATCCCGCTCGTGCAGGGCAGGCTGATCACGACAACCTCGGGCGAGTAGTGCATGTGCGAGCTGCCCGCCAGGTCGATTCCGGGGTCGGAGATCGTGTTCGTCGAGAAGACGAGCACCCGCGGCCCGGAAGCACGCGTCAAGCCACGCTCAGTTGCGAGCGGCAGAGTCACTTCGCCCGGCGGACGAAGACGCGCTCGTAGCCGTCGGTGCTCGCGACACCGAGGAACTCGTGGCCGACCTTGCCGGCCCACGCGGCGACGTCGTTCTTCGTCTGCGAGTCGCTCGACCAGAGCTCGAGCACGTCGCCGACGGAGATGCCGCCCATCGCCTTCTTCGCCTCGAGCAGCGGGCCCGGGCAGGCGGCGCCGCGCGCGTCGACGATCTTCGCCGCGGTCAGAGTCGAGAGGTCGGTCTCGTTGAGAATGGTCGTCATCTGGATCTCCCTTAGTAGACGAGGCTGTTCGTGGCCGAGGTGATCTCCGCGACGAACCGCGCCGCGGCGACGATCTCCGTGCCTTCGACGAGGTCGTCCTCGCTGAGGCCGCGGCTCTTGACGCATGGCGAGCAGACGAGCAGCTGGCCGCCGAGCTCGACGATGCTTTCGAGCAGGCCGCCGAGGGGCGCGAACTCCGGCGCTGTCACGGTCTCTGCGACGCCCTTCTTCACGAGCAGGCAGCCGTCGCCCTGGAAGCCCATCACGACGTCGACGTCCGAGGCGACTGCGGCACCGGCCATCGCGAACGGGATCGTCGCGAGCTCCGGCTCCTCCGGCCCGTGCGTGACCATGATCACCAGCTTCTCTTGGTCTCCCATTGCTAGGTCTCCTCTCCCTTGCGCAGGTAGAAGACGAACGTGTCGCCCTCCTCGTGCCACTCGAGCAGCTCGTTGCCGGTGCTCCCGGCCCAGGCTGGGATGTCGGCGACCGAGCCGCGGTCGGTTGCGATCAGCTTCAATACCTGGCCCGGTGTGAGCGTCTTGAACACCTTCGCGGTCTTGACGACGGGCATCGGGCAGAGCAGCCCGCGCGCGTCGAGCACCTCGGTTGCCTGGATCTGAGTCTCGGTCATTCGGGTCTCCTAGATGAAGAGGGTCACGTGGGCCTGGCGTGCCTCGGCGAGGAACGCGGCCGCGCCTGCGAACTCGACGCCGTCGATGAAGTCCTCCTGCGCGTAGCCGAAGACGTCCATCGTCATCTGGCACGCGATCAGGCGGACACCGAGCTCCTGCGCGGACTCGAGCAGCTCGCGGATTCCCGCGACGTGCTTGCCGCGGAACTTCGCCTTCATCATCTGCGTCGCCACCGGCCCCATCCCAGGCAGCCCCAGGACGAAGTTCGGCATCGGTACCGGCATCGGCATCGCCGGGTTGCCGAGTGGCGAGACCTTGAGCATGTGCTCGAAGTTCTTGTGGATGATGTTGAGTCCGTAGAACGTGAAGAACACGGAGGCGTCCATGCCGGACGCGGCCGCGGTCGTCGCGAGGATCAGCGGCGGGTAGGCCCAGTCGAGCGTTCCCTTCGATGCGATGATCGCCGCCTTCTTGCCGGCGGGGTCGCGTTTCTGCGCGCGCTCGAGTTCCTCCTGGACGATCTGGCGGACAGCTTCTTCGGTGAGCGCCGCCGGGGTAGCGAGTGGTTGCTGCTCTGCGAGCATGGTCGAACCTCCCAGTTCCCCACGAGTGTCGATCCCGTCAGCGCCCGCCACGTCGGGAACAACTACTCAGTCGTGAGGTTGTAACACCACAATTCAACTGTACAAGCCATCAACTACGTAGTTTGTGCGGCGACGATCCGGGCCGCTGCGGACGCCCGCTCAAAGCCATGCGCCGAGGGTCAGGCCGACATCCCATGGAGGTTTGACAATGACTCGCAAGGCACTGTGGTGGGGCGTACTCGTCGTCGGCGTCGCGCTGATCGTCGCGCCGCTCGCGATGGGACTGCCGGGCAAGGCGGCGGCCGGCGCGCGGATGCTCGGCGACTTCCAGCCGATCATGGCTCCGGCCCAGGTCCAGCAGACTTCGGACTACTACTACAAGGTGTTCGTCCCACTCGGGCAGATCACGCCCGTGTTCACGAACGCGAACGCCAACAAGTTCCAGGGCTACCTGCAAGGTATGCAGGCGGCCGGGCTGAAGATCCCGCCGGCCGCAGCGAAGGACTTCACGGGTCTCGTCGGGATGATGAAGCAGGCGGTTCCGATCGCCTCTCAGGTCCCGGCCGGGCTTGCGCACTACAAGCCGCTCGTCGACACCATGCAAGGGAACGTGAACGACTTCAGACAGGTGAACAGCCTGCCGTCGTTCAACCTGTTCGCCTGGTTCTTCATCGTTCCGGGCATCCTGCTCGTGCTGCTCGCAGGCGCCGGCCTCTGGACCGGCGGCGCGGTACGCCTGCACGTCGGCAGGCCGCACCCCGCGGCATAGCCCCCTGATGGGGAGGTCGGCCCCCTGCCGGCCTCCCCATCGGCTACCTTCGAGGTTAAATGGCACTTCAGCACCCACTGCCGGATGAGGTTGTCGAGTTGATCGCGAGACGCTTCCGCGTGATCGCCGACCCGACCCGGATCAAGCTCCTCGACCACCTCCGCGGCGCGGAGGCGACGGTCCAGGAACTGACCGAGGCCGTGGGCTCGTCGCAGCAGAACGTCTCCAAGCACCTCGGTGTGCTCGCCGACGCCGGCATCGTCGCCCGCCGCAAGGAGGGCAACTTCACCCGCTACCGCGTCATCGACGAGGACGTCTATCGCCTCTGCGAGGACGTCTGCGGCTCCGTCGAGCGACAACTCGAGAGCCTACGCGACGCGCTGCACGCTGCGAACCACTAGCTGGCCCCTGTGGATCTGTGTTTCTCGTCGGCTGATTAGGCTGCAGCCGATGGGCTGAGCTGCTCGATCCGCTCCTCGAAGACGACGCCGATCTCGATCGCCTTGCGGACGGGACAGGCGGCCGCGACCTTCTCCAGCCGCGCCAGCTGCTCGGCGCTGAGGTCGCCGTCGAGACGGATCGCGATCTCGAAGCGGCGAGGCGTCGAGCGGTGGTCGTAGGCGACGTCGACCTGAACGTCCCCGAGTTGCCACTGCTTGGTACGCGCGTACATCACGAGCGTGGTCGAGACGCAGGCGGCAAGCGCTGCCGGAAAGAGCTCGTGCGGCGCGGGCGCGCTTCCCTCACCGCCGACCTCCTCCGGTTCGTCGGTGATCAGGCGGTGCTTGCCGTCGATCACGATCTCCTGCCGCAGCGTGCCGGGGATCGCGCGGGATGTGGCGGTGAGGCTCATGCAGTCTCGACCGCCTCGCTGTGCCTTGCGATCGCGTCGTCCAGGAAGCGGCCGATCGCTGCGGCCGGGTGCGCGCCGACGAAGCTGTTGACGGGTCTACCGTCACGGAAAACGGCGACGGTGGGGATGCTCTGGATTCCGTACTGGGCGGCGAGTGCCCGCTCGGCGTCGACGTCGACCTTTGCGAGCTCGATCTTGCCCTCGCGCTTGGCAACCTCGGACTCGATCGCCGGCCCGAGCGCCCTGCACGGCCCACACCAGGCAGCCCAGAAATCAACGACGACGGGAAGCTCACGCGAGCGGTCGATCACGTCGCGTTCAAACGTTTCTGTGTGCACATCCATGTCTTGTGTCACTCCTTACGTAGCGGTTAATGGGAAGTGGATCCGACGAGCTCGATGAGCCCGGCCAGCTGGGCATCAAGCGAGCCGCAGACCTGATCGCAGAGCGCGAAGACGCTCTCGTCGGCGATCCGGTAGTAGACGCGATTGCCCTCCTTGCGGCGTGCGAGCACGCCTGCGTCGGCGAGCACGGCGAGATGCTTGGAGACGTTCTGCTGGCCCGCGCCGAGCTGCTCGGCGAGCTCGTTCACGCTCAGCTCGTCATCGCGCAACCGGTCGAGCAGCCGGACGCGCAGCGGGTCGCCGATCACGCGAAAGCGCCTCGCGATCAAGTCGGCCAACTCCTCGGACAGTGGGTGCGGCAGCTCCATCAATCATCTATCCTCTCTTACAGTAGTATAGATGTATAGTAGTGGAGATCGAGAAGCCGCGCAAGTTGCGTCTCACGAAAGGGCACACCTGATGTACGAGCTCTGGCAAACCGAGTGGTGCCCCGCCTCCCGCCGCGTCAGGCAGCGCCTGACCGAGCTCGGGGTCGACTACCTCATCCGGCAGGTGCCGGTCGACCACGACCGGAGAGCCCTGTTGCGCGAGCGAACCGGGACCGACACCATCCCCGTCCTCGTCACGCCGGACGGAGCGGTTCTCGCCGGCGAGGAGGCGATCGCCGCCTGCCTCGACGCCGAGGTTCCCGAGCCGCCGGAGGCCATCGCTCACCGACTGAAGGCGGAGAAAGCACGCCGCCGCTACCTGGAGGAGGAATGCGAATGCTCACAACCAGCTACACCCTGAGCGCGACCACCCAGCTCGGTGTCGCCGAAGCAGCCGAGCGCGTCCGCGAAGAGCTCAAGACAGAGGGATTCGGAATTCTGTGCGAGATCGACGTGCAGGCAACACTCAAGGAGAAGCTCGGCGTCGAAGGCGAGCCGTACCTGATCCTCGGCGCCTGCAATCCCCCACTCGCGCACCGGGCGCTCGAGACCGAGCCAGACCTCGGCACCCTCCTGCCCTGCAACATCGTCGTCTACCGGCGCCACGGCGAGACACACGTCTCCGCGATCGATGCAGAGCGAATGCTCTCGATCGTCGGCAACGCGGAGCTCGCCCCGGTCGCCGCCGAGGTCAAGCACCGGCTCGCAGCGGTCGTCGAGCGCGCAGCGAGGGTCTGAGCCGTGCGTCTCTTCACGCGAACACGCGCGATCGACGCCGACGGTGCCGCCTATCTCCTCACCAGCGGAAGCGTCGTGGTCGTCGACGTCCGCCAGCCCGCGGAATGGAAGACGGGCCACATACGCGGAGCGCTCCACATCCCGCTCGCCCAGCTGTCGAGCCGCCTGCACCAGCTCCCGCAAGGCAAGACGATCGTCACCGTCTGCAGAAGCGGCCACCGAAGCGCCGTCGCCGCTCGGACGCTCACCCGCGCCGGCCGCGACGTCCTCAACCTTCGCGGCGGCATGAACGCGTGGAATCGCGCCGGCCTCCCGCTCGCCGCGCAGAGCGGACGTAGGAAATAGGCAGCGGAGCGCTGCGCAAGCTCGGAGTGTGCCCCTCTCATCGCCCTCTAGCGTTCATGACGATGGCACTACTGGATCGCAGCGGCGAGCAGCCGCGCTGCGAGCGCGAGCAACGCGACCGCCAGCAGGAGCTCGATCACGCGGCCGCGCAACCGCAGCGACAGCCGCGCGCCCGCCTGCGCCCCGGCCACCACGCCGACCGAGAGCGCCGCGGCGCGGCGGACGCCGTGCCCATGCGCGAAGCTGCCCGTGAAGACGTGCGTGAGCGCACCTGCACCGCTCATCACCGCCAGCACGAAGTGCGAGGTCGCGGTCGCGATGTGCGTCGGGAAGCCGAGCGCACGCACGAGCAGCGGCACATGGATGACGCCGCCGCCGATGCCGAGAAAGCTCGACACGAAGCCGACGACCAGGCTGTACGCGGCCCCGCGCCAAAGCGGAACGTCGTACTCGTACAGGAGCCCCTGCCTGTCGACGAGAAGTCTCCGCGCGACGTGATGCCGCGCCGGCCGCGGCGACCACCGGTCGCCGGACAGCAGCCAGACGGCGAGCAGCGCGAGCGTGCCCCCCATCAACCCGTCGAACACGTGCCTGGAGACGGCGCCCACGACCAGCGCGCCTCCGACCGCGCCCGGCAGCGTGGCGAGCGCGAACACCGCGCCGCTCCGGAAGTCCGTCCGCCTCTGCCGTGCATAGGCGAACGTCCCCGACGTCGCGTTGAAGAATACGACGGTAAGGCTGATCGCCGTGAGCGTCTGCGCCGAGTCGTGCGGATAGAGCAGGAGCAGGATCGGCGTGAGAATGAACCCGCCGCCCGCGCCGACCACCGTGCCGAACGCGCCGACGCCGAAGCCGAGCAATGCGAGCAGCACCGCTGTCGTCGCGTCGAACTGCACAGCCGCGATTCAACCTGAGAGCTCACAAGACCGTGTGAGGTGCGTAAATTCGATTCCGGTCGCCTGCGCTTGAGCCGTCAGCCGTGGCTACTACCTTCGTGGTGCGACGTGAAACGAAGCTGGCACAGCCTCCGGGCGATGGCCGGGCGCCCGCGCCGAGCAGCTCCAAGGAAACTGCCTTCGACACACGGTTACTGCTGGTAGGGCGAGTCCCCGGCAGAGGGCCACAAAAAAGCCCCGTTTCCAGGGCTTTTCCCGTAGCAGGCTTGTAAGCCTCGTTACACAGCCCTACTACCGCGGCTTGCCCCTGCTCACGCGACGAGCAGGCCGGCGGCATCGCCTTGGACGAGCCGCTCGCGGTGGACGAGCTCGGTCATGTTGCTGGTGCGGCCCGCCAGAGCGTGCGCGGGTTGACCCAGGTGCTCTCGCTCCTCGTCGACGCCGAAGCCGGGGCGAGGGTCTCGAACAGGACGCCGCGCAGCTCGCGGAAGCAGATAGTGGAAGGAGTCGCGGTCGACGATCTTCGTCACATAGCCGCCGGCCTCGATGATCCCCGGGCAGCGGCCGGCCGTGACCGGGACGCCGGCCTCGCGGAGCTTCCTCGCGTACGCCTCGCCCTCGTCACGGAGGACGTCGGCCTCGCCGTCGATCGCGAGCGCCGGCGCCAGCCCGGCGGGCTGGTCGAGGCTCGCGCGCAGCGGCGAGGCCGATCTCGTTCCGCTGCGCCTCGTCGGTCGTGTACATCCTCGACGAGACGAGCGAGCGATAGCTAAGTCTTGCCCCGGCCTTATGCGGCTCTACCGGTACTCGATGAAGCGACGGCGTACTCGCTGGGAACAGCTTCGCGCGGTGCCGCGAAGCTCTCGCCAGTGCCGGCCGACCCTGCGGTCTCTCGCAGCGGCACGTCGCGCAGCAGCCAGCTCAGGCCGAATGCGCCGAGCATGACGGCGGCGGCGGTGAGGAAGACCGGGTGGAGTGCGGTGGCATACGCCGCGATGTACGCCGCGTGAATCACGGGCGGCAGATGGTGGACGACGGCGGGGCTTCCGTGCGTTGGCGCGTGCACGCCGGGCGGGAGGCGCTGAGCGAGCTCGCGACCCAGCCGGTTGGTGAAGATCGCGCCGAAGACGGAGACGCCGATCGAGCCGCCGATCTGACGTGCGAGCGACGCGCCCGAGGTTGCGACGCCGAGCAGCCGGTGGTCGACGGCGTTCTGGGCGGCGAGCACGAGCACCTGCATCGTCAGGCCGAGCCCGAGGCCGAGGATGAGCAGGTACAGGGCCGCCTCGCGGGTCGGCGTCGAGACGCCGAGCCGGCTGAGCAGGTACAACCCGGCGGTTGCGAGGGCGGTGCCGACGATCGGGAACGGGCGGTAGCGCCCATAGCGCGAGATCAGGAGGCCGCTCGCGATCCCGGTCACGAGCAGCCCGACCATCATCGGCGTCATCAGGAGCCCCGACTCGGTCGGGCTGTGGCCCTTGACCACCTGCAGGTAGAGCGGCACGAACGTGACCGAGCCGAAGAGCGCGAACCCGATGATGAATCCGATCGCGCCTGTCGTCCGGAAGGTCTCGCTGCGGAAGAGCTCGAGTGGCAGGATCGGATCCGTCGCGCGCGACTCGACGAGCGGGAACAGCGCGAGCAGCGCGACGCCGCCGACGATCGCTGCCAGCATCCCCGGCGCGTCCCACGGGTAGGTCGTGCCGCCGAGGCTGGTGTAGAGGATTATCCCCGACAGTCCCGCGGCGAGAACGACCGTGCCGAGGTAATCGACCCGGTGCCGCTCCGTCGTCTGCGGCGAGCGGAACGCAGCCGAGATCACCGCCAGCGCGACGGCGCCGAGCGGGAGGTTGATGTAGAAGATCCACCGCCAGGAGAGGTTGTCGACGAAGAAGCCGCCGAGCAACGGCCCGGCGACGGTCGAGACGCCGAACACCCCTCCGAACAGGCCCTGGTAGCGGCCGCGGTCGCGTGGCGCGACGAGGTCGCCGACGACGGCCATTGTCACCACGATCAGGCCGCCGCCGCCGAGTCCCTGTACGGCTCGGAAGGCGATCAGCTGGGGCATGCTCTGCGCCAGCCCGCACAGAGCCGAGCCGGCCAGGAAGAGCACGAGCGCGACCTGCAGGACACGCTTGCGCCCGTACAGATCGCCGAGCTTGCCGTACAGCGGCGCGACCACCGTCGACGCCAGCAGGTAGGCGGTCACCACCCAGGAGAGGTGCTGCAGGCCGCCCAGGTCGCCGACGATCGTCGGCAGCGCCGTCGACACGATCGTCTGGTCGAGCGACGCGACGAACAGCACGAGGAGCAGCGCGCCGAAGATGAGACGCCGCCGACTTGCGACCGTCTCACTCATCGGCTCAGCCGTGCCTTGACGTGCAGGGTCGCCGGCCGGCGGATCATCCCGAGCCGGCCGCTCCTCATGCCGAGCTGCCGCTGGTCGACGGTCGTGGTCGCCTCGACCTGGAGCCCGTAGTCGACGGTCTGAACGACCGCGGGAAACTCGAGTTGCACGACCGTGCCGGCCGCCTCGAGATCGCCGACGACGTGCAGGATCCCGTCGCCTACGTCGTGGACGCGGGTCGACGTGAACCGCACACGAGGGTGCTCGGCGACACCGAAGAAGTCGGTCGACCGCAGGTGCTTGTCCCGTGTTCTGTTCCCGGTGTCGAGGCTGTCGGCCTCGATCGTCAGTTCGATCGCCGCCCCGTCCGGCCCGACCTTGTACGAACCGTCGAAGCGGTCGAAGCGGCCGCGAACGGTGGTCAGGCCCCAGAACGTCTTGACGGCGAAGTCGACGGAGGCCTCTTCGCAATCGACGCTCCAGCGCGTCGACTCAGCCGCCCTCTGCTCGCTCTCCATGGTGGTCATCGCGACTCCTTTCGTGGATGTGCGACGAACGCTGGCGGAGGGCGATGCCAAGCCAGTGCCACGCGCTGACCCCCGGCTGCCGTCGGCGGACTCCGGGAGCTACTTCGCCGCCGGGCGCGGCGTCGCAGCGGCGTGAATAGCCTTGGTCAGTTCGAGGATCTGATGCGAGAGCTCGAGCAGCTCTTCGTTTTGCCTGTCCTCTTCCTTCACGGTCTGCCATTGCTGGCCGGCGATCGCCTGCCGCTTCGCGTCGGCCCGGTTCTGGCTGATCATCACGAAGGTCGAGAGGAAGATCGCCTCGAGCGAGACGATCATCGTCAGTAGCCCGTACGGGTAGTGCTCGACGCCGAACCCGATCCAGCACCCGAACCAGAGGATGTGGATGTAGACGAACCACATCGACCCGGCTAACGCGGTGATCTGATCGGCGATTCGGTTCTGGATGCTTCGCGCTCGCTGTTCGGCGTGGTGGACGAGTGCCGGGCTCTGCTCGGACGCCAGGCGCGATGTGGGGTGGAGGCGCACCGATTGGTCCACGGTCAGGCCGCTCCCTTCGGTGACGGCGGCACGATCAGCACCGGTCGCCGAGCGTGCGTGGCCACGTCGTGCGAGAGGCTGCCGCCGGCGAGCTCGCGGAGGCCACCGAGGCCGCGCGACCCGATGACGATGATCGCTGCATCGAGCTCGTCGGCGACATCGACGATTCCCCGCCAAGTCGTCGACGCGGTCGTCGCGCGCGCCTCGGCGTCCAGGCCGGCGCGACGCGCACGCGCCGCGCCGGCCTCCGCACGAATGAGCGCGTCGGCCCTGTTCAGGTCTTCGAAGGCTGTCCCCGGTACCAGCGAAGACGTTGCGGCCATGCCTTCGGCGAACGTCATCGCCGGTGCCACGTTGAGCACGACCGCATGTCGCGAGCCGAGGAGCGCGGCGGCCGCGGCGACCGCCCGCTTCGCGTCATTCGAGCCGTCGTAGCAGATCAGGATCTCCGCCTCTTCGGCGTTCGCCGTATGCGTCACGGCCGCCGCCTCTAGTGCAGACTCGATCGCTTTCATTGCGTCACCGACCTGACCCTCGGATGGATGCGCCGCTCGAGCTGGGCGACGACACGCCGCAGCTCGAGTGCGTACGCGATCTGCGTGATGCCCGTGATCAGGGCGAACGCCCCGACGAGCGCCAGGAGCGCGATCGCGCCGGCCCCCGGGCGTGCGAACATGACCACGCCGAAGAATCCGGTTACGAGCGCGCTGAGGAGCAGCAGCAGCGAGCGTCCGCCGCTGAGCGGGAGCGTGAACGCGAGTCCCAGCTCGATCACGCCGACCGCGATCGCCCACGCCGCGATGGCGTAGAGCAGCGCGACCGCCGACAGATTCGGCCAGACGGCCACGGCGACGCCGGCGGCCACACCGATCAGGCCTTCGAAACCGATCCACGCGCGGTCGCTGGGCCGCATCGGCACGGCCAATGCGCCCGCGAGGGTCGTGACCCCCGTGGCAAGCGCGAAGACCGCAACGAGGGCGATCAGCGTAGCTAGGCCGATGCTCGGCCAGATGAGCATGAGGACGGCGAACACGATTGCGACCACGCCGCGCAGCGCGGTGACCTTCCAGATGCGGGCGAGCGCCTGCTCGCCTTCCTGCAGATGCGTTTCGAGGTTCATCTCTCTCGCTCCGTTCAGTTCAACTTCGTGGACAGTTCGGCAGCCTTCTGTTCGAGCTCGTCGCGGGCCGCGGCGATGCGCTTCCTCGCTGCCTGCGAGGCGGCGCCCGCGGAACCGCGCTCTTGCGCAAGACGCTCGCCGAGGACGATCCGGCGGCTGCGGACGTCGCCGATCGCCGCCTCGGCCTGCTCCCGCGCCTTCCACGCCTTCGCCGCGACGCTGGCCTGGAGCCGCTCGAAGTAGGTGTCCCAGCTCTCGAGCTCCGCCTCCACTGCCGCGGCGAAGGTCGCCCAGTCGCCGGACGCGTCTGCCGCCAGCGAATGCTCGGCGACGTCGAGCCTCGTCCTCAGCTGCCCGAGCTTCTCCTCGACCTCGTCGGGAGCCCGCCGGACCGCGGTGCGGACGGCTGCCTCCTCCTGGTGCAGTGCGTCGAGGTGACGCCGGATCCGCGGCGCGCCGGCTTGCGCGTGCGCCTGCAGCCGGTCGATCCGGCGGCGCATCTCGGCCAGCTGGTCCTCGATCGTGGTGGTGCTCATGTCGAGCCTCCTGTTCTGTTCTCTGACAGGTGGAAGGCTCGTTCGCGCCGCTGCCAACGCGCTGCCAGGCGCAGCGGCGGTTCTGCCAGCTCAGGCGAGCGTGGCGAGCTCCTCCAGCCCCCGCAGCGCTGCCGCAGCCGGGCTGCCGGCGAGCGCGAGGAAGAGGCTCTCGCGCGCCTGGTGTGGCCGCTGTAGCTGCGTCCACTCGAGGACCTGGCGGTACAGCCGCTCGGCGCCGTCGGCATCCCCGGACGCCGCCGCGATGTGCCCGAGCTGGACGCGTGCATGGGCCGCGACCCAGGACGCTTCGGCCGCCTCGGCGGCGAGGAGCGCCTGCCGCTCGAGCTCCTCGGCCTCGCGCAGATCGCCGCCCGCGAGCGCGTTCGCGCCGAGTCCGGCGAGGGCGAACGCCGCGTGGTCGCCGAAATCGACGCGCCGCGCGAGCTCGAGCGCGCGCCGGTACGCCTCCACCGCGGCAGCGCCGTCCTGCCGCTGCTCCGCGATCCACGCCTCGAGCAGCAGCCCCGGGACGCGAAACGCATCGTGGTCGATCGCGTCCGAGTGACGCCGGATTGCCGTCGCCATGGCGGCGACGGTCGAGACGTCGCCGGCGTGCGCCGCACCGGTGGCCCGGATCAGGCTGCTCGCAGCGATTCCCCAGTCGTCCCCCACCGCCTCGAGCGTGGCGGCTGCGTCGTGCGCCATCGTGACAGCGCGTTCCTCGTCGCCGGATTCCGCAAGGGCGAGCGCAAGCGTCAGTTGCGCGAGTCCGAGCTGGCTCGGCGCCGCCGCAGTCGCGGCGAGGGAGAGCGCGCGTTCGCCCGCCGCGAGCGCGGCGTCGAGATCGAGCTCTTCGGTCGCGAGGAAGCACAGGCCGGCGAGCAGCTCGATCCGCAACCCGACCGGCGACTCGTCGCGGCCGGCAGACAGGGCGAGCTCGAGGAAGCGCCGTCCCTCGGAGACGCGCTCGGCCAGCGCGAAGTACCACCCGAGCGTGCCGAGCCGACTCGCGATCGCGGGGTCGGGCGCCTCCCGAGCGTATGCGAGCGCAGCCCAGAGATTGTCGTTCTCCAGCTCCAGTCGGCGTTCCCAGGGCAACCATTCCGGGCCGCGCAGCTCGAGGTGCGCCTCCTCGGCCAGTGCCGCGAAGTATTCGGCGTGCGCGCCGTGGGCGGCTGCGAGGCCGCCGCTCTCGGCGAGACGCTCCAGCACGTAGTCGCGGACGGTGTCGAGCATGTCGTAGCGGGCGTCGCCGCCCGTGAACGAGGTCGAGACGACCGACTTGTCGACCAGGGCGGCGACGAGATACGCGACGGTCGCCTGGTTGAGACCGTGCGTCGCTGCGACCGCCGCGAGCGACGCCAGCGACGCGCCGCCACGGTGGACGGCGAGCTGCTGGAGCAGCGTCTTCTCGTCCCCGTGCAAGAGGTCGTAGCTCCACTCCACGAGCTCTTGCAGTGCGGTGTGGCTCGGGTCGGAGGCGGGGCTGTCGCGCAGGAGCGCGGCGCGGCGCTCGAGGATGGCAACGAGCTCCGCGAGCCCGAGCACGTTCACCCGGGCGGCGGCAAGCTCGATCGCCAACGGCAGCCCGTCCACCCGACGGGCAATCTCAGCCGCGAGTGCGACAGCCGCGGCGTCCGGCTCGAACCCCGGCCGTGCTGCGCGCGCACGCTCGAGGAAGAGCTCCACAGCGGCCGAGCCGAGCGGTGCGACGGGGATCCGCACTTCGCCTGCGACGCGAAGCGCCTCACGGCTCGTGCCGAGGATCCTGACCTGGGGGCACTCCGCGAGGAGCGCCGACGCGATCCGCGCTGCTTCCTCGAGGACATGCTCGCACCCGTCGAACACGACGAGCGCGCCGGCATCTCGAAGGCGCGAGATCACGCGTGCGAGCGGGTCGGAGGCGCGGACGTCGATGACGCGTGCGAGGAGCCGGACGCCATCGGCCGCGCCACCCGCGCGCGCGAAGTCGACGAGCCAGATGCCGTCCGGGAACTCGCGCTCGAGCGAGCGGGCCGTCTCGACCGCGAGCCGGCTCTTCCCCACGCCGGGGGGCCCGGTGAGCGTCACGAGGCGGTGCTCGTGCAGCAAGCCGGAGATCTGGCCGACCTCGTCCGCGCGGCCGACGAAGGACGTGGTGGGTGCGGGCAGATTGCCGCGACGCCTGCGATCGACCGGGACGGCCGCGATCGCCGGGTCGTGCGCGAGGATCGCCTCCTGCAGCCCTCGGAGGTCGGGCCCGGGCTCGAGCCCCAGCTCGTCGGCGAGCAGGCGCCGCGCCTCCTGGAAGGTCTCGAGGGCATCTGCCTGGCGGCCGCTGCGGTAGAGCGCCAGCATCAGCTGGCCCCACAGCCGTTCGCGGAAGGGGTGGTCCGCGAGCGCCGAACGGAGCGCCGGCGCAAGCTCCCGATGCTCGCCGAGTGCGAGCCTGACCTCGAAATCCTCCTCGAGCGCGTCGATGCGCAGCGTCTCGAGCCGGCGTGCTTCGGCGCTGAACCACGCCGTGCCGGTCAGGCCCTGCAGCGCCGGTCCGCGCCAGAGAGCCAGCGCCGACGCGACGACGTCCGCCGCGGCAGCGACGTCGCCCTCCCGCAACGCGCTGCGCGTTTCCGCGAGCAGCTCCTCGAACCGCACGGCGTCCACGTGCGCATCCTCGAGGGCGTACCCGTCGGGTGAGCCGACGATCGACTCCTCTCCGAGCGCCGCGCGCAGGCGGGCGATGTGATGATGGAGCGCGTTCCGCGGAGCGGCCGGGAGCTCCTCCCCCCACAGGCCGTCGACGAGCCCGTCGACGTCGACCACCCGGCCCTTCCGCAGCGCGAGCATCGCCAGCAAAGCCTGGCGTTTGGAACCGCCGACGTCCGCCGGCGTCCCGTCCGCGCGAACGTCGAACGGGCCGAGAATCCGGATTTCCAGCCGATTCGACAAGTGCTCTCGGCCCGCGAGTCTCGCACGCCGGGCGGCGTGGGTGAAGTCCGCGTGGCATTACCCGGGCCGCCGCTGGCACCGGCTTGGCAGAGGCGGAGCACAACCTCCAGGCCATGAACACTCCAGGCGACACCACCCAGCGGCCAGACGGCCACACCGACGACCCGCGGAAGCCCGGCCTCGGCCGGCGCTCGCTCGCGGTCTTCGCCGGGATCCTGATCCTCAACTACATCCTTGCTGCTCTCTTCTATGCGGCCGCGGCCAAGCCGCGGGTGACGATCCCCTACCGGCCCACCTTCATCGCACAGGTGCAGGCCGGCAACGTCAAGACGATCACCGCCACCGACACCGTCCTCCAGGGGACGTTCAAGCACGCCATCCGCTATCGCCCGAGCGGCGCCAAGGCCGTCCGGACGACGGAGTTCGCCACCCAGATCCCCGACTTCGCGAACAACGGCAGCCTCGACCGGCTGCTGGCCGAGAACGGCGTGGTCGTCACCGCCAAGTCCCCCGCCGGGACGCCCTGGTGGCAGACGCTGCTCGTCGGCATCGGCCCGACGCTCCTCTTCTTCGGCCTCTGGGTCTTCCTCATGCGGCGCTCCGGCGGTCAGGCCGGCGGCATGTTCTCCTTCGGACAGTCGAAGGCGCGCAAGTACGAGCCGACGACGGAGAAGGTGACCTTCGCCGACGTCGCCGGCATCGACGAAGCGAAGGACGAACTCACGGAGGTCGTCGACTTCCTCCGCAACCCGGACAAGTACCGCAAGCTCGGCGCGCACATCCCGCGCGGCGTCCTTCTCACCGGCAACCCCGGCACCGGCAAGACGCTCCTGGCGAAAGCCGTGGCCGGCGAGGCGGGCGTCCCCTTCTTCTCGATGTCCGCGTCCGAGTTCGTCGAGATGATCGTCGGAGTCGGCGCCTCCCGCGTCCGCGACCTGTTCAAGCAGGCGAAGGAGGCAGCGCCCTCAATCATCTTCATCGACGAGATCGACGCAATCGGCCGCTCTCGCAGCTCTGGAATGTTCAGCGGCGGAAACGACGAACGCGAGCAGACGCTCAACCAGATCCTGACCGAGATGGACGGCTTCGACGCGACAACCGGCGTCATCGTCCTTGCCGCGACCAACCGCCCGGACGTGCTCGACTCGGCCCTGCTGCGGCCGGGTCGCTTCGACCGCCGCGTCCCCGTGCAGGCGCCGGACAAGGACGGCCGCAAGCAGATCCTGGTTGTGCACACGCGCAGCCTCCCGCTCGCGCCCGACGTCGACCTGGACGCGCTCGCAGCGACGAGCGCCGGCATGGTCGGCGCTGACCTCGCCAACCTCGCCAACGAGGCGGCGCTTCTCGCCGCACGCCGCACGCGCGAGCAGGTGACGATGGGCGACTTCACCGACGCGCTCGAGAAGATCGAACTCGGGACGGCGCGCAAGCTGCTGATCACCGAGGCCGACAAGCGGCGCACCGCCTACCACGAGGCAGGCCACGCGCTGGTCGGCATGCTCACGCCCGGCGCCGACCCGGTCCGGAAGATCTCGATCATCCCGCGCACCATGAGCCTCGGCGTCACCATCTCGGCGCCCGGCAGCGACCGCTTCAACTACGACAAGCAGAGCCTGCTCGCCCACGTCAAGGTCGCGACCGGCGGCCGTGCCGCCGAAGAGGTCGTCTACGGCGACGAAACGACCGGCGCCGAGTCCGACATCCGCCAGGCGACCCAGCTCGCCCGCAACATCGTCGGACGCTTCGGCATGAGCGACGCGATCGGCTTCCTCTCCGTCCTGCCACAGGACGGCGACGGCTCCGCCCTGATGCCCGGCGTCTCAGAGGTCTCCGAGCGGACGAAGCAGCGAATCGACGACGAGATGCGACGCATCGTCGGAGAAGCGCACGACGAGGCGGTGCAGCTGCTCGCCGACAACCGCAAACAGCTCGACTCGCTCGCCGAGGCGCTCTTCCAGGCCGAGACGCTAGAGGGGCCGGAGGCTTACGCCGCAGCAGGGCTGCAAACGACGCCGGCCGAGCCCGCGCTGGTCGGCTAGGAGGATCACGATGCTCCCGCTCTCCGACGGACTCCACCCGCGACGGTTCCCGATCGTCAACGTCGCGCTGATCGCGGCCAACTTCGCCGTCTGGAGCCTCTACGAGCTCCCACACCTGAACTCGGCCGTCTACCACGCCTCGTTCTATCCCTGCGCCGTCGACAACGCCTGCCGTGCGCCCGAGCCGTGGGGAGTGAGCTGGCTCACCTCGATGTTCATGCACGGCAGCTGGGACCACATCCTCGGCAACATGCTCTTCCTCGCCATCTTCGGCAAGAACGTCGAGGACGCCTTCGGGCACCTCCGCTATCTCGCCTTCTACGTCGCCGGCGGCTTCGTCGCCACGATCACGCAGACGGCGGTCACCCTCCTCTTCGCCACACCGTCGGCCGCACGCGTTCCGAATCTCGGCGCCAGCGGTGCGATCGCCGCCGTGCTCGGCGCCTTCATCGTCCTCTACCCGACCGCACGCATCCGCACCTTGGTGCTCGTCTTCTTCGTGAAGATCCCCGCCTGGCTCTACCTTGGCGCCTGGTTCCTCTACCAGCTCGTCGAGGGGAAGTTCGGCCTCGCGTCCGCCTCGGCGAACGGAGGCGGCGTCGCCTTCTTCGCGCACGTCGGCGGCTTCGTCTTCGGCGTCGCCGTCACGTGGGCCCTACTCAACGCCGGGCGGGTCGTGCCGCAGAGCACGCGAGGTCGCCCCGCCCTCGCGCCGATCTGAGATGGACGACCGCGACTTCACGATCCGCGTGGCCAAGGCGACGGCCGCCGCGCTCGCGGTCGTCGCCTTGGCCTTCGGTGTCTGGCAAGTGCGGAGCGTGCTGATCCTGCTGCTCCTGGCACTCACCTTCGCAGCCGCAATTCGCCCGGGCGTCGAGTGGCTCGGCCGGCACCGCACCCCCGAGTCGGTCGCGATACTCCTTCACTTCCTCGTCTTCAGCGGAGCCGTCGCTCTGTTTGTCTGGCTCGCGGTCCCACCGGCACTGCACCAGATCGTGCACGCGCTCGGCGCGCCTCCCGCCCAAGCGACGGGAGTACGAGAGCGCATGCTGGACTGGCTCCGGCAGCACCTCCACCAGCTCCCGACGGGGACACAGCTTCTGCATCCGGTCGCGACCTATGGGCACAAGGCGGGCGAAGCGTTCGTCGGGATCTTCTTCACCCTTGCCGCCACGTGGTACCTGGTCTCCGAGCACGACTCGTTCATCAGGCTTCTCACCGCCCTCGCACCGGAGTCTCGGCGCGAGCAGGCACGCGAGACCTACTTCGAGATCGACCGCCGCCTCGGCTCCTACACACGCCTTCGGTTCCTCATGGTCTTCGCAGTCGGGGCCGTGTTGTCCGCGGGCTTCTACGTCGTCGGCCTCGATTACTGGCTGCTCGTCGGCGCGTTCGTCGGGGTGGCCGAGATCGTCCCGATCATCGGGCCCCTGTTCGGCGCAATACTCGTCCTGGCCGTAGGCCTACCGCAGTCCGTCCACGTCGCGGCACTCGCCCTGCTCTGGCTGTGCGCGGTTCGCCTGTTCCAGGACTACGTCGTCAACCCGCACCTCGCGCTGGGTACGGTCGGGCTCTCACCCCTGGTCACGCTCGTTTCGGTCGCCGTCGTCGGGATCCTCTTCGGCCCCTTCGCTGTCATCCTCGCCGTGCCCGTCACGGCAGCGGTGGGAACACTCATCGACGTCCTCGTGCTCGGCCACGAACCGCCCGCCGCCCAGCCTCGACGGTCGCTCCGGACCTATCGCACCGGATGACGCCGCAGCGGCCCGTCCTCTTCGTCAATCCCAGGTCGGGCGGCGGCAAGGCTGCGCGCGCCGGCCTCGCCGAGCGAGCGCGGGAGCGCGGGATCGACGTGGTCGTCTTGCGTCGGGACGACGACGTCGCCGCACTGGTCGACGAAGCGCTGGCGCGCGGCGCCGACATGCTCGGCGTCGCCGGCGGCGACGGCTCCCTCGCGATCGTCGCGGCGGCCGCCGTCGCGAACGGGCTGCCGTTCGTCTGCATCCCCGCCGGGACGCGCAACCACTTCGCGCTCGACGTCGGCGTCGACCGCCGCGATCTCGTCGGCGCCCTCGACGCGTTCACAGAGGGCGTCGAGCGCCGCATCGACGTCGCGGAGGTGAACGGCCGCCTCTTCCTCAACAACGTGTCGCTCGGCATCTACGGCGACGCCGTTCGGCAGCCGGCTTACCGCGACGCCAAGGCGCGCACGCTGCTGGAGACGGCAGCGAACGTGCTCGGGCCGAGCGCACCGGCCACCGGGCTCGCGGTCGTGGACGACCTCGGCCGCTTGCACCGCGACCCCATGGTCATGCTCGTGTCGAACAACGCGTACTCGCTGGAGCCTCCGCGGCCGCCCGGCACGCGCGCGACGCTCGAAGGCGGGCGGCTCGGGGTCGTCGTTCTCGACACGGCACGGCCCGGTCAGAACCCGGGGCGATCGTGGACCCCGATGCGACTCGAGGTACACGCCTCCGCACCGGTGCACGCAGGAATCGACGGCGAGGCCGTCGCGCTCGTCCCGCCGCTCCGGTTCGCGATCCGACCCGGCGCGCTCCTCGTCAGGGTCGCTCGCCGGCCGCAAAGACGGCCGGGCCCGCCGGCATAGCGCCGGCGGGCCCGGGAAGCACGGAGTCGGTGCGCGCCGTCAGCCGACGTGCAGCTTCTCCTTCAGCTTCGCGACGTGCTCGTCATAGCCGGCCTGGAACGTGGCCTTGCGCTGCGCGCGCAGGGTCCGCCGTGCCTCGCTCGCCGCAGCCGCGGCTGCGTCTTCCGCCGCCTCGAGCTCGACAAGCACCTCGTCGAGCGAGCGCCGCGTCACTTCGCCGCCGAGCTTGGTCATCTCCGCGTCGACGACCTCGACAGCGGGCTCGTCCACGCTCGCGATCACGACGGTCGACTGCGGCGGGATCGCCCGGGCGAGGACGCCAAGCGCCTCGTCGGACGTCACGGCGCGGTCGATGTCGAACGCACCGCCCATGAGCGCGCCGGCGCCCCAGCCGAGCAGGATTCCAACGGGCCCACCAAGCACGCCGACGAGCATCCCGATCAACGAGCCGCTCGCGGTGCCGACGGGACCGACGTTGTCGTCGCTCTCGGGGATGCGCAGCTCGCCCGTAGGCGTGCGCTCGACGACCGCCGCCGACTCGAGCCGGATGCGGCCCTCGGCGTCGCACGCCTTCAGGACGCTCAGCGCCTGGTACGCCTTGCTCGGCTCGGCGAACCGAACGACCATCACGTTCTTCTCCATTGTCTTCCCCTTCTGTTGGACATCTCTGACGCGGTCAGCCTCGCGCGCCTCGGTGCCAACGCGATGCCACCGCACGCAGCACCGCTGCCAGAGCGGGTCGCACGTGCGAGGGAGAGTGAGGGGCGCTGATACGAGCGGGCGCCCTCGGCATGGAGCACTTGTGGAGCCGGCATTCTGCCGGGGTACTCGTCCTGTCACGCCGAATAGAAGAAGCCCCGTTGCCGGGGCTTCTTCCGTAGCAGGCCTGTAAGCCGGATTCTGTCGAGGGTGACCATCCATCTCTGCGGCTACCCGGCTCCTCGGCGGGCCGCCTCGGCGGAGCCTGTTCGCCTTGCACCGGACGGGGTTTGGCGAGCCGGCGATGTCGCCACCGCCGCTGGTGGGCTCTTACCCCACCGTTTCACCCTTACCGGCAGCGTCTCCGGAGATGCGCTGCCGGCGGTCTGCTTTCTGTGCCACTTTCCGTCGGCTTTCGCCGCCTCCCTATTGGGAGCGTCCTGCCCTGCGGTGTCCGGACTTTCCTCGAGCCCCGAGGGGCCCGCGGTCACCCGGCCTGCGAGCCGAATTCTACCTGGATGACGACCGGGTCGACCCGCCCGTGCAGGGCCAGCCCGCACTCCGGACAGCGGACGGCGGCGCCGTCGTGCAGCACGAACTCCCCGCACACCGGGCACTCGAGCGAGGCGCCGCGCAGGAGGGCCAGCAGCTCCTGCTCGAGCGTCCGGTGCAGCGGGGCA